>ENA-ORBV01004023-ORBV01004023.1-microbial-mat-metagenome-genome-assembly--contig:-NODE-4023-length-28771-cov-4.233847_pt1 | contig 28771 bp, 19 predicted proteins | sample MGYA00237777_ERZ505514 | MGnify/ENA primary metagenome ERZ505514 (study PRJEB26160, sample SAMN06269048) | microbial mat metagenome | isolation source: Oligotrophic lake microbial mat | place...
GCACCGAACCCAGGCAGGTGACTTGCACGCCAACCTGCTGGCCGGGCTGCCGAACTGCGCGCGCATCGGCTTCACTGGCACGCCGATCATCATGGGTGACAAGAAGCGCACTCACGAGATCTTCGGCGAGTTTCTTGGTGCGTCCGTATGCAGTAATCGGACGAAAACCCGAAGACTCTGTAACACATTGTTGATCGCTGTGCGACGGACCGCTCACGGCGAGAGAGCTAACGTGCACGTAGCGTTTGAGGTCCGGACGATACGCGCGGATTGCATCGAGCACATTAAGCGTAGCATCGCGATTGCCCTTCATGAACTCAGCTTCGTTCTTCGCAGCCGTGAGTCCCGCAACATGGATTACAATGTCTGCCTGTTCCACTGCAGCACGCAGCGAGTGCATGTCGAACAGCGAGCCGTCCATGCGACTTGCTTCTTTGTCTTGCAGCCATTGCACATTGCTTGTCGAGCGCGCGACGTAAGACACGGTGTATCCGCGTTCGAGCAAAACATCGACCACATGACTTCCAACGAAGCCCGTTGCACCAGTTACTAGTACCTTCACGTTGTCCTTCCTATGAACAGCGCAAAGATACGCGAGAGCTGCGGGAGCCGCCTACCGCGAGTTTTGCACGATAAGCTTGTGCGCACTCAAGGGGCAATGAGGAGTTTCGAGGTCCGGACGTGTAAGCCGTGACGCATCACGACGAGGTACGGGCCTGCCTCGAGGAGGGTGGCATCAAGCGTAATCTGGTACGTCGCGGGACGTATTATGCCATCGATGGCAACCAGTCTACTCACACCTCGAATGTCGACGAGTGTCACAGTTACCGGTTCATCTGTTAGCGTCGTGAATTCCACAACGATGTTCGACGTCCTGTCGTAACGAGCACGAAGATTTAACGGCGAGCCAAGCTCAATCTGAAGAGCGTCAGCCGCACACGATCCGAGCATCGTCAGTTTGCCATCCTGACCGGTTATCACCACACCAGGTGAGGTAACACTGTCCACACGCAATGGCGTTTCATTCGCACGACCCAGATATGTTTTTGCGATGAGTCCAATAAGGGGCTGTGCGGCCACAAGGGGTTGCGCTGAGATCAAGTCTATCACGGCACGTCCTGGAGTTGTCTCCGTTACGGTTCCTACAATGCCCTTTGAACTCCGATCGGTGATTCGAATCGCTCGCAGCAACGTTGCATCGAACGACACAACGATGTGCATCGACCGAACGTTTGCAGAATCGAGAATGACGGTGGACGTAAGGCTGATGGGAATCTCCACTTCTTCGCCCGGACGTGCACTTTGATTCACCGGCATCGCAAGTACAAGACCTGTGATCACACCGCTTGCTGTTGTAGCACCGCGAATTGGAATTGTGGTCGTGGTTGGGCACACGCCCGTCGTCCGCAGAACGATGCTAATTCGATCGTCGCGTCCAGGCCCAGCATAAGCATACTGCACAAGCACGACTGCACTATCGCCAGGAGCAATTACTGCAGGAAGTGCCGGGGTGCTCGAAAGAATACTGAAGGGTACTACGACATTTTGGAGTGGTTGAACCGTTATGCCAACCGTGCCCGTGTTGAGCACCACAACGCGCTCTGTGGACGTTTGCCCGCTCGACAACACGCCGAAGTTCGCACTCGTGATACGCGTGACACTAGCGGGGTCTTCGGACGTACCAAACACGACAAGCTTTATTGTGTCGCCGCACGGACCTAGCACGACGCGCAACGTGTCTGCGTGCGAACCGAGTGCTGTAGGCGCGTACGTGACAGATACATCAACCGAGTCGATGAACGACACACCTGGTGCCAGCGTTGTTGTAAAAGGTGGCGATACATCGACGCTCGTAACCGTGGCGGGCGCGTTGCGCATATACAAGCGAAGCACTTGGGTACGAGTACGCACCGTATCACAGGTCTTGATAATTCCGAAGTCGAATACTTGCTGCGAGAACGAAGGCGCGGGTGCGAAGACGGTACCTGTAATGGTTAGTGGTATCAAATCACCGCACGTTAACACACGCAGGTTTGTCGATACGCTAAAAGGCCCGGGCGTTGTCGGCACGGTAAAGGTAAGGCGTACACTGCGGCTTATGCCTGCGGCTAACGTTAACGGAGCATCGGGGAAAGTTACCGCAGGGTTCGAGGACGATTCGAACGTTGCATCAACAAGTGCGTTGTTCGATACCTGAATAAACGTGTCGATCTGCGTTGCACACGAGAGTAGTGTACCCACATCGATTACACTAACGTCAAACGTTAGAGTAGGTCTGTATGCCGCAGCCTTGAGCGTTGCGCGCAAGGTATCACGACATGCAGAGGCAGAGTAGGGGAATCGAATCTCAGAAACAACGCTTTGGTTGCGTTCGGGTCCGAGTGGACTGTACTGAACTCTATAGTCGACAAACGTACCTGCCGTCAATACATCGGTTGAATTTGCACCAACGAGATAGAAGGGCGGATTGACAATCGGAGCCGTAACAGTGATATTGGAGGTGCCATTGTTTGTGACGCGGAAGACAGAGTCCGGACGTATGGTTGGCGTGACGTCGCAAGCGGCGAACACACCAAAGTCTACGGCCGCTTTGTCGATGCTTGCCAACGCTTGTGTACGTTCACCGCGAAGTGCAACGTTGCGTTGAATGTTGCAGGGTTGTGCAGTGAACGTCGCCGTTCCGTTTGTAATGCCGGTAGTAGACGGAGAAAACAGAATCGTTAGCGTTTGACGTGCCCCGACCGGAAGCACGAAGCCCGGCGCAGGTGAAACGAGGGAGAAGCCCGAGGTAAACGTTACATCAGCAATTGTTATCTGTTCTGCGCCATCGTTAATCACTTCGATGATTCCTGTTGTACTTGACGCACAACTTCCAAGCTGACCAAAATCGAGTAGGGCCGAGGAAAAACTAAACTGTGGGTTTGGAATCCGTACGCGAACGATCGGTGACGTTGCAGGACATCCTTGCGCCGACTGCGAGCGAACAAAATAGTCTCCCGCTTGTCGGGCAGTGAAGTTGGCAAACGTCGCGCCTGCAATTGGTTGTCCGTCTTTTAACCACTGGTACGACGCCGAAGGCGTTAATGCACGTATCACAACCGAATCACTCGCGCAGATTGTCTGAGTACCCGTCGGTGATATGTCGATGGTAGAAGAGGGAAGTGCACTGATTGTAATTGGATCCGAATCAGCGAAACAACCTCCATCAGCTACAACGCGAAGACGGTACGTGCCCACTTCAAAGATTACAATCTTGGTTGATCCACCGACTGGAACAGACTGTCCATTTACCGTCCACTCGTAACGAGGACCTGTAGACGTTGTCGTTAATGACGCTGTGTCACCCGGACATATCTGCAATCGCGAAGCGGCAATCACCGGCTTGGTCGGATTGGCCTTTGTAATAACGGCCGATTGCGCGAATGAACGTTCGGTGTATTGTCGTCCGCGGGCAGTTGTGTCGAACTGCTGCGCCAGCGGAATTTTCTGATCGGCTGCATAGCGGTACCCATACACACGATACGAGTAGTTCTGTCCACATATCAGATTCAGAGAGTCGCCGAAGCGAATGCCAGCACTCGTGGGTCGTACAGCAAGGATGAGTGACGTACCAATTCGTGCTCCGGCGGTGTAAATCGCTCCATCGCGAATGCCATCGACAGGAAAACTTGCAAAGTTTAATGTATCGCGAAGGACGAGATAGCCAGTTGTACCATCAACGGTATATGCATCAATAAGCGGTGTCCAGTCAATCGTATGCGCAGAAGCGGTTTGCGTTACCACGGTGATTGAAGGGGCGGCGCTCCACTGCGGTTCCCGCGTTTCGCGCCAGAACAGTTGGTTTACATTCTTACGTCCTTGAATCGATCGAGGCGCGTCCATCAGATTCGGCAGCCCCTTTGTGCCCCCTGGCGTAACAGCCGTAGAGTCACGGGCGATGCGAGCGTCGTATGCGCGTATGGTTCGGCCGACGACTGAAACGGCACGGTCGGAACCGAGGTTGCCGCTGTCGATCTGCACTTTAGGTGCGGGTGCGTCGGTGTAGCCCGGACCCGGTGTGGCTGCGTGACCAAGGAGGTGGATGTGCGCGGTGTCTGGCGCAAGCAACACAACGAGATCGCTCTCCTGGTTGATGTTTAGTCCATTCGTTCCAAACGCATCGAAGAACCGTCCATCGTTCCTACTGAGTTCCACATACCCATCGGCCGCACTAGTATCCGGTTGTGTTCCACCCGGGATGTCGAGGTGCGTGATGACAATGATCGTGCCTGCGCGGACGTGACGCCATAACGGTACGTCGCGAAAGGTAACGCCGCCCTGACGCACCAGCTGACCGCCGTTAAAGTCGGCGACATGACGTCCAACGAGACTCACGTTATCACCTACAACGAGAATCTCTGTCCACTCTGCATCCTGAATGGTGCTGTTGAAATACTCACTTACTACCATGTCCTGTGCGCGCATCGACGCCGCAATTGCAACGAGTGCGATACACGCACAGAATAGGCGAGTGATCATATGTCTCTTACTTGATTACAGCGAGTGTGTCTTACTTGATTACAGCGAGTGACTGCTGATGACGAGCGTTTCCAACTTGAGTAACAATCATGTACATGCCCGACGGTAACGTCGATGCGTCGATGTCCGCACGGATGGAACCCACTGCCGCACTTTGATCAACAAGCGTTGCAACAACAACTCCCGAAGCGTTCACTATGCGAATGGAGACATGCTGCGGAACACTAACGGTAACCACGAACGATGCAAACGATGATGCAGGGTTCGGAGCAAGCGTGCTCACAACCGTGCCGTTTTCGAGTAATGCTTCAGAAACGCTTACTGCTGTATTGATCGTAATTGTCGTTGTGTCTGAGTTGACGTCGCCACACGATGAACGTACACGTACCCAGTAGCGTCCGGCATCAGCCGCGCCCGCTGAAACAATTGTGAACGAAGGTGTTACTTCGCCATTTAGCGGAGCGCCATCCTTGAACCATTGGTACTGGAGTGTGCCTGTACCCGTTGCTACAACCCGAAGTGTTATAGAACCATTGATGTTAAGGGTGCGTGCCGTAGGGGGCTGATCGGTGATGGCAGTCGTTGCATCTACCGTGACGTTTGCCGGAGTGCTTACTACGCTACCACATGCGGTTGTAACGCGTACCGAGTACGTGCCTTCACGCGCTTCACCTGCGTTTGCAATCGTGAACGTTGGTCCAGTTTCACCTGGAAGTGCCGTTGTGCCCTTCAACCACTGGTACATGATCGGACCTTGTGCGCTTGCAGTTACACTTAGGGTAAATGGTTGGCCGGTACAGACAGTAATGTCGGCAGGTTGCGTGCTGATTGTTGGCGTGCTTGAGATGGTAACGGTTGCAGTGCCTTCACCGAATTCGTTCTCGTCATCAACCAGGCTTGCGCGTGCAGTATACGTACCAGCGACAGCGGGAGTAACGTTCTGAATTGTAAGTGTATTCGAGCCCGTGCCACTATACACTGCACCATCGGTGATTTGCTGTCCATTAAAGAACCAGCGAATAACGTATGGCGATCCACCCGGATTCGTGTAGATGTTAGCGTCGATGGTTGCCGTTGCACCTGCACACACACCAATATCGGTGGATGTGAACTCAACAAACACTCCGGCTGAGAAGACGCTTACGACGCGCGAGGTAGCAGTTCCGCACACACCAACAACAACTACACGGTAGTCATTGCCGATGTCCGATGCTTCAACGCCGCGGATTTCAAGGCGGCTGCTACGCGTGCCGTTGAACTTTTGTGATTCAACGAGTGCAACACCACCGCGATACCACTGATACGAGGTTGCTTCATCTGGGATTTCCGCTTCAACAACAAGCGTTGCTGTATCGCCAATGCGTGTCGGAACGGCTAGGGTAAGATTTGAAATGGATGTCGGCCGCGCCACACGTATAGACGCATCTTCTGTGCGCACATCTCCACAACTACCAACGCCGAATACTCTAGCGTAATAAACGCCGGACGATGGGTATTGGACATTTGTAAGACGGAAAACAGAACCTGTTGCACCTACGATTGCAACGTCGTCTTTGTACCACTGTACGCGACGAATCGTGCCTTCGGTCAGTACGATGAATGCGTGGTTGTCACCTAGGCAAAGGTTGGCTGATGCCGGTTGCTGAATAATGGCAAGGGGAGCAGAGACCACAAAATTTCCTGTTGTCGCAGAAATATCCGTGCGCTCAATGCCCGTGATACGAATACGAAGTCTGTCGTTGAATTCCGATGCGGGTGCGTTCCAAATGAACTCTCCGCTCGAGGCAGGAACATCGGCAAGTGTCATCCAGCTTACGCCACCTGTTGAACTGAATTCGATGCGCACGTTTTGTGTTCCGCGTGCGATGAATCGGATTGTGTCGAGCGATGCCGCACACAGGGTATCACCAAGCACTGGCGATTGAATTGTGATGCGTGGTGTCTGTAGATAGATTGGGAACAGGTAGCCGCCGGCAGGGTTAACCGTGCTTACACCATTCCAAATGCCATCGGTCGATGTTACAGAGTAGACCAATGCACCCGTGCGACCATCACGCTCTTCAATGCGACGTACACCAGTTGGCAGTACGTTCGGAATAACTGTTGCCCATCCACCGTTCGAATTCTCGAGTGCACCGTAAAAGGATTCTGTGCCAGGCACCGTTGCTCCGTCGTTCTGAACGATGGCAGAGCTAAGCGGACGTCCCGTGCCTGTCGTGTTATCGAACAGCAGGATTACGTTTTTCGCGGTGGACTGGCTTGCAACGTCGGCAATACCTGTTGCACGTGTTGTAAGGGGCTCAGGGCCAAGGCGCAATGCTGTCGAAGTCTGCGACAGTTCATAGAACTTGATAAAGCGACCGATGTTGTCAGCAAGTGCAACACGCCAGTAAAGAACTTGTCCTTCGTTGAACGCCGCGTTCGAAGTCTGAACAAGATTTACCCAAACACTCTTCGATGTTTCACCGGCTTGCGTTGAAAACACAGAGTAGGCACTAGCAGCCGTGAGCGACTTGCTTGCCGTGTAGAAGTAGTTGTGCGCTGGACCATCGTAGTGGACGTTAAAACCGCCACCGTTCGATGTTAAAACCTGATCGGTAGCTGCACCAGTGTTGAAACGATATGTCGTGCCTGGCTGAAGATTTGTAAACGTTACTAGTGCGTAGGAAGGAATCGAAAACGCTAGTGAAGAGCTCACGCGGCTCGACATAAACTGCGGAACGATTTGTGTTACAAGCACCGGTGCAGGGTACACCGTAATAGCTGGCAGGGTGTAGGTAGCGATGTTCGGTGCGGATACCTGAAGAACATATGTTCCAGGTGCGTCGACGCTCACGTTGTTAAAGGTTGCGTTGCCGTTGACAGGAGTAGCCGATGTCGTGAACACGAGGTTACCCGGACCGCTAAGCTTCGTGATGGTAATGGGGTCGATGTAATTCACATCGGTAGATCCGTCTGAACGTAGTACGATTGCGTTGAAGGTGTTGAACGGTGTGTTTGTGTAGCCAACGTTCTCGAACTTCTGAATCAAGAACTGTGTGCCACCTACACCAACGGTGAATGGACTGCTGTCACCAAATGCGAGATTGTCACCGGCGGTGCGTGTTGCACGCAGCACGACGCCAGATTGCGCGGTGTTGTAGCGAACGCCGCTCACGGTAACACTGCTTGTGCCGGCGGCGATGGTTCCGGTTAGGTTGCCACTAAGTGTTCCCGTCCCTGTTGCAACACTCAATACATATGAGGTTGCCGCCGTAACATTCTGCGGATTACCCGAACCGTCTACCGCACGTACCGTAACGCTAAACTGCGATGATGCCGAAGGTGATGATGGGATGATCTGCGTGATAGCAAATTTTGTTGGTGTTCCGATACCGCTACTTGAGCTGACAGTGATTTCATCGACAGACATCTCGGGACGTCCACCGGCACCAGAGATGTAGTAGTAGATCCATCGAACCTGCACGACGCCTTGATTTTCTGCAGCGGCTGGCAAAGTAGTAGAGAACGTTGCGTTCGTTCCAGTGGCGCCAGCTACATATTCAACTGGGTTATTGCTCGGATCGAGAACATCACTCCATGCTGCGCTCGTTCCAACACGGTATTGCAAACGAATTGCATAAGAGCGTGTTGACGAAACTACTGTTGCTCCCGTCCAAGCAACAGTCACCGTTGTGCGCGCAGTTGTGTTCAGAGCGAGTACCGCAGAACCTAAACGCTTACTAGCACATAATGAAGAGCTGGTGTTGAGGAAACTAACGCCCCCTACTCCCTTACCAATAACGCGTGAACCACTTGCTAGGTTGTACGCGCAATCCCAATCTGCCGTAGCTGCAGATGCAAGCGTGATGTCTGGATCGATGCTCGGAGCATGTGCTTGAAACACCATGCTTGCGGGGTATGTGCCTGCAAGGTTCGTGTTGTCCCACTGGGTGAATGTGTAGTTGCTCGATGTTAGGTTGTGCGCTGTCGGATTCGATTGCGCATTGGTTGCAATACAACCAACGAATATGAGCAGCGTAAGTGCTGCATTTCGCAGTAGTGATCGTGTCATGGTGTGAGATGTCAAGAGTGTAACAGTTATTTGGTTCATTGGTAGCAAACTACGGAAGTGCCACCGGTCGAGGGCCCGCCGGTGGATAACGCTTCCGTAACATATGATTTGGCGCTCTACAGGTAGTGCGCGTAGTGACGCTTCAGCCAGGAGTGCGCATACTCCACAATCTCGGATAAGGTCCCGGGTTCAAAAGGAGACTGCAGATTCCCGGTCTTAACGATTTCGAGGAAGGCTTGGCTACCCCCGACGTCGCAAATACGTAGGTAGTCTTCGAGGGCTAGTCGCCTGTCTTCTTGCGAACGCTTCCAGAATTGTAGCGCGCACGTTTGTGCAAGTGCGTAATCGATGTAATAAAACGGCGATTCGTAGATATGACGCTGGAACTGCCATTGCGTGCCTGCGTTGGCGTATGGCACATCCGATAGGTCGCGCCAGGGCATGTAAATCGACTCGAGTTCACTCCACTTGTCGTTCCGCTCCTGAGGTGTAGCGTCGACGTTGGCGTATACCCAATGCTGGAATTCGTCGACGGCGCAGCCGTACGGAAGAAACACCAACGCACCCTGAAGATGGTAGAACCGGAATTTGTCTGTTTGCGAACCAAAGAATAGGTCCATCCAGGGCCATGTTAAAAACTCCATACCCATGGAATGAATTTCACATGCCTCGGCCGTCGGCCAGCGGTACTCCGGAATCGAGAATGAACGGCTGCGATAAGCCTGAAAAGCGTGACCCGCCTCGTGAGTAAGCACTTCTACGTCGTGTGTGGTCTTGTTGAAATTCGCAAAGATGAACGGCACGCCGTAGGTAGGGAAGCTGGTGCAGTATCCGCCCGTGGCCTTGTTGTCTCGTGATTTGAGATCCATGAGTTCGCGGCGCTGCATCAGATCGAAGAACTCGTGGGTTTCCGGAGACAGGTCGGCATACATGCGTTGTGCACGCTCTACGATCCAGTCATGGTCGCCCTCGGCAACGGGATTGCCATCGACGAAATGAAGTTTTTCATCATATAGGTGTACGGAATCCAGTCCGAGGCGACGTGCCTGAGCCTCTCTGAACATCGTTGCCAACGGCACGACGTGCTCGCGTACCTGCTCCCGAAAGCGTGCCACATCGTCAGATGTGTAGTCGATACGTCCAAACTCTACATAACGAAACTCGGTGTAGGATGGGAAGCCGAGTAAATGAGCTTTTTCGTCACGCAGGTGTACGAGCTTGTCGAAAATGTCATCGAGTTCTGTGCCGTGCTGCTTCAGGAAGTTGTATTGAGCAACCACTGCGCGCTCGCGAACGGTGCGATCGAGGGAGATGTGCAGAGTGCCAAGTGAGGAAAGATTGTAAGTCTCGCCATTAACTTCAATGCGCGCCGATGCTGTTATCTCGTTGTAGCGATTCATGAGTTCTGACTCGCGAATAAGCATCTCTTTCATTTCAGGCGCAAACGTTTTGTCCGCTTGCTCAAGCCTGTCAAGAAACAAAGAACCGCAAGCGGCAGCAATAGCCGCACGATGTGGTGACTCGAGTACCTTTTTTGCAACCGTGGTATTCCATTCAATCACCGTTGGCATGTGTGCATCGTAGAAGTTCTTTTCTTCTTTCGCGTCTTCATCCGCAACGTTTTGTGTGTAGTGTACCTCGGCCAGACTATGCATCGTGCCGATGTCCGAACGCAGCGTGTTCCATTGATGCACAAGTGCAAGCGCGTCAGCAGACGTTGCAGCGGCTTGCATGCCGGTGATTATTGTTGTGTAATCCGACTCGAGCTTTGTTAGGTCGGGCCGTGCATACGGCAAATCATCGAATGTCGTTAAGTCAGACATGCAGAACTCCTGGGTTAGACGTCTCCACGTAGGCGTCGAATGCGCGTTCGCGCTTCGGGTACGTGTATCGATCGCGGATACTGGACAATCAAATTAGTTAACATCTCAAGTGCCCCTTTTCGATTGCCCCCTCGCTCGAGTATTTCTGCAAGCAGAAACATTGCACGATCACCGTAGAGCGACTCGGGCGTTCGTTCGGTAAGGGTCTTAAGAAGGGGCTGCGCGGCGGCATCGTCCCCAGAGGCTAGGCGCGTGCGCGCTGCTTCGAAGAGACTGCGATCGCGGAGTTCAGGGTCGCGGGCTTTTTCTGACGCCTTAATGAAGTGATCGGACGCTTCGACAGCACGTCGTTGAAAATCGCTGAGCAAACCCTGCACAAAAATAACCACGGCGGCGGAATCATCCTGCGCAAGCGTCAGCAGAAGCGATCGTTCGAGAGCGTCGTTTGCTGCGGGCGACGCCGGACGAGACACCAGGTCTACGTACATCGTGCGTGCAGAGTCGGTCTGGCCGCGAAACAACAAGAGGTCGGCCTTACGAAGAAGCGCAAGCTCTCGTTGATTGGCGTTGTTCCTTGATGGCATGTTTGTGATGTCTGCGAGAACGGATTCAGCAAGATCGAGTCGACCCGTTGCCGCATAAATCGAGCTAAGAAGCAACACGCCGTCCGCTGCAGACGTTGTGCCCCGATACGTGTTAGCCAACCGTTGAAGAATTGCAAGAGCGCCAACAGGATCTTTTAAATCTTCGTCTGTAAGGCGCGCCATGTTTAACAACGCTTCAGCAGAAATAGGGTGTTGTGGGTATTGTTTTACGATGGCGGAGTAACGCTCTATGATGGACAACGCATCGTCACGCGACGACGAGCCCTGCAGTTTGAGCTTTTGTTCGAGCGTACGTGTTGAACCGTAAGCAGCGCTAAGTGAAGTATTCGTTGCAACATTCGACAAGGCGAGTACTTCAGAATAGGCCTTGATTGCAACGTCGTACTGTCCGTCCATGCGTGCACCGTCAGCAAACATCAGCAGCTCTTGTCCGCGAGCATTGCGCTCGTCATCAAGCGCACGTGACAGCTCTAGTGCCGAATTCCAATCGCGTGTTTCGCGGGCAAACCATTGGCGAAGCACGAGCATAGAATACTTCGAGCTACGATTTTCTTTGAGCACTCCTTTAAGAAAGGCTGTGTTCTCGGGCGTCGTCATGAGTGACGACAGAAGCCCTTTGGTTTGTTGAACGTCGCCTTCGAGGGCATAGAGACGCAGAATCTCCTCAGCACCCTTCTCCACGCTACCCATGGCCGCATACAGCGCGGATAGTTGCGCGGAACTTTCGTTGGGATTGCCGGACAAATCGCGCGCTTTGAGATGCGCATCGATTGCTTTCTGATGCAGGGTAAGCGACGCGTATTCTCTGCCAAGCCGAAACCAGACGTCCGGATTGGTCTCATCCGTTTGGACAAATGCCGTCCACCACGAATCGGCCTCCGGCGCTTTACCAATCTTCCATGATAGCGTGCCAGCAAGCAACATCGACTCTGGGTGTTTATTTGCCTTAGCGTATTGCTCAACGACAGGTAAGAGGGCAGCTTCCTGCTTTAGCGCAAGTAATGTGCGTACAACACCACCATAGGCGGCATCGTTTGTGGGTTGCTCTGAAAAGATTTCTTGCCACAGACGTGAAGCATTCCGCATGTCGCCGGAATGTTCAAACGCCTGCGCCATGCGTTGCTTTTCGCGAAGCGCACCTTGGGCTATGGCCTCTGCGCAATTGAATAGCTGCAACGCACAGAAGAGAGCCGATATCATTGCAAAACGTGTTGTCATCCAGTCCAGGTGTCTGAGAGGAGGGGGAGGATAGTGTGCTGAATCGGCTCTGACGGAATAGTTACTGTTCCATCGTGTCCGATCACCACATCAATTTCGGTGCGCAGTCCGAGACTGTCCGGAAAGTAGACACCCGGCTCGATTGAAAATGTTGTACCACGAACGATTTTTCGCGTGTCATGTGTTTCAAAGTCGTCCATATTAGCGCCCGATCCGTGCACTTCTGTAGAAATGTTGTGGCCCGTTCGATGGATAAATGCGCTGCCAAGTCCGGCCTGCTCAACCACGTCACGGCAAGCCCGGTCTACCTCACAACCCATAACAGGTTCTCCGCCGGCAAAGCGGGTCTTTACAAGGTCGATTGCGGCATCGCGTGCCGCCGCAATCACTTTAAAGGACGCATCAATATCTACCGGCACGGCTGACCCCGTATAGCCCACCCAAGTGATGTCGGCGTAAACGGCACCAGGCGAATTCCGTTTTGCCCATGCATCAATTAACACAACCATGTCTTTCTTAATCATCGAAGTCTCCGCATACGTCGGTGCGTAATGTGGATTTGCCGCGTTAACACCAATGGCTACTATGGGAGGATGATCCATCGCAAGCCCCTTGTCTTCCAACGTCTTGACCAGGTGTTGCTGAACATCGTATTCGGTTACTCCGTCGCTGCTTGCGTTCACGCGATCACGGATGAACTTGAAAGCTTCCATAACGCTGGCTTTAAGCTGTCCTGCCGTTACGGCTGTTGTAGCAAGCTGTTCTTCGGTTAACACGGCAGTGAATTGCTGCAGTAGATCGGCCGAGCTGACGACCGTTGCACCGAATGAGCGAATAAGTTCGATGGTGCCGGCATCGACTGTCGAGACCACGGGTAGGGCGCCCATGGGCGAATACTCCATTGCGACGGTCGAGCCCGACTTAGCAACCGACGATACGGCTTCGGCCCACGACTCATGTGTATCATAAATAATCTGCTTGCCCTTGACACTTGCAAGCGGGTACTGCTCCATGCGGTGGACAATCTTAATGGGCTCACCATGAGCAGGTATTGCAACCATCCAACGACGTGTAGAGTGTGTTTCGGGAGGAAGGTGAAGCATAGACCACGCTAGGTAGTTGCTTCCACGAAAATCAAACAGTAGCCATGCGTCAAGGCCAGCTTCGCGCACTGCCTGCTGCATTTTGAGAAGATCGCCGATCATGATGCCTCCGAGATGGTGATGTGGAGGGACGAGAGGAGTTTACGTATTGCTCTCGAGGGAGTGACGGCCTCTGCATCAATCGCCGCAGTAATATCACGCATGCTGGTCACCACCTCTGGTGCAGACAGCACCGATAAAACCACATGTTCCCTTACTGCAGACTCGAACCACGCGCGACGCTGAGTCGCACGCCTTTCCGCAATGAATGCAGTCCGGCCGGTATCGAAGTACACATTCATTGTTTCAGTGAAAGTGTTGAGTCCGTCGGCAGTAACTGCGCTAACCGGAATAACCGGCGTGGACCAATGTGGTTGTGACGGAAGCATTAAACGTAGCGCCGATTGATACTGAGCCACTGCTAACTGTGACCGGTGCGATTCGATGTCAGATTTCGTTACAAGAACAGCGTCGGCCATCTCCATGATGCCGCGTTTGATGCCCTGTACTTCATCGCCAGCATTCGGAAGAACAAGCAACGTAAAAAGGTCTACCATTTCTGCGACGTCGCTCTCGCTTTGTCCAACACCCACTGTTTCGACGATAATGGTGTCGAAGCCCGCTGCTTCGCAGACTAGAATGCTCTCGCGCATCGATGACGTTGCTCCGCCCAATGCTGTACGCGAGGGTGACGGTCGCACGAACACGTTTTCGTGAGAAGAAAGTTTTGGCATTCTCACTTTGTCCCCCAGAATGCTTCCACCACTACGCTTGCTGCTAGGGTCAACAGCAAGTACAGCTACCTTGCTTCCTGCTTCGGCCAGTTGGTGTCCCCACGTTTCGATAAACGTACTCTTTCCTACACCGGGTGCGCCGGTAATGCCGATTCGTCGTGACCTTACTCCAGGTTGATGAAGCGCCTCTAACAGTAACGCTGCCGCATCACGATCGGACTCAGCAGAAGATTCAACGAGGGAGAGTGCTCGTGCTAGTGCGCGACGGTCTCCGCGCAGAACTCCATCAACAAGCTCGGACACCTGTTACTCCACAGTTACGCTTTTGGCAAGATTCCGCGGCATGTCGACATTGCAATTGCGCTCTACAGCCATGTAATACGCCAAGAGTTGCATTGGTATAGCAGCAAGTATTGGCGTAATCATAGAAGGAGCTGCCGGTATACCAATAAAGTGGTTCGCAATCGATTGCAGGTGCTCGTCGCCCTCTTGTGCAATGACGATTACGCGTCCACTACGCGCGCGGACTTCTTCGATGTTCGATAAAATTTTGCCGTAGTGTTCGTCGTGCGTTGCAATGAACACGACGGGCATGTTTTCGTCGATGAGCGCAATCGGACCGTGCTTCATCTCAGCAGCGGGATATCCTTCTGCATGGATGTACGATATCTCTTTGAGCTTTAAAGCCCCTTCGAGCGCAACAGGAAAGTTGTAGCCCCGACCCAGGTACAGAAAGTTCGACACTTGAGCATACTCTTGTGCAATGCGTTGAATGTTCGGGGCATCAGCTAGGATGCGCTCTATCTGCTCGGGCACTGCTGCTAGTCCGGCCGCCACCTCACGCGCCAACGTTTCGCTCATTCCATGCATGCGTCCGATGAACAACGCAAACTGCGTTAACACGCACAATTGTGACGTGAAAGCCTTCGTCGAAGCAACGCCGATTTCGGGTCCGGCATGAAGGTAGACTCCCGCATCCGTTTCCCGTGCAATCGAACTACCAACAACATTTACCATTCCGATAACGGTTGCACCCTTGGCTTTTGCTTCACGAATTGCGGCAAGTGTGTCTGCAGTCTCTCCGCTTTGAGAGATAGCAATAACTATGTCGTCAGGATAGATGATTGGGTTGCGGTACCGAAACTCGCTTGCGTACTCCACTTCGACAGGAATGCGTGCAAGGTGTTCAATCAGGTACTCACCAACAAGAGCAGAATGCCATGATGTGCCGCATGCCGTGATGATAATGCGCCGAGCCGCTTGCAGTTTGTCGACAACCGACGCTAGACCACCCAAACGTACACGGCCTTCGTCGACTAAGAGCCTACCGCGAAATCCATCATGAAATGTCGTGGGCTGCTCGTAGATTTCTTTGAGCATGAAGTGCGTGAAACCACCCTTTTCAATCTGCTCGAGTTCGAACGAGATTTCTTCGACGTGACTTTCGGTCTCGACGTTCTCTATTGTTTTCGTCGAGTATCCCGACCGTGTTAGCAATGCCATCTCGTTTTCTTGGAGGTAGACAACGTGACGCGTGTGCGCAATGATTGCCGCTGCATCTGATGCCACGATCAGTTCGTTCTCGCCTACGCCAAGGATTAAGGGGCTGCCGCGGCGCGCGGCGATCACTAAGTCGGGTTCTAGAGAGCTTACAACCACAAGGCCGAACGTTCCTTCAACTTCTGACAAGGCGGTCCGCACAGCAATCTCGAGGTTGCCTAGCGTATCGTAAAGCATTCCGATAAAAACGGCGAGTACTTCACTATCCGTGTCTGATACAAATGAAAAGCCCTGTCCGGTCAGTTGCTTCTTTATCGTAAGATAGTTTTCAATAATGCCGTTGTGAACAAGTGCAATTCTACCCGACGCATCTGTATGAGGGTGTGCATTAATGTCGTTCGGTATGCCGTGTGTTGCCCAGCGCGTATGTCCAACGCCAACCGTTCCAGGAATCGCTGCTACATCGACAGCGGCTTCGAGGTCGTGGACACGTCCCTTGCGCTTCGCTATCGTTAGACCATCGGAAGAGACGAGGCAAATGCCCGCCGAATCATAGCCGCGATACTCAAGGCGCTTTAATCCGCTGAGAATAATGGGGGACGCGGCGCGCGTACCGATATAACCGACAATTCCACACATAGGCGTTCAGATACTGGTAAATCGAGCAACAAAGGTACGATTCTGAATGGTACGATTCTTCGGCCCGAGAAGCGCCGCACTACCGATACAGCGGGGTTGATTGTTTTGTGATCCTGAGGTCGCTAAGAATGCTTGCGTCTGCTGCGAACCGAAGGAAGAACCCTTTGTTCGTGCCGAGGGGCACCCAGTTCACAGTGAGCATCCAGCAATGCAGACGTTTTGAGATGTCGATAACAGGAAAGTTGATTGTACCCGTGATCAGGTCTAACGTCGTGCTAGCACTAATGCGAGTAGTCTCCGTTAACGACGCACTACCGCGTAGCGTAAGCCGCAGCGACTGCGAAGACACATCAGGATTGATTCGATTGTACAAGTAGTACACATTAAATTCAGCTTCCCACGGCACGGTAAACGGGGACCATCCCGGGGAGTTGTCGCCAAACAAATCGCTCTCAACGGGTTTGTAATTCACGCGGCGTTCGAACCGTGCTCGAAGCTTGCTTCCCGAACTGTCGATGGGCGCTGTAGTATCCACACTCTCTGCCCGAGGTTGGAACGAGACCCCCTCTGATGAGAATTTTGAACCGAAGGCAAATGTCATCGAGGTCAAGCGGGCAAGCCCCTTACCAGACTCAAGCATAGTGCGACCAATTGTTGTGTAAGAGGATGCACCCGTAGCTGGATTTACAATGCGCGCCTGATCGTAGATATCAAAAACGAACGAGCTGTTGAACTGAATGAAGTTGAGAACGGGGGAGCCAACGCTTAGCGAAATTGGATTGAGCCGAACTGAGTCGGCTATAAGGTTGTACGATGTTCTCGCAGTTACATTCAGAAGCTCGATGCGCTTATCAGGCGCTGTATCACCTTGCGCCACCTTTATGGCCAGCTGATTCAACAGGTTTATCCCAAGATTTAGCTGCTTTTGTCTCGACGCAATAGACGAAGCGCCGAAACGCGAATACTGTTCAATGCGGCCATCGGTCGGATTAATAAATGTGCCAAAAAATCCGAGTGACGTATCGCTTTGGTCGGGTAGGTAGTTCAGACTGAGCGTCGGTTGCACGGTGTGTCTGAGTGCAGTCACACCCCAGAAATTTGTGCGTGCCGTGCCGTACAGAAATGTGCTGGCAGAAACGCCCACTGCATACGTGTACTCGCGAAAGAATCCTGCGTCGCGCCTTCTGGTAATTGTCGAGTCGGGATTAACAACCTGCGTGTTGCGCTGCAGGTGCCAGTTCTCATCATAGCGTATGCTTGGCTGGAACGTTATGTAGCCAAGTTTTGGGGTGATGCTTACGGATGGACGGTGTTCAACTACCGTGCGTTCTTCAACAGTGAACGGTGTGGTATCGCTCGTGAATCGTGAGTCGTAGAAGTATCGTCCCGTTGTCCGATAGGAGATTTGCAGTAAGTCTGAAATTGGACTGAACTGCGGTATGGAATACGAAATCGTAGGCGTGTGCGTGATCGATCCGTCTATCATGTTCTGGTCGCGTCCGTAACCAATGTTAAAGGTGTGCCCATTGTAGAACGTCCTTTGATACGATGCACGCGAGTTCGCGTTCTGTTGGATGCGCTCATACGGATTGAACGAGGTGTTCTGAAAAAGATTCTGCGTGGTGAAGAGGAGGCTGAGATCGATTGTTTCGTTTGGACCCAGTATCTGGGCGTGCGAGGCTGCGAACGACATATTGCGAGCGTAAGGGTTAAGTACGCTTTGACGCGTGTAGCCGAACAGAATGTCGAACGACCCGCGCAGCACGTCTCGAACAACATACTGCGAGTGATTCTTCAGCGAGAAACCACCCTTTGACGTTAAGTCCGCGGTAAACTCGGTATCCCAAAAGTCGCTGGCGGCCCAGTAGTAGCCAAAATTTTGAAGGACGACGCCACGATTTGATGAAATCAGAGGAGTGGGTAGAATGATGCCTGAGTGACGGCCCTTTTGCATGTCGAAATACAAGCCAATCGGCACAGCAAAGACCGGAATGTCTTCGACGTACATTATTAGCGGATCATAAAAAATTTTATCATCTAGGATGACCTTCATTCGTGGCGAGTTGAAGTGAAAGTGTGGATGCGGTGCGTCGCATGTCGTGAAGTTTCCGTCCTCGACGTAGATGGTCTTTTCATCGACGCGTTTTATGCGATTGCCCCAATAGAAGCCCCCTTCAACATTAGTCTCACCGAGTGTAACGCGCCCCTGTCGCGATTTGAAGTTGTACACGATACGTTCGCCAGCATACTCTTCGCCTTTGTCGATGAACAGCGGAAAACCCGTAAGGCGTCCTGTGGAATCGCGCACGCCGTCGGCATACATTGTAGATGTGCCGAAGTCCATTACGACCACTTCCGATTGTAATCGCTGGTCACGGAAACGTACGTCAGCGTCTCCCCGAAGGCGCATGCGCTTTGTTCGCACGTTAAAGTGGACCGAATCCTTTGCTGAGAACACGACAATTGTGTCGATATCACCCGAAGTGCTCTTGCCGTCAGCCGTCGTAATGCCGACTGTGTCCTGAACGACGACCGGCTCCTTCTGGCGACTGGTGTCGCGTACTTGAGTGGTGTCGCGTACTTGAGTGGTGTCGCGTACTTGAGAATGCACCGCCGTGGTCAGTGCGACCATCACGAATACAATCAAAAGCAGGCAACGGGAAATCACCGATAGTTCACGCGCTTGAACGCGCTTGGGATTTCAATAGCCAGTGGTTCGGTGATTGGCTCGTTCACCGCAGCTGCTGTCACACGCATGGTGAGCGATTCTTTCTTGTCGTCGATGGTAATGCGTATGGAGTGCGCAATTGGGATGGACTGAATGTCTTTGAAGTCGTCGAAGAGAACGTCGACAAGTACGATTCCTGCAGAATTCTTTCGTTGGTATTGTCGCAAGGTGTTGCGAATCGTATCCACAAGCGCAAATTCAGCCCCTCCGTCGTTGTCTCGCGTACTGTACAGAACGGATCCGTCGCCTCGAACTGTGTTGGTGGCGAATCTGGCAGTGCCTCCGGGGACGCGTCCGCGGATAACGGAGATGAGATCACGGAGGTTCATGGATATCGGCGCAATGCTCTTAAGGGTTGCCGAGTCTCCACGTCCGGCGGTTACTTCCTGCGACAGATAATTGACGACTGTAAACGAATCGGCTACGGTGTACATGCGAACGGCAGTCATGCCGAACGGACCGCTTAGTGTTATACGCGATGAATCTCCCTCGGCAAGGATCGCGGTATACGGTATGCCATTCATGTTTTGAGTGCCGGTGACCGTTAAAGTGCCTTCGGTTTGAAGTGTACGCACGGCGAGGGATGTGTCCGCCCTGGGACTGTGGACGCCGGCCGTTGCGCATGACATCAGTAGCAGACAAAATATGATCATCGTAGTTTGCATTGTCATAGTGGCAAATATCCGACTTTGGACATGAGGTAGCGAATGATTTATGTAACGCGCAAGGCGACGTTCTCGGCTGCGCACCGATTGTACAACCCAACGTTCAGCGATGAGCGCAACGAATCGGTGTTTGACAAGTGCAACAATGTGCTTGGACACGGGCATAATTATGTGCTCGAGGTGGTTGTTCGCGGCGTTCCGGACCCAGAAACAGGATACGTCATCGACTTAAAAAAGCTGCGTGATATCATGGACTCACGCATCGTAGATCGTGTTGATCATAAACACTTGAACTTTGATGTCGACTTTCTCCTTGGTTCAATTCCCACCGTCGAAAATCTGTGTGTGTTGTTCTGGCGAGAAATCGAACATCATTTGCCATCCGGCGAGTTGTACTGTATTCGCCTGTACGAGTCTGAGCAGAACTTCGCCGAGTACTTCGGCGCGCCAATCGATGTTGCTGTGTTCCCGGGAGTAAAGGCATGAGTAACGCCATGAGTGAAGTTATGAGTAACACAACGAGTGTTGAGCTATTCGACACGAGTGCTGAGCTATTCGATTCGAACTGTAATCGTCTGCTGTCAGCAGAAGAACGCGCCGAAATGACTGCGCAGTTGCAAGTAAAGTTCGCAGAGATACTTGCCATCATGCGCATCGATCCCGAAGACCCAAACAGCGCAGATACCCCACGCCGTCTCGCCAAAATGTGGTCGAACGAATTGTTCGTCGGACGCTTCACTGCAGCGCCACCAATTACCGTCTTCCCGAATCGTAAAAACGTCGACGAGTTAGTAGTAAGCAATGGAATTAAAGTCCTAAGCGTTTGTTCGCACCATTGGCAGCCCATCATAGGGGAGTGCTTCATCGGTTATGTTCCGCGAGACAAGGTAATTGGCATTTCGAAGTTCAACCGCATAGTAGACTGGTTCTCGCGCCGCGGACAAATCCAGGAAGAACTCGGCCAAATGATCGCCGACTATATCGAACAAATGCTCGACCCCGTTTCGCTGGGAGTTGTGATTCGAGCCAAGCACTACTGCATGATTTCCCGTGGTGTACAAGCGCACGAATCGGCGGAAATGGTGACGAGCGTTATGCGCGGTGATCTCGCAACGAGCACGGCTTCGCGCGCTGAATTCATGAGCCTTATCCATTCTCGGTGAAACCCTCGGCACGTGAAATTGCCCCTTCTGCCCCTTTACCAACACTCGATTACGAGCGCAGGTATTGGTCTGACAACGTAATCGTTGCAGGCATCGACGAGGTCGGACGTGGTGCGTTGGCTGGTCCGGTCGTTGCCGCCGCCGTCGTCTTCCACCCAAGTCGCATTCCCGAGGGCATCGATGACTCTAAGAGGCTGACTGCTGAGCGTCGTGTCGAACTGGCTGCGCAAATCATTGATGCCGCCACGTCGTACAGTTTTGCATTAGTGGACAATGCTCGTATCGATTCTGTGAACATTCTTCAGGCAACCTTCGATGCCATGCATGGGGCAATAGGGGGCTTGACGATTTCACCCGGACGTCTGCTCATCGACGGCAATCGCTTTCGCAGTCATGAAGTGCCGCACACAACCATCGTTCGCGGCGACGCAGCGAGTGTGTCGATTGCTGCAGCATCGATCATTGCGAAAGTGGTGCGAGACGCATGGATGCGCGAACATGCTCACGAACGATTTCCGGTGTACGGCTTTTCTGATCATAAGGGATACGGCACGCCTGAACATCGTCGGGCCATTGTGAAGTACGGTGCAACCGTCCTGCATCGTCACAGCTTTCTGTCGAAAGTACTCGCCGCCGATCCGTGGGCGGAATAACACTTCACCTGGCATTGGCGGACTACATCGTGATAGCCGCCGCGATTGCCGCTGCGATGGTAGCCGGGCTCACCGCGCGAAAGCGTGACGAGAGTGCTCGAGGTAGTGTTGTCGATTACCTGTTGGCCGGTCGCACACTTACGTTACCGGTATTCGTTTGTACGCTTGTTGCCACGTGGTATGGCGCAATTCTAGGCGTTGGCGAATTCATTGCCACGTACGGTCCGGTGATGATTCTCTGCATGGGCGTTCCGTATTACGTCGCCGGAATCGTCTACGCCAAACTACTGGCTAAGCGCATTCGATCATCAGAAGCTGTTTCTATTCCTGCGCAACTCAGCACCGCATACGGTAATCGAGTGGGCATCGTCGCATCGGTTCTAGTGCTGGCAATCACGATACCGGCGTCGTATCAGCTAACCGTGGGACTCATTCTTCGTGCAGCGGTTGGATGGCCGTTGCCAATTGCCATCGTGGTTAGCACATGCATCGCCCTCGGATATGTGGCAAAGGGTGGACTCTTGTCGGATGTACGCGCGAACATCATCCAAGTCGTACTGATGTATTCGGGCTTCATAGCATTGCTGGTATGCGTGCTTACGGTGCATGGAAGTCCGTTAACGATGCTTGCCAACCTGCCCGACTCACACACCTCCATCCCAGGCGCCATTGGATGGCAAGGCATGCTCGTGTGGTGGGTAATCGCGCTGCAAACATTTGTCGATCCGAGTTTTCACATCCGTGCGGCAGCGGCTAGTACACCACGTGTGGCAGAGCGAGGCGTTATGATTAGCGTCGTTTGCTGGATTGTGTTTGATATGCTCCAACTGGTAACCGGACTCTACGCAGTGGCCTACTATAGCATTCCAGTGCCAGCCGAATCGTTCCTGGTTCTTGCGGACGCCGTAATGCCGTCCTTGTGGAAGGGGCTATTCATTGCAGGGGTCCTATCGGCAGCAATGTCCGCGCTTGACGGGTACGCGCTGGCAAGCGCAACGGCAATCGGACACGACATTATAGACCGATTGCGTAAGCAGCCCCCTTCAACGAAATCTGTGCGCATCGGACTTTTGATTACCGGTGTGATTGGGGTATGCGCTGCGCTGCTGATTCAGAGTGTGGTTACGCTCATATTTAACGCAGCATCGGTGGTTGTACCGGCACTGCTGCTGCCACTTGTTTTGTCGTACACGAGGTATGCACGGCGTCTAAGGCCACTTGCTGTGTGGTTGATTTCAGCACCAGCTTGTACTGCGTTGCTGTGGTTTTTCGTTGGACCACAGGTCGTGCAGCCCATGTTTGCCGGACTCGGCGTGTCTGTGGTGTTGACGCTATTCGCCATTTTGCGCCATGATGATACAAGCGGAGAGTGATCGGTTCTGGACCGCCTCGAATGTCGTGAGCCTCTTTCGCCTGCTCCTGACGGGTCCGGTTGTATACCTGCTGCTAAACGAAATGCGCGTCGCAGCGTTTGTCGTCTGCCTTCTCTCGGCATTCACTGATTATCTCGACGGCAAGCTCGCACGATCTACGAACACAGTGAGCGAATGGGGTAAGGTAATCGACCCGATTGCCGACAAAGTCTTCATCGGAGCCATTCTTATCGTGTTACTCGTGCAGGGGCTGTACCCTGTGTGGTTCGTTGTGCTTGTACTAGCAAGGGATGGAATCATATTGGCGGGCGGACTTTGGGTTCGCCGATACACGCCAGTCGTGCCTCCGTCGTTACCCAGCGGCAAGTGGGCGGTTGCGGCAATATCCGCGTCGGGTTTTTGCGCAATGATGGTATGGATTACAGCGCGAGATGTGTTCATTTTCATTAGCTGTATGCTCATCGCGGTATCTTTGTGGGATTACGGACGAAGGTTTTATGGGATTCTTCGACAAAATCAAGAAAACATTCTCGAACGTGACGGAAGCGTTGCAGTTCGACAAACTCAAGGAGGGTCTCAGCAAGACCCGTGATTCCTTCGTTGGGCGATTGCGCACTGCGCTGTTCGCCGGACGTAAAATAGATGCAGCGTTACTCGATGAAATAGAAGAGATTCTCATTACTTCTGACGTGGGCATCAGCTCTACCGAACGCATCATTGCTCGTTTGAAAGTCCGCGTTAAAGAAGACAAGATCGAAGACGCTACGCTGATTACCGCGGTGCTGAAAGAAGAGATTACCGCTATGCTCGCAGCCTCTCCGTCTGCCCACAATGACGCTGTGTATGAAGTTGACCCTGCTGCGAAACCGCACGTGATAATGGTCATTGGAGTAAACGGCGTTGGTAAAACCACCACGATTGGCAAAATGGCGCGCAACTACAAACGCGCTGGTAAATCTGTGCTCATTGGTGCCGCCGATACGTTTCGTGCAGCAGCGAACGAGCAGCTTGAAGTATGGGCTAAACGCGCCGAAGTTGACATTATCCAGCAACAACAAGGTGCAGATCCTGCAGCGGTGGCGTACGATACATTGAACGCGGCTTTAGCTCGTGACATCGACGTTGTGATTATTGACACAGCCGGTCGACTTCATAACAAGCAAGGACTCATGGCCGAGTTGGAAAAAATTGGTCGCGTCATGAAGAAAATCAAACCGCATGTGCCGAACGACATTTTCCTTGTGCTCGATGCAACCACCGGACAAAACGCGTTACAGCAGGCAAGAGAGTTCACGAAGGTTGCACCAATTACCGGCATTATTCTAACGAAGCTCGACGGCACGTCGAAAGGTGGGGCGGTGCTAGCGATTGCCGATGCTCTACAAATTCCTGTCCGTTATATCGGTGTGGGCGAGTCCATCGACGATCTGCAAGTCTTTGACGCAGGTTCGTTTGTCGAAGCGATGTTCGAGGAGCAAAACAACGTTGAAGCCTGAAGTTGCAAAGAGTCGCTGGACGTGGAAACGCTGGACCTTCATCGGTATGGTAACGGTGTCCTTCGTCTATCTGTGCGTTGTTTTTGCCGGCTTTCTCGGCGAGGCCAACACCACGTTCGCAGCTGCTACGAACCTCAACAATTCGTCACTCGCATCCATGGTCGTACACCGTCAGCCCTTTACAACCCCGCCAGACACACTCATTCGCGTTGCATACATTCAGTTCCTCGAACGCGTTGTACGCGGACTCGATACACTAGACCCAGCCGACAAAAACTACACCTGGAATAAGCGCAAATTCCTTGCAGACATGTTCAATTCATCATCAGTCTCCCTCGAGGAGTATCGATGGATGCGAAAGCAAATCATCAGAACACTGCGCGTGGGTGTGCAAGAAGGTCGATACACCACAAAGCACACACCGGCACACATTCACGTCTGGCTCATGGAATCCGTACTACCCGAGCAAGTCAGCAGCCATGACGTTGTAAACATGGAGCGACTGCGCATGGCAGCTCCTTTTCTTATTCGCTACGCTTCGCCGCTGATAAGTAATCTAGATGCAGAGGCATTCAGATAACTTATTTTTCACGCAATGGCTATTATCTATACCGCTGCTATTGTTTACGCTATAACCATGCTTGTTGGGCTAGCTGCTCGCATGCAGCGTACAAAGTTTGGTTTCTGGCACCACGTTGCATTCTTCTTCGTCTGTGCAACATCACTCGCGGCAATTCTCGTTAGCCGAAACCCTTGGATAGTTCTCACGCTTGTTTGCCTCGTAGTGCTTCCTTTCCTGCCGGGCAAAAGCGCTAAGCATTGGATGGTCTCTTCGGTCGGTGCAGTTGGGCTAATTGCGGCGATGGTCACGCAGCAGTAATTATCACCGCGAGTGCGCTGAGAACAGTACACGTCACATTTCGATGGACGTGATTCACATTCACGCTGTACCAATTGGAACAGCGCGATGCGATACCTTGCCAGACTCCTCTTCTTCTACTGCTGTTGCAGTTTAACCACAGCCGTAGCTCAGATACCCGATCGCCTAGCGGTCGATTTACGTGTGTTCAATGGTGCCGAAGCTCTGAACGGCACGTATCACATTATCGTTCGGTGGTATGATGTACCAGTGGACGGTGTGTGGATAGAGCGCGAAGAATTCGACGTAGACGTTGTTCAAGGTAGAGTGCAATTGCATCTTGGAACGACAGTTCCCATACCGCAAGAATTATTGCGCTCTGGGTCGGCCTGGCTTGGTGTGAGCATCGATAGTGGCAAAGAACTTTCACCACGTACGATGCTGGTTTCTGTGGCGTATGCAAAACACGCCGAACGCGCCGAGGTTGCAGACCGTTTATCTGGCGACGTCACAGGTCTCGTCACTTCACTAAACGAAATCGCGGGTTCTGTTAAGGTGCTAGGCGAAGGGGGCATTGTTGTGCGCAACGACGGCGACGCCATCATTATAGGTAGCGAGCATCCCGTGGAATCAGGCATTGTTCAGGGCAACGATCGACAGTATGTATTTACGATAAAGCCCCTTTCAAAAATTAATTCGTCCACTCGTGTCACAGCTACCGTAGTCTCACCCACGACTACAATCACATGCGGTGTTGCAGCCGTGGATGTGGTGACGAACACGATTACCATCATCACATCGGCCGCGCTGATGCGCGACGAGAAAATTCATTGGTCGCTGCAGCATCGTTAACACTACGATTTCGGACGTAGGGCGATTGCCCATTTCATTACCATCCTTCTGTGGAGTTTTTATGCGCTCTCGATTTTACACTTGTTTAGCAGTTGCTGCTGTGTTCGTGCCGGTTCTGGTGTACGGACAAAGTCAGACGACAGGTACCCTAAACCTGCGTAATGTGCAGCCAGCAACGGTCTCACTAACGATACCTGCTGCGGGTGTTACTGCTTATTCAATTCTACTACCGCCTACCATAGGTCAGGCAGGTCAGATGCTTGCTATCGGCAGTGTAACGGGTTCAGCAGCGTCGCTACAATGGGCAGACGCGACGTTTTGGGATCTAGATGGCAATTCCATTGTTGCTGGTGGCACCGGAGTAGGGCAGCAGTATTTAGGATCTGCAAATGCTCAGGATTTGGTGTTAGGATCCAACGGGTCAGAACGCGTTCGCGTTGTTGGCGTGACGGGTCCGAGCGAAGGCTTCGTCGGCATCGGTACAGCAACGCCAGCAGCTACCCTCGATGTGCGAGGTAATGTGTTGCTGAGCAATGGTGGATTGCCATCAGAGTTACGATTCGCAGAACCGAATGTGGATGGTACCAACTACACCTCTTTCAGAGCCGGCACACAGGCCGCTGATGTCACCTACGTATTGCCTGCAGCTGCACCACCCATCAATGGAATGGTCCTCACTGCAAGCACCGCGGGTGTCATGACGTGGACATCGCCACTCGAGCGCGTTCAGAGCGGCACGTATACGCCTGTGCCAGGGGAGTATCAGCACCTCATCGCAATTCCGTTCGATGTGCTTGCTGGTGCACAGGCTTTGATCTCTGTAATGAATCCGCCGGGCACCACCATTGGCTTCAGCATTACCAATATCAACGAAGCAGCAAACACCATCACCGTCGAAACATCGGTGCCGCTCGGACCCGTGGATCGCATTGTGTGGATGGTTATTAACCCATAACAATCGAAGCGAACATCGTAAATGTTCTTACATCTACCATATCGTCGATGTGCGCTTATCGCGTGTGTCGTGTTGATTCAAACCATCCCCCTTCGAACCGCCGCTCAGTCCCTTACAGGCACGTCCGTTTTGCTCTCGGGCAGCTCCTGGAACGGCAGCGGCGGTTCGATGATGGGTACCACAGAGGTGCGTCCACTTGCCATTGTGAACGCATCGCCCATCGGCCAACCGATCAACTTCTATGCAGGCGACAACGGGGCTCATCGCATCGTTGAGATATCGACATTGGGTGAAGTGTGGATGCACACCTCGTTGAGCATTGGAGCGGGTGTCGGTGCATCATCGAACGAGCGCGCGAGGATTGGACGTATTACATCGGTCGAGGGTAGGGGACTTGTGGTGAGCATGCAGGGCACGAGCACGTCGACCGGCATCACGGTAGAGGCGATCGGACTCACAGGTACTGAGCACGCCGGAATTGTGTTGACGGGTGCTTCGAATGGTACCGGCACCGGACTCCGCGTTGGTGGTCCTCAAGGCTCAGCACGGCCCACCGTTGCAACCGGAATAGATATCACAGGCGGTACCGGGCTACGCTACAATGCGCTGAACCTTGCGAGTGGTACAGGCATAGACATCGGAAGCACGCTGCAGCCACATATTGGCCTAGAGGCCTCGGTTGCGGGGCCAAATAGTGTAGGAGTCATAGCTCGCGCGAACACTACCGGTATAGGCATTATTGGAATCTCAAAATCTGCCGCGTATGCCGACCCGCCGTTGCTTCCACGCGTAGGTGTTCACGGACACGCAGCTAATAACTCTAACACTTCTGCCGATTCGACGTTCGGAGTCTTTGGATCTGTCATTCGAGGTGGCAACGGCGGTACTGCGACCCGAAGTACGGGCGTTTACGGAATAGCAACATCAACAGCTATCACTCACAGCGGGTTGGTGGTTGGTGTGCATGGCAGCGCGACTGCACCTGCTCCGGGCGTAAGTCTGGGAGTGGCGGGTTTGTTTCGGTCGGACGCTCTTGCACAACATCTAACATTGTTTACATATGGCGCCGACGCATATCTCGGCGGTGTCGGTATCAATCGTCCACCTGCCGTCGCAAATGCTCCCCTCGAACTTCGTGGCGACAATCCAACCACGACGTGGATGCATTCTGCAAATGTAAGTGGGAATGTGTCGCTGCGTGGCACGCTCGATTTGATTTCAGTTGGCGAAGTAGCACCCATTGCAGGTCGCATGACCCTTATTGTACCACCCACGCTCATCCTGGCAATTGATGGCGCAAACCTACCTACCATAACAGGTCTTGAAGGAGGTACACCGGGTCGTATCGTAACTCTGGTCGTGAGACGTGGAGCTGTAACGCTCGAGCACGATGATGCAACAACCCAAGCCGACCAGCGCTTTGCGTTGCCTGCTCTAGAGAACATGATAATTCGCGTGAACGGTGCCGCATTGTTTTGGTACGATGCGAGCGATGAACGTTGGAGGCTCATCGCAGTAGTCCAATGATGCCTCTTCTCCTTGCGATGCTCACGTTGTGTCCTCAGCACGATTCCGTCGATACTCTAATTCTGCGCGGGACGATAAACCGCAGTTACGCCATTGTAGAAGTTGATACATGCAGAGACGCAGTACGATTGGCCGACCCGGTGAGAATTCACAACGGACAACGCGCTGTCTTGTACCAGACGTTGGGAGCCTTCCGTCAGCCTGTTTGGACAACGGTCGACACAACTTTCGATGGCTGGGTGTACTTCGCAACGTCCATTACAGCAC
>ENA-ORBV01004024-ORBV01004024.1-microbial-mat-metagenome-genome-assembly--contig:-NODE-4024-length-28765-cov-6.216781_pt1 | contig 28765 bp, 28 predicted proteins | sample MGYA00237777_ERZ505514 | MGnify/ENA primary metagenome ERZ505514 (study PRJEB26160, sample SAMN06269048) | microbial mat metagenome | isolation source: Oligotrophic lake microbial mat | place...
TTTTTAATGATACGGCGACCACCGAGATCTACACCTCTCTATTCGTCGGCATCGTCAGATGTGTATAAGAGACAGGGCTCGACGGTGTGGTGGGCAACCTGCAACCGGGTTGCGAGGCCGACTTCGTCGTGCTGCAGCCCCGGTGCACCGCCTTGCTGGAGCGGCGCACCGCCCACGCGCGCAACCTCGACGAGCTGCTGTTCGCGATGATCGTGCTCGGCGACGACCGGCTGGTGGAGCGCACCGCGATCGCCGCCAGCGCCGCGCCATAGCGGCACCTGCCCCGGCCGTGGCCGTGCCTGCGGGAGCGGTCCCGGCGTGTTCCTACAATTGGCGTTGCGACATCGACCAGACTACTGGAACTCCAGCATGACCATCAAGAGCGACAAATGGATCCGCCACATGGCGCAGACCACCGGCATGATCGAACCGTTCGAGCCTCGGCAGGTCCGCGAGCGCGAGGGCAACCGGATCATCAGCTACGGCACCAGCAGTTATGGTTACGACATTCGCTGCGCGCCGGAGTTCAAGGTGTTCACCAACATCCACAGTACCGTGGTCGACCCGAAGAACTTCGACGAGAAAAGCTTCGTCGACTTCCACGATGACGTGTGCATCATCCCGCCCAACAGCTTCGCACTGGCGCGCACGCTGGAGTATTTCCGCATACCGCGCAACGTGCTCACGATCTGCCTGGGCAAGAGCACCTACGCGCGCTGCGGCATCATCGTCAACGTGACGCCGTTCGAGCCCGAGTGGGAGGGTTACGTGACGCTGGAGTTCTCCAACACCACGCCGCTGCCGGCCAAGATCTATGCCGGCGAGGGCTGTGCCCAGGTGTTGTTCTTCGAAAGCGACGAGGCCTGCGAGACCAGTTACAAGGACCGCGGCGGCAAATACCAGGGCCAGCAAGGCGTCACGCTGCCGCGCGCCTGAAGCGGCGGGCCAGGCTGGCACCTGGCACGGGGGTTTCAGTGCTCGGCGCCAGCGCCGAGTTTGACGTCCCGGTGTGTGGCCAGCGCACAGGCGATGGCGATGTGCAGCCCGCGCTCCATCTCTTGCAGGTTCATGTGCGGCGTGCCTTGCGCTGGCAGGAACGGCAGGTGGATGAAACCACCACGCAGACCCTTGAGCGAGCGACGCCGCTCCAGCGTGTGCATCAGGCCATAGAAGACATGGTTGCAGACGTAGGTTCCTGCGGTCTGCGACACCTCGCCGGCGATGCCGGCCTCCTGCAGGGCCCGCAACATGGCTTTGATCGGCAGTCCGGTGAAATACGCGGGCGGCCCGCCGCTGACGACCGGCTTGTCCACCGGTTGCTTGCCCGCGTTGTCGGCGATCCGGGCATCGGCGATGTTGATCGCGACCCGCTCCAGCGATATCGCCTGGCGGCCACCCGCCTGTCCCAGGCACACCACCAGCGCGGGGTGGTGTTTGTCGATCAGGTCGGTCAGCACCTCCAGCGAGGTGTCGAATTCGGTCGGCAACTGGGCTGCGACCACGGTGTGGCCGTCGATCACCGCGCCCTCCAGCAGCTGCGCGACCTGCCAGCTGACGTTGGTATCCGCGCCGCCGAACGGGGCGAACCCGGTCAGCAATACAGTGGCCGAGGGCGCAGGCCGGTTTGACGCCGGAGCCAGTCTTCCCTGCTTGGGGGCGATGGGCACGTGTTTGCGTAGCATCCAGGTATTGTCGGTAACTTTTTGTCGGTGCGGGACGCCGATCCGCAACCCGTTGCAAGGCTGGCACTGAACGGAACACCCGAATGGAGGGCGAATTCGGAGGGCGAACTCGGGTTTTCACCCGAGGACCTTGAGCGTGCCTTGCGCGGTGGCAACGAGGCGCAAAGGCCGTTGCCAATGAACACCCCCGGTGGGCCCATGAACGGCGCGATCCGACCGGATTTCCCGATCGGGGGATAATAACTGTTTGCCCGGACCGAGGGCACCACCCGCCCAGCCGCCCAAAACAGGCGCTCGAGCACGTTCCCCCACAGATATAGATGACCGATCCCGCAATTCCCTCGCCCACCGACACACTTTCTTCGTTCGACGCATTTTCGCAGCTGCAACTGGCGGCGCCGCTGGCGCGCGCCGTGGCCGAAATGGGTTACACCTCGATGACGCCGATCCAGGCGCAGGCCATTCCGAAGGTTTTGCAGGGCCACGACGTGATGGGCGCGGCGCAGACCGGGACCGGCAAGACCGCCGCATTCTCGCTGCCCCTGCTGCAGCGCATGCTGGCGCATGAGAACACCTCGACCTCGCCGGCCCGCCATCCGGTGCGCGCACTGGTATTGCTGCCCACGCGCGAACTCGCCATCCAGGTCGCGCAATCGGTCAAGGATTACGCCAAATACACGCAGTTGCGCAGCGCGGTCGTGTTCGGCGGCATGGACATGAAGCCCCAGACGGCCGAACTCAAGGCCGGGGTCGAGATCCTGGTTGCGACCCCTGGCCGACTGCTGGACCACATCGAGGCCAAGAACGCGGTGCTCAATCAGGTCGAGTACGTGGTGCTCGACGAGGCTGACAGGATGCTGGACATCGGCTTCCTGCCCGACCTGCAGCGTATCCTGAGTTATCTGCCCAAGCAACGCACGACCTTGCTGTTTTCGGCCACGTTCTCGCCGGAGATCAAGCGCCTGGCCAACAGTTATCTGCAAGACCCGGTCACGATCGAGGTGGCGCGCCCGAACGCAGCGGCCTCGACGGTGGAGCAGCATTTCTACAGCGTCGGCGACGACGACAAGCGGCGCGCCTTGCACCAGTTGCTGCGTCGGCACGAGGCTCGGCAGGCATTCGTGTTTGTCAACAGCAAGCTCGGTTGCGCAAGGCTTGCCCGTTCGCTTGAACGCGAAGGCCTCAAGACGACGGCATTGCATGGCGACAAGAGCCAGGACGAGCGGCTCAAGGCGCTGGACGCGTTCAAGAAGGGCGAGGTCGACCTGCTGGTGTGCACCGACGTCGCAGCCCGCGGGCTCGACATCAAGGACGTGCCAGCCGTGTTCAACTTCGACGTTCCGTTCAACGCCGAAGACTACATTCATCGCATCGGGCGTACCGGGCGGGCGGGCGCGTCCGGCCTGGCGGTGACTTTCGTGACCCGCAGCGACGCGCGACTGGTGGTCGATCTGGAGAAGCTGCTCAAAGCCAAGCTGGAGATCGAGCCGATCGAATTCGACGAGGACAGCCCCGATATCCGCCGCCAGGGGCGTATCAACGATGGCCGTCGTCTGTATGCCGGCGAAGACGTGCCGGCCGAACCGCGCGCCGGTGGGCGTGCATCGCGCGCGGGTAGCGCGGGTGGTGATGGCGAGCGGCGCGAACGTGGCGCGCGGCGTGATCCGCTGGTGCGCCCGCCACCGTTGTCGCGCGACCCGTTCTTCGACAAGCCCTACGAAGAACCGGACACCCGCGAGGAGACGCCATCCTGGGAGGCGTCCGGGCCACGTCCGGCGCGCGGCATCTCGGCCAACATCAAGCCCAAGCGGCGCGTTGCCGCGTTGTTCAAGCCCGAGTTGCCGGCCATGTCAGACCAGTTGTCCTGATCCGGCGCGCGGCACCCTCAGTGTCCAGGCCGTTGCGCCTGTGCGCAGGGCACCTGCAACAGCGTCGTGCGCAGCCGGCCGCAACCGGCATCCGCATCGATACGTGCCGCACTGAGTTGTCCGCCCCAGACACAGCCGGTGTCCAGCGAAATCACATCGGAGCGCTCCAGCCAGCCCAGTGTCGACCAATGGCCGAATGCCACCGTGGCTTGCGCGCTGCGACGCCCGGGAACGTCGAACCAGGGCCGGAATCCGGATGGCGCGGCAGCGGCGCCGTCCTTGGTCTTGAACTCCATCCGGTCGTCCTCGGTACAGAATCGCAGCCGCGTCAGCACATTGATGATGACGCGCCAGCGCGCAACACCGCGCAGCTGCTCCGACCAGCGGTCGGGCGTGTCGCTGTACATCTGGTGCAGGAAGGGCTCGAATGCGTCGCTCTCCATCATCCGTGCCACTTCCTGCGCCAAGTCCAGTGTCTGATGCGCGGTCCACGAGGGCAGTACGCCGGCGTGCACCATCAACAGGTCATGCCCCTGAACGTTGTCGAGCAAAGCCAGCGGCTGGGCGCGCAGCCAGCCCAGCAATGCAGCTCGGTCGGGCGCATGCAACACGGCGCTCACCGTGTCCTTGCGGTGGGGCGGCCGCACGCCATGGGCGATCGCCAGCAGGTGCATGTCATGGTTGCCCAGCACGCAGCGCGCGGCGCCGTCCATGCGCATGACCCGGCGCAATACGCCGAGCGAGTCGGGGCCCCGGTTGACCAGGTCGCCCAGCAGCACCAGACGGTCGCGGCTGGGTGAAAAATCGATCGCCGCGAGCAGCCGCCCCAGTTCGTCGTCGCAGCCCTGTACATCGCCGATCAGGTAAAGTGCCATGGTGCTCATTGTGATGCCGGTTCCATGGATGCCTTGCTGATCGCGCTGTTGACCCTGCTCAACGGCGCTTTTGCCATGTCGGAACTGGCATTGACGGCGAGCCGCAAGGCGCGGCTGGCCAGCATGGCCGACGATGGCGACAGGGGTGCCCACGCAGCGCTGGTGTTGCTGGAGAACCCGACGCGTTTCCTGTCCTCGGTGCAGGTCGGGATCACCTCGATCGGCGTGCTCAACGGCATCATCGGCGAGGCGGCGTTCAGCGGCGGCCTGTCCCTGCGGATCCAGGCCATGGGCATCTCGGATAACGTGGCCGATATCACCGCAACCGCACTGGTCGTGACCATCATCACCTTCACCACCATCGTGTTCGGTGAACTGGTGCCCAAACGTATTGGCCAGCTGTATCCCGAGCAGGTGTCGCGCGTGATCGCGCTCCCGATGACCTGGGTGGCCAGCATGGCCAAGCCATTCGTCTGGCTGCTGTCGGCCTGCACGCACGGCACATTGAAGCTGCTGCGGATCGACAACGAAGGCAGCCGCGCGGTGACCGAGGCCGAGATCAGCGCCAGCCTGGAGGAAGGCGTCGATGCGGGCGTGATCGAGGAGCAGGAACGCCAGATGGTGCAGAACGTGTTCCTGCTCGACGACAGGCCCTTGACCTCGATGATGCTGCCGCGCTCGGACATCATGTGGCTTGATGCCAGCCAGTCGCCCAGCGAGATCCTGGAACAGCTGCGCGAGGGCGGCGCCAAGCGCGCGTTCTCCTGGTATCCGGTGTGCCGCGGTTCGCTGGAGAACGTGGTGGGCACGATCAGCCTGGGCCGGTTGATCGAGCTCGGGTCGCAACACGCCGGTCCGATCGAAGGGCATGTCCATGCGCCGGTGTTCGTGCCCGAGACGTTGTCGGGCATGGAGTTGCTCGAGCAGTTCCGCACCAAGACCGCGCGCATGGTGCTGGTGGTCGACGAGTATGGCGAAGTGCAAGGCCTGATCACCCCCAACGACATGCTGGAGGCGATCACCGGCGAATTGCAGCCCTATACCCCGGTCGATGCCTGGGCTACGCCCCGCGACGACGGTTCCTGGCTGATCGATGGCGCAATGCCGGTGGGCGAGTTCAAGTCGCGGCTGGATATCGAGAACCTGCCCGACGAGGAGCGCGGCCGCTACAACACCGTTGCCGGGTTGTTGATGGCGGTGTCCGGCAGCTTGCCGGTGGAGGGTGAACGCATCGAGTGCGCCGGCTGGAGCTTCGAGGTGATCGACCTCGACGGGCGGCGCATCGACAAGGTGCTGGCGACCCGGCAGACTCCCGAGCAGATCGCCGATTCGGTCTACGACTGAGCCCGCAGGCGTGGGGCGCGCCTAGTTCCAGCCCGCCATCCGGTAGGCCGCGATGCCCAGCCATTCATGCACGGCCAGGTTCCAGAACCCTGGCCCTGCGTGCAGCGAGAAGTCGAACCAGCTGTCGTGTGCGACGGTGCGGTAGTCGACAGGCCACGGCGTCACGTTCCATCCTACCTTGCGGAACACGCCCATCGAGCGGGGCATGTGAAATGCCGACGTCAGCAGCAACCAGGACTGCCGCTGGTCCACGCCTGGCAGGCGGGCGCTGTAGAGCGCGTTTTCATAGGTGTTGCGCGATTGGCTCTCGTACACCACGCGCGCCGGGTCCACGCCCATGGCCTCGAAGAAAACCCGGGCCCGCTCGGCCTCGGTCGCACCGACGACCGATACGGTGGCAATGCCGCCGGTGAACAACAACCGCAGATGCGGGTACTGGCGCATCAGTGCCACGGCCTCGGTCATGCGTTCGGCCTGCGCGTTCAGCCCGACTTGGCGGTGGCTGTGCCACAACTCGGGGCTGGACAAGGCGCCGCCCATCACCACGATGCCGACTTGCTGGCGCAGGTCGATCGCCGCTGGCTGCGGGTGGCGCGACTCCAGCGCGCGCACCAGCGCCTCCGAGCCGGAGGTCCAGCACGCGGCCACCAGCGCCAGCAGTGCCATCCAGTTCAGCGTGCGGCCCAAGCGCGGCCAGCGCCATGACGACAGACACAGACCCGTCGCCAGCAGTATCAGTACCCAGAACAGCGGCTCGATCGCGAACGCCAGCAGCTTGGAGGCGATGAACATCGGCGGCTTGGAGGCTCAGCTGTTGCTGCGCCGTGGCACCGGCGCTGCGCGCAGCCGGAACGCGTCGGGCATGCCGGAACCCAGCAGCGGGCGCAGGTAGAGCCGGAATGCATCGGTCACGTCGGTGCCGTTGTCTGCAATGAACACGTCCTCCATGACCCGCGTCTTGCCCGCCACCATTGCCAGGTCGAGCAATTCGTAGTCCACCGAATAAAAACCGGTGCGCCGGATCGCAACCGAGCCGTCGCGCGTGCCCCACATCGCAAACTGCACCGCCTTTTCGCCGACTTCGCGCGCCTCGCGCTGGTCCACGTCGGATACGCAGCCGATGAAGGAGCGCTGCAAGTAGCCAAAGGTATCGCCGCGCACCCGTTTGATGCCCAGCTTGCCGCGGATTTCCTCGCACAGCAGGTCGGCCAGTGCGCCGGTGCCCGAGAGCTGCACGTTGCCGTGCGCGTCGCGCTCCAGTTCCTTGGCCAGCAGGCTCAGCATCGGTGTGCCCGAGGCGTCGTGGATACCCTCGGAGACCGCCACGACGCAGCGACCGAAACGCGTGTAGGTGGCCTTGACGTCGGCCAGGAACTGCTGCAGATCGAAGACGCGCTCGGGCAGGTAGATCAGGTGCGGGCCGTCGTCCTCGAACTTCTTGCCCAGCGCGGATGCCGCTGTGAGGAAGCCGGCGTGGCGGCCCATGACCACGCCGACGTAGACGCCGGGCAAGGCTGCGTTGTCCAGGTTCACGCCGGCGAAGGCCTGTGCGACGAAACGCGCGGCAGACGGGAAACCGGGCGTGTGGTCGTTGCCGACCAGGTCGTTGTCGATCGTCTTGGGAATATGGATCGTGCGCAGCGGATAGTTGGCCTTGCGCGCCTCCTCGCTGACGATGCGTACCGTGTCCGACGAGTCGTTGCCGCCGATATAGAAAAAATGCTCGATCTCATGCGCGCGTAGCACCTCGAAGATGGCATGGCAATATTTGGCGTCCGGCTTGTCGCGCGTTGATCCGAGCGCCGATGAGGGTGTGGCCGCGACCAGTTCGAGGTTGTGGCTGGTCTCCTGTGTCAGGTCGACAAAGTCTTCATCGACGATGCCCCGCACGCCATGGCGCGCACCGTAGACCCGTTGCACATTGTGGTGGCGCCGCGCCTCCAGCGCCACGCCCACCATCGACTGGTTGATCACCGCCGTGGGTCCGCCACCTTGCGCGACCAGGATTTTTCCGGATGCCATACACGCCCTTTCAGTGCTCGATTACGAGCACTATTGTGCCGAATTGGCGTGATGGGGGAAAGCTGCCGGACCGATACGGTCGCCGGGTGCCGGCGCCGGGCCGCTCCCAAGTTTCCTCGCACCCCCTCGGGGGGCTTGGCGCAGCCAGGGCTGGGGGCGCTCATGAGGAAGCGCCGGGCCGCTCCCAAGTTTCCTCGCACCCCCTCGGGGGGCCTGGCGCAGCCAGGGCTGGGGGCGCTATCAGGCCTTGCCGGGACCGTTGCGACCGCGCTGCTGTTTGCCGCCGGCGCCGGTATCGAACATGCGGGTGATGTCGGCCAGGCGGTCGCGGGCGAAGGCCTCACCGCAGGCGGCAGCCACGCAGGTCATCAGGTCAGGGCGGGCATACCAGAGTTCATCCAGGTTATGGGCAAACAGGACACGGCGTTCGATGGCGCTGTTCTGGCGGTTTGGACTTTGATCCAGCAACTGCAGCATCGCCTTGCGAATGTCCTCGAGACGTTCACTGGGTTCGGCGGTACCTTGGTGGGCGATCCAGCCAAAAAAGCTGTTTCGCAAAGTCGTCTTGCCCCAGCGCATACCGTTCTTCCTCCGTCGTCACATGCAAGGCAAGACTGTCCTGCCTCGGGAATCGAGCTCCGAGCTTGAAGCTCCGAGCTCCGAGCTCTGATCATCCCATCATTTACCGCACCCCGACAATCGGCATGTGTAACAACGGGCGCCAGAAAAACTGTTGGCTGTGTTTTTCGAGCATCGGCGCAATGGCCAGCGGCACAGGCGCGGCGGACCGGTGTCGGCGTGGCGGACAAGCAGCTGCGTTTCGTGATGCATCGGGCTTGCTGCGTCAGCAGACGCGACGGGCCGACGATGATGGGCGTCTTTCTCCTACAGCCGCGCGCGCCAGCGGATGTTAGAAACGGTGGTTGTGACATTCGACTACGACAGGACCCCCATGCCACCCGCAAACCGGCCCTCGGTTCGGGTACTGACCGTGAACATGCACAAAGGTTTCGGCTTGTTCAATCGCCGCTTCATCCTGCCCGAGCTGCGTAGCGCGGTGCGGGCGGTGCGGGCCGATCTGGTGTTCCTGCAGGAAGTGCAGGGCGACCATGCGGGCCATGCCGGGCGCACGGCCGATTGGCCCCTGGTGCCGCAATACGAATTCCTGGCTGACGAGATGTGGCCGCAATTCGCGTATGGGCGCAATGCGGTATATCCGCATGGGCACCACGGCAATGCCTTGTTGTCCAAGTACCCGATCGTGCGCCACCAGAATCGCGATGTCTCGGTCGGTGGCCCGGAGCGTCGGGGCCTGCTGCATTGCACGCTGGCGGTGCCGGGGTTTGGGGATGTGCACGCAGTGTGTGTGCACCTGGGCCTGCTCGAGGAGCACCGGCGCCGGCAGCTGGACATATTGTGTGCCATGGTCAACGACGAGGTGCCCGCGGGTGCGCCACTGGTGGTGGCGGGCGACTTCAACGACTGGCGCTCGCGTGCCAGTGCTATTTTGGAGCGTTGTGCCGGTTTGCACGAGGTCTTCCAGATGGTGTACGGGCGCTCGGCGCGCACTTTCCCGGCACGCCTGCCAATGCTGCGCCTGGACCGGATCTATGTGCGCGGGGCTGGTGCACATGCGCCCATGGTGTTGCCGCACAGGCCCTGGGCGCACCTTTCGGACCATGCGCCACTGGCCGCGGAGATCGACCTGTGAAGCCGACGTCGCGCTGGACCGGTGGCAACCGGGTCGATCTGCTTGAAAACGGCGAGGCGTATTTTCCGGCGGTCTTCGAGGCCATCGCGGCGGCGCGCGACGAGGTGTTGCTGGAGACCTTCATCCTGTTCGAGGACGAGATCGGTCGCCAGCTGCATGCCGCTTTGCTGGCCGCCGCGCGGCGCGGGGTGCGGATCGACATGCTGGTCGATGGTTATGGGTCCAGCGATCTGTCACCGGGCTTCATCGATCCGTTGATACAGGCGGGCGTGCGGCTGCGTGTCTACGATCCGGCCAAGCGGGTGCTGGGAGCGCGTTTCAACGTGTTGCGCCGCATGCACCGCAAGATCGTGGTGGTCGACGCGCAGCTGGCCTTTGTCGGCGGCATCAATTTTTCCTATGACCATATGCGCGCGTTCGGGCCCGAGGGCAAGCAGGACTATGCGGTGCGGGTGCGGGGTCCGATCGTTGCGCACATCCATGCTTTCGTGCGCGAGGTTGCCGACCAGAGCGGCCCGCGCCGCGGTTCGCCCCCGCCGGTGGAGCAGCAGCCGCAGCCGGATGGTTCGCAGGGGAAGGCCGACGTGATCTTCGTCACGCGCGACAACCACCGGCACCGCAGCGCCATCGAGCGCTACTACCGCGTGGCCATTCGTGCGGCGCGCAAGCGGGTGGTGCTTGCAAACGCGTACTTTTTCCCCGGTTTCCTGCTGCTGCGCCAGCTACGCCGGGCCGCGCGCCGGGGTGTCCATGTGACGTTGATCCTGCAGGGCGATCCCGACATGCCGATCGTCAAGACAGCGGCACGGCTGCTGTACGGCTACCTGCAGCATTCGGGGGTGCAGATCTACGAATATGGCGAAAGGCCGTTGCACGGCAAGGTTGCGGTCGTCGATGACCATTGGTGCACCGTGGGCTCCAGCAACCTCGACCCGCTGAGCCTGACTCTCAATCTCGAGGCCAACCTGGTGATCCGCGATGTCGATTTCTCGTCTTGCCTTACGCAGCGGCTGCAGTACCTGATTGACGAGCATTGCAAGCTGATAGCGCCAGAGCCGGCCGCACCGGCATGGGCGTTCTGGCGCCCGTTGCGCAGCTTTCTGCTGTTTCACCTGCTCAGCGGTTACTCACGCTGGTTCAACTGGCTGCCGCATCGCGCGCCGAAGATCCTCCAGGCGGGAGCGCAGGCCCCGGCATCCGCCGCTTCCACCGGAGCAACGGTCGATGGCACAGGCTGACGGGACCTTATCGACCAGTGCGCGGCATGCCGCGCACCGGCCACCGCGCCAGTGGTGGCCATGGTTGCGCCGGGCGCTGACGCTGGCTTTTTTTGTCGCCGTGGCAGTCTTGTTGTGGCGATTCGGCCGCGAGGTCGAATGGGCCGAGGTGTGGCGCAGTGCCCGTGGCCTTGCGCCATCCACCTTGCTTTTGGCTGGCGGGCTGGTTGTGGCGAGCCACGCCCTGGTCTCATCGTTCGACCTGATCGGCCGCCATGTGACTGGGCACGGCCTGACGGTTGCGCGCACGTGGTCAGTGGCCTGGGTGTCGTATGCGTTCAACCTGAACCTGGGCGCGTTGGTGGGCGGAGCTGGATTCCGCTGGCGCCTGTATTCGCGTCTGGGGCTCGAAAGCGGCGTGATCGCGCAGGTGTACGGGCTGAGCGTGGTGACGAACTGGCTTGCCTACCTGGTGTTGTTCGGGGCTGCCGTGGCCTGGGCACCGATCTCGCTGCCGCCCGACTGGCAGATCGGGCGCCAGGGACTGAAGGTGCTTGGTGCAGTATTGCCGTTGCTGGCTGCGGCCTATCTGCTGGCGTGCGCGCGCGCACGCCAGCGCCGCTGGCACTGGCGTGAATACACGCTGGAGCTGCCCTCGGGCCGGGTCGGGGCATTGCAACTGTTGCTGTCGGCCATCAACTGGCTGGTGATCGCAGCCGTGTTGTATATCCTGCTCGGACGCCAGGTGGAATACACGCTGGTGCTGGCCGTGACGCTGTTTGCGGCGGTGGCTGGCGCCATGACGCATGTGCCGGCCGGCTTGGGCGTGCTCGAGGCGGTTTTCGTCACGCTGCTGGCATCCCGGATGCCGCAAAACGAGATCCTGGCAGCCTTGATGACTTACCGCGGCCTGAATTACCTGGGGCCATTGTTGCTCGCGCTGCTGGTCTATGCCATGACCGAATTCCAGTTGCGCCGGGCCGCCGGTTCCGCGAAGCCCCGCGAGCCTGGCTGACACCGGGGGTGCGCGAGCCATGATCGACACCGGATTCCATGTCGATGCAGCCCTGGCGCGGATGGCAGAGGTCGGCTACCGCATCGCCGCGGCGATGCCGTTGCTGCTGTTGTCGGTGTTGCTGGTCTGGCTGGCCTGGATGTTCGGCCGGTGGTTGTCGCGTCGCGCGGTGTTCGAGCACGTGGTGCGCCGCAATGCGTTCCTGCGAGACCTGGCGCGCACCACGGTGCGTACCGTCGCGTTCGCACTGGGACTGCTCGTGGCGCTCGAACTCATGGACGCGACCGCCCTGGTCGGCGCGGTGCTGGGAACAGCCGGCGTTCTCGGCCTGGCGCTTGGCTTCGCGTTCAAGGAGACGCTCGAGAACTATCTTGCCGGCATTCTGATGAGCCTGCGCCAGCCGTTTGCGCCGCGCGACCATGTTCTCATCGATGGGCATGAAGGCGTCGTGATCGCCATGACCTCGCGCGCAACCATCCTGATGACGCCCGATGGCAATCACCTGCGCCTGCCCAACGCGATGGTCTTTCGCAGTGTGATGCTCAACTACACCCGCAACCCGAGCCGGCGCTTCGAGTTCGACGTGGGCGTGGGTGTGGGCGAGGACCTGTTGTTGGCGCAATCCATCGGCACCGGAATATTGCAAGCCCTCGATGGCGTGCTGGAAAAGCCGCCCGCTCGGGCCTACATCAGCACGCTGGGCGACTCCAACGTGCAGTTGCGCTTTCACGCCTGGGTCGATCAGCGCAGCCATGATTTCCTGATGGTCAGGAGCGAGGCGATCCGCACGGTAAAGCTGGCGCTCGAACGCGCCGGCATGGATATGCCCGAGCCCATCTATCGGGTACAACTCACCGGGCATGGGGCTGCACCAGCCGATGCGGCAATGGCGGCTTCTGCTGCACGTGGCGCCGGTGCTGGCGCCGGGGCAGATCAGACTGTCGACACACGGGCACACAGCGACCTGCAGGAACAGATCCGGCACGATCCCCGCTCAGATCCGGCGCGCGACCTGCTCGATCCGGCGGCGCCAACGGAGTGAAGCATGGACCCTCGCATCGTCTGGCATCGCCCGCTGCGGGCCGCGGGTGTGCCATGCGTCGGACGCACGGGTCGCAACGTCATGTGTTGCTGGCGTGGCGGCGCCGGCGCGCGCGTGTGTGGCCGCGGCCGCCAGCCCTGTGCCGGTTGTCGATCGCTGCGCCGCTCGCCGGCGCCGGTTCGGTCAGGGGATGAACGCGGGTCCGCAGGGCCGCAGGCGCATGCCCGCGGCCAGCCGGGTCCAGGCGAATTCGGTAGGGTCGTGGATCATCGGGCCCGGCGCCTTGGCCACCAGGATCTCCTGCGCGATCGGCGTGAAGTCGGCCCGGAAATGCACCGAGCTCTTGTTGACCAGAATCCCCTGCGTCGTCGGCTCGATACCGACGAAGCGGTACAACTCCTGGTCCGCCAGTTGCGTCTTGTTGCTCACGACGACGATGCGAACCCCTTCGATCGACAGGCAGGCGCTTGGCCCCAGGCGCATCGTGGCGCCGCGTGAAAACGGTCCCTTGCACAACACGTTGCCGTCGGACAGGCGTTCGACGCGAAAACTGCCGTGCAGCGCGGCATCGCCCCTGACGCCGGATTTGCCGCCCAGCGCCAGCGTGATCGTCGCGCCTGGGCCTGCGTGGTGCGCGGCCCGCGCCGCATCTGCATCCGCCATCAAGCCCAGCGCCGCACCGCGGCCGGTATGTCCGGCGCCGTGGGACAGCAAGGCACGCAGCATGCCGGTGGTGTCGGAGTCGCCACCGGCGCCGGGGTTGTCCTGCGTGTCGGCGATCACGACAGGACGCGCTGATCGGGCGGCAATACCCAGCGCCCGGCGCACCGCTGCATCGGCATCGTAGACCGGCGCATCGAAGTGCGCCTCGTGCGCCGCCACCAGTCGCTCCAGTGCCCCGGCGGCTTCCCGCGCGGCCGCGTCACTGGTGCCATACGCGAACACAACCGGGCCGCACTCGGGAAAATCGGCTGCCGGAAAGCCGGACGTGAACGATGCGCTGCCCACCCGTGGCGACTCGCTTGCCGCCACGGCGCGGTAGATGGCGCAGCCCGGTTCCAGGTCGGTCGACTGGCTTGCCAGCGGAATCAGGAACGGCAGGCGGCGGGCCGCGCAATGTGGGCGCGCCTTACCGTCCAGCCGCTGGGCCAGTGCGTGCGCGGTTCGTGCGCCAGTCTCGGCCATGTCGATATGCGGGTAGGTGCGGTACGCCACCATCAGGTCGGCGCATGCCAGCATGCGCCGGGTGACGTTGGCGTGCAGGTCCAGGCTGGCGAAGATCGGCGTATCGGGCCCGACCACGGCACGTACCCGCGCGAGCAACTCGCCTTCACCATCGTCAAGGTGTTCGGCCACCATGGCGCCATGCAGATCGAGGTAGACCGCATCGGGCCGGGCTTCGCGGATGCCGTCCACGATCATCGCGGCGACACGTTCGTAGGCATCCTGCGTCACATGGGCCGATGGCTCCGCGGCAGCCCAGGCGGTGGGCAGCAACTGGTGCCGGCTGCCCTTGATCTGCTCGATGAAACCGGCGATCGGCAGGTTCAGAGCCACCATGGTCTCGAGGATCTCGCCGCCACGGCACAGCCCTGGCCAGCCACCACCCCGGGCAAAGTGTTCATAGTGGGCGCGCGACGGCGCGAAGGTGTTGGTCTCGTGCTGGAAGCCGCCAATGGCGATACGCATGCCTTGCTCTCCTGTTGAACCTGCCGCGCAGCAACGGTGCGAGCGCGCACAAAGTTCGATGTCAAAGGGTTCGATGTCAAAGGGTTCGATGCTAACGGCCCCGCCGGGGGGTTGGACTTTGCGCGGGCCGAGCAGGTCGCTGCCCGATCCAATGCGGGCGCACTGGTATATCCTCCCACGATCGACCGGACACACTCCAGATGAACGACCTCAAGGGCAAGACAGTACTGATCACCGGTGCTTCCACCGGTATCGGCGCGGGATGTGCGCTGGCACTGGGTGCATTCGGCGCCAAGGTGGCGGTGCATTACCACAGTTCCAAGAGCGCGGCAGACGACGTGGTGGCCAGCATCGTGAAGGCCGGCGGCGAGGCGTTTGCCGTGCAGGGCGACCTGCGCCACAGCGCGCAATGCGAGCGAGTGGTCGCCGAGGCGGCGTCCCGCTGGGAACAACTCGACATCCTGATCAACAATGCCGGCGCCCTGGTGCAGCGGGTGCCGATCACCGAGCTGACCGACGCCGTGTTCAGCGACATCATCGATCTGAACGTGCGCTCGATGATGATGTGCACGAAACATGCGGTGCCGCACATGCACAACGGTGGCAGCATCATCAACGTGACGAGCGTGGCCGCACGCACCGGCGGCGGCCCGGGCGCCTCGATGTACGCGGCGTCCAAGGGTTTCATCAGCGTGGCCACCAAGGGGCTGGCGCGTGAGCTGGTGGGGCTGAAAATCCGCGTCAACGCGGTGTCTCCCGGCGTGATCCAGACACCGTTCCACGACAAGTTCTCAACCCCGCAACAACTCGAGGCCATGCGCCTGGGTATTCCGATGGCGCGCCTGGGCACCGTGGACGAGTGTATCGGTGCGTTTATCTACCTTGCATCGCAACAGCTCTCGAGTTATGTCACCGGCCAGGTGCTCGAGGTCAACGGCGGGCAGTACATGCCCTGATGCGGGGCGTCGGTGCCGCGCCGCGCGGCAGTGCGTGCCCGCGCCGGCTTCAGGCGTTGGCGGGCTGCCGGTTCCAGGCTTGTTTGACGGGCGCGGGGGTGCCCGCCATCTCTCGCACGCTCAGCGCGCAGATGCGCTGGCACAACTGGCGACGGAAGGCGCCGGCGTTGGCGGGAGAACTTGCGCCGGCGTGGTGGTTGCGTACCAGCGGGTGGTGCTGTGACGAGTTGGCAATCGCAGTGCCGGCCCCGTAGATGCGGGCTGCACCCGGCACCACGCCCAAATGGGGCCCCAGATGTGCGGCCACATCGGCCGCCACCTCGGGCGACAGGCAGGCGACATGCGCCAGGCCTCGCACGGCGGTTGCCAGGCCAGCGGGATCGACGCCGAAAAAACGCGTTCCCGGGCGATTTGACAGCGCGATGATGGGCAATGTCCGCGCAGGGGAGGCCACGTGGGCAAGGAAATGCTGCAGCTGGTCCGGATCTCCCACGCTGCGGGCCTCGCTGATGATGCCGACCGGTCCGTCCACCAGGTCCAGCCGTTCGACCCAGCTACCCAGCAGGCGCGGTGGGGCGACGACCAGCGGTTCTTCGACCTGCGCCGTACAACCGGTCTGCAGCGACAGCCGGGGCAGGCCATCGACAAGGCTGATCTCGACATGGGTGATCCAGGTGCGCGAACCGTGGCGTTCGTCGAAGGCCACGGTCATCGCCCAGCCGCCGCCTGGCTGGCTGGCAGCAACCAGCTTCTGGCCCGGTGCACTGCGCGCGTAGTGGTCCGAATCCATGCCCCCGGCCGACGGCAGCAACCGCGGCCATTTGCTGGCCACCCATTGCCAGGCCAGGTCACGCGCGATGCGGCTGGTCGCATCCGTGCGTTGGGCGCTGCGCAATTGCGCATGCACCACTGGGCGGATCGGAGATGGCATGGTGGTCACGGGATGGGGAGTGCTTTGGAGGGATAAAGGCATTCAATTCGTGATAGGCGACATATGACGTGCGACCGCCCGTTGCGCGCCGCTAAAGTATCGCGCATGCAAATTACGGGCCATGTCAACGGCACGGTCCTGGTGCATGGCACATGTGGTGCAACGTATCCTCTGGGCAAGGAGCCAGCCAGACAGTTCAGCGCGGCGGCGGCAATGCCTCGCCCAGGACGCGACGCCACAACCAGGGCAGGGCGCGCGCCAGGTCGGGGCGCCCGCTGATTTGTTGCACCTGGGGCAGCGGCACCGGCGGACTGCGACGTTGCGCCACGGCAAACGTGAACACATAGGCCGGCTCCTGGCCCATGCGCAGGTCGGTGATCAGCACCTGCGAGCCGTTCTGGTGCAGCTTGTAGAAACCTTTGCTGAAGGCCATGATGCGTTGCACGCCGTCGATGGGTGGTAGTTCGCGGGCCAGTGGCTTGCCCTGGTCGAACCGGTCCAGGTGCACCGTGCGGTCGGCGTCGAGCAGCGAATAAAAGCCTTCGTGGTAATTGCCGCCTTCCATGACCAGCACGCGCCACAACACCGAGTTGAAGGCGGTGGGCGAGACCAGGACGCGATCGGCCGGCAGGCCCTGCTGCGCCAGCGACGCGCGGGCGATGTTCTCCACGTGTTGCTGCGCGGCCATGGTCCAGCCCAGGTAGGCGGTGCTGACGGCCAGGCCCACCGCATTGGCTGTCAGTCCGCGGCCAATACCCTTGCTGGAAAGGGCCCAAACGCCGCCGATCAGCAGCGGCAGCGTGTAAAGCGGGTCGATGATGAAGATGCTGCCCACGCCGTATGGGTGATTCGAAAACGGCAGCGCCAGTTGCGTGCCATATACCGTCATCGCATCAAGCAGCGGATGCGTGACCAGCGCCAGCCACATCGCGAGCCACCAGCGTCGCCACAGTGCCCATTCCCCGTTCAGCCGCGCCACCAATGCGGCGAACGGCAACGAGAACAGGGTCAGCCAGAATGGCGCATGGGTCTCGGCGCGGTGCAGCACCATGTTGCGGATCGGGTCGCCCTGGTCGATCAGCACGTCCAGGTCGGGCAAGGTGCCTGCCACCGCACCCCAGGCGGCCGCCTTCCAAACGGCCGTGCGGCGGCCCATCACGGCAATACCGACGGCCGCACCCAACGCGAGCTGTGACAGGGAATCCATGCGGGGAATTGTGCCAGCCCGGTCCTTGTCGATGCCGGTGCACGGGTACTGTGCACAAGCTCAGCGCATGCGTGCGAGGAGCGCGCGGTATGCTATGCCTCATGAGCATCCCAGGCCCCTCGCGGTGCCCGTTGTTCGATAAAGAAACATTTTTTGTCACTCGCAAATCAATGAATTGGCGATTTTGTTTCTGGTGAGGAAACGCCGGGCCGCTCCCAAGTTTCCTCGCACCCCCTTGAAAGGCCTGGCAAAGCCAGGGCTGGGGGCGCTAGAAAAAAGACCCAGGGCTACATGATTTCAACCCCCGCATCCACCCCTGTTCCCAGCCAGACGCCGCTGACCACCATCGAGGCCCGCATCGTGGGCACCTTGATGGAGAAGGCGCGTACGGTGCCCGACAGCTATCCCCTGACACTCAATGCCTTGTTGACGGGTTGCAACCAGAAGACCAGCCGAGACCCGATCATGTCGCTCGACGAGGCGGCGCTCGCGCTGGCGCTGGACAACCTGCAGTCGCTCGATCTGGTGCGCGAGAACAGCGGTGGCCGCACCGCGCGGTATTCGCACAACTTGCAGCGCGGCATCGGCGTGTTCGAGCAATCCGCGGTGTTGCTGGGCGCGTTGATGCTGCGCGGGCCGCAGACTGCAGGCGAGTTGCGGCTCAATACCGAGCGCTGGTACCCGTTTGCCGACATCTCGTCGGTCGAGGGTTTCCTGGAGGAGTTGCAGGAACGGTCGGTGGAAAAAGGCGGTCCGCTGGTCATCAAACTGCTCCGTGCCCCTGGCGCGCGCGAGCAGCGCTGGGCGCATTTGCTGTGCGGCCCGGTCGATGAAGCCGCATTCGAACGCGGCGCGGCCCAGCAACCGGAGGCACCTGGCAGTGTGGCTCGCATCGAGCGACTCGAGGCGGAGGTTGCCGCGTTGCGCCAGACGGTGGAGCGACTGTGCGCCGAACTCGGAGTGGCACCGCCGGTCCCGAGCGAGGCGCAGGGATGATGGTGGCGCGACCTCTCTTGCGCGGCGGCCCGGGGCTGCGGTGATGCGCTCCTGTCCGCCGACGGCCACCGCTGGTGACGACAGCAGGCCGGGCCTGGCTGATGTTGCTCTTCGCGCGCTGATGGGGTCGACGGGCAGTGAGTTGTGCGGGGCGCCGTCTTGCCTGCCGCGACCGCTTTCGTATGGCGATCTGGCGACCCGGATTGCGACCAACCCTCTGCAACACCAATAACGACGCGGTGTTTGACGTGGGCAGCGAATCGGTGGACCATCAAGGGCCACAGGAAGGAGGTTTCCTTGCCGCACACCCAATACCACCCCCATGACGTACCCACTCCGGACCCGGACGAAGACGATGTCGAACTGACATCGGATGGCCGACACGACGGCCTGGTGCCGCCCGACATTTCCGAAGACCCTGAGCATGATCGGTTGATCGACCCCGAGGATTGACGAACCCCGGAGCGCAGTCCGACAACGCACGGTACTGACCCTACAAACGGCAGTCGACTGCTTGATTTGCGCTGGCAACGCAGATGAACACGGACAATTTTGGCCAATTCAACCGCCGTTTGTAAACCACCGTTTGTAGGCTGAAAGATCTTCCCAGGTGCTGCGACCTATACGGCAGGTATCCGGCACATCCGCGTGACGTCAAACGAAAGGCTTTCCATGGTTCGACGAACTCTATTGACCCTGCTGACCAGCCTTGGGCTGGCGCGGCTGGCTGGCGCCGCGCCGGCTGGCGCTGCCGTATCGGCTGGTAGCGCCGCGCCGGCTGGCGCCATCGAACCACTGCGGCTCAGCGATACGCAGTGGAAACAGCGTCTGACGCCGGCGCAATACCGCATATTGCGCCAGGAGGGCACCGAAGCGCCTGGCTCCAGCGCGCTGGACCGTGAGAAACGCACCGGCATCTACCGCTGCGCCGGCTGCGAATTGCCGCTGTTCGCGTCCAGCACCAAATACGACAGTGGTACCGGCTGGCCCAGTTTCTGGCAGCCACTGCCGGGGGCCGTGCGCACGAAGACCGACTACAAGATGATTCTTCCGCGCACCGAGTACCACTGTGCCCGATGCGAAGGCCATCAAGGCCACGTGTTCAGTGACGGACCGCCGCCAACCGGCAAGCGGTATTGCAACAACGGCCTCGCGCTGGTGTTTGTTGCCGATGCTGGCTGAGAGCGCCCCCAACACTGGCTTCGCCAGGCCCCTCTAGCAAGGGGGTGCGAGGTAACTTGGGGCGGCCCGGCGTTTCCTCTTGAGCCGCCAGGCAGATCGATAGAACCCCGCCTGCGTCAGCCTGACTTCCCGGCGCGTGGCCCCAGGAAAAACCACAGCGCCAGCCCGAGCAGGGGCAGCAGCACCACGGCGACGATCCAGATCAGTTTCTTCTCGTTGGAAGCCGTGCTCTGAAAGATGTTGATCACCGCCCAGATGTCGCCAACGAGGATCAGCACACCAAAAATACCGCCGAAGCTGTTGTTCATCATTGTCTTGATTCCCCTGTTCAGGTTGCGATAGTACGAGTGCCAGTGCTGCGCGAGCGGTCGTGTCGGCTCGCCGCGGCACCAGCGCGTCGCGGCAGCAAGCCTAGCATGCAGCAGGCATTCGGTCCCCGAGATGGGGCGCCCACCGCGGTGCGTCGTGAAGGCCGCGACTACATTCGTCGCCGCCACTTTCGGGCACCGTCGCGTGTTGCGGCAGTCGTACCGCATGGCTTGCGCAGCGAACCGCATACCGACCGGATTTCCGCCGAATGGTCGGCGCCGAGTTCAGCCTGCACGCCTTCCGCTTGCCGGTGTCGCGCGAAGTATCCGGTGCTGGCCCGGCAAGCGGGGCTGCCGGGCCATGGGCCTCAAGCCTGAACGAGCGTCAGGTTATCGCGTTGCGAACAGCCTCAACTGGCTTTCAAGTTGGGGTAACGCACGAACTCGACCAGTTGCTGGATCTTCCGGCTCGGAGCTGGTGTGATGAAGCTGACCAGGATGATCACTGCAAACCCCACCGGCACACCGAACAGGCCAGCGGAGATCGGCTGGATGTCCCACCACAGTTGCACGGGTGAGGTCACGCCGAAAATGCCGCGCATCCAGGTCTGGGTCGTGATCATGTAATAGACTGTCGTGCCCAGCCCCGCGACCATGCCCAGGGATGCGGCGATGCCGGTGGCGCGTTTCCAGAAGATCCCGATCGTTAGCGCCGGGAAGAACGCCGCCGCCGCGAACGAGAACGCCGCCGAGACCAGGAACAGGATGTCCGCCGGCTTCTGGGCCGCCACATAGGCCGCGGCCAGGGCTACCACCAGCAGCAGCATCTTGGACAGGGCCACACGCCGCGCGGTGGACGCGTTGGGGTCGATCATCTTGTAGTACAGGTCATGGCTCAAGGCGTTGGCGATCGTCAGCAGTAGGCCGTCGGCGGTGGACAGCGCCGCAGCCAGGCCACCGGCGGCCACCAGACCGGAGATCACGTAAGGCAGGCCACCAATCTCTGGCGTGGCCAGCACCACGATATCGCCGCCGATGGACATCTCGTTGAGCTGCAGGATGCCATCCTTGTTGATATCCGTCACCGACATCAGCGTGGGATCGACCTTGGACCAGGACGCCACCCAGGAGGGCAACTGATCGAACGGCGTTCCCACCACCAGCGTGAACACCTCGTACTTGACCAGCACCGCCAGCGCGGGCGCCGTGAAGTACAGCAGGAAGATGAAGAACAACGACCAGCTGACCGATTGACGTGCCTCCTTGACACTGGGCACGGTGTAGTAGCGCATCAGGATGTGCGGCAACGCGGCGGTGCCGACCATCAGGCAGAAGATCAGGGCCAGGAAGTTGCGCCGCGATACGTCATACGCCTTTTGCGCCGCGGCGTCGCCATTTGGATCTCCTGCGTACTGGGTGGCATGGGGTGGCATGCCGTTGAGCGGCCGCGCCTTGGTGTCCGCGCCACCCTTGGCAGCGGTATAGGCCGCCCTGGCCGCCACGGCGTCCTTGGGCAGTGCCGCCAGGGCCTTTTCTGCCGCAGCGATCTCGCTGACAGCGCCGCTGGTCGCCTTCAGGTCCGCCAGCTTCTTCTCGGCGGCCGCCTTGTCGGTGGCCAGCGCAGCGGCGGGATCTTTGAGCTTTTCAGCCAGGGCTGCCGAGCGCTCCTTGAATACCTCGCGCACCTGCTGCTCCTTCGGGTCGGCGGTGAGTTTCTTTTCCAGCGCCGTGACTTTCTCGAGCTGGTAGCCGTAGATGGCCTGCGGAACCGGGATGTTGGTCTGCTTGACAGACAACCACACCACTGGGATCAGGTAGGCCACGATCAGGATGATGTATTGCGCCACTTGCGTCCACGTGACGGCGCGCATGCCGCCAAGGAACGAACAGACGAGGATACCGCCCAGGCCCAGGAAAATCCCCAGCTCGAATTGCACGCCGGTCAGGCGCGCGGTAATGAGACCCACACCATAGATCTGCGCCACGACGTAGGTGAACGAGCACAGGATCGCGGCCACGATACCGATCAGCCGCGGCACGTGGCCGCCGTAACGCTCGCCCAGAAAGTCGGGCACCGTGAACTGGCCGAACTTGCGCATGTAGGGCGCCAGGAACAACGCCACCAGGCAGTAACCACCGGTCCAGCCCATGATGAAGGCCAACCCGGAGTAACCGGTCAGGTAAAGGGTGCCCGCCATGCCGATGAACGAGGCGGCCGACATCCAGTCGGCGCCGGTCGCCATGCCGTTGTAGACCGCGGGCACGCGGCGGCCGGCCACGTAGTATTCGGCTGCGTCGCTGGTCCGGCTCATGATGCCGATACCCGCATAGAGCCCGATCGTGGCGATCAGGAAGATGATCCCCATCCACTGGCGCGACAGCCCCATTTGCTCCATCACCGCCAGGACAATTACAAATGCGGCGAAGCCCCCTGTGTACCAGGTGTAGACCTTGTTGAGGTTCTGCTTGAAGGCCGCCTTGGAGGCGGCGTTGCTGACACCCGTGTTGTCAGAGCCAAACATTCCAGCCATGGTTATTCCTCGCTTTCTTGGACGCCGTGCTCGATATCCAGCTTGCCCATGTAATGGGCATAGAACCAGATGATCAGGCAATAAACAATCAGCGCGCCTTGTGCTCCCATCCAGAAGCTGAAGGGCCAGCCGAAAAAGTTGAAACTCAACTCTCGGGCGAAATAACTCACGACGAAGGTCACGACGAACCAGATCGCGAGAAGAATTCCCGTGACGTTGAGGTTCTTGCGCCAGTACCGGAGCTGGTTCTCGGTCAATTCCATCTGTTTTGTCTCCAACAACAACGCCCTTGCGGGCACTTCACGGTCACCACGGGTCTTCTCGAACGTGGTCTGCAACCGGACCGTGTCTATCCAAACAAGCCCGCAACCGGCACGTGGATGCGAACAACGCGCCTGTCAGCGTATTGCCGGCCCGGCTTGCGCTGCACGCAAGCCGGTTTCACGTTCCAGTTGGGCGGCCACTTTGGGCTCGAACCCTTGGAGGTGGCGAATGATCTTCACCGCCTCTTCGGGTTGTTGCCGGTCGACATGAACCCGCGCCAGCTGGTACCAGCCAAACGGGCTCATGGGTTGCAGTTCGGTATTTGTCTTGAGGGCCTGCACCGCTTCGTCGAAGCGACGCTCGTGGATCAGCACCAACGCCAGCCCATACCAGGCGCGGTCCATCTTCGGCTCGACTTCGATGGCACGGCGAAAGGCTTGCTCCGCCTGCGCGTGGCGGCCAAGCTCTTCGCGCATGAACCCCAGATTGAACCAGGCCGCGGAACTGTCCGGGTGCGTGCTGGCCAAAGCCTCCAGCGCGGCGACCGCCCCTGTCTTGTCGCCCAGTTCACCCAGCAGGTGGGCCCGGCTGGCCATCGCGTAGCGGTTGGCAGGTGCGATCGCCAGCATGGCATCGAAGCGGGTCAGTGCTTCGCGCTTGCGGCTCGCCAGCAACAGCAGGAAAGCCTGTGCCCGCAGAAGGAGGAAGTTCAGGTTCGGACTCATTTGCATAGCGCCACGCCGATTTGCAGGCAGGTCTGGATCTTCAGGATCGTGACCCCGATCCAGACGAACCCGACCAACAGGAACGCGACCAGTGGCAGATGCCGGTCAAGCACGAACCGCGGGGAGACCAGGCGCGCCATCGCGACGAAGGGTTTGCCCATGATCTGCAGCATCTGATAGAACAAATTCTTGTCGCGCTTTGCGCCGGCCAGCAAGCCGAGCAGCCATTGGCCCAGCAAGGCCAACAGGGCGATCTCTGCGATCAGCTTGATGATGGTGATGGTGGCGAGCATGGGACGGGCTGTGTGGTCAGGGTCATTGTCAGACCCGTTCTTACAGTTTTCTTACAAATACGTCCATCGAGCGCCGTAGCTAGGGAAACCCCGCCTAGGGTTTTCCCGCTATCGCGTGCAGCGTCACGTGGGTGTCAGGGGGAAATCGTCCAGCTATGCTCGCATTTGCGGCAGCGCACCAGCGCCTCGCCATTGCGCCGGTCTTCGCTCAAAAGCGTCAAGTTGCCATAGGCGGTGCAACTCGGGCAGTTGGCCTGGTTGGCAACCTGCTCGGCATGCATCAACAGGTACAGGTAGCGGCGCAAGGCCCACAAGCCGATGCCGGTGCTCACCAGGATGAAACCGACGTCGGCCAGTTTTCCGGCCATGCTCGCCGCATGGAAGGCCTCCATGCTGGCCATGATCGCAATGATGCACAGGAACGCCAGCAGCAAATGCGCATGGCTGGACAGCAACTCGCGCTCGTACCATTTCTTGAAACCCACCTGGCGAATCCCTTCGGCCAGGGAGCGATTGAGGATGTTCATGCCGGCATCCTTGCATAAAACGCGGCTTCCTGCTCACAGCGTCCTGTCGGCGCGGGATCGATCGCCCGATCGGGTGGATAGCGCATTCACCCCATGGGTGAGTCTCGTCGTGGCCAAGATTGTCCGTGTTCATCTGCGTTGGCAGCGCAGATCAAGCGGTCGATTGCCGTTTGCAGGTTCAAGGCGAGCAGGCGGCTCCATCGGAAGGCTCGACGGCTGAGCGCCCTGCGCAGACGAGCCTGCACTGCCAAAAATCAATCACCTCTGCACCAGGGGTCTGTTGGCTGCTTCATCAGAACGGCCGCATCTTCCACGGTATCGTCGCCGTAAGTCCAGTGGATGCCTTCAGACATGATTTCGCGTACCTTCGTGCCGGGTCCTTTGCCTTCGGCCATGGCCCGAATCACGAAGTCTCGATCGGAGATCGTTCCGATCATGCGGTCGTTTTCACCAACGGGCATCATCCCCTGGTGGATCCTCAAAGTGGATTGGCTGAGAACGTGTCGCAGTCCCGCGGCTGGCCCGAGTCAATGCCACGCTTGAACCAGCGCACGCGCTGCTCCGATGAACCGTGCGTGAACGACTCGGGCACCACCTGGCCCTGGGTCTGCTTTTGCAGGCGGTCGTCTCCGATCGCCGTCGCGGCGTTGAGGGCTTCGGCTATGTCGCCGACGTCCAGCTGATTCATGGTGCCCGCGTGGTGTCCCCACACGCCTGCGTAGCAGTCGGCCTGCAATTCGACACGCACCGAATTGCGCCTGGATTCGGCCTCGGAGACCTTTCCGCGCGCCGCTTCCATTCGCTGCATGGTGCCGGTGAGCTTTTGCACGTGATGGCCCACCTCATGGGCGATCACATAGGCCTGGGCGAAATCGCCCGGCGCACGAAAGCGCGTTTGCAGGTCGCGCAGGAATGCGAGGTCGATATAGAGCTTCTCATCGCCGGGGCAATAGAAAGGGCCCATGGCGGCCTGTCCCGTACCACAGGCCGAGCGTACCTGCCCTTCATAAAGGACCAGTGTCGGGGGGCGGTACTGGCTTTTCGACTGCTGCAGGATCTTGCCCCAGACGGCTTCGGTGCTGCCGAGAATCTTGGCAACGAATTGCCCCATTTCATCCTTGGGTGCGCCCGCGGCCACCTCGCGCGTTTCGCGCTGAGGCACCACCTGCTCTGCGATGTTGATCGCCGTGCCGGGATCGAAACCGAGAAAATAGGCGATGACGGCGATCACCACGCCGCCGACGCCCAAGCCACCCCCTATGCGCATGCCGCGCCGGTCCTCGACATTGCGGCTTGGCTGCTGGTCGCCGAGTTGCATTTTCGCCTTCGCCTTGTTTTGTCGAACGCCACAGGCCGGGTGAGGGCCTGCCACCACTGCGTCACCTGAAGACCGCAGCGGATGCGTGCAAGTGTCCTGGCGGGACAACAGAGGCATCGGAGCGCAAATTCAAGGTTCGGCAGTACGGCAAAAATGTTAATGGGTGTCGGCCCGCGCAGTCTGTGCGCCAGTCCACATAAGGATAAATCTCATGCGTGGCCGTGCTGCGCTTTGGATACGCCTTGACCACGACCGCGGCAATTTCCTGCACCTGGTTGTCCGTGGTCTGATCGATGGTGGAAACACGGCAGCCCCGGGCCCCCAGGGCGTTGCCGGCCCTGACCGTGCGCCCGGCGTGAGGATGGCGTGCTGGCCATCCGCGGGTGGGTGTGCTGGGTCTCGGGGGGAGGAGGGTCATTCGGGCCGGCGCCCCGTTGACAGCGCGGCAATCTTGGGAGGATGATTTCGCCGTTCGATCGTCCGTCGGTTCCGTTCCCGCCAACCACCCCAGGGAGATACAGCATGGCAACAGCCAAGAGCAAGAAATCCGCAGGCACCAGCGCGGCTCGCGCCCCTGCGCCGGCGAGCCGATCCAGGGCCAAGCCGGCCGCCGCAAAAAAAGGGCCGCCGGTTTTCAAACGCGTGGCCAAGCCCGACGCGCTGGACTTCCGTGACCGGCCGTTCACGCCCAACATCTCCATATCGCCCGCGCTGCGCATCTTTCCGAAGGTACCGCTCAAGGTTCTGCACCAGGGCGGCACCAATGCCTGCACCGGCTTCGGTCTTTCGCTGGTGGTGGAGCACCTGCTGCGCAGTTCCAGGCGCAAGGGGGTGGACCCGGCGGTCTCGCCCTTCATGCTGTATTCCATGGCGCGCCGCTACGACGAGTTTCCGGGGTCCACCGGCGACGATGGTTCCAGCCTGCGCGGTGCGCTCAAGGGCTGGTTCAAGCACGGCGTGTGCAGCAGCAGCATGTTCCCGCAGCTGGATATGCCCAAGGCCCCCACCAGTTCCAAAGACGACTGGTGGCTGGACGCGGTGCGTCGCCCGCTGGGCGCGTATTACCGGATAGAACCGCGCAGCATCACCGATATGCATGCCGCGCTCAACGAGGTGGGTATCCTCTATGTCAGCGCCGGTTGCCATACCGGCTGGGACGACGGCAGCCAGGTTGCGCCGCTCGAGCGCCGCCCCACGTCGTTCGCCAATATCTGGGTGATACCGGCCAAGGGCGGCAGCGCGGCACACCCGGGCCATGCCTTCGCCATCGTTGGCTATAACGAGCGAGGATTCCTGGTCCAGAACTCCTGGGGCACGGACTGGGGCTCCTACGGCTACGCCATCCTCACCTACGACGACTGGCTGCGCAATGCCATGGACTGCTGGGTGGCGCAGCTCGGCGTGGTCACGCACGAGCACGAAGACATCGCCACAAGCGTGAGCCTGCGCACAGGCAAGGACGGTCGGGTGGCGCTGGCAGCCAGCCAGGTGCTGCGCGACCGCGAGATCTCGCCCTTCATCATCAACATGGGCAACAACGGCGCGCTCAGCAACAGCGGGAGCTTTCGAACCAAACCGGACGATGTGCGCGCCATCGTGGATGTGCACCTGGCCGAGGCGCGCGAGCGCTGGGGTCTGCAAAACGACACCGTGGATGTGTGCATCTATGCCCATGGCGGCCTGGTCGGCGAGGAAGGCGCGGCCGACATCGCCGCCGTCTGGATCCCCTTGCTGTACGAGAGCAAGATCTTCCCGATCTTCCTGATGTGGGAGACAGATTTCATCAGTACGGTGATGAACACGATCGAGGACAAGGTCAAGGGCATACCGCGCGCCGCCGGCTTCTCGGCCGCCATCGAGAAGTGGTGGAACCAGCGGCTGGAGCGCCTGCTGGCCCGGCCCGGCACCCAGATCTGGGGCGAGATGAAGCAGAACGCCGACGCCATGAGCCAGTTCAAGGAGGGCGTGGAGGACGACCGCCAGGCTGGTGCCGTATTGTTGTATCGGCACTTCAAGCACCAGGTACAGAACAAGAAGGTGCGCATGCACGTGGTGGGGCACTCGGCCGGCTCCATCGTCGCCGCCTATATGCTCGACCGGCTGGTGCGAGACGGCATGGCGCTGGATTCGCTGAGCTTCATGGCGCCGGCCGTGCGCGTGGACACGTTTGAGACCCGCCTGCTGCCGCATCTGCAAAGCGGCGCCATCAAGCGCTACCAGCAGTTCCACCTGTCCGACCGCGCCGAGGAGGACGACCCCACCTGCGGCCCCTACCGGCGCTCGCTGCTGCACCTGGTGAGCGAATCGTTCGAAGGAGGTACACGCACCGCCATCCTGGGCATGCAGAAGTACTTCGACCCGCTGGCGGCCAAGATACCGGCGGCCGTCTCGCATGTGTCGCCGGCCGCGCCCGATCCTGCCCGCCCCGGCGTGCCACCGGTGGCCAGCAGCACCCACGGCGGTTTTGACAACGACGCGGGTACGCAGGCGCAAGTGGTTCGTTTTATCCTGGGCGCTTGACGGCCCGGCACCACCCGGTACCCCGGCCGTCACGATCGCGACTGCATTGCGCGCTACCATCGCGCTGCGGTCGGTGGACACAAGGCTTCGCAATTCTGCGGGGCTGCGGCGCACGCCCGCTCAAGGAGGAAACACCATGGGATTCTTTGCAAAGATCTTGGGCAAGCTGGGTATCGGTGATGGCGAGACGGCGCCCGTGGCCCCCACGCCCTCAACCACCGTGGCGGCGGCCCCTGCGTCTACGCCCGCGGCCCCGGCGCCAGCCGCAGCCGCAGTGATCAACCCGATCGCCGTGGTGGATGTGCTCAAGCAATTGGAGGCGCGCGCCGCCGCAAACCCGCAGAAGCTGAACTGGCGCGCCTCGATCGTCGATCTGCTCAAGCTGCTGGACATCGACAGCAGCCTCGATGCCCGCAAGGCGCTCGCCAAGGAACTGTTTTGTCCGACCGAGCTGATGGGCGATTCGGCGAAGATGAACATGTGGCTGCACCGCAACGTGCTGGGCCACATCGCGGCCAACGGCGGCAACATACCCAAGGAAC
>ENA-ORBV01004026-ORBV01004026.1-microbial-mat-metagenome-genome-assembly--contig:-NODE-4026-length-28752-cov-6.744167_pt1 | contig 28752 bp, 24 predicted proteins | sample MGYA00237777_ERZ505514 | MGnify/ENA primary metagenome ERZ505514 (study PRJEB26160, sample SAMN06269048) | microbial mat metagenome | isolation source: Oligotrophic lake microbial mat | place...
GAAGAGATAAGATACCACTAACGTTTCATCAGACAAGGCCGCATAGAAGATAACCACTCAGTCTGCAAATCACCCCCGGTGGTCTTGTATCTGCAGTGTTACCCCTCATTATTTTCTATTCTTTCAATTTGTTCCCTTGTTAGATCAGTCAAATCAATAATTTCTTCAATGGAGTATCCTTTTGCCAAAGCCTTTCGAGCAATTTCAATTTCCCGTTCTTCGCGTCCTTCTTCTTTAGCTGTATCCAAAGAATTTTTCAAGTCACGATAATATTTCAAACTGTCCTTGTAAAGTTGGGCTTCTAGTGTTGTGAATTTTGCTATCTCTGCAGTTTCAAATAATTTCTCAAAAATACGCTCTCTCAATTTATCTGGAACTCTGTCTAATCTGTTAAGATTTCTCAGCACGTACAACCACTTATCAAATCTTGTTTCAAGTTCATCTATCGCCTTATTAAACTTTGGCATCTCAAGATAGATAAAGGTCAGTTTGTCATAAAAGACTCTTTTTGTTTTTATGTCTGAAAGCTTAATATCGTACCGATACTTATTTGGCTCGTTCTTATCTTCATCAAATACAAAATCCAGAATTGCAATCGTATAAACCGATTTCAAATGTGCAGTCGCACAAGAACCTAGACGTTTTCCTGATTGCGATTGAATCGTTGCGGGGCTGGGCTGGCGATCTGCGTCAACTTTCGAAAGAGTAGCGACTGTCTATCGGACGCGATCGAGCAATGCCGGGAAAAGGTCTACGTCAGCGCGCTCACCCTTCTCGCGCTAGCGATCTCTGGTCCTACAGCAAGTGTTAGCGCGCCCCACCTTACGGTACGAGGAAGAGCGAGCTACACAAAAAATATGGTCGAGAAGGAGTTTCCTCCTCCTCGACCATGTCCGATTCGTGAACTTACTAACGCACGAAGACCGTAACGTTTCCAGCCGACGAAATCGCTCCGGAAGAGACAGTTATTGTATTTAAGCCAGAGACTACACTAGAGGGCAACCGAACATTGACCTGCGCTACTCCGGGGACTAATCCCGGAGCGTTACCGGCGTAAACCACCTCAGCAGGTTGTCCGTTCACCGTAATGGTTACCGGATTCACCAAACTGCTTGTCGTGTTGACGACTTGGCCATCCTGCGACGCTGGAGCGGTTTGTCCCACGCCTGTTACGTAAAGCGTAATGATACTAAGTCGATCGGCTGGGTTTTGAGGCGAGTTTACCGTTGCATTCTGATTGAGAATAGCACCGGGTCCATTGCCACTAGAATCCAGGGTGAAGATGGCGGGTTTCGCCGTGCGCACCGGGATTAGGATGGTCGCCGAAGGTACACCGTTCACTTCAACGGAGACCCGAACGACTCTAATTCCGGCCAATCCAAATGGAGTTACCGCTGCCACTTGATTCGCAGAGGTATAAATCACGGGGGCCGGAATTCCATCGAAGAGAACTCGAGTTCCTCCCAGCGTAGTGCCGACGCCGCTGTTTACCAGGGAAAAGGAGAGTAAAGTCGCCGGCCCTAGGTTGGTGCCGAAGAGAACCACGATCTCTCCAGGAGCCACGCCGCTACCGGCGTAATTTGCCGAACTGACTACGGACAGCAAACTTGGTGCACCGATGGCTCCGATACCGATCAGAAAGTCGCCGGTGGCCGATTGGCCCACACTATCGGTGGCGCGGAGATTAAACGTGTAAGTTCCAGCCGTCGTCGGCGTGCCGGTAAGAGCGCCGGTGGTGGATAGAGTGATGCCCGGAGGTAAGCTGCCGGAGTTCAGGATCACCGTATAGGGGCCCGTTCCGCCGCTAAGCGTCACGTTCTGGTTAAAGGCTTGCCCAACGGAACCTGAGGGTAGTAAGCTGGTGGCGAACGTAACTATCGGGTTGGAAACCAAGAGCGTGAAGTTGGCGGTAACGACCGCATTGGCTCCATCGACGGCGCGGATGGACAAAGGGAAGGAACCAATTACGCTGGGAATTCCCGAGATGACTCCCGCAGGAGAGAGGTTAAGTCCGCTCGGCAGGGAGCCCGAGACGATGCTAAAGGTTACGGTGCCGCTTCCGCCCGACGTGGTGAGCGCTTGGTTGTAACTTTGATTCAGCGCCGCCGCCTGTAAGGATTGATTGGACACGCGGAAACCCGCGGGTGCAACTGTGATGACGTAAGCGGATTCCACTGTTGCTCCAGCCGCGTCCTGCACCCGAACGAGTACGTTGTAAGTGCCTTCCTGCGTAGGCGCGCCGCTGAAAACACCCACGGGGGAGATGGTCAAGCCGGGAGGTAACCCGGAGAGAACCGTGTAACTGTAGGGCGCTGAGCCGCCGGAAGCGGTGGAGGTGAAAAGGAAGGGCTGTCCCACCGTGCCGAGCGGCAGAACAGTAAAGCCGAAACTCAACGTGGACTGATTCGCGCCGAAAGTGATCGTACTTAAGGCTGTAACTCCAGTGGCGTCGATCACCCGAAAGGTAACCGTAGACTGGCCTGCCGAGGTGGGTGTCCCGCTGATAATGCCATTCGGGCTTAGGGTGAGGCCCCCTGGCAACGAACCGCTGGCGATAGAGAAAGAATAAGGCGCAACACCGTTGGTTGCGATTAATTCAGCGCGATACCTTTGCCCCACGAAAACATTCGGAAGGATCCCTCCAGAGAAGGCTAAAAAGTTAGTGCCGACCGAAATCGCCAATGCCCTTTGGAATTGGTTGCCATTTGCGTCGCTCAGACGAATGACCAGGGGGTAAGTGCCAGCCGTAGTCGGCGTGCCAGATAGTGTACCGCCGGAAGAAAGCGTGATGCCCGGAGGCAGCGAGCCACTGACAATGAAGAGCGTATAAGGCGCGATGCCTCCCGTCGGATTAAGAATTACGCTGTAGCCATTGCCGATAATACCGCCAGGCAAAGTGACGTTGGCGAGGGAGAGGTTGAGCGAACTGATCCCCAGGGTGAGGGTTCGCTGGGTGGACGCACCGGTCGCATCCTGCGCCCGCACCACAAAAGTAGCGCTGCAGTCGGTAAGAGCAACTCCTGACAGAATGCCTCCAGAGGAGAGAGAGAGTCCAGCGGGAAGGGAAGAGCCTGCAGCCAAAGAAAACGTGTACGGAGCGGTGCCGCCGGTCGCCACAATGATCGTGCTGTAAGGTTCGCCGGGCCGTGCCGTAGGTACGGCAGAGGTGGCGAAAGAGAAAGTACCGCCCGCATTTACCAGAAATATCGCCGTGCTGGTAGAGGAGGCGCCACTGGCATCAGTTACCCGCAACGTAACTGGGTAAGATCCCATGGTTGTCGCCAACCCAGTTACCGCACCACTCGTTGCCAGGGCGAGGCCAGGAGGCAGGCTTCCATTGGCGAGCGAGAAAACGTAAGGCGCTGTTCCACCCACTCCGGCGAGAGCGAAGAAGTATTGGTTTCCGACGGAGACGTCAGGCAATTGAACCGAGGCGAAGCCCAGTTGTGAAGTACCTATAGAAATTACCTCACCGAACAAAGCCGAGGAAACTGCATCAGTTGCTTTGAGGTTGAAAAAGTAAGTTCCTAGTGCCGTGGGAGTTCCGGAGAGGGTCCCGTTGGGGCTTAGAACTAGCCCTGGCGGCAAAGCGCCTGAGTCCACCGAATAGGTGGTCGTTCCATTAGCGCCCGTGCTGAGGAAAGTGTAACTGTATGCTCGAGCGAGCTGACCGGGGCCGGGAAAGGGCGAACCCACATTCAGGGTGGACGTATTGATATTGAAGTTATAAGTGACGAAAGAGGACACGCCAGCAGCGTCGGTCACCCGCACCGTGAATAGATTACCTGTGGCCTGGGTGGGGGACCCAAAAAGCAGGCCGGAAGGCGAAAGCGCAAGTCCGAGGGGCAACGAGCCGACTAGCTCGAAGGTGTAGGGCGGCGTTCCTCCAGTTGCTTGAAGGATCGAACTGTACGATTGGTCACGGCGAGCCGACGCCAAATTGAGACTGGTGAGACTAAGACCGTTACCCGCGATGAAGATCGGAAGAATCGTTTGCGAAGCAGCCCCATTCGCATCGGTGACGCGGAAGATGGCCTGAAACAACCCGCCTGCGGTGGGAGTGCCAGATACGTTGCCGTTCAGACTCAGCGTTACACCAAAGGGTAGAAAGCCGCCGGAAAGGGCGAACAAGTAGGGAGGCGTGCCATTCGAAGCGGTGAGCGTGGACGAGTAAGGTTGGCCTACTTGGCCGTTCGCTAGACCGACAGAAGAAATGGCGAGCGTCGAGGACTGCACGCGAATGGTGAGGGGAAGTTGGGCGGTAGCGCCTGTGGCGTCAATCGCGCGAATTACGAAGGAAGTAGTGCCCGCCGTGAGGGGCGTGCCGGTGACCAAGCCGGTTGAAGTGAGAGCCAAACCTGACGGCAGCGATCCGCTAAGCAGCGTGAAGGCGACTAGACCGTTTGCGCCGGTGGTGCTGAGATTTAGGGAGTAGGGTGAGTTCGCAAAAGCATCGCCGGGAGTTACATTCGTGATCGTGAAGAGGCTGGAATTGACATTAAACAGTAAGTCAGCCTGAGTGGACTGTCCAGCCGCATCGGTGAGGCGAACGGTGATGGGAAAGACGCCGCTGATATTGGGTGTTCCCGAAATTGCACCGGTGCCACTGAGCGCTAAGCCTGTGGGTAGCGAGCCGCTGATGATAGCGAAGGAGTACGGAGCGGTTCCGCCCTGGGCTAACAGGGCACCTGAATAGGCCTGATTCAGAATTCCGTTTGCCAGCGTGGGGGCCAAAAGACGCGGACCCGATGGACTGACGATGATGGAGAAGCTTGCTTGGGCAACGGCGGCCGAAGCGTCAGTCGCCCGAATAAAAAAATTGTAATTGCCAGCGTTCGAAGGCGTGCCGGAGATGACGCCCGCGCTGGAGAGGTTCAGACCAGGGGGCAGCGATCCCGATAGAAGGGTAAACATGTAAGGAGCGTTGCCGCCAATGGCACTAATCGTTTGGTTATAAGGAACATTTGCGGGTGCCGCAGCGAGCGAGGTGGTTGAAATTAATAACACCGCAGCATCAATCCGAAGGGTGAGAGCCGATTGAAACGAGTTTCCGTTGCTGTCGGTAACGCGCACCACGACGGGAAATACTCCTCCTGAACTGGGGGTACCTAAAATGCGGCCGTTCGAAGAAAGTGACACACCGGGTGGAAGTGCCCCACCGCCGAGCAGCAAATCCCAAGCATAAGGTGTCGTCCCGCCCTGGGCGATTAGCGTAAAGTCATAGAGGTTTGCAATGCGGCCAACCGACAGTGTAGTAGTCGCGATCTGGAGACCAGTGGCGCTATTCACCCTAAGAGCCAAACTGGTGAGCCCGGTGACGCTCATGGAATCTGTGCTCTGAACGCTCAACACAAACTGCCCGGCACTTGTGGGCGTGCCGCTGATGGCCCCTCCAGACGACAGCGCCAGACCGGTGGGCAAGCTGCCAGAGACAAGGGCGTAACTATAGGGGCCGCTACCGCCAGCCGCAATTAGGCTGGCGGTGTAGGGCTGACCGATTGTCCCCGTCGGAATTGGAGAGCCGATAGTGATCGCCGCTGCCGCATAAGTTGCCAAAAGCACGGAAAGGGCAGCGACGCGAGAACCGCCGACTGGGCGGAACATGATTCGAAATAATAGTGTCAAAGTAGACATAACATCCTTAATTTAGAAGTGGCGTTAAGCGGAGGGCTCGCGCCCGCGGGAAAGTGTTATTGCACGCTCGGAATACCAAACAAAGCGCTCTTAGCGATTCGCTTCGCAACAAGCCCTTAATGAGCATGGGATGGGTTTGCTGTTTGAGAGTTAACGAACGAATAAGGCAATCAGAATAATGATCGGAATGGGAATTCCAAGCATGTAAAGTAAAATTGATCTCATAATCTCTCCTTCAGTTAAATAAGCTGCACATGATCTCGTTGCCTTCCGCCTATTGTGGCGGCGTAGCTGGCGCAGAAGGCCCCGATCAAAAACGCCAGGAAGGTCCAGAGCAGAAAGTGGGCAGTAGCTTTTCGAGCTGTATCGGCCGTCTGACGCACTGCGGTAAGAAAGTCAGCAACCCGTTTCTCCGCCTCGGGTTGCGCGATGCCGGTTCTTGCGGCGACTAACTGAGCTAGATACGCTTTGTCTGCCGCAGGCATTTCGTTTTGGCGGAGCGTGTTCGCCATGATCAGCTCTACCTCTGCGGCGGGCAACGGATTGTTGACTTCTTTAGGACGCTCTGACCGGAAGAGCGTGTCGATGAAATATCCATTCGGAGTGTAAGAAGTGGAAGATGAACTGGCCCCATTCTCGGCTGTGCCTCCCACCATAGTGGTAGCTGCAGAAGTTAGGAAATATGCCGTGATAACCAGTCCCACCGACCAAACCAGGAGTCCGTGGGCGGTGTCGCGAAAGTGGACTTCGTCGTTGTGAAGCGTGGACCATTTGGTCCGAAGTCGGCCGGCGACATAGCCGCCCACAGCTGACGATATGATTTGCATCATTATCAGCCAAGCAATGGCGACGGCGCCGACGGTTGACGCGGAGGCTCCCATATTGGACCAGGGAGAAATCGATGATAGACCAAAACCGGCCCCTAAGGCGAGCAGGATTAGCGACAAAGAAGCGGCCACGAAGGCGCCGCCCGCGACAGCGGGCCAGGATACCGCGGATGAATTGGCTTCCCTTATTACCGAAGTATCGGTGAGCGCATCTAACATGAAAATTTTCTCCTTCAACGCAGGTGAGTTTTAACCGGTTTGCCCGGCGGCCACACAGATCGCTTTACCTGTCATTAGCACGTGGAGGGCCATTCTTCAAGTAAGTGATGGAGCGCCGAGCATTTATTCCCAGCGCTCCTGGAGTTTAATGCGCGGCAGCCATCTGTTTGCCATGCTGCTTCATCAAGCCCTCGCATATTCTCGTGAGCTTCTGGTCAGCAGCTTTTTCTTCGCTTTCGGTTTGGGAGAGCAGCTTCGCTACGTCCGCATGGCCTAGCTGGACCGCCCACGTTCGAAGCGTGCCGTACCCGGACATTTCGTAATGCTCCACCTTCTGGGCTGCCGCGATTAGCGCGCAGTCGCGAACTTCCTCGGCCATCGTCTCCTCAATGGCTGCTTCTCCTTCCTTTAGTAACCCCAGCATCGCCTCGCAGGTCTTGGCCTTTGCCTCTTGACCTAAGAGTTTGAACACCGACTCCAGGCGCGTTACCTGCACCTTGGTCTCGTCCAAATGCCCCTCAAAGGCGGCCTTGAGCTCAGGGCTATGGGCGGCTTTTGCCATTTTGGGCAAGGCCTTGATTAGTTGCTTCTCGGCATGATAGAGGTCCCGTAGTTCCTCTACCATCAAGTCTTCCATCGTGTGAATCGCCATCTGATCTCCTCTGCTCCGATACGGTGGAGCTGACCCAATTAGGAGCACCTCGGGTTCCAAACCAATTGCCGGACACGATGGATGGTGGTTTGACTGGGCCCGGCCACCCACAGCGTCCTGGGAGCCGGACGAAAGCCATGACATAGCCACGCTACAGACCATATCAGTGGGAGAAGACCACCGAGTGGTTGGATGCGCATGGATGTTCTTGAGAAGTGCTCCGCCATCCGAAATACCACCGCCAACAAGGTAAATGTTGCTCCATCCGAGGTGTTCTTGGTGCAGGTTCTGCACTCAGACACTCAGAATCGTCATTTTTGCGATTGGCAATTGGCGTGCAATAACCTGCACTGTGAAATCTGCCTTTTCTACCCGAAACAACCTCGCTACTATCATGGACCGGCTCAGCCGACTTACTGAGGCGCGTTGCCTACCCTGGCTGAACGCTTTCGACCAATTGCTTTCAGACTCTGCCATCGCCGGCGATCGCGGGGTGGTGAGCCAGCCCAGTGGCGCCAGGGGGCCGCAGGTTTGGTGTCTCTCTGGGGAGGATGACTCCTCCAAACCGAGCACTTTGTAATGGACCCGGTGAAGCAATTATTGACCCGCCTGTGTGCGCGTGACGCCGCAGCCCTGGGCGAACTCTACGATCAATACGGCGCCACCGTTTATTCCACCCTCTGGCGCATCTCACGAAACCAAGCCACGGCTGAAGAGCTGACTCAGGAAGTATTCTTGCGGATTTGGCACAGCGTTTGCTCGTTTGACCTTGAGCGGGGCAAACTGTCGACTTGGGTGAAAAGAATCGCTCGGAACGCGGGCATCGATTACCTCCGATCGAGAGCTGGGCAAGTGGCGCTGCGTAACATCTCGTTGGAGGAGGTGGCTCCGCCGCGAGCGGTCTCCAATCCGGAAGCCGAATATCAGGCCGCCGCCGAAGCCCATCAGGTGTGGGAGGCGGTAGGGCGCTTGCCACCCCGTCATCGAACGTTACTGGACTGGGCCTATCGCGAAGGCCTCTCACAGGCGGAGATGGCCGAACGGATGGGCGTGCCGTTGGGGACAGTGAAAACCTTGGTGGGCGTGGCGCTACGTCAGTTGCGGGCCGATCTGCGCCGAAGCAAATTCCAGTTCTTCCGGGAGAACGGAAGCGAAGCTGTTGCTCACCAGGGTGTCAAGGAACATCACCGACGAGTTATGGCAAGTCAGTAATCCAGGAGAAAGAGGAGAACTATGAAAGCACTCGTTTATCATGGCCCCAAGAACGTGTCAATAGATATCGTTCCTGATCCAAGATTGAAAAATTGACCGACGTTATCGTCAAGATCAGCTCAACGACTATATGCGGTTCCGATCTCCATATCTACGAAGGCAGGACTGAAGTCGAGAAGGGTAAGATCCTTGGCCACGAATACCTCGGCGAGGTTGTCGAGGCGGGTAACGCTGTAGACACGCTGAAGAAGGGCTGTAAGGTCATCCTCCCCTTCAATATCGGTTGCGGTTTCTGCGCCAATTGCGAGCGGGGCCTGACCGGATACTGCCTGACCTACGCCGATCGATCCGTGCCTGGGATGGCGGGTGCGGCCTATGGTTTTGCCGGAATGGGCCTTACTCGGGCGGACAAGCCCAATACCTGAGAGTGCCATATGCAGATTTTAATTGCCTACAGCTTTCGGATGATGTCGCCTAAAAGGAACACGATTACGTCATGCTCTCTGACGTCTTCCCGACTGGTTGGCACGCCACCCGCCTCGCCGACCTAAAGCCAGGCGAGTCGGTAGTCATCTATGGTGCGGGCCCGGTGGGCCAGATGACAGCAATGTCAGCCCGAATTCAAGGCGCAAGTCAAATCTTCGTAGTAGATGGGCACGAAGACAGACCTGAGCTGGCAAGAATGATGGGAGCGACGCCGATTGACACGAGAAAAGGAAACCTCCGAGAGTCGATACTGGAACTTACGAATGGTTTGGGTGGAGACTGCGGCGCCGAGTGCGTCGGGTATCAGTGCCAAAATTCCGAGGGCAAGGAAGTGCCGAACCTGGTGATGGATGAACTCGTTTCGGTAGTGAAGGCCACGGGGACTCTGGGCGTAATCGGCGTTTTTATTCCGGTAGACAAAGGTGCCAAAGACGAGCTCGCCAATAAGGGGCAGATCGCATTCGATTTCGGAAAATTTTGGATGAAAGGACTAAAATGGCTTCCGGGCAGTGCAACGTCAAAGCCTACAATCGGCGGCTTAGAGACCTGATTCACCGTGGGAAAGCGAACCCTTCCTTCATCGTTTCTCACGAGTTGCCGCTGGCGGAAGCACCCAGCGCTTACAAACACTTCGATGATCGCGACCATGGATGGACGAAGACGCACAGTGAACCCAGCCTCGCTGACGATCCAGCTAATCGCGAGATCGACAGAAGGCTGGCCGGCCCATTCGGAGAGCCGATCAACTCCGCGGGAGGGTGATTCCTGGATTTGCGGGCGATCGGCATGTCCCTCTCGAAGTGGCACCTAAAATCGATCCAAAGAATGAAGGCCGAAGGAAAGAGACGATTGATGACAACAAGTAAAATTGCACATCCACAGATCCTTTCGAGAGAAGTGCCGTAACGAGCGCGACAAACTTCAGGCAGATGAAGAGGACCTCTCCTAAGTACTAAGATCGAGTGAATGCGGCTCGGCTTCGACTTTCGATGGTGAAGGTGGAAAAGAATTACCTGTTCGATGGCCCGAAGGGCAAAGTGAGTGTTAAGGATCTTTTTGAGGGCCGCTGGCAGCTCATCGTCTATTTCCCTATGTTCGACCCGGCTTGGGAGAAAGACTACTCAGGCTGCACTACTTTCTTGGATGCCCTGGGCTACCTTTCACTGCTGAAGTAACCCGACGCCATGTTCGGGGCCGCTTCCCGCGCTCCCTTGGCAAAGCTTGAGGCCAAGCAACAACGAAAGGACTGGAGCATTGCGTGGATTGGGTGCCACGAAAGTCGTAATTGATCGATTCTGAAGAATAGGCTCAAAAAATGCTGCCGGCTTTCCGTGTTGACGGGGTGTACCGCTGCTGCCACCGGCTCCGCCTTCTTCCGGTCATTCGAATCGTGCGTCACATGAACATATTTTCTACAACTACGCGACCTAGACGCGCGAGAACGAACCGCTTACTGACGCCGAACCCAATGGGATCGTCCTAGGCGTGAATCATATGCTCTCGACCCCATAACCTCAATTGCCTGCATTTTGTGACAAAGTCAGCAATTCCACTCTGTGACAGGTTCACGCAGCCCTCATCGAGATCGGCTGGAATACCGGCCTTCTCGAATAGCGGAAGGGCCGCATGGGTGTAGGCGATGAACTTCAAGTGCGCAAAGGCGTCCGCCGCAAAGTCGCGCGCAGCCGAGCTCTTCAGAAGCTCGGCTGCGCCGCCAGTTGACGGCAAGATTGCAACGGCATCGAACAAGACCGACGGGCCGCCGCCGAGCTTGTGATTTATCTGAAGGGGCTGACCATCGCTTGCCGTGACACCGCCGATTGCTGGTGCTATGAGTAACAATTGCGCACCTTCGGCTTCAAGTGCGGCTCGCAAGGCATCGACAGTTGCCCGATCAACGCCGTCAGTGACAAGGGCACCCACCTTCCGGCCCTTGAAAGTCTGCGGAGGATTTTTCGCCATACTCAGCGCAGGAGAAGATGGTAAGTCGGCCAATGGTTCGCGCGCCGGAATTGCAGCCTTCGGCATTTTCATTCCGAGGCCGTCGGCGACCCGTTGGGCAAGGCCGCGATCAATATTCGGTAGGTGGGATACCATGCGCTCCCGAATGGCGAGTGCTTCCACATTGCTAAGTTCAAATACCAGAGCGTCCGCGATGTGGCCCTGCTCACAAACGGTTTGGCTGATGAAGAACTGCCGGGCTTGGCTGTAATGGTCCGAGAACGTCTCGGACCGAATGCGGAGCTTGTCCCCGTTTTCTGGCGCCGGGTACGATCGAAAGCCAGTGTCCGGACTCTCGCGTGGACCCCCCGCTTCGCCATGAGACGAGTTAGGTTCAAAATTGACGCGTCCTTTTGGATTGACCATCGCCATATGGCCGTCCTGCTGGAAGTGATGCATCGGACATTTCGGAGCGTTGATGGGGATCTGGGTAAAGTTCGGCCCACCCAAACGTTTAACTTGCGTATCTAGGTACGAGAAGTTCCTGCCCTGGAGAAGGGGGTCGTTGCTGAAATCGATGCCGGGCACGATATTGCTGGTGCAGAAGGCGACCTGCTCAGTTTCCGCGAAGAAATTGTCCACCATGCGATCCAAAACCAGCCGCCCCACACGTCGAATGGGGACTTGTTCTTCGGGAATCAACTTGGTCGGGTCGAGCACGTCAAACTCGAAAGAGTCCGCAAACGTTTCATCGAAGAGCTGCAGCCCAAGTTCCCACTCGGGATAATTGCCAGCTTGAATTGAGTTCCATAAATCGCGACGGTGAAAATCGGGATCTGCGCCATTGATTTTGACTGCCTCGTTCCATAAGACCGACTGCATGCCCAGCTTAGGCTTCCAATGAAACTTGACGAAGGTCGATTTCCCTTCTTCGGTAACTAAACGAAAGGTGTGCACGCCAAACCCTTCCATAAACCGAAACGACCGCGGAAGTGCCCGGTCAGACATGATCCACATCACCATGTGCATGCTCTCCGGCATCAGCGAAATAAAATCCCAGAAATTGTCGTGGCCAGTTTGGGCCTGGGGAAATCCGCGGTCGGGCTCTTCCTTGGCCGCGTGAATGAGATCCGGAAACTTGATCGCGTCCTGAATGAAGAAAACGGGGATGTTGTTGCCGACCAAGTCCCAGTTTCCCTGTTGGGTATAAAACTTGACCGCAAAGCCGCGAACGTCCCGCGCCACGTCGGCCGAGCCCTTGCTTCCCGCTACGGTGGAGAAACGCACAAAGGCAGGCGTCTTCGTACCTTTGCGTTGAAATAGATCCGCTGCGGTAATATCGGCTAGCGAATCATACGTCTCAAAAAAACCGTGGGCTCCATAACCGCGCGCATGAACCACGCGCTCCGGAATTCGCTCATGGTCGAAGTGAAAGATCTTCTCGCGAAAATGGAAGTCCTCCAGGAGCGTGGGGCCGCGAGCGCCGATACGCAGAGAATTTTGATCGTCAGATACTGGCATCCCTTGCTGCGTTGTAAGCGGCGGTGTCTCCCCACTTGCGGTTTGATGAATTTCGCCTCCTTCGCCGGTTTGGGAGGGTTTCTGGGCGGCTTGCTTCTTGGTCATAAAGGATCCTCGGAGGCGGAATGGTCGGATTCACTTGGGAAAGACGTTTGGAGGAGGGCAGGGCCGTCCTCCAAATGAAAAAGAGGTGCGCGGTGGGTTCTTGAGAACTTACGCGTCCATCGCGTTTGAACCAACCGCGACCTCACCGGTGGCGGAAATGTCCTCCGCGCCAGAGCCTTTCAGGAGATCCTTAGCCCTCGCCACTTCATCGGAGGTGTCGCAGTGCACGGATAGCAGTACGCCCCCTTCCTTCACCCGGCCTTCATAGCGATGAGCTTCGTATTCAGGAATGCCCATTCCGACCAATGCGCCAATCAGGCCGCCGACCGTGCCACCCATACCCAAACCCGCCAAAGCTCCCATGATGGGGCCTGCGGCGATGAATGGGCCTACGCCAGGAATGGCTAACGCGCCGATGCCGGCGAGCAAGCCGAGCGTTCCTCCTACAACTCCGCCGGCGGTAACGCCGGTAGCGGTGCCTTCAGGCGCCTTAGTGTTCTTCTCGTGGGCAAAGTCCCTGGTGCTCTTGTTATCAGGTAGAAGCACCGATACATCAGCGTTGGAAAATCCAGCGGCAACAATGCGATTCACTGCACGTTCTGCGGCGTCTGTGTCGCTGTAAATGCCGAAAACGGAAGTATTATTGTTACTCATGTTAATTACCTTTTCTCTTTCATTCGAACGTTCTATCGCTTAACTGAAATCTCATTAGTGACTTTGTCAGCGCTGTGGGTGACATTCGACGGCCTTCGCCATCACGATCTTCTTCTCGGCATCCGATTTTACCGGGCCTTTCAGTGTGACCATGCCATCAAGCGTGATGATCTTGACGTTCTGCGCGTACGTGGAAAGTGACTTATCGGCAATAATTGCTTGCCGAATGGCGCGGGTGGATTTTGATCCGCGGCGTTCGTTTGTTGCTGGTCCGCCGTTTTGGCGTTAGCGTTCTGAACGCGTTTCTTAACTTTGGTGTTATCGGGAGCAGTACCGCTCGAGGGTGTTTGGGCGGATCCCAATGCCGCCACCAGGGATAAACCAACGAAGATGTTCTTAAGGAGTTTCATATAATGTCCGCCTCCGCCCTATTAAGGCGCCTTTCAGCTTTTTCGCGCCGTTCGTATCTACTTTCTTTCTGCACGAATAACCCGGGTCTCGGACCAGTGCAGCATCTTCGGTTGCAATTAGATGGCCATCGGGCTCGTCAAACTGTCTGATTGTCGTGAGTACATGCCAATTTTACAAACCGGATGTGCTCAATTCTGGCAATTAGAAACGGTGCGGGAAAGATGGACGTAGAGAAAGGCCTCGCCAATAATACGCAACCGAGGGCATAACCCGCTCCGCGCGAATCCGAATAGAAGTTACGCGCGACATCCGCCCGAATTTGAGTTTGGCGCAGATACTTTAGTCGAAAACTTCGGCAAGCTTGGCCACCGCGAGATCGACGGCGGTGCGGGAGGCCGCGGTGTCGGCGAGATTGTTCAGCATCACGAAGTCGTGAATCGTGGCTTGAAACCGAACGGCCGTCACTTCGACGCCGGCCTGAATCAGCTTCAGAGCGTAGGCTTCGCCTTCGTCGCGAAGGACGTCGTTGGCGGCGGTGATAACGAGGGCCGGGGGCAATCCGCTGAGTTCTTCGGCGGTGGCACGGTTGGGCGATACGGTGGGCTCGCTATGCGTGGCGGGGTCCGGCGCGTAGGCTTGCCAGAACCAGGCCATGGCGGCTTTGGTGAGCCAGGGTCCATCGGCGAACTCGCGGTAAGATTCGGTGTTCATTGCCGCCTCGGTGACCGGGTAAAACAGCACTTGGCAAAGAATGCGTGGCCCTTCGCGCTGCTTCGCCAACATCGCTACCGCTGTGGCCATATTGCCGCCGGCACTATCGCCGACAACAGCAAGCTGCCCACCGTCGAGGCCGAGTTCGTCGCCATGTTCCGCGATATACACCGTCGCGGCATAGGCTTCCTCAAGGGCGACCGGGTAGTGGGCCTCGGGGGAGGGGGTGAACTTAACGAAGACCACGGCGGCGTCGCAGCCGATGGCGAGTTCGCGAACTAGACGGTCGTGCGTGAGCTCACTACCGAGGATCCAGCCGCCGCCGTGAAAGAACAGGATGACCGGAAGGCGGCTGCGCGAGGCAGTGGGTCGGATTATACGTACGTGGACTTGGCCGCTCGGCCCGGCCGGCAAGGTGCGGTCTTCGATGTCGGCGGGAAACTGGTCGTTGAAGCCGGATTGCGCTTTTTCCAGCACTAAGCGCGCTTGCGCGGGCGGAAGGGTGTAAATGGGCGAGCCACCTTCGGCGGCGACCGCTTTCAGAAATTGTTGGGCTTGGGCTTCGAGAATCATGTTGATCATACGAATTCCATTTGGTGCCTGGATGTTAATAATCTGAGGCAGGGCGGTGATTGGCGTTTCGCACTCGTTTTTTGTCGCCTGAAGCTGCCCTGAGGGCGCTCAATCGCAGCGGGGGCTGTGTGACGATCTGCCGGACGAGTGCCGATGCCGCTTAACCGCGGGCACCGATTTCAACGGATGGTGCGCGGCGCGCAGGTATTGTTACCGGATTTTGTGACGGAAGTCGAGTATTTTGGATTTGCTGAAATCTTGTAGATAGCTGAGGATGGTAGGTTCTGGGATGGCACTTTTTGCCGCGGAGCAAGAACTTGCAGGTACCAAGTCGCCCTAAACTCACTGGGTTCCCCTTGCCCGTGGCCATCTATGTCGTTAATTATCCTCATCTTCGTTTCAATCTGTCCAAGCGCCAGGATCTCCCAAACGCCTTCGCGAAAGAGTGGGTGTTTGATTGCAAGGAATGTGACTACCAAGCCCTCACCTAAAGTGCGCTTGGGATGACCAAGAACAAGAAAAGTGAGGTTCCATGAGTCAAGAGTTGCAAACGTTTTATGACCTGATTGAAGACATGAAGATCGCGATGATGACCACGCGTCGCGGGGACGGACATTTAGTCTCTCGCCCGATGGCGAATCAGAAGCGGGCCGATGGCGCCGACCTTTGGTTTGTGACTTCCGCAGAAACGCAAAAGCTCGCCCATTTGGATCAGGATCCTCATGTGAATTTAACGTACTTTCGAGACGGAAACATGGAATGGATATCAGTCTCCGGAACCGCGATTTCAACCCCCGATCCGCAGAAGATTCACGAACTATATGCGGCGGACTGGGAAGTGTGGTTTCCCAAAGAAGGAGACCCACGGCATGGCACGGCGGACGATCCACGATTGGTATTGATCGCGGTAACGATTCACGAAGCTCAGTTTCTCGAAGTGAACAAACCGAAGCCGATAATCCTGTACGAAATAGCCAGGGCCTGGTTAACCGGCAGCGCGCCGGAAATCGGCGAAATACACCATTTGACGGAGCCGCGCCGCCCTGGCCCGAATTAGGCGGGGCACGAAACGTCTGGCAGGTAGGGCACGTTAATGGCTGCCGAGTTGGTATTTTCCGAATCTCGCCAGATGTAAGGAGCTAAATGAGACCGCACCGGTGCTTTACCCGGCGCACCAGGTGTTGGGCAGCGTGCAGGTAGGGGTGAGCCTGTAAATCACGAGTAATCTCGCTGTGCGCCCGTAACTCTGCTTGAAGTTGCAGCGTTCGGTTGGCGCATTCCTCCAACTCAGCGTCTAAGTTTTGCGCCCACACTGTCCGCGCCTCCAGATCCTCCAACCGCTGCTGGGCGATCGCCGAGATCGAAGCGCCCTCATCCCGCAGCCTGTGGGCCCAAGCGGTTCTATCCTCCAGTTCCTTGTCGGCCTGAATCAGACATTGCCTGCAATTCGAAATCTCCGGCTCCAGTGTGCGCGCCCACTCGGTTCGTTCGGTGAGGTCTTGCTCCGCGCGCAGGAGATGCACCTGCGCTGCTTCGAGGTCCGCCTGCAGGCTTAATGCCCAAGCGGTCCGCTCGCGAATGAGTTGACCCGATTTGGACTGGACGTTTGCCAGCCGCGCACAAGCAATCTCTAATTCCGTTTGTGTTGAGTGTGGCCAAGCAGCCCATTCATAGGCAGTCCCCTCAGTGGAACTCTCCACCGGCCCAGACAAGATGTCGGCGCGAACGTAGCGCCGCAGTGTTTCGGTCGGAATCGTCCGTGCGTCCTTTTGCGGTCTCATCACAGCCAGCAGGTGCGTGGGCGTCAAGCGTCCGGCGTCTATCTCCTCCACATCACGCGCATGTACCCGATCTAAAAAATCACGATCCCACTGTGACTCCACGTTGAAGTGGTTCCCGAAGGCCCGGTCAATAAAAGGATCGATCAGATTTCCGAAGGGTAGGAATAATTCAAAATGGAAGCGCTCGAGTAGTTGCGAGAGAATATCCTGGGCGCGCACGCCTTCAAAACCCTCACCAGAGCAATCCCAATCGGCGAAGTTCTCCTCGTAAGTCCCAAGTATTTGATTTTGCCGATAAGAGGGGGGCAGGGTTCTCCAGAACTCGCGCACCAAGTGGAGAGCCTCCGGCCAACGCTGATGGCCATTGCGGCCGACCATGTCAGAAATAACAAATGCCCCGGTGGCTCGCAGACTGCGTTGGATCTCTCCGAACAGACCTTCTAGATTTACTACATGATGCAGTGCTTGATTCGCCATCACGGCATCATAGTCGAAGATCGAAGTCCAGTGGTTAAAGTCGCCTTGAATGAAATCGAATCGCTTCGCGAGCCCCGCGGCCTCCGCCGCCGCACGTCCGCGCTCAAGCATCTGTGGATTCAGATCTAAACAGTCGATGACAAAGTTTTCATATCCGGACTTCGACAATTGGCGTGCCAACTTTAATTCCAGGTCACCATTACCGGCCCCAATACTCAAAAAACGGACCGGCAATCCAGACGCACACTGTTCGAGAAATATCTTGAGGAATAAGGCATCCGGCGAATCAAAACCATGCTCCATCAGTAGCGGGCGTAAGTGCCGATTCGACCAATAATGAAAAGCAGGTGGCAAATTGTGCACTTGCTCGCAATGCGCGTAGATCCGTTTTTCTGCTTCTAGCGCATGGGCGTAAGTGTCGTTCAGTGGGGAATGCATCTCCTCTACGATAAGCAAAAATGAGCGCCGAAAAAAAGTATGGGCAGGCTCAATATGGAGCGGAGCCTGCCCAATGCCTCAAGTAGCGAGATTTAGCTGCGCTGAAGGCGAAGTACGACCGACGCCAAAACATTCGCCTGGCTGGCCGTTTTACCGTTGCTGACATCCACTAGAAAAACCGTGGTGCCTTCTTGAACCCATGTGCCGGTCATCATGGAACCAGTGGGGCCTTGCATCGCAAAAAGTTGGCCCGTCGGGCTACCAATGCGAATTTCCACCACACTGGCCATCGGCGCGTTCCAGGAGATGTTGGTGCGTCCAAGATTGCCGGCCAGTACTGGGATCGGATTGGGGCTGGCGGTAATCGAGTTCCCGGAGGGCACAGTCGCTGTAGCGGACGCCGTCTTGATGTTGCCATTGACGCCGGTGGGGAAGAATCCGCCGGAGGTGGCGTTCGACGTTCCGCCGTAGACGATTCTCAGTACCTCTCCGGGCGAACGTACTTCCGAAAGTGCGTTAGCGTCCGTTGGGAAATACAGAGTGCCGGAAGGAGGTGGGATCCTGTCCACCGCATCGACCGCGGTCGTGGTGATGTTTAGCCGGGCAATCTGCGTGCGGATGGCGCCGGAGTGAAAGGCTTCCACAGCCAGGATCCGCGTCGCGGAACCCAGGATCGCTTTGTCTTGAATCAAAGGCGCTGCGCCGGCGTAAGCGGTGACGCCAACATCTTCGAGGGCGCGCGCCACCACGAGAAAGTCAGATTGGCTGCCGAAGCCGATGCCTAACGCCGCCAGATTGATCGCAGGCTTGGCCACCGGAGTGCCGCCGTTTGCAGTGATCAGGTCACGCAATAACCTGACATGCGTCTGTTCATTGGAGGCCAATTCCAAAGCAATATTGCGGATGGCCGCATCGGCGAAGGTCACCTGCGCGCCGCCCGTGGTGGGGCCGGTGGTGCCTGGGCCGCTTACCGCCATGCCCATCTGAGTAATCGTCTGCCCAGTGGTAGCAGCCGTATAGAATTCGGCCTCCAGGTATTCCAGGTTCAGGGCAAACTGTGCGATGTCGAGATCGCTAATGGCACTTTGCGCGCGCAATTGCTTCGATCCCGATACCGCGGCCGTGGCCATGGCGCCAGCGAGGCCCAGCCTGCGGACAAAATTCCGGCGGTCCGGTGACGCTTCAATCATGTCCCGAATGAGTTTATTTTCAGTCATCTCGTATTTCCTTATTTCTGTCCAGTCTTAATTAGCAATACGAAGTGCTTGTGTGAACGGCTTGAAAATAATCGGGGCAGACTTCAAGCCGACAGTCGCCATCGAAGTGCCACTTGGGACTGGTTGGAGATAAGAAAGAGAAGAGCTAGTGCATGGGCCAGATACTCGAGGTTTGGTTATTGAGCGAAAACACGACTCTGTAGCGGGCGAGTCCGCAATGGTTCATCTTGGACGGGTTCAGTGGGCGCGCCACCGGCAAAGTCCTGCACCGAGAGCTGCTTACCGTCCGTGTCCGGAGAGAAGAAGCGACTTGCCGTCTGCGGTGCAGTCCATCCCGAGGCAATCGCGAGCCGCCGGATCCCATACTTCTCCCGGCTCAAAGAATCGGTGTCACAAAGAATCGGTGTCAAGAATTGGAGTGCACCCCAAAGTTGAGACGAGTAAACTGGTGACAGTTCTCAGGAAGGAGAACCGTTATGGGCGAAAAGGGCGAGTGTTCCCGTTAGACTACAAGCTGACGGTGGTGAGGCGATGGAACGCCGGGGAGAGCGTGTCGGCCATGGCCAGGGAGTTGGGGATCCGGCGGAAGGTGCTGTACGAATGGAAGGACCGGTATCGGAAGCTGGGGGAGGCGGGATTGCGACCGGCCGGCCGGCCAAAAGCTAGTTCCGTTAGGGCCACCGGCGGCGGCGGTCGCTGTCAGTCGCGACGAGTTGCAGACGGCGCGGGAGCGGATTGGGGAGTTGGAGCGCAAGGTGGGGCAACAGGAGCTGGAATTGGATTGTTTCGCCGCGGCCTTGCGGCGAATCCGGGTGGCGAAGCACGCAGAACCAGAAAAGCGGGTCATAGCGGCTATGACACCGATTCCTTTTGCGGGTGACGGCGGCTCATAGCAGACTGTCCCTCTTATTCCCTCTTTGGCGCAGATCGGGTTATTTTGGGAGTTAAAATCTTTCCGTTATCATGCCTGGCACCATCCGTGCCGCCTCTATCTTACCTGGCAGCATCCGCCCGCCATAGGTCCCATGAATGGGCATAGAAGCGCATCGAGTTTGAGGGTGTCGATTCCCCGCCTGTGAGGGTTGAGCGTGTCTTAGCAGTCTGTCCCCTTTTGCGGTCCTTTTGCGCTTTTGCGGTCAGAGAAAATTGGATCATAGCGGCTTTGACACCGATTCTTCAGTTTGTTACAATTTCGACACAATGTCGAGAGCATTCATTCTATTGAGCCTTGTTGCGCTCTTGGCCGCCTCTAGTTGGACGCAGTCCTTTACAGGTACTATTCTGGGGACCGTTCGCGATACAACGGGGGCAAGCGTGCCAGGAGCCCAGATCACGGTGATCAATGCAGGCACAAACTCCCGCAGTGTTGTCCGCACGGATGGCACTGGCGAGTATGGAGCCCAACTGCTGCCCCCCGGCGATTACAAGATCGAGGCAACCGCAGCGGGATTCAAGAAGTTCGTTCAACAAGGCATCACGCTCCAAATCCAGCAGCAGGCCAGAGTAGACATCATTCTTACTGTTGGCGAAGTGACTGAGTCCATCTTGGTTTCAGCCGACGCGGCATTGCTTGAGACCACATCGTCGACGGTAGGAAAGGTGGTGGACAACAGGAGCATTGTTAATCTGCCACTGAATACCCGAAACGTTTATTCGCTGATCTTTCTAACGCCAGGAGTGGCTGGAAGCGTGGGCAATAACTACGGCGATATGCGTTATGGAGTGAACGGGGCCAGAGCACGTACCATGGACACGCTGGTGGACGGCGTCAGCGCTTCGCATTCGACTGTGACCGGGTTCAGCGGGATCTCGGTCTTCCCTTCGGTCGATGCGATCGAAGAATTCAAAGTAATGGGTGCAAATTACCCCGCAGAATACGGCCGCAGCATGGGAAGCGTACTGAACGTTGTGTTTAAAGCCGGAAGCAACAAACTACACGGAAGCGCCTATGAGTTTCTCCGGAATTCGCAGTTGGATGCAAACAACTTTTTTGACAACCGACGCGGGGCGGCGTTGAACAGCTTCAGGCGGAGTCAATTTGGTGGGATGGTTTCCGGAGCGATCAAAAAAGACAAGACGTTTTTCATGGGGTCCTATGAATCGCTTCGAGAGCGTCGGGCGGCTTCAACGCTTTTTACACTTCCTACCGCGCTTGAACGCGTAGGTGACTTTTCGAGGACTCTTGCCGCCAACGGAAACCTGATCCAGATCTTTGATCCATTCTCGACGCGGGCCAATCCAGCGGGTGGCTTTATTCGCGACCCGATGCCAGGCAATCAAGTACCAGCCAATAGACAGGATCCGGTTGCAGTCAATGCGATGAAGTATTATCCGCAAGCAAATACCGTAAGCAACGCCGTGACAAACCAGAACAATTTCGCAGGGCAAGGATCGGCCGGCGTGAACCTCGATCAATGGGACATCCGCATTGATCATGTGCTGACGAACAGGCAGAAAATCTTTGGGCGATATTCAAAGCGCGACACAGAGACGGTACCGGCAAGTTTCTTCGCCAAAGATCTGACGATTGCCGAAGGCCGGGTGATTGAGTCGGACAACGTGCATGGTGCTGTGTTTGACTATACGAATACTCTTTCACCAACGATGATTTTGAATGCGCGGCTGGGCTTTGCCCGCACCTTATATCTGTTTGCGAATCAGGGCCTCGGGTTTTCGCCTTCGTCGCTAGGCTTCCCTAAGTATCTAGACCAGATTCTGGATGTGCAGATGTTCCCAAGGATTGGGGCTAGCGGGTATCGGAACCTGGGCGGAAACGGGGACAGGCGCAATGGCTTCAACTCGAATACTGCGCTGGCGAATGTGACGAAGATAGCCGGCAAGCACACCCTGAAAGTCGGCTATGAAGGACGACTGCATCGGGTCGGTGTTTCGGAATTTGACAACCAGGGCGTGTTTGGTTTTTCCGCCGCAATGACCCAGGGGCCGAACCCAAACACCGCCAGCCCAACGGCTGGCAATTCGCTCGCATCAATGATGCTTGGCGTGGGGTCGAGTGGAAATAATCTAATTCAGAACTTTAAGAATGTAGCAACACAGAACTACTACATGGCCTGGTATCTGCAGGATGATTGGCGTGTCACGAGCAAGCTGACGCTCAACCTTGGGATTCGCTACGACTTCGATACACCCCGCACAGAACGGTTCAACCGCACAAATTACTTCGACCCGAATGCGAATTCTCCTCTTGGAAATGGCGCCAGGGGTGGCCTCGTCTTTGTCGGGGTGAACGGCAATGACCGGCACCAGTATATTTGGGATCTCAATAATCTCGCGCCACGACTGGGGCTGGCGTATCAGATCGACAAGAGAACTGTGGTGCGAATGGGATATGCCAATATCTACGGGCAGTCTCATCAAGCGGCGCACGGAACGATTGGGACGACTGGCTGGCGGCTCGACAATCTTTGGGTGAATTCGCTAGACGGTATTACTCCTCACAATCTCCTGCGTGATCCATATCCGAACGGATTCCGGGCACTTCCGGGCGCGGCAGATGGATTGCTGACCGGCACCGGAGGCGACCTTGAGGCGGTGATTCGCCAGACACCATCCCCGCTGTCAATGCAGTGGAACGTCACCCTGCAGCGGGAGTTTTCCGGGCGGACGATGATTGAATCAGCCTACGTCGGAACGCGCGGTTTGCAGTTGCACAGTGGCGTGGCATTCAACCAATTGACTCCGGATAAGCTGGCCTTGGGCTCGCAGTTAAATCAGTTAGTCGACAATCCGTTTTTCGGCAAAATCAACACCGGGCTACTCGCTGGGCAGCGTGTGTCCCGCGGCCAGTTGCTAAGGCCGTTTCCGCAATTTGCAACGGTTGGAATTGTGAATGTAGCTGGAGCATCGTCGATATATCATTCGTGGCAAAACACATTCACAAAACGGTTTTCCCAAGGGTTTATGTTTGAAGGATCTTATACCTGGTCTAAGGTCATCGAGAACGGAACAAGCCATCAGAACGCCTACGACATACTGGCCAGCCGTTCGATCTCAGACCTCGATATCACGCACCGGGTTGTCTTCAGCTACATATACGAACTGCCGTTCGGACGTGGAAGGAAGTTTGGAACCACGATGTCGAGGTTGGTAGATACGGTTGTCGGTGGCTGGCAAGTCAACGGGTTTACAAACTTTCAAAGCGGGACACCGCTTGCGATTTCGGCAAGCAACACCGCAGGCCTCTTTGGCTCTCAGACAAGACCGAACAACAACGGCCGGAGCGGGCGATTGGAAGGCAAAGTGGATACACGGTTGGACGCTTATTTTGACCGCAGTGTGTTCAGCCAACCGGCCCCATTCACGTTCGGCAATCTCGGCATCAGACAGCCGGATATCCGATCCGACGGAACGAGGAATTTTGACATCTCCCTTTTCAAGGATTTCATTCTCATACCTCGAGATTCCAGTCCGCTGAGATTGCAGTTCCGGAGTGAGTTCCTCAATGCCTTCAACACACCTCGATTCGGTAACCCCAACACGAGCGTTACGTCCAGTGCCTTCGGCGTAATTGCCTCGCAGGCCAATGCACCGCGCCAAATCCAGTTTGGCCTGAAGCTACTTTGGTAATCCAGGGCGGGCCGCCTTCTCCATAGCGCAACACAAACTACTCACTCTGACAGGCCATCTTCAAATGCCTACGCGCACTTCGATGCAAGTACTGCGGCTTTTCACGTCTCATCACCGCAACGGGTAGCAAGTTCGGTCGCGCACGCTAAGGCGAATACCCTGTCTCATCTAGTGAACCACCTGAATTCACAACCGATCAGCGCACTTGAGCCCTCCGCTCTCTCTTAAAAAAAGTTATGCTTCGTGCTCGCACCCGGTCAGGCATCTGCCGCCACCGTCATTGCCCGCTTTGACGTACACTTTTTGCCACTGCGGAGTCAACCACGCATTGCCGGAGTGCTGATGCTGCGTGTTGTACCATGCAAAGAAGGACTGGCAGAACTGGCGGGCGTCTTCGATGCAGGCAAAGCGGTCGGGGAACTCGGGCCGGTACTTCAAGGTCTTGAACTGGCTTTCCGAGTATGGGTTGTCGTTGGAGACATGGGGACGGCTATGCGATTTGACGACGCCGAGATCGGCCATTTTCAAGGCGACCAGCTTCGATGTCATCGGCGATCCGTTGTCGGCATGGATGGTAAGTTGCGCGCGCGGGACGCTCTGCTGATGGACCGCTTGTGCGATCATTTTGCGCGCCAGATTGCCGCTTTCCCTGGGCGCAATCATCCAGGCCACTGTGTAGCGGCTGAAGACATCAAGGAGTACGTAGAGGTAAAAGTAATTCCACTTCGCCGGCCCGCGCAGCTTGGTGATGTCCCAACTCCACAGTTGATTGGGACCCGTGGCGAGTAACTCCGGCTTTTTGTAAGTGGGATGGCGAAGCTGATCGCGCCGTTCCTTGATCTCGCCAGCCTGGCCGAGCAGACGATACATCGTCCGGGACGAGCAAAGATAGGTGCCCTCGTCCAATAGCTTGGCGTAGACTTGCGGCGGTGCCTGATCGGCGAAGCGCTGCGAGGACTGCCTGGCCCTCGACCGCGATCAGCGCCCGCAGTGACCGGCGTGGTGTAAGTGGCGGCTTCACCAATGGCCCACGCCAACTGGGCCTGCGCCAACGATAGAATGATGCGCGGCGCAGGCGGCCAGGCAACTGGACTGCGGGGCCAGTTCGAGAACGGTGCTCATTCGCCCCTGCCTTTCGTCTCCGGCAAAGAGATGCCCAGCAGGGTCGCAACTTTTTTTTGAACGTCAATGATGAGGGCGGCTTGCTCCAGCTTTTGCTCGAGTCGGCCAACCTGGGCACGCAACTTGGCGATCTCCTCGTCGCGCGAGTCGCGGCTCGGCTTGCGACCGCGCTTCTGGCCCAGGGCACCAAGCGCCCCTTCGTCGCGCTGGCGTCGCCACTCGGCCAGTTGCGAAGAATACAACCCTTCCTGCCGGAGCAGCGCGCCTATGCCGCCTTCTTCCTTTGCCGCCTCGGCTCGCTCTACGATCGAGAGCTTTTCGGCTGCGGTGTATTTCCGACGTTTAGCCTTGGCGCATCCATCGCTACTTCTTGCTTCTGAGACACTGTGCTCAACATTGTGATCCATTTTCCACGCCCACCGATAGGGTCTAATTTCAACTAAGGATTCTGTCTCATTGATGTTGGCACGGAGGGATCCTTACACGGGCGATTGAAGAGTGCTGAGCCTTGAACCCGGATCAATCAAAGTCCCCAAGTACGAAATCATCCTTCAGCTATTCTTGCTGATCAAAGACTGAAGGGCTTGTGAGGAGTAAACGAAGCTTGCGGAGGTCTCGGGCTGGTGCAGCCAATCGAGATTCAGATATTTGGAAGCCTTCGGGGACGAAATCCAACATTAAAGTGATTCTGAGAATTCGATTGCCTGCCGCAAGTCTTCTTCTTCAAGATCGGGATACTCTGCTAAAAGCTCTTTGCGGTTGTCGTATGTTGCGATGAGTTCGAGGACTCTGCGTACGGTGATGCGCATGCCTCGGATGCAGGGATGTCCACCGAGCTTGGCGGGCTCGATGGTGATGCGGTCGAAGGGCGGCTGCAACTTCATGCTTATATTATTGTTTGAGGGATTGCTTCTGTCAGGCTGAGGCGTAGGCGATGTGGATGACCCGGCGGGGCTTGCCTGTTGTGCTGGCAGCGCTGGCGTGTATGGTTAGCGGGTGCATGATCAGGATGTCGCCGGCCTTCATCTCGGGGGAAGAGAAGGGGCGGAGGCTGTGGCCCCGGATCTCTTGCGCCGTCAGTGGCCCGTGCTTGTGGGAACTGGGGCAGAGCTTTAATGCGCCGTCGAAGAAAGTGCAGTCGTCCAAGGAGAGTCTTACGATTAGGCCTTTTGCCGTGGGGTCTTGATGCCAGGGTTGCGCTGTGTCGTTGTTGTTGTAGAGGATTGCCTGGGTGGGCACGCAGCCTTCGCCGAGGATCTCTTTTGCTGTTTCGTGGAAGATGCCGGTGAGGGCTTCTTTGCGGACGGTTTCCGATTTTTCGAGGAGGCCTGCGTCCTCTGCAGCATCTGCTGGGAACTCGTTTTGTAGTTGGAAGAGGAGCGTGGCGGGGCAGGCTTGCTCGTGGACTTCGAAGCCGTGGTTGTGGAGCTGGAATTTTAGGTTCAAAGGCCTATTGTCATGCATTCGGGCGTGCAGCGGGACGGGCTGGTGGCGGTGGGCAACAATCGACCGGGCAGACATCGTGATTGGGGCCCATTGTGCCTAGAGCGATGTGGGTGAGCTGGTCGCCCCGGCGCTCGAGGACGAGTTCGCGGATCATGACGGCGAAGCGGGGATCGTGTGAGGAGGTCTGGGTGCGGCTTAGCTTCATCCCCAGCTCGTTTGCCAGGAGACGGGCTTCTTCGTCGAGATCGAAGAGGACTTCCATGTGGTCGCTGATGAAGCCGATGGGGCAGATCAGAATATCGTTTGTGCCTTTGGAATGCAGGTCTCGCATGTGGTCGAGAATGTCGGGTTCTAGCCAGGGCTGGTTGGGTGCGCCGCTGCGGGATTGATAGACGAGGTCGTATGTTTCTACACCCGCGCCTTCGGCTACCAGGCGGGAGGCTTCGGTGAGTTGCTGGACGTATTTGGAGCCATCGGCCATCCAGTTGGGGATTGAGTGGGCCGTGAAGACCAGGCGGGCATTTGGGGATTTTTGCTTTGCTTCCTTGACCCAATCGACTAGCGGATCGATGAAGCCGGGGTGGTTGAAGTAGACGCGGAGCTTGTTGATCTCCATCGATTCGGTGCCTGTGGCGGCTTGCGCGGCGTAGATGTTTTCCCGATACTGACGGCAGCCGGAATAACAACTGTAGGCAGAGGTGACGAAGGCGAAGACGCGGGTGACGCCGTCGGCTTTCATCTGCGTGAAGGTGTCGTTCAGGAAAGGATTCCAGTTGCGATTGCCGAAGTAGACGGGGAGGTCTGGGCCTTGCTGGGCGAGGAGTTTGGTGAGGGCGTCGATCATGGCGAGGTTCTGCTCGTTGATCGGGCTCTTGCCGCCGAAGTGTTGATAATGCTCGGCGACCACTTCGAGACGCTCGCGGGGGATACCGCGACCGCGGGTTACGTTTTCAAGGAAAGGCATGACGTCGGCGGGGGCGTTGGGGCCTCCGAAGCTGACAAAAAGAATTGCGTCTGACATAGGCTGATCTATACAGATTCTCCCATGCGTAGCTTTGGTTTATTTCTCCTCTTGATGTCGATTGGATTTGGACAAACGGTTGAAGAGCAGTACCTTGCGCGATCGCGGAAGGGATGTGCCGGGTGGGGGATTTTCTAATTGGATGATAGATTGCTTGTCGAAATAGGCATGAGTGAAAAACTGCGGGCGATGATCAAAGAGTTGGAGGACTTGCGCGGGGAGATGCAGGCTCTGGTTGTAGAACAGGCGGATCTTCTAGCTGCGGTGTGCGAGGAGAATCGCGTAAGCGCGCGGAATCTTTTGCACTACCTGGCGATGCGGCGGCGGGAGATGCGCGGGTTGCAGGAGCGATTGGCGGACCTGGGTTTGTCTTCGCTAGGGCGAACGGAGACGCACGTCTTGCAGGGGCTGGAGGCGGTACTGGCGGTGCTGTTGCGGTTGGATGGCAGGGAAGCAATGGTTCCGGCAGGAGAGTGTGACCGGATGGTTGGGGGAGGACTGCTCAAAAGGAATACGGGGGAGTTGCTGGGAATGACGCCGGAAGGTCGCCGGGTACGGATTATGGTCACTATGCCGACCGAAGCGGCGACAGATTATGCGCTGGTGCATGATTTTTTACAGCATGGAATGGATTGCATGCGGATTAATTGTGCCCACGATGAAGATGTAGTTTGGCTAGGGATGATTCAGAATCTGCGGATGGCAGAGAGGGAGACGGGCCGGAGTTGTAAGGTGCTGATGGACCTGGCGGGGCCAAAGCTGAGAACCGGGCCGGTGGAGTTGGGGCCGGGTGTGGTGAAGATGCAGCCGAAGCGGGATGAGATGGGAGTGGTGATGAAGGCAGCGCGAGTCTGGTTGACTCCGGTGGGGAAGCCGGAGTTACCGAAGGGGATCGCAGATGCTTGCGTGCCTGTGCCGTTGCGATGGCTGAAGAGCCTGGGGGTGGGGGACAAGGTGAAGTTTGTGGATGCGCGAGGGGCGCGGCGGACTATTCGGGTGTCAGAGGTGGTGGGAAGGAGCAGGTGGGCAGATAGTTTTGAGACCGCTTATGTGACGGCGGGGATGGAGTTGACGGCGGTGTACCGGGATGGACTGAAAGAGAAGTTGGTTGGGAAGGTGGGTCCGATTGATGGCGAAGCGCGAGCGCTGGTTTTGCGAGTTGGGGAGGAGTTGGTGTTGACACGCGGGCTTGAACCGGGACGCGAAGGGCGGATTGGAGTGACGTTGCCGGAGCTGTTTGATTGTGTGGAAGAGGGCCAGCCGATCTGGTTTGACGATGGAAAGATTGGCGGTTTGATTCGAACGGTTGGGGTGGATGAGGTGATTGTAGAGATTATGCAGGCCAAGCCGGAGGGTAGCAAGTTGGCTGCGGAGAAGGGGATCAATCTGCCAGAGACACAGTTAAAGACGGCGGCATTGAGTGAAGACGATTTGAGTGCCCTTGAGTTTGTGAAGCAACATGCGGATCTGGTGGGGTATTCGTTTTTGCGGGATGTGGAAGATGTACGCCTAATGGAGCTGAAGTTGGGGGATTCGAAGTTGGGAGTGGTATTAAAGATCGAGACGAGGGAGGGATTTGAGAATTTGCCTGTGCTGATTCTGGAGGCGATGCGTAGGCGGAATGTAGGGGTGATGATTGCGCGAGGGGATCTGGCGATCGAGTGCGGGTTTGAACGGATGGCTGAGGTGCAGGAACCGATTATGTGGATTGCGCAAG
>ENA-ORBV01004028-ORBV01004028.1-microbial-mat-metagenome-genome-assembly--contig:-NODE-4028-length-28743-cov-4.019361_pt1 | contig 28743 bp, 27 predicted proteins | sample MGYA00237777_ERZ505514 | MGnify/ENA primary metagenome ERZ505514 (study PRJEB26160, sample SAMN06269048) | microbial mat metagenome | isolation source: Oligotrophic lake microbial mat | place...
CTCCAGCGCAATCACGTCGTGTCCGTTGATGATGACCTTGCCCGATGTCGGCTCGTACAGGCGCAACAGGGCGCGCCCGGCGGTGGTCTTGCCGCAGCCGGACTCGCCCACCAGTCCCAGTGTCTCGCCAGCCGGAATTTCGAAACTGATACCGTCCACTGCCTTTACGTTGCCCGTGTGCCGACGCAACAGGCCGGAATAAATCGGGAAATACATCTTCAGGTCGCGCACCTGCACCAAGGGGGGCGCATTTGCGGCGCCGCCATTGCCTGCGACTGGTGTGGCGCTGCTGGCGGAGTGGGTCGCGTCAAGCATGGCGCTCTTTCCCGGTGGCGGGGTCCCAGAAACAGGCGACATCGTGTTCCGGCCCTACCTGCAACCGCAACGGGTTTTCACGCGAGCAGCGCTCCATCGCCACCGAACACCGGGCGCGGAACGCGCACGCGGAGGGCTGCGCCTTGATGATGGGTGGCTGGCCTTCGATGACCTCCAGTTTCGCCGCCCGTGGACCTTTCAGGCGCGGCACCGTCTTGAGCAGGGCACGCGTGTAGGGGTGCAAGGGGCGTGCGAACAGTTCGGTCACGGGCGCCATTTCTACAATTTGTCCGCCATACAACACCATCGCGCGGTCGGCAATGCCCGCTATCACGCCCAGGTCGTGGGTGATCCAGACAATTGCCATACCCAGCTTGGTCCGCAACTCGCGCACCAGCTCAAGGATCTGCGCCTGAATCGTTACGTCGAGCGCGGTGGTTGGCTCGTCTGCGATCAGCACCTTGGGGTCGCAGGCCAGGGCGATGGCGATCATCACGCGTTGGCGCATGCCACCGGAGAACTGGTGCGGAAAGTCCCCCATTCGGCGCCCGGCGTCCGGAATACCCACCAGTTCCAGCAGTTCCTGTGCGCGTTTGGCGGCGGCTGCTTTGTCCAGGCCCATATGCTCACGCAGGGGCTCCATGATCTGGTAACCCACGGTAAACACCGGGTTGAGCGAAGTCATTGGGTCCTGGAAGATGAACCCGATGCGTGCACCGCGGATCCGGCGCAATTGTTCGGTCGTACAGCGCAGCAGATCCACGCCGTCAAACATCACCGAGACACCGCTGACCAGGGCTGGCGGGCTGGGCAGAAGACCCAGCAGCGACATCATGGTGACCGACTTGCCAGAGCCGCTTTCGCCCACCACACCAAGCAACTCGCCCGGCCTCAGCTCAAAACTGACGGAGTTCACCGCATGGACGTCGCCGCCACGCGTTCGAAAACGCGTACTCAACTGGTTAACCTGCAACACAGGTGTGATGGTTTCTGGCATTGCGGACAATCAATAACTCTCGTAGGCTCAGTTCAAGTTCTCATGCGGCTCGTCGCAAAGCGATTTGTGCACCGAATTGGCGCATGCCAACTGGTCGCGACTGCCAATTGGCAGGCCCTAAACCCTGGTTAGCAAGAATTATGCACAGGGCATGCCTGGTTTCAACCTAGGGAATACGATGGTGTGGCAACCCATACACTGGCGGTCTTTCTCTCATTTTGAGCTTGATTTGACACGCCATGTTTCGTGACCACTACCTCGATAACCAGCAACTCGCTGCGCAACTCACCGCGTGGGCAACAGCCCATCCTGAGTTCGTTGGCCTCTCGACGCTTGGCCTGAGTGCCCTGGGCCAGGACATTTTGCTGCTGACGATCGGCCGCAACCCCGAGATGCAGCGCCCCGCCGTCTGGATCGACGGCAATATGCACGCCACCGAGGTCTGCGGTACCAGTGTGGCGCTGGCCATCGCGCAAGACGTGATCGCCATCTATGGGGGCAGCAACACGGCGGGCGGAAAGCCCCTGCCATCGCACATGGCCGATGCAATCCGCAACACCTTGTTTTATGTGGCGCCGCGCCTGTCGCCCGATGGCGCAGAAGCGATCCTGAAAACCGGACACTATGTACGGTCAAGTCCGGTGAACGACCGGCAGAACCGGTCGCATGCCTACTGGCAGGCGTCCGACGTTGACGGTGACGGCGAGATGACCCACATGCGCCAGCAAGACCCACATGGGGAACTGGTCGAACTGCTCGGCGACGACGGTGTACCGCTGAGCCCGCCGGTGATGGTGCCGCGGGGGCCGGAGGACCCGCCGCCATATTACAAGCTGTATCCAGAGGGGCATATCGTCAACTTTGATGGTGTGCGCATCCCGGATCCGCATTTCCTGTCCGACAACGTGTACGACCTGAACCGCAACTTCGCGCACGACTGGAAGCCCGAGCATGAGCAGGAAGGTGCTGGCCACTTTCCCGGCAGTGCGCCCGAATCACGGGCGGTGATGGATTTTGCGATCCACCACCCCAACATCTTTGTCTGGCTCAACCTGCACACCTTTGGTGGTGTGGCGATACGCCCGTTGGGCCACCATCCGGACAGCAAGATGGACCAGACCGACCTGGCGATGTACCGCCAGGTCGAGGCCTGGATGACGGAGCACACTGGCTACCCGACCGTCAGTTCTTTCCACGAGTTTCTCTACAAGCCTGACAAACCGTTGCATGGCAACCTGTCGGAATGGGCCTACCACCAGCGCGGTTGTCTGGCCTATGTGGTCGAGTTGTGGGACCTGTTTGCGCAACTCGGCTCCGTGCCCAAGAAGCGCTTCGTGGATCACTACACCCATCTCACCCGAAAGGACTTTCTGGCCTTGTGGAAGATGGACCGCGAGCACAACCAGGGGCGCATCTTCAAGCAATGGCGCAAGGTCGCACACCCGCAATTGGGCGAGGTGGAGGTGGGTGGCTTCGACGGGCGCGTCGGTATCAGCAACCCGCCCTACCACAAGCTGGCCCAGACCTGCGCTGACCAGAGCGCGGCATTCCTGCGCGTCGCGGCGATGCTGCCCCAGGTCGGCTTCGAGTTGCTGGGGAGCGACACGCTCGATGGGGGCTTGACCAGGTTGCGGTTGCGCGTGGTCAACAGTGGTTATCTCGGAACCCAGGGACTAGCCTCGGCGAAAGAACTGACACACGTGGAGCCCTTGCGGCTGACCATGCAATGTGATGGCGTGACGCTGCAGGCGCCGGGGGAGTCCGTGATCGAAGTCGGGCACCTGTCGGGCTGGGGCATGGGCTTGCACCATGGCATCAGCATCTTCATGCCATGGACGAATGGCAATGCGCGCGAAAAGACCGTGTCGATGGTGTTCAGCGGTCGCGGCACGCTGCAACTGCGTGTGGGCAGTTGCCGGGTGGGTTGGCAGACGCTGTCGCTCACCATCGATTGAGGACTGCGTTGGCTTGAAGTTCGCACGCGGCCAGCGCGGCGCGAGACCGGCGAGCAGCAAGGCTGGCTTGCATGGGACAATCGCGACGGTCTTCCTGAAGATCAATTGCGCAGCCCCTGTCCGCCGAAACGAACCCCTCACATGAACGACCAGCAACCGACGCCAGCCAGTGCCGGCACTCCGCTTGAAGTGACATTGCCCACTGCAATGGAGATGTGTGAACTCGGACTGGCCACGTTGATCGACATCCGGCAGTCCTTCGAGATCGAGATGAAGGGTGGGATTCCGGGCAGTGTGCATATTCCGATGTTCGAGGTCAAGGTCATGCTCGGTGACATACTCACCGAGGACGAGCAGGAAGGGCTGGACGCCGGCACGCCCAAGGAAATCGATGCCAAGTCGTTCTTCACCATGATCAACCGGCTGCACCATGGACGCGACCACCTGCTGTTATGCATCTGCAACAGCGGGCGGCGCAGTCTGAGCGCCGCAACGATCCTGCGTTCACTGGGTTACCCCAAGGCGTTGTCGGTGGCCGGTGGTTTCCAGGCCTGGAAGAAGTTGCAGCCGCCGTCAGCCTGACCCAGTCTGTGGCGCCACCTGGGGTATGCACAACGGTGGCGCGCGGTTCAGTCGGGCCGGGCCTTGGTTGCCCGGCGGGCGGGCGGAAGGTAAACCCACACCAGCAGCACCAGCAGGCCGAACAGGGTGTAGGCCAGCGTGAAGACCCAGGTCGGTGCCTCGTAGTAGAGCAGCCGTTGTATCCAGTGCTCGACAAAGCTCCCCTGGTAGGTGGGTGAGTCGCCTTTGTGGCGCAGCCACATTTCCAGCGTGGTGAGTGGGCAGATGACGCCAAACCAGGCTTGCGCTGCCACGACCGCGATGGCCGCCAGGTGCAGCAACCTGAACCAGAGCCGGTTGACCCAGTTCCAGCCGCGCCAGTTCCCCGCCAGTACCAGCAGCAGGCCGGCCACGACGAAGACGACAACGCCCAGGTGCAGCAGCAGCACCGCGTCGGCCAGCAGCCGATAAATGCTGCCATCGGCCGCTGTCGGGCCTATTGCGCTGCCCATCCCCCGTCCATGTTCCAGGCCACGCCACGCACATTGTTGCCAGCCGGGGAGCAAAAGAAGACCGCGAGCTGGCCGAGTTCCCCGGGTGTGGTGAACTGCATCGAGGGCTCTTTCTCGCCGAGCAGTTGGCGCGTCGCCTCGGCGTTGTCGACGCCTTTGGCGGCGGCGCGTGCATCGACCTGTTTTTGCACCAGAGGTGTCAAAACCCAGCCCGGGCAGATTGCGTTGCAGGTTACGCCGCTGGTGGCGTTCTCCAGCGCGGTGACCTTGGTCAGGCCAACAATGCCGTGCTTGGCGGCGACATAAGCGGCCTTTTCGACCGACGCCACCAGGCCGTGCACGGACGCGATATTGATGATGCGGCCCCAGTTGGCGGAGAGCATTGCCGGCAGCGCCAGCCGCGTGGCATGGAATGCGCTGGAGAGGTTGATGGCGATGATGGCATCCCAGCGCTCGGGCGGGAAGCTCTCGATGCGTGACACATGCTGTATGCCGGCGTTGTTGACCAGGATGTCAACGCGGCCGAACTCCCGCGCGGCGTACAACATCATGGCCTCGATCTCGGCCGGCTGGCCCATGTCGGCGCCGTGGTATCCGACGCGCACGCCAGTCTTGCCGACCTCGGCCTTGGGACCCTCGACGTCACCGAAGCCGTTGAGGACGATGCTGGCCCCTTGCTGGGCCAGGGCCTTGGCGATGCCCAGCCCGATGCCGCTGGTCGATCCGGTGACGAGTGCTGTTTTCCCTTGGAGCATATTGATCCCTCAATTGATTTACGATGCAGTTGCCGGATTATCCTGCGCAGCAACCTTCGTTCCAACTGTCCGCTCACCCGCCATGGCCGCCCTCGAACCCGAACTGTATTTCGTCCAATGCCCGGCCGCCGACGGCGGACACCGCATGGCCTACTGGTCCTGGGGTGACGTGGCGGCAAGCCATGTCGTCGTCTGTGTGCATGGCCTGTCCCGCCAGGGGCGTGACTTCGACACCTTGGCGCGCGCCCTGTGCGCTGACGCGCCGACACCGATCCGGGTGGTTTGCCCGGATGTGGTCGGACGCGGCCGCAGTGACTGGCTGAAAGACCCCATGGGTTACCAGATCCCGAACTATGCCGCCGACATGCTGGCCCTGCTCGCGGAGCTCAAACCCAAGACGCTGGACTGGGTCGGCACCAGCATGGGTGGCTTGATCGGCATGGTGCTGTGCGGCCAGCCCGGCTTGCCAATGCCGGTGCCGGTGCGCCGCCTCGTGCTCAACGATGTTGGCCCCGCCATTCAATGGGCGGTGATCGAGCGGATCGGAACTTATCTGGGGCAGACCGGCCGCTTTGCCACGCTGGAACAAGCGGCCGCAGCGATGCTGGCGATTTCCGCCGGCTTCGGACCCCATACGCCCCAACAATGGCTGGACCTCTCGCGCCACATGGTCAGACCGTTGGCAGACGACGCGCCCGGCCTGACCCTGCATTACGACCCGGCCATCGCCGTGCCGTTTCGCAGCATCACGCGCGAGTCGTCGATTCAGGGCGAGGCGCGGCTGTGGCAGCTGTACGACAACATCCAGGCGCGCACCCTTTTGCTCCGGGGTGCGGACTCGGACACGCTGTCGGTTGCAACAGCCGACGCCATGGCACAGCGTGGCCCGCGCGCGCAGGTGGTGCAATTTGTGGATGTCGGTCACGCGCCGACGCTGGTGGCGGCGGACCAGATTGATTGCGTCGCGCAGTTTCTGCTTGGCTGATTCGGCCGACTGGATTCCATGAAAAGCCAACCGGCGGAACAGGCGTCGGCGCATTTGTTACCGCTGGCAGTGGCAACGGCGCTGGAGCCGCCCGACCAGCCGCAGCTGCTGGTGCGTGCGCGCGGCTTTGCCGAGCCGCTGATCGCGGCGGAGGCGCTCGACACCGGCGAAAACACGCTCGCCCATGCCGATGCCGTGGCTGCCATCCTGAAGTCCATTGGCGGGTCTGAGGTGATGCAGGCCGCCAGTTACCTGGTGTATGCCTGTGACCATCTGAACAAACCCCAGGAGGTGATTGCGAAGGGTTTTGGCGCCAATCTGGCGTCATTGGCCATGGAAACCACCAAGCTGGTGCGCGTGCAGCGCCAGGCCCGCGCGGCCAGTCACGGCGCCAGCCCGGGCGCGGTGGCGCCGCCGATGGCACAAAGTGCAGCCGCGCAGACCGAAAACATCCGCAAGATGCTGCTGGCCTTTTCGCGCGACTTGGGCGTGGTGATGCTGCGCCTGGCGTCACGCCTGCAGACGCTGCGCCATTTTGCTGCGACCAAGTTGCCGGTGCCGCCGAGTTTGGCGCGCGAGTCGCTGCAGGTGTTTGCGCCGCTGGCAAACCGCCTGGGTATCTGGGAGATCAAGTGGGAACTGGAAGACCTGGCTTTTCGTTTTCTCGAACCCGACACTTACCGCGAGGTGGCGCGTCTTTTGGATCAGAAACGCGCCGAGCGCGAAAGCGGCGTCGAACGGCTGCGGCGCGACCTGCAGGCAGCGTTGCAGGCCGACGGTGTGGCGTCTACCGTACAGGGCAGGCCGAAACACATCTACAGCATCGTCAAGAAGATGCGCGGCAAGTCGCTCGGCTTCGAGCAGGTGTACGACATCCGCGCGCTGCGCATCATCGTCGCCTCGGTGTCCGACTGTTACCAGGCACTGGGCCATGTCCACAACCACTTCCAGCCGGTAACGGACGAGTTCGACGACTACGTGGCCAAACCGAAGGCCAACGGTTACCAGTCGCTGCACACCGTTGTGCGGGACCAGTCTGCGCAAGCCATCGAGGTCCAGATCCGCACCGAGGCCATGCACGACCATGCGGAGCACGGAGTGGCCGCGCACTGGGTGTACAAGGAGGCAGGTAGCAAGGGCTACGCGGGTGTGTCGGCGACCGGGCAATACGACGCCAAGATCGCGGTATTGCGCCAGCTGCTGGCCTGGCAACGCGACCTGTCTGGTGACAGCGGGCAGGGCATCTTTGAAGACCGCATCTACGTGTTGACGCCCGACGCCGCGATTGTGGAACTGCCGCAGGGCGCGACGGCGGTGGACTTTGCCTACAGCGTGCACACCGACCTGGGCCACCGCTGCCGTGGTGCACGTGTCGACGGCGCGATGGTGCCGTTAAACACGCAACTCAGGAACGGCCAGACGGTGGAGGTCAGCACCGCCAAGGAGGGCGGGCCGTCGCGCGACTGGCTCAACGCCGAGCTCGGTTTCCTGGCCAGCCACCGGGCGCGCGCCAAAGTACGCGCCTGGTTCAATGCACTGGCCCTGCACGAGACCGTCGCCCGCGGCCGCGAGGCGGTGGAACGTCTGTTGCAACGCGAAGGCAAGACCGCGCTGAACCAGCTTGATCTGGCGGCGCGGCTCGGGTTCGACTCGGCCGATGCGCTGTACGAGGTGGTTGGCAAGGACGAGTTTTCGCTGCGCAACATCGAGTTGTTGCTGCGCCCGCCGGAGCCGGTGGCGCCATTGGCCGACACGCCGCTGCTGAAAAAGCCCAGCCTGGCCGGCAAGGGTGGTGGCGTGCTGGTGGTCGGTGTGGGTTCATTGTTGACCCAACTCGCCAAATGCTGCAAACCCGCGCCGCCCGATGTGATCTGTGGTTTCGTCACGCGCGGCAAGGGCGTCAGTGTGCACCGGGCCGACTGTTCCAATCTGCGCGAGATGGTAGCCAAAAATGGCGACCGTGTGATCGACGTCGATTGGGGCGCAGCCAAAGCCGACAGCCCCGCGGTGTACCCGGTAGACGTTTTTGTGCAGGCCGCAGACCGCCAGGGCTTGTTGCGCGATATCTCCGAGGTGTTCACCAAGGAAAAGATGAACGTGATCGGAGTGCAGACCGAGTCGGTCCGAGGCACCGCGTGGATGACCTTTACCGTGGAGATCACCGATTCGATCAAGCTGCAGCGGGTGCTGAGCCTGGTAGCGGGACTGGCGGGCGTGCGGTTGGCGCGGCGGCGGTGAGGGGGAATACGCCCCGTTCGATCTTGGATAGTTATGCGGGCTCGACACCGATGCGGATCGCGACCTGACGCAATGAGAACGCCTCGTCGCTTTCATGAAGGCTTTCGCGCGCTGAAGATGTGGAGACCAAATTTCAAGATGTGTCTTATACACTACATACAACTAACGTTGTCACAGACTTTTCGCCCTTGCGGATCAATAGATTCGGGCCGAAAAATAACCCTTTCACCTGGCACTGCGCGACCCTTCAGGTTCGACATTAATGTGGCACGCGGCGCTTCACTTGGTCGGTCTCCTGCCGCTAGACATTTCCACTTGGCCTAACCGCTCACATAATGAGAACCCGAGTATGAAGCCACAAAATGCCTTGGCTTGTATGCTTTCTGTTTTCGCGTTATTGCACGGCGCAGCCAGAGCGGCCGCCTGCGATGCGCCGGTCGGACGGGATTTTGCGAGTACGCCGCTGGATAAATCGAAGTTGTCAGCGACCGCCCTCCTGAAGCTCAACCAGGAAATCGACAACGCGGGCTATGACGTCCGGGCTTTGCTCATTCTGCAAGGCTGTCAACTCGTTTTCGAACGCTACAAGAAAGGGGTTGACCGGGACGATACCCATGCGTTGTATTCCGTCACCAAGTCCTTGACAGGTACGCTGGTCGGGAGATTGCTCAAGGAGGGAAAGATCGCCTCGCTCGATGTGCCGCTTGCAACACTCATTCGACGACCGCTTTTTGTGGCGGATGCGGATTGGGAGAAGTTGCAGGCAATCCGGCTTGAAGACGCAATGCGCTTGCGATCCGGTTTCCAATGGAAACACGATGTAAAAGGGGGCAACCCTGTGCACGGTTTCCGCGCGGATATGCTGCGGGACGGGATCAAGCTGCCGCTTGTGGAAAAGCCTGGAGCGAAGTTCAATTACTCCGACTATGACGCAGCGTTGGTTGGCTTTGCCGTAGGTGACATCTTGCAGCGAGATCTTCCTGATGCTGCGCAGGTGCTGCTGTATGAGCCTATGAAGATTCCGCGGATCGGTTGGGACTTCAAAGATCGTGCTGGGCGTTACTCGGGAGGATTTGGGTCCCGCCTACGCCCTATGGACATGCTCAAGATTGGCCAGTTGTACCTACAGCGGGGGGTTTGGAACGATGCGCAGTTGTTGAGCCCCGAATTCGTGAAGTTATCAATGCCCATGGATGGGCCACATGAAGGTGGCTATGGATTGATGTGGTGGGTAGGGAAAAATACGGATGTGGGAGATATGCGGTTCTTCTTTGCAAATGGCCGCAAGACGCAAAGACTCTACGTATTTCCCGAATGGGACATGGTGGTGGCCTTAGTGGCCAGCCTGCAGCCGGAAGACGATCAGCTACTGGCCAGGCCGCTTATTCGAAGCCTCAGGGCCGCAATTGACGGCGGCTCGCAAGACCAGGATGCTTTGAAGAAACTGGAACAGTTGACGGCAGCAGGATTCAATGGCGCCAAGAGCGCGGCTGAACGGATCGACGCACCACGAAAGCCAAGCGCTCCTTGAGATTTGCTAAATTGGTGAATGTTTGGCGCCACACACGGCCATACACGGCAGTGTCAGACTTTGCGCCGAAGGCGCCGGCTACGTTAGTTTTATTTTGATGCGGCGGCATGGCTGTGAGCGATCTTGGGTCAAATTGTCGTGAACGGCGCCGCGACTGGTGTGCGCCGTGAGTACTTCCAAAGACGAACGGCCACTTTGCTCGTTGGCGATCGTGCAAAGATTGAGCCTGCTCGGGTAGTCGTCAGAGCGAGGCCTCCACGTACACTCCCGCATGCTTCCGAACGTATCGAAGGCCATTGTTGATCCGAGCAAGGTCCGAGACTATCTGCTTTCCCCCAGTCACCCGATCGGCAGATTCAAGGCCGTTGTATTCACCGCGTTCGGTTACACCCAGAAAGACTGGGAAAGACTGAAGGACGACTTGCTCGCGCACGCGGAGACTGGAAATGCCGTTCCAGGTGAGCCAAGCACGTACGGTCGGAAGGTTGAGATCAGTGGTAAGCTGGTCGGGCCGAATGGACGTATCGGGAGATTCAAGACAATCTGGCTGCTGGAATCCGATGGGTCCGCACTGAGGTTCCTGACCGCGTATCCGGAGTAAACCATGTTCAACTTGCTAGATACAGTGGCACTCACACGCGACATTCCTGCTGCCGGACTTCGTCGCGGGGATCTGGGCGCGGTCGTGCAAGTGCATGGCCCGGATTCGCTGGAGGTTGAATTCGTGGCCGCTTCGGGACGTACTCAAGCGCTGCTAACGCTAGCTGATAAAGATGTGCGGCAGCTTGGCGATCAAGACCTTATTGCCGCACGCTCGCTTGCGGAAACTGACGGCTAATTTCTCGGGCGGGCATTTTGCGGCCATCCTGTATTGAGGATTAGGCTTGATAGTTCAAGTGCCCTTATGAACGCGCTTGTTTGGTAATGTGTGCGTATGCGAATGACATTCGACCTCCTCGATGCACTTATGCGTTATCTGAAAGCGCGCGCTTTATTGGAGGAGTGCAGTCTGCGTGACCTGGCACTCGAATTGATTGAACGCGGCTTGCGTGCGCCGACCTCTACAGTGCCGAGCGCCATCGTTTCGGAACTGCCGACCGTGCGCCTTGGGCGACCGATGGTGTTGCCTGCGGGGGCCTTAAGCCACGCTGCGTTGAGCCAATTGGCACAAGAGTGACAGCGCGGCCCGGTGGACAACGCGCGCATCCAGTTGCCCGCCGACAATCCCTCGCGCTTCGACCTATTGCCGCTCAGGCAGCGGCGCTCTTGCGCCACGCAACCGGAAACACGCGGTCATCCTCTGGCCGCTGGCCGGGCACCAGTTGCGGGTCGCCGGTAATCTTCATCGTTGCCGGGCGCGGATCCCAGAAGGCGTCGCGCCCGAAGTAGCGCGTCGAGATCGCCGCACGCCGCTTTTTTGGCGAGAAGTTGCCGGGTGCGCCGTGCACCGTCAATGGGTGGTGCACCAGGCAGTCGCCGGCTTTCATTTCCCACGACAGAAAGCGGTAGTCCGGGTTGCCGCGCAGCTCGCTGAAGTTCGGGCATTCTTCCAGATCGGATTTGAAATTCGGGTCCTTGTCGGGAATGGCGGCACGGTAAAACTTGCCCCATTTATGCGAACCGGCAATGTATTCGAGCATACTATTGTCCGGCCCCACGTCCGTCAATGCCACCCAGACCGACAGAATCTGGTTGCCGCGCATGGGCCAGAACGGCAGGTCGTGGTGCCAGTCGGTGGCCTCGATGGTGTTGGGCTCCTTCACAAATACCTGGTCGTAGAACACCCGCACTTCATCGGCACCCATCAGGCGCGCGGCGATTTCGGCGTTTGGCGACTGCATGACGTAGTCGCGAAAATCGTCATCCCAGTGGAAAACAAACGAGTTGATGTGGTAGCGCCCGGTCTTTCCACCCAGCGCACGCGTCACCTCGCGCGGGCGGGCAAGCGGATTTTCGGCGTCCATGATGCGGTCCACGGCGCTGCCCATGCGTTTTATCCAGTCGCTGTCGAACATGCCGCGCAGGCAAATTACGCCGTCCTGCTCGAACTGGCGTACATCTGCATCGGTGATGGGGTTTAGTGGGATTCGGTTCATGGTTGTGCCTCTCGACGAGCCGCCTCCAGGGAGGCACACGCCCCCTTTGGAGGCAGCGAATGATTATGTGCTTTGGGGTACCAATTTTCCATAGAAGTTTGAGGGTGTTCTTGGCATGTCGGTAATTGGCTGGCCAGGTGCGCCAGTTGGCTAGGCCCGTCGGCAACACCGAACACATACCGATCCGGCCGCAGTACGACCAGCGCCGTGCCAAGCGCGACGAGCCAGTCGGTCAGCGCCGGGTCGGTCAACCAGCGGGTACCGAGCCTGTCGAATTTCAGCCGGTCTGCCGACGGCAGCGCGGCACAGATCGCGTCGTCTGCCGCCAGTACCGCGAAACCGCTGCCCAGTGCCGTGTCCAGCAGGCGCCCGTCGGCCAGGCGGGGTTGCCCGGGGATCGATCCGGCGGGCAGGTCCCCGGCATGGGCGCCAGGCCCCAATTGGGGTGACAGGTTGACGATTTCCTGCGGGCCACCAGCCGCGAATCGGCGGTCGCGTTCGGCGGCGACCACCGGATTGGTGGTCTGGATGATGTTGCCCAGCCGCACGGCCGTGGACACAAAGGCGTGCACGTGAGGCTGGCGTTCACTCTGGTAGGTGTCGAGCAACGTGTCTTCGGCGCCACGCAAAACCAGATCGAGCTTCCAGGCCAGATTGGACGCGTCACGGATGCCGGCACACATGCCTTGCCCGAGAAACGGTGGGGTCTGGTGCGCGCTGTCACCAGCGATCAGCAGGCGGCGGTCGCGCCATCGCTCGGCGATGAGGGCGTGGAAGGTATACACGGCACCGCGCACCAGCGTTGCATCGGCTGGGGTGATCCAACGCGCGATCAGGCGCCACACGACATCGGGCTGTGTCATGGCCAGTGGGTCGTCCCCGGGCATCAGCATGAACTCCCAGCGTCGCCTGCGCCCCGTGACATTGACAAAGGTGACCGGGCGCGCCGGGTCGCAGAATTGCACGGTGGCCAGCGGCAGATCAACATCGCGCTGCAGCAAAACGTCCACCACCAGCCACGACTGGTGCAGACCAAGGTCCAGCTGGCCGCCACCGATGGCGTCGCGGACGCGGGACCGGGCGCCGTCGCAGCCCACCACCCAGCGCGCGCGCAGCTGGTGCAGCGCGTCGCTTTCCAGCGCGCGCACAGTGAGGGTCGCGACTTGACCGTCCTGCTCAACGCCTTGCACCTCGTGGCGCAGGGAAGGCTTCACCCGGGCAAACCGCTGCACGCCGCGGCGCAAGGCATTTTCAAGGTCGGGCTGGTGGAACAGGTAGTTGTTGGCCCAGCCGTGGTCCCCGCTACTCGCTGCAGGCTTGCGCTCCAGCATCAGCTGCCCGGCCGTGTTCACATACTGCATGCCGCTCGAAGGCCTTGCCAGCGGCGCTATATCACCCGCCAGCCCTGCAGCGTCGAAGATGCGCATGACCTCGCCGTCAAAATGCACGGCCCGGGGCAAGTCCAGCAGGCCAGGCTCCCGGTCCAGCAAGGCGACGCGCCAGCCGCGCTGGCCCAGCAGGTTGGCCAATACCGCTCCCGTGGGGCCATAACCGACGATGGCAACGTCTGCATCCACGGCGTCGTTGCGGTCGTCCTGCAGGGGGGCCGCCGCCTGCTTCATTTGGCCTCCGACGCTGCGGGGGCATCGCCCGCGGTGGCGCGCCCGATCAGCGCAATACCTTCGTTGATGCGCTGCGCGCCCGATTTCATCAGCTCGATCAGGCGCTCGAAATCGGTGATGCCCAGCCGCTGGCGCGAGAGCGCGGCGATCACGCTTCCCAGTATCTCGCCGTCGGCCGTGAACACCGGCGTGGCCACGCCCGCGAAAGCCGCGTCGAGTTCGCCGTGCGACATCGCATAGCCCCGACGCCGGATGCCCGCCATCGCTGCCTTGAACGTATCCCAATCAGCGCCAAGCCCGGCAGCGGCAATTTCCGCAGCGTGGCCGGCATACAGCCGCTTCATCTTGACCCGGGGAAAGTTGGCCACGATGATTTTGGAGCCGGCGCCGCGAAACAGCGGCATCGGTCGGCCACGGCCGAACGACAGCGGCAGGCGCTCAACCCCGTGCTGCTGGTGCGTGGTGACGATCTGCTCGCCGTACAGGCCGATCAGGTTGACTTCGCAGCCGGTGGACTCCACCAGGCCCTGGATCACGGACAGCCCGGCTTTCAAAAAGGGGTCGCTCTGGCGGATCTGGTAGTCGAGCTCAATGATGCGCGGCCCAAGCGAGTAGGCAGCTGGCGCCACCCGCACCAGAAAGCCGGCGCCCACCAGTTCACGCACATAGCGGTAGCCGGTCGGGCGCGAGTACGCCAGTCGCTCGATGATGCGCTCCGCGCTCCAGACCGGGTCGCTGGCGGAAAACAGCGCCAGCACCGCCAGTGTGGATGACAGGCTGCTCAAGCCACGCCCATCCGGATCGACATTTCCGCCACCCACTGTGCCCGCGGCTTGAATCCGGGTAGTGATTTTGCGTGGGTTTCGGCCCAGGCCCAGATAGCGGCGTCGTCCAGCGAAAAATCGAAGGGCACACGCAACGGCTGGTTCACGTACCAGGGCGTATCGACAAACAGCTCCAGCCGGTTGCCCTCCGGGTCGCGGACATAGACCGACAAGGCGTTGCCGTGGGAGGCGGGCATCACCTCGCTTGCGTAGGTGCGCGCATCGCCCTCGGTCATGGAGCCGTAAAGGGTGCGCAGACTGGCCAGGCTGTCGACTCGAAACGACATCTGGTTGATGACGTTGAAACCCGGCTCGCCCGGCCGGCCGGTCGCCAGCACGATCTGGTGGTGCTCGGTGGGATCGCGGCTCAGAAACACCAGTTGCACGCTGCCGCGCGGTGTGTCGAGCTCGCCGCGGTCGGTGACGGTAAAGCCCAGAAAGCGGCTGTAGAAAACCTCCATGCGTGCGATGTCGGTTACGTAAATGCCGACATGGCTGAAGGCGATGCTGGGGGCGCTGGGCATGAAGACTCCTCGCTCGAACGCTTTTACTTCGAAGTTACATTAATCTCATCTAACGATATTTTGGGTCTCACTTGCATTAATTGTCAATGTTGCATTGCACAAAATCTTATATATTGACATTTTTTTCAAATTAACTAAAGTTCATCCGGATTCCAACGAAAGAGTTTCATGAAACTGGCCAGTTACCGAGCCAAAGGCAGTGCCAGCTACGGCGTTGTCACCGAGAAGGGTGTTATCGATCTGGGCCGCAGGCTTGGAGCCCGGTATCCGGATCTGCGGGCACTCTTGACGGCAGGCGCGCTGGACGAAGCACAGAGAGCCTGCGCTGGTGCGCCAGCCGACTACCAGCTGGGCGATCTGCACCTCCTGCCCGTGATCCCGAATCCGGACAAAATCATCTGCGTCGGCCTGAACTACGAAGAGCACCGCGTGGAGTCGGGCCGGGACAAGACCGACAACCCGACACTTTTCATCCGCTTCGCCGGTTCACAGGTCGGCGCCAACCAGCCGATGTTGCGGCCACGGGAAAGCACGCATTTTGACTACGAGGCCGAGATCGCGGTGATCATCGGCAAGGGCGGGCGGCGCATTTCGGCCGATGATTCATGGAGCCATGTCGCGGGCTACAGTTGCTACAACGACGGCTCTGTGCGCGACTGGCAACGCCACACTTCGCAATTTACCGCCGGCAAGAACTTTGCCGCAACCGGCGCCTTCGGTCCGTGGATGGTGACGGCGGATGAAATTCCGCCCAATACCGTGATGACCTTGACGGGCCGCCTGAATGGCCGTGAGGTGCAGCGCGCCACGACCGAGCAGATGATCTTCAAGATTCCGGCGCTGATCCGCTACATCTCGGCCTTCACCGAGCTGTTGCCCGGGGACGTCATCGTCAGCGGGACGCCCGGTGGCGTCGGCGCAAAACGCACACCGCCGCTGTGGATGGTGCCGGGCGACACGGTCGAGATCGAAATCGACAAGGTCGGCATCTTGCAAAACAGCATCGCCGAAGACTGAGCAGCCCTGCGCCGCGGCTCCCAGCTGTGGCGCCTCATCTACAACCAAGGAGACAAACCCATGAACATCATCCGCCGCTTCACGACGCCGCTCTTGCTGGCCGTCTTGTGCATGTCCCATTCCGCTTTTGCCCAGACTCCTCCGGTCAAGCTGAAATTCTCGATCTTTTCCCCGGACAAGGAGGTAACTTACCTGCACGTATTCAAGCCGTTTGCCGAGGCCGTGAACAAGGATTCCAACGGTGCGCTCGAGATCGAGCTGTTCCCCAACGGCGCACTGGGGCGCAGCCCGTTGCAGCAGGCGCAGATGGTGCTCGACGGGGTTGCCGACATTGGCTGGATCATTGCGTCGTACACACCGGGCCGGTTTCAGGAGAACGAAGTTTTTGAGCTGCCGGGACTGTTCCGCGATTTGAAGGAAGCCACCCTGGTGTTCACACGCATGGTCAACCAGGGCAAGATCAAGGGCTACGATGAGTTTTTTGCCATCGGCCTGTTCGGCACCGCACCGTACAGCCTGCATGCGCGCACCCCGATCAACACGATTGCAGACATCAAGGGCAAGAAGATCCGGACTTCCGGCGCTATGGAAAGCGAAACCATGAAGGCGCTGGGGGCGGTACCGATCGGCATGCCAATAACCGAGGTGCCCGAGGCCATCAGCCGCGGCACGATTGACGGCACCACGTTGCACCCCGCGCCGCTGGTGGACTTCGGCGTCTCGCGCGTCACCAGCGCGCACTACTTCACCCGCCTGGGCGTCGTGCCGCTCACGATCCTGATGAACCGCAAGAAGTTCGACAGCCTGCCAAAGGCCTCGCAGGACGTGATCCGCAAGTACAGCGGCGACTGGACCGCAGCGCGTTTCAACGAACATGTCGGCGCCTACAACGACTCGGTGATCAAGCAATTGCAGGCCGACCCCAAGCGCACGGTGGTGTTTCCGCCGCCGGCCGACCTGAATGCGATGCAACCCGCCTTCAAGTCCGTCACTGACGCCTGGACCGCAAAGAGCCCCCGCAACAAGGAGTTGCTCGGCCTGGTCGAAGCAGAGATTGCCAATGTCCGTGCCGGGCGCTAGGGATGCCCGCCATCCCGGGGTCGGCGCGTTCCAGCCCTACCTTGCAATGGCTTGAGCGTACCGGGCTGGCAGCTACACGCGCGTTGTCCGGATTGGGCCTTGCGGCGCTGATGTTTCTGGCGCTGATGACCCTGGCCGACGGCCTGGCGCGCTGGCTGCTGAACCAGCCGATTGAAGGCGTGCGCGACGTCGGCGCGCTGGCGATTGCGCTGGCCGTGTCGTCCTGCATCCCGGTGGGCCTGATGGAGCGCGGCAACATTACCATCCGCTTCGCGGAGTCGTTCCTGAGCCCACAGGCAGGCAAAGTACTGGATGCGTTTGCTGCGCTGGCTGTCGCGGTGGTTGTTGCTGCCATGGCGTGGCAATTTACGGTGTTTGCCGGCAAGATAGCACGCGCGGGTGAAACCACCTGGGTGCTGAAGATACCCACTGCGCCGTTCTGGTACTGGGTGGCAGCGATTCTGTGGTGTGCAGTGCTGGTGCAGTTGATCGTGCTCGCGCTGGAGCTGGGGCGGTGCCTGGGCCGTTTTGAGCACGCCAAACGGGTGCTGGTGCCGTGAGACATTGCGCAGCGCGCAGGGCGAAGGCTCACCAGTGAGCGCACTGGCCATTGGCGGCCTTGGGCTGGTTGCGCTGTTTGCCTTGATTTTTGCGCAGATCCCGATCGGTTTTGCGATGGTCATCGTCGGCATCACCGGTTACGCATTGCAGGCGGGCTGGGGGCCGGCTTTCACGCTGCTGGCCAGTGAACCGTCGGGCTTGCTGTCCAGCGTAGACCTGGCCACGGTGCCGCTTTTCCTGCTGATGGGCACCTTTGCCACGGCGGCTGGTTTTTCGACCGATATCTACAACGTTGCTGCCAGTTTTCTGGGCCACCGCCGCGGCGGTCTGGCCTACGCCACCATCGGCGGTTGTGCGGCGTTTGGCGCCGTCTGCGGCTCTTCCACCGCCACCGCCGCGACTTTTGCCAAAGCGGCACTGCCGGAGATGCGCAAGCGCGGGTACTCGGACGCGTTCTCGACGGGCACCATTGCTGCGGGTGGCGCGCTGAAATCGCTGATACCGCCGTCGATCGTGATGATCCTGTACTGCATCGTGGCCAAGGCGTTCATCTTCGACCTGTTTATCGCCGCGCTGGTGCCTGCCTTGCTGGCGATCACGCTGAACATGATAGCCATCGCAGTCCAGGTCAGACTGCAGCCCGGCATCGCGCCACTGGCGGGCAGAATTCCCTGGGATGAGCGTCTGGCGGCGCTGAAGCGGGCAGCACCAGTGCTGCTGCTGCTGGTGTCCGTGTTTGCGGGTCTCTACAGCGGTGTGTTTACCGTCAACGAAGCCGCCTCGGTGGCAGCAGTGCTGTCGCTGGTGTTCGCACTGGTGCGCGGCAGAATGCAGTGGGCCAATGTGTGGGTCGGCCTGCGCGAGTCCGCCAGCGCAACGGCAATGATCTACGTCATCATCATCGGCGCGTCGGTGTTTACCTACTTCATCACGCTGGCACGGGTTCCGCAGGCGCTGGTCGATCTGATCGAGCATCTCAACCTGCCGCCAGTAGCCATCATCTTTGCCCTGCTCGTGGCCTACCTGATTTTGGGCGCGGTCTTCGACGAGATAGCGGCCATGTTGATCACGCTGCCTTTTGTGCTGCCTGTCATCGAGCAGCTTGGCTACGACGTGGTGTGGTGGGGCATCGTCAACGTGGTGGTGATCGAGCTTGGCATGATCATTCCGCCGATCGGAATCATCGTATTCGTGTTGCACGGCCTGGCCCCGGATGTGCCGCTTCGCACCATCTATCGCGGGGTGATGCCCTTTATCGTTGCCGACCTGGTGCTGTTGGCGCTGCTGACCCTTTTTCCCGCCATCAGCCTGTGGCTGCCGGCGTTGCTGAAAAGCTGACAGGCAGAAATTTATTCCTGGCCGTGCATGAGGGAGGTCTGGCCCGGGCGTCCCGCCAGATGCAGGTTGGCGGTCGCCGCCGGTGTCTGCGCCAGCAACTTCCCGCGCCGGACCACCTGGAGCCGCGTCGCGCGCAGGCGGATCGCCTCGATCGGGTCACGCGCTTGCAGCAATACGAAGTCGGCATTGCAACCAGGCTCCAGGCCGTAGCCTTCGAGCTGCATGATCTTTGCCGGGTTGCGCGTCACTGCGTCAAAACACTGGCGTATCGCAGCCTGGCTGGTCATCTGGGCCACATGCAGGCCCATGCTGGCGACTTCGAGCATGTCGCCGCTGCCCAGTGAGTACCAGGGGTCCATCACGCAATCCTGGCCGAACGCCACCGTCATGCCCTGCGCCAGCATCTCTGGCACCCGTGTCATGCCACGGCGCTTGGGATAGGTATCGTGGCGGCCCTGCAGGGTGATGTTGATCAGCGGGTTGCTCACCACGTTCAACTGCGCCTGCGCCATCAGCGGTAACAGCTTGGACACGTAGTAGTTGTCCATCGAATGCATGGACGTCAGGTGCGAGCCGGTGACCCGGCCGTGTAGTCCCAGGCGGTGCGTCTCGAAGGCCAGGGTTTCCACATGGCGTGACAGCGGGTCGTCGGACTCGTCGCAGTGCATGTCAACCAGTTTGCCGCGACGCGCCGCAATTTCGCACAACAGCGTCACGCTGGCCGTGCCTTCGGCCATGGTGCGCTCGAAGTGCGGAATACCGCCCACCACATCGACACCCCGGTCCAGTGCGCGCTCCAGGTTCGCCAGGCCACCGGGCGCGCGCAACACACCGTCCTGCGGAAAGGCCACCAACTGCAAATCCAGGTAGGGCTTGACGCGGCGTTGCACCTCCAGCAGGGCATCGACCGCCAGCATGCTCGGGTCGCTGGTATCGACGTGGGAGCGGATAGCCAGCAGGCCCTTGGCCACCGCCCAGTCGCAGTAGGCGAGGGCGCGTTCGACCACCGCCTCATGCGTCAGTTGCGGCTTGAGTTCGCCCCACAGCGCGATGCCTTCGAGCAGGGTGCCGCTCTGGTTGACCCGCGGCAGGCCGTAACTCAGGGTCGCGTCCATGTGGAAATGGGCGTCCACAAAGGGCGGGCTGACCAGCAGGCCGGCGGCGTCCAGCGTTTCACGGGCAGGCGCGGCGAGGCCGGGCGCGACCTCGACAAAACGTCCGGCCTGCACGGCCAGGGACATGCCGCTGCGCCCGTCGGGCAGGGTGGCATTGGTGACCAACAAATCAAGCATCTGGTGTACTCCGTTCAGCGGATTCTGGCCAAGGTGATGCCGTCGGAGAACGGCAGCACGCAGAGATCGACACGCTCGTCGCCATGCAGCTTGGTGTTGAGCGCCTGCAAGGCCAGTGTGTCGGTGTCGGTGGCGACAGCCGGTCGCGCCACTTTGCCACTCCACAGGGTGTTGTCGATGGCAATCAAACCGCCTTTGCGCAACAGCAGCAGGCAGCGCTCGTAGTAGGCGTCGTAGCCGCTCTTGTCAGCGTCGATGAAGGCGAAGTCGTATTGGCCGGCTTCCCCTGCGGCCAAACGCGCATCCAGCGTGTGCAACGCCGGCCCCAGTTGCAGGTCGATCTTGTGCGCCACCTGCGCCTGTTGCCAGAACGGCTTGCCGATGCGGGTGAACTCATCGCTGATGTCGCAGGCCAGCAATCTGCCGTCCGGCGGCAGCGCCAGCGCCACCGTCAGTGCGCTGTAACCGGTGAAGACGCCGACCTCGATGCAGTTGCGCGCCCCCAGCAGCTTGACCTGCATGGCCATGAACTGCCCCTGTTCGGGCGCGATCTGCATGCCCGCGTAAGGGTGGGAGCGTGTCGCTTCGCGCAAGGCGGTCTGTGCCGGGTGCTCGCGCAAGGAGTGGTCGAGCAGGTACTGGTACAGGGTTTCGTCGAGCGCAAGGGTCTTGAAGGTCATGTTGCATGGTTCCTGGCCGGATACGGCTGCCCGGTAAGGCGCATGGTAGTGCAGGCTGGCGGCCAGCGGCTTGGGGTCGGTGCAGCGGGTGGTAGCTTCGGTCCATGCGCAGGTCCGGCACGGACCCCACCGCAGTTCCGCCGGGCACCCGATGCTGCGTCGGGCGGGTCGGCAGCCATGCTTGAGACCGGCGCGGGCCGGATACGGCTTTATGGTCCTGCCAGCGGGCCGATGCGCAAACAACAAGGGCCCCGCCACGCATGCGCCGGGGCCCCTGTGCGGGAGCCAAACGGTGCGTCAGCGCACCGAAAACAGCCTGCCTACTTGGCCGCTTCCCAGACCGCGTGGGAATACCCAGCCTTGCCCGGGTCCTTCTTGATCACCGGCGAGCTGCCGCTGGAGAGCAGCACCTTGACGGTGCGCTCATAGGCGGCGGGCTCCAGGTAACCCATTTTTGGCGTGCCGGCGGTGCTGATGAGTTTGGCGACGTTTTCCATCTGGCGCTTTTGCACGGACTCTTTGGCGCTGCCGGAGGTGTCGGCCTTGACTACAATTTTTGCGGCCTCGGTCGGGTTCTTGACAGCGTCGTTCCAGCCCTTGAAGGTGGCTCGCAGAAACTTGGCCATGCGTTTCACAAAGGCCGGGTCCTTCAGGTTGGACTCCAGCACGTACAGGCCGTCTTCCAGAGACGCCACACCCTGCTCCTCGTAGAAGAAGGTGATCAGATCGGCCTCCTTCACGCCGGCATCGACCACCTGCCAGTACTCGTTGTAGATCATGGTCGAGATGCAGGCAGCCTGGTTCTGCAACAGCGGATCCACGTTGAAGCCCTGCTTGAGCACCTTGATGTCGGTGTCTGGCTTGAGGTTCAGCTTGGCCATCCAGTTGAGGAAGGGGTACTCGTTGCCGCCGAACCAGACACCCAGGGTCTTGCCCTTGAGGTCGGCTGGCTTGGTGACACCGCTGGACTTCTTGCAGGTGAGCATCAGGCCGGACTTGTTGAAGACCTGCGCGATGTTGACCAGTGGCACACCGGCTTCACGCGCCGCCAGGGCGTCGGGCATCCAGTTAACGACTACGTCGGCGCCCTTGCCGGCAATCACCTGCACCGGCGAGATGTCCGGCCCGCCAGGTTTGATCGTCACGTCCAGACCCTCGGCTTTGTAGTAGCCCTTGGCCAGCGCCACGTAATACCCGGCAAACTGCGCCTGTGGCAACCACTTGAGCTGCACCGTGACTTTCTCTTGTGCCTGCACGGCAAAGCCGCCAAGCGCGACTACCGCGGCAAGCACGGTTTTGGTGAATGCGGAATACCTGATCATGAAATTTCCTTTGATAAAGAACCAACAAATTGGACCAACCCGTGAAGCGTAAACCCGGGAACCGTCAGCGACAACTGGTAGAAACCTGTATGTCCCGTGCTGTGCCCGGGCAGCGCTACTTCTTTCCGCGCACCGAAGGATGCCAGAAGGCGGCACGGCGCTCCAGTGCTACAAGCAAGGCGTATGCCACCGAGCCGGTGATCGCCGCCACCACCACCGCCGCCCAGACCAGGGGCATGTTCATCCTGGTGGCCTCGGTGGAAATCCGGAACCCCAGGCCCGAGGTGGGCGAGCCGAAGAACTCGGCCACGATGCCGCCGATCAGCGCCAGCGTGGCGTTCACCTTGAGCGCACCAATCATGAACGGCAGGGCAGCAGGCAGCCGCAGCGACCACAGCGTACGGCTGTAACTCGCCGCATAACTGTGCATCAGTTCGCGCTCCAGCCGGTTTGAGGCCTGCAAGCCGGCAAGGGTGGACACCAGCATCGGGAAAAAGGTCATCAGCACCACCACGGCCGCCTTGGACGGCCAGTCAAAGCCAAACCACATCACCATGATCGGGGCCACACCGACCAGCGGTATGGTGCTGGTCAGTGAGGCCACCGGCAGCAGGCCGCGTTGCAGGAACGGCAGCCGGTCGATGGCAACGGCCACCGCGAAACCCAGGGCCGAACCAACAGCCCAGCCCACCAGCACGGCCTTGACGACGGTTTGGTGGAAGTCGGTGCCCAGGCGCGGCAGGTTGTTGAACAGCGAAACCATGATCAGCCAGGGCGAGGGCAACAACACGCGCGGCACTTCCAGCGCGACCGTGAACAATTGCCAGAAGTACAGCACCCAGATACCAAACAGCGCGGCGGTCAGGCTTGCATAGATGGGGTGCCCCTCGATCGCCGCCAGGCGCCGGATACTGGTGAGGGCGAGCAGGCCGAGTGCGCCGCCGGCGAGCCAGAACGGTGCCTGTACTGCGCTGTCGCCGCTGGCCAGGGGGGAAGCCATGAACAGGCCCGCCAGCAACAACGAACCCAGGATCAGGCCCAGCGTGGCGACGCCACGATAGGGTGGGCGCGCGGGCGCGATGCCACTCATCGGCTGACTTCCGCCGTGCCGGCCGCAGTGCAAGCGTGCCTTGGGCGACCCGATGCCGTGCTCATTTGGCGCACCTCCGAGCTGCGTGCTGCGTTGGCATTCGCCTTGTCAGCGACCTGGCGCCTCATGCCTGCCCCCGGTTGCGCATCACAAGCCGCTCAATACCAGCCACGGCCGCGGTCAGGGTCAGGCCAAGCACCGCAGACATCACCAAAGCAGACCAGATCTGCACGGTCTGGCCGTAGTAAGAGCCGGTCAGCAGGCGCGCACCCAGGCCCGCCTGGGCCCCGGTCGGCAGTTCCGCCACCATGGCGCCCACCAGTCCGGCCGCGATACCCACCCTCAGCGCCGGAAACAGGAACGGCAGGGCGGCCGGCAGACGCAGCATCCACAGGGCCTGCCAGCGCGACGCGGCATAGGTGTGCAGCATCTCGGTCTCTATCACCTGCGGCGAACGCAGGCCCTGCACCATGGCCACGGTTACCGGAAAAAAGCAAAGGTACATCGCAATCACGGCCTTGGGCGCCACCCCGGCCAGGCCGAAGCTGCCCAGTATCACCAGTACGATGGGCGCTATTGCCAGTACCGGCACCGACTGCGAGGCCACGATCCAGGGCAGCAAGGCCCGGTCCAGCGTGCGCGAATGCACGATACACACCGACAGCACCAGCCCGAGCACGGTACCCATGGCAAAACCGACCAGCGTGCTGTGGCCGGTCACGGCCACGTGGTAGAGCAGGTTGCGCGGCGAGTTCAGCGGCCAGCCGGTGATGCTGCTCCACAGGTCCAGCGCCACCTCGTGCGGCGCTGGCAGCACCGGGCGCTGCATGGCCATGGTTTCGCGCAGCAGATCGGTCCAGCTCCAGGCGCCTTGGGGTGCCAATACCCGCTCGATGGCGCCCGGGGCGTTCAGGTACACCGCCAGCAGGTACCACAACACCAGCACCGTTAACAGGATCGCGCCAATCGGCAGCACCTGTTGCGTGAGCCGGGCCGACACGCCCAGTGAGGGTGCGCTAGTCGTGGTGGCCATCGGCCAATGCCTCGCGAACCGCGTGCGCCACGGCGACGAACTCCGGCGAGTCGCGCAGGCCGAGGTGGCGCTCGTCGGGCAGGGTGGAATCGATCACCCGCACAATGCGCCCAGGGCGCGGCGACATCACCACGATGCGGGTGGACAGGTAGACCGCTTCGGCGATCGAATGCGTCACGAACACCACGGTGCGCCGTTCCCGGTGCCACAACTGCTGCAACTGTTCGTTGAGCCGGTCGCGCGTGATTTCGTCGAGCGCGCCAAACGGCTCGTCCATCATCAGGATGCGCGGCTCGAACGACAGGGCGCGCGCAATCGACACGCGCTGTTGCATGCCGCCCGACAACTGCCAGGGGTATTTGCCCTCGAAGCCGGTCAGCCCGACGCGTGCCAGTTGCTCCAGCGCTATGGATTTGCACTGCGCCGCTGTTTTGTCCTGAATCTGCAATGGCAGCATCACATTGCCAAGCACGGTACGCCAGGGAAACAGTGCTGGCGCCTGGAACACGTAGCCATAAGCACGCGCCAGCCGCGCTTCGTGCGGCGACACACCGTTGACCAGCACCGAGCCCGAGGTGATGTGCTCCAGGTCGGCAATCACCCGCAGCAGCGTGGTCTTGCCGCAGCCGGACGGGCCGATCAGCGACACGAACTCGCCCGGCTGAACCGCCAGGTCGATATTCGCCAGCGCATGCACCGGTGCTGCGTCAGGGTTGTAGATCAGCGAGGCGTTGCGGACCTCGACCGCGAGGCTCGCAGATGCCAGGGGTGCGGATGTGGCGCTCATAGGGAGACCAGCGGGAAGATTCGGGAGTAGGGCATGCGATCGGACCAGCGGCGATTCTAGGGTCCGCCGTTCAGCGCTCGCCCTTGCGGTAGGGCTTCATCAAGGCCTGCGGATAAGTCGCCTTGCGCGCCACCACAACCAGCGCGACGATGGAGAGCACATACGGCAACATGAGGTAGATCTGGTAGGGCAGCGCGCCATCGCCGGACTGCTGCAGGCGCAGTTGCAAGGCGTCAAAGAACGCGAACAGCAGCGCCCCCAGGAGCGCTTTGCCCGGACGCCAGGATGCGAACACCACGAGGGCGACGCAGATCCAGCCGCGTCCGTTGACCATATTGAAGAAGAAGGCGTTGAAGGCCGAGAGCGTGAGAAAGGAGCCGGCCACGCCCATCAGGGCCGAACCAGCCACGATGGCCAGGGTACGGGTGGCGGCGACCGAAACGCCCTGGCCTTCGGCTGCTTGCGGGTTCTCGCCCACCATGCGCACCGCCAGTCCAAGCGGCGTGCGGTACAGCAAGTAGGCCAGGGCCGGTACCAGCAGCAGCGCCAGCAGTGTGAGCGCTGTCTGCTGCGCCAGCACCGGCAGGGCGATCCAGTCCATCGCGGCGAACGGCGTGATGGTCGGTGGCGTGGTGACCTTGGGAAAACTCACGCGATAGCCGAAATAACTCAGTGACGTGGCGAGCAGCGTGACACCCAGGCCCGACACGTGCTGCGACAGCGCCAGTCCGACCGTCAGCAAGGCATGCAAAAGGCCGAACATTGCGCCTACACCGGCCGCCGCAGCCACGCCCACCCATAGCGGCGCGCCAGCGTAGACGACCAGCCAGCCCACGAAGGCGCCTGCCACCATGATGCCCTCGATACCCAGGTTGAGCACGCCGGCGCGCTCGCACAGCAGCACGCCCAGCGTGCCCAGGATGAGCGGTGTGGCGATACGCAGCACCGCGACCCAGAACGACTGGTTGGACAGAATCTCGATGAAATCGCTCATTTCCATCGCACCCGGTATTGCGTGAGCAGGGTCGCCACCAGCACGGCCAGCAGCGACGCAGCGACGATCACGTCAGCGATATACGTCGGCACGCCGATGGCACGGCTCATGCTGTCGGCCCCAACGAGCACGCCGGCGACAAACACGCTGGCCGCGATCACGCCCAGCGGATGCAGGGCGGCCAGCATGGCGATTACGATGCCGCTGTAGCCGTACCCTGGCGACATGTCCAGCGTGACATAACTGGTACGTCCGGCGACCTCGATCGCGCCGGCCAGCCCGGCCAGCGCACCGGAGAGGAGCGCCACCAGGACCACGGTGCGGGTTACCGGCACGCCGGCGAATACCGCTGCACGAGGGTTGGCACCGACGGCACGGATGTCGAAGCCCAGCACCGTGTATTTAAGCAGCGCCCACAACCCAATCGCGAGTGCGCAGGCCCACAGCAGCCCGCTGTGCACCCGCGTCTGCGGGATCAGTTTGGACAACTCGAGTTCGCCGACCAGAGCCACGCTTTGCGGCCAGCCCATCGCGGTGGGGTCCTTCATCGGGCCGTCGAGCATGAGCGAGACCAGCAGTAGCACGATGAAGTTCAACAGCAGCGTGGTGACGACCTCGTCCACCCCCAGGCGTACCTTTAGCAGCGCCGGGCCGAGCAGCAGCAGGGCGCCGGCCGCAGCAGCGGCCAGCATCATCAGCACAAATAGCAGTGGCAGCGGCAGGTCAAACCCGCTCCCGCCATGCAGGCCGCCAACTGCCACCGCCGCCAGCGCACCGGCGTAGAGCTGGCCTTCGGCGCCGATATTGAAAAGCCGCGCCTTGAATGCCACGGTAGCGGCCAGCCCGGTGAGCATCAGGGGTATGGCTCGGGTAAGGGTCTCGCTGATGGCGAACACCGAGCCAAAGGCGCCTTGGGCGAGCAGGCTGTAGGTGCGTCCCACCGGGGCACCGGCCCACAGCACCAGCAGGGCGCTCACGAGCAGGGTGAAGACCAGCGCGCCAATCGGCGCCAGCAGCATGGCCCAGGCGGAAGCGGCAGCGCGCTTCTCCAGCATCATGGCATCACTCCGCCAAGAGTGTCTGGCGCGCACTGCATCATGCCGCTCCTGCCATGGCCAGCCCGATAGCCTCGCGTGTCCACGCGGCGGCCGGACGTGCCTCGCTCAGGTGCCCGGCGTGCATCACGGCCACGCGGTCCCCCAGTGTCATCACTTCGTCCAGGTCGTCCGATATCAGCAGCACAGCTGCGCCTGCATCCCGGGCACGAATCAGTTGCCGTTGCACGTAGGCCACGGCGCCAATGTCCAGCCCCCAGGTCGGCTGGTGCGCGACGATGAGTCTTGGCGTGACGGCAGCGGCGTCCGTGCTTTGCGGGTGCAGCAGGGCCCGACCCAAAATGAGCTTTTGCATATTGCCACCCGACAGCGCACGTGCTGGCGAGATCGGCCCGCCGCCGCGCACATCGAATGCCCGGACCACGCTTTGCGCGTAAGCCTGGGCCGCGCGCCTGCGCACCCACCACGCGCGCGAGAACAAGCGGCTGCGCAGTCGCTCGGAGACCGCGTTCTCCCACACCGGAAGGTCGCCCACCACGCCCACACCGTGCCGGTCTTCCGGAATGCGCGCCACGCCCTGGGCCACCAGTGTTGCCGGATCGGACTGCCAGGGCCGCCCGAGCAGTGAGATGCTGCCGCTGCTGGCCTGCCGCGTCCCGCAAAGCAGTTCGGCCAGGGCTACCTGGCCGTTGCCCGACACGCCGGCGATGGCAACGATCTCGCCCGCCCGCAGCTCGAGCGACGCGCCGCGCAGGCAATCGCGTGCAGCTGGCGTACTGACCTGGCGCAGCGCACACACGGTGTCGCCGACGGCAGCCGCTTCATGGCGTTGCGGGGGTTCGATGGCGTGCCCGACCATCCATTGCGCCAACTGCGCCTGCGTCGTACCTGCCGCCGGCGCCTGAGCCACAAGTTTTCCGCTGCGCAGCACTGCAACGCGGTGCGATACGCGCAACACCTCGGCCAGCTTGTGGCTGATGAAGATGATGGACAGTCCCTGCGCCACCATCTGCGCCAGCACAGAGAACAGGGCTTCGCTTTCCTGCGGCGTCAGCACCGCCGTCGGCTCGTCCAGTATCAGGATTTCCGGATCATGAATGATGGACTGGGCGAAACAGGTGCGGTGCTTGAACCCTTTGGAAAGGGTGTCCACGCTTTGGTAAATAACAGCTTCCAGAAAACACATTTCGATGGCCCGGTGGACCGCCTTTTTTTTCGCCGAGCCGGACAGCCCGCGAAGTTCGGCGGCGAATCCGAGAAACCCATGCACCGTCATGTCGCTGTAGCACGGAGCACTTTCAGGCAGATATCCCATCAGGCGCTTAGCCGGGATCGGATCTTCATTCACGTCGTGACCCCCGACAGAAACCCGACCCTCGGTGGGCGGGATAAAGCCGGTAATCATCCTCATCGTGGTGGATTTGCCAGCGCCATTAGGCCCCAGAAAGCCCAGAATCTCACCGCGCTGAACCGTGAAGGAAACACGGTTAACTGCCCGTTTGGGGCCAAAGTCCTTCACTAAATTTTCGACGGTAATCATGCCAGATGCGGTTGCGCAGGATGTGTTTTCTCGTAACGG
>ENA-ORBV01004030-ORBV01004030.1-microbial-mat-metagenome-genome-assembly--contig:-NODE-4030-length-28734-cov-14.465122_pt1 | contig 28734 bp, 37 predicted proteins | sample MGYA00237777_ERZ505514 | MGnify/ENA primary metagenome ERZ505514 (study PRJEB26160, sample SAMN06269048) | microbial mat metagenome | isolation source: Oligotrophic lake microbial mat | place...
TCTCTTAACAAGGTCGCGATTGCCCCAGTTATGTCTGAAACACTCGCCGCCGAATTTTTAGATCGATCGATCATCATAAATCAGTAACTTTCTTGAGGAGTGATTTCTTCTTTAGGGACTTCAACTAATAATGAGATCGGCTCTCCAAACCGCAGGAAATCTTTGGAGTTCAAGGTCAAAATACAATCGACTTCAGCCTTCAAAGCTGCCTGAGCAATTAGCCGATCGAATACGCTACCTCCTATCAGTTTTAGTGCCACCATTTGCGCGATCGCCTGCTGGTAATCTTCAGCTAACAGAGGAACAGCTTCAAGATACCCCATCAGATCGGCGATCATTATCTGAGCTCGATCGGGGGGAATTCGCAATGGCTGTGGCAAACGAGTCATCACAGAATATAGTTCTGCAAGACTGTGAGTTGAGATATAACCCTTAATATCCTGACATTGAGCCATCTCAAGCATAGGAAATGAAACAGCATGATTTGGATGATTAACTAACAATGCTGCAATTAATACTGAAGTATCAAACAACACTTTCACAGATCGATCTTACCAATCTCTTCTTGAATGCGTTCTTCTCTCATTTGGCTGATATAAGCATTTATGTCAAACCCACTCAACTGTTCGGTCTCAATCACTAAAACGCCCCCTTTGCGGTACAGCCGTGGCAAAAAAGTCGATTCGTCATTTTTTCTTGACTCAACAGATTTACTTTGCTCTCGTCTGAGCGAGATCAATCTTTCAGATACCGCCTGATTCATAAACTGCTCTGGCGAAACGCCTAAAGTCAATGCCCATTGTTCAACTTCGCGCTGAAGGTCAGTAGAAAGTTTCATGATATTGCCTAAAAGTTTTCTAAACCTTATTCTAAATATCTTTTAAAGCTTGCTCTGTTTAGCCAGCAGATTCCACCAACATAATTGTGGAACTTCTGGATACGGATACTAGATATTTTTGATTGAACAAATCCTAGCATGAGAACCATCAAGGCTGATGAGTCTACTTCTGTAAAGATTACTTTAATCCCCTGCACATTACCGTAGTATGATTAAGAGTGATAATTCTGGTTTTAGAGTGGAAATTTCTTTAAAAAGTGAATACGCAATCTTGGCTCTGCTAGAGCTAGCCACCCATTTTGCAGATGAGCAGCCCCTGCAAATTCGGCAGATTGCCAGCCAAAAGAATATCCCCGATCGATACTTAGAGCAACTACTAGCCACGCTGAGAAGGCAGGGTTTAGTGCGTAGTCATCGCGGCTCTAAAGGTGGATATGTTTTGGCGCGTGAACCTTGGAGAATCAGCGTGCTCGATATCATTCGCTGCATCGAGGGGAATGAGCCGCTATCGATCGCTGCGCCCAAAAAGCCGAATGGGAACCCCGAAAATCCTGCTGTGGCTGTTGTCCATGAACTGTGGCACGCAGCCCAACTAGCCGCCGCCGATGTTCTGATTGGCTGTACGCTCAAAGATTTGCACGAGAAAGAAAAACTTCGGCAATTGGCAACCACAATGTATTACATCTAAAGACAACAAAGCTAGATTATGAAAATTGCGCATAACATCACAGAACTGATCGGTCATACACCTCTAGTCGAATTAAATCGGATTCCTCAATCCGAAAATTGTGGGGCGCGCATCATCGTCAAGTTAGAAGGGATGAATCCTTCAGCTTCGGTGAAGGATCGGATTGGCATCAACATGGTGACGGTAGCAGAGCAAAATGGTTTAATTCTGCCAGGTAAAACTACTCTAGTAGAGCCAACCTCAGGGAATACAGGCATTGCTCTGGCGATGGTGGCTGCGGCGAAGGGTTATCGGCTCATTCTGACGATGCCAGACACGATGAGTATGGAACGACGGGCGATGTTACGGGCATTTGGAGCAGAATTGGAACTTACGCCTGGTAGTGAAGGGATGGGTGGGGCGATTCGTCGTGCGACAGAGATTACTGAAAAAGAACCCAATGCCTATATGCTGCAACAGTTTCGCAATCCTGCTAATCCTGCGATCCATCGCGTTACCACAGCTCAAGAGATTTGGGATGATACCGATGGGCTAGTGGACTTTGTTGTGGCTGGGGTGGGAACTGGCGGCACAATTACGGGCGTAGCAGAAATCCTTAAACAACATAAGCCTAGTTTTAAAGCGATCGCCGTAGAGCCAGCCAATAGCCAAGTGTTAGCGGGTGGACGACCAGGCCCACATAAGATTCAAGGAATTGGTGCGGGGTTTGTGCCTGAAGTTATGCGCCAAGACCTGATCGATGAAGTGATCGCGGTAACAGATGATCAGGCGATCGCCTATGGACGCAGACTGGCGAAAGAAGAAGGATTGTTGTCGGGTATTTCTAGCGGTGCGGCTCTGTATGCCTCGCTCCAAATTGCCAAACGCCCTGAGAATAAAGGCAAAATGATCGTGATGATCCAACCCAGTTTTGGTGAACGCTATCTCAGTACACCGATGTTCCAAGATGCTGAGCTTGCCGCGCTTAATCGATAATTTCGGGGAAGCCTAAAAAGGTTAACGATCGCTTGCCCTTCTATAATAGGTGGGAGTTAACCTTAAGAAATACTAATCAATGACTACGGTTCTACCCAATTTGGCAGCTAGTGTGTCTTCCTTTGCTAAAGCGACTGAAATCGAAACGAGATCGCCAAACCAACAACTTTTACCACTTACCGCCAAGGTGAATGATTTCGATCGACTAGAAATCGGCGGCTGCGATCTGTCGGATTTAGTGCAGCAATACGGTTCACCTCTGTACATTTTAGATGAAACCAGCCTGCGTGTTGCTTGTCAGCAATATCGTGATGCGTTTAAGCTTTATTACCAAGGTCGATCGCAAGTTTTATATGCATCGAAGGCATGGAATTGTCTGGCGATTTGTGCGATTGTCGCGTCTGAAGGATTGGGTATCGATATCGTGTCGGGCGGAGAATTATTTACGGCACTAGAAGCAGGTGTCGATCCGCAAAATCTTTATCTGCATGGCAACAACAAATCCCGCGAAGAACTAGAGTTTGCTCTGGCATCTGGCTGTGTGATTGTTGTGGATAACTGGTTTGAACTGAGAACCCTAAACCAATTAGCCGAGAGTCTAAATCACACACCTCGGATCATGTTGCGGATTACGCCTGGAATCGAGTGTCATACCCATGAGTACATTCGCACAGGGCATTTGGACAGCAAATTTGGTTTCGATCCCAACGAAGTCGAAGCTGTGCTGGAGTTTGTGGCAAAATCACCGACCCTAAACTGCCTCGGCATTCACGCTCACATCGGCTCCCAAATTTTTGAACTCCAACCACACCAAGATATCGGTCAAGTGATGATGCAGTGGTTCAAAGTCGCTGACGACAAGTTCGGGTTGAAATTTACTGAGTTGAATATCGGCGGTGGCTTGGGGATTCGCTACACCGAGTCGGATGATCCCCCTAGCATTGACGAATGGGTCAAAACTGTCTGCGAAGGCGTGACTAAAGCTTGTCAGGATTATGATCTGGCGTTACCAAAATTATTATCTGAACCTGGTCGATCGCTGGTCGGCACTGCCTGTGTGACAGCATATACACTAGGTAGCAGCAAAACCGTCCCGAATGGTCGCACTTACATCACGATCGACGGCGGTATGTCAGATAACCCACGCCCGATCACCTATCAGTCTCAGTATCGCGCAATCGTGGCTAATCGGATGAGCAGTGAAGCCAATCAAACTGTGACTGTTGCGGGCAAGCATTGCGAGTCAGGCGATATTTTGATCAAAGATATTAAGCTGCCTCAAACTCAACCTGGCGATATTTTGGTGGTTTTAGATACTGGAGCCTACAATTACAGCATGGCTTCCAACTATAATCGCATTCCGAAGTTGGCGGCTGTTTTAGTCCAAAATGGCGAAGCCAATCTCATCCTCAAGCGCGAAACTTATCGGGATCTGATCCGTCAGGACTGTTTACCAGAGAGGTTAAGTTTAGCAGAGAGAGATTAAGCTCGGAGAGTTTTTGACAGGTTGAAAGGTGGCTAAACGAGCGTTCTCAAGAGAGGGGTATGAATGCATTGGCTAAGCAATTGGCTAAGCAATTGGCTGGGTAACTTTAATGCGATCGGATTTATTTGGAGAGCGATCGACTGGCTATCAGTGATGTCACTGGTCTATCTTATGCTGGCCCTCACAATCGATCGCCGCATTCTCTTGATGGTGCGTGGGTTTATCCTGCTCTTGATTTTTAATATTGTGAGCAAAAACCTAGGACTGGAACTGCTGACATTTGTGCTGGACAAACTCTTGATCGGTTCAGCCGTGGGGTTAGCCATGATGTTACAACCTGAGTTAAGGCGTTTTTTGGAACAATTAGGGCGAGGTGACATTCTAGGTTTACTGCGCCCCAGCAAAAGGCGAGTCCAGAGTAGCTCTGATAGTTCGATCGATGAGATGATCGATGCTGTGAAAGAGTTATCCCAAAATCGCACGGGAGCATTGATCGTGATCGAGACAGGTGAACCGATCGAAGAACATAGTTTTTCCGTAGCTGGGGTACGTTTAAACGCTGAGTTATCGAAGGAGCTGTTACAAACTATTTTTCAAACTTCGACTTTATTACATGATGGGGCAGTGCTGATGCGAGATCAGCGAATTGTGGCGGCAGGTGTGATTTTGCCACTCTCGGCCCGTTCTGCCTCACGCGAGATTGGGACGAGACACAGAGCCGCAATGGGAATTACCGAACGGGTGAGTCAGTGCTTTTGCATTGTCGTGTCGGAGGAAACAGGCGCGATCGCGATTGCCGAGAATGGTAATCTAGATCGCCCCGTTACCAGTGCCAGATTGCGCGAAGTGCTAGAGATCAGACTAAGGCGAGATCGACCCACCACCTTGGTCGGCAATGTTCCCCGATTCAACTGGCTGTGGTCGGGGCTACGCATGGGAAAAATATCGATCAAGTCACCGACAAAACCGCCATTAAAGAAATGAATGTGAAGCTGTTGCACACTCTGCCCGCCGATCTAGATCGCCAGCATCTACCCCAACACGTTGCCGTAATTATGGATGGCAACGGTCGCTGGGCAAAAAAACAAGGATTACCTCGGATTGTTGGTCATCGTCAAGGTGTAGACGTACTTAAAGATCTACTGCGCTGTTGCAAAGACTGGGGGATCGAATCTCTCACTGCCTATGCTTTCTCTACCGAAAATTGGGGACGACCGAGCGAAGAAGTCGATTTTCTCATGGTGTTATTTGAGCGGGTACTACGCAAGGAATTGCATGAAATGTGCATGGAAGGAGTTCGGATCACTTTCATGGGCGATCTAGAAGCACTACCACAGTCACTGCAAGCTGAGATCCAACACTCGATGGCAGAAACTGCGAATAACAAAGCTGTGCGATTCAATATTGCGATCAACTATGGTAGCCGTCGCGAGATTATCAAGGTTTGCCGTCATGTTGCCGAAAAAGTTAGAGCTGGCGAACTCAACCCTGAAGATATTGACGAGAGTATATTCGAGCAACATCTCTACACCTCAGGCATTCACGATCCTGACCTGTTGATCCGCACCAGTGGCGAAATGCGATTGAGTAATTTTTTGCTTTGGCAGATTGCTTATACCGAAATCTATTTCACCGATATTCTCTGGCCAGAGTTCGATCGAACCGAATTTCACCATGCCTTAGTTGCTTATCAACAACGCGATCGACGCTTTGGTAAGGTGAAGTAATAACCGCGCTACAGGCATAATCCACGTATCCCAATCTGCCAAAGCTCGATCGAACAACGATTGTAGTGTCAAAATTCTCGACCTAGGATAAACTTAGTATAAACACGCCGAGGTTTTGGATGAATAATAGTATCGTCAATAAGTGGGGCAATAGTTTAGGCGTAAGAATTCCGCAATCTGTAGCGAATGAGGTGGGTTTTACAGTTGGTACGGTTGTCAATGTCGAAGTGATAGATCGCAAAGTTGTGATTTCACCTGCTAAGAAAAAGTATCAACTCGATGAACTGCTAGTTGGTGTTACCCCCGAACTGATTGGTGGTGAATATGATTGGGGGCTGCCTGTTGGTCTAGAAATATGGTGAGTAAATACATTCCCTCACGCGGCGATATTGTCAAACTAGATTTTGACCCGATCTTAGGCAGAGAACAAGCTGGTTATCGCCCAGCATTAATCATCACACCAAAACAGTTTAATCAAGCTACCAGACTTGCATTGGTCTGTCCGATCACTAGTCAGATTAAAGGCTTCCCACTAGAGGTGACGTTACCAGACGGTTTGATTACTAGTGGTGTAATTCTCACATTTCAAGTCAAATCGATCGATTGGTACGAACGACAGATTAAATATGTAGAGTCTTTATCGATCGAAACGATCGAAGAAGTCACTGCTAAGTTACACGCATTAATCGACTAAAGCGACAACTTGATTGAGCCAAAACTAATGCAAAAACTTGCGTACCTGGTAGGCACGGCTTTCGACTACTGGCAGATCTAAATCTCCCATCTGGGTTTTGAGCCGTAAGATCTCATTTTTAGGGATGCTATGCCACGCCTCGAAGCTCGACCAATGAAATACTAAAACTACATCTGAGGTACTGGGATCGAGCCAAACCTCCTTACCGATAAATCCCGAGAAATCATGTAGTCTCGTAGTCCAAACTTCTTCATCTTTTTGGATAAATGCTTCTCTCAGCTCGATTGGCACCGCAAATCTTAGCCACTCAATTACCGCCATACCTGACTCACTTTGTTTAAGAATGTCTCTAACCAAGATACATTGCAAAAATAAGGTTTAGAATTGAATACAAAACTACACACTGTTGAGGTTTTATGGATTCTTTTGATTTGGCAAAACTGCTACAGAAAGGTTTTTACGTCACTCTGGGGGCAACTGCTAGCCTGCTAGAGGTAATTCAAGACCCTCGTAAAGCTCAAGATCGGTTTGATGCCATTCGACGGGATTTGAATAGCGCCACTGAAGAACTCGCCGAAAAAGGAGCTGTGACCGAATCTGAAGCCCGCAATCTGGTCGATAACTTTGTCGCACAGCAAATCAAAACCACTACACCTAGTCCATCAGATCAGGCTGCCGATCTCACGTCCGTAAACACCGTAAATACAACGGCGACAACCGTGGTCGATTCCAACGTCCAAGCCGACCTCCAAGAACTCACCCAACAACTAGCTGACCTCAGAACCGAACTCGAAAAAATTCGCCAAAGCCAAGGCTAATGCGGATAGACGTTGTGACTTTATTTCCAGATTTTTTTAGCTCGCCCCTAACTACGAGTTTGCTTGGTAAGGCGATCGCCAATCAAATTGCCACAGTTGTGCTGACCAATCCGCGCGACTTTACCACCGATAAGCATCATCGCGTCGATGATGAACCATACGGTGGCGGTGTGGGCATGTTGATGAAGCCAGAGCCAATCTTTGCGGCGGTGGAATCTTTACCAGTTTTGCCGAAGCGTGAAATTATTTTCGTCACCCCGCAAGGAGAGCCGCTCAAACAATCGATCTTGAAAGAATTAGTCACATTCGATCAACTTGTTTTGATCTGTGGCAGCTACGAAGGCGTGGATCAGAGAGTTTGCGATCGACTTGTGACGCGAGAGATTTCTTTAGGCGACTTTGTGTTGACCTGTGGTGAAATTCCTGCGCTGGCTTTGATCAATGGCGTGGTGCGATTATTGCCAGGCACAGTTGGTAAAACCGAATCGCTCAAACTTGAAAGCTTTGAAGATGGCTTATTAGATTATCCACAATACACGCGCCCCCAAGATTTTCGCGGTTGGCAAGTCCCAGATGTATTACTTTCAGGCAATCATGCTCGGATCGATCGATGGCGGAAAGAGCAACAGTTACAAAACACTCGCGATCGCCGCCCCGATTTACTTTGATTTAACTAGTTGTTAACTTGGCATATCTAGGGATCGAGTATTAGCATAGATAAGCAATGAACAAATTGTTAAACTCCGATCCCGATCTTAAGTCTGAAAAATCGCCATCACCACTTCGATCGCTCTATACGCATCAGTGGTTTAAATTGATCTGTGGCGCGAGTTATCAACACATCCCATCTGTACGGAATCTAGCACTCGTATATACTCTGGCTGGGGCTGACTGCATTGACATGGCTCCCGATCCAGCGATCGTTCGAGCGGCGCGTGCAGGAATTGATGCTGCTCAGAGAATGATTAACGATCGATTGATTATCGATCCTAGATTAATGTACCATAATCAAAAGTTAGCTACTCCTTTGATTATGGTGAGTTTTAATGCTGGCGAAGATCCTCATTTTCGCAAGGCAGAGTTTGACCATATGGCTTGCCCAAGCGAGTGCGATCGACCTTGTGAGACAGCTTGCCCAACTAATGCGATTCAGTTTTCGGGTGTGAGCGATCTCCTCTGTTATGGCTGTGGTCGTTGTTTACCACTTTGTCCAGTTCAGATTATTCATACCCGTGAGCAGGTGTACCGACCAGATGCAATTTACGATCTGGTCATAGACGGAACTATAAATGCGATCGAAATTCATACAATGCCAGGACGTATTACCGAATTTGCCCAGCTCTGGCAGCAACTTGCCCCCGTAGTCGATCGGCTCAAGCTGATCGCAGTAAGTTTTCCTGATGGTGAAAACCTCAAGGAATATTTGACCGCATTGCTAGATTTAATGCAACCTCAGCCTGCTAGCCTAATTTGGCAGACGGATGGACGACCAATGAGTGGCGATATCGGCAACGGTACGACGAGAGCAGCATTATTACTGGGGCAAAAAGTTCTAGAGCTGGGTTTGCCCAAAGGCTTTGTTCAACTTGCGGGTGGCACAAATGCCAGTACGGTGACCAAACTCCGAGCGGCTGGGATTAATATAGCAGGAGTGGCTTATGGCAGCTATGCCCGTCAGTTAGTGGCAAATTTTCTCGATCGAGGAGGCGATCGATTGGAAGCACATCCAGAACTTCTATGGCAAGCAGTGGTCCAAGCAAAAGAGCTAGTTGCACAAATCAAATCTAGAACCTAACATCTTTTCTATTCTTCTTCCCCGTCAACCCTTTTAGTAATTAAACCTTACAACTAACCTATGTCGGACACCACCATCCGCAGGCAAGTTACCGATAACTTAGAGCAGCTTTTGGCAATCTTGCCAACAGATATCAAGCAGAGTGTAGAAGCATACGGACAACTGGATAATCTGGTCGAAATTGTGATGGATTTAGGTCGATCGCCTGAGGCAAGATACTTCGAGCAAACTCGATATTTATCCGAGACACCTATAACCCAAGCCGATCTCGATCTGTGCATCCAGCGCGTCGGCGAGTTTGGTGGCGATAATCGAGCAGGGATCGAACGCACATTGCACCGTATCAGTGCGATCCGTAACCGTAAAGGTACGATCATTGGGCTGACCTGTCGGGTTGGTCGCGCCGTGTTTGGTACAGGTGAGTTGATCCGCGATTTGGTGGAAACGGGCAAATCGATTTTGCTATTAGGTCGTCCTGGGATGGGTAAGACCACAGCATTACGCGAGATTGCCAGAGTCTTAGCCGATGAGATGTCAAAGCGCGTCGTGATTATCGACTCTTCTAACGAAATTGCGGGTGATGGCGATATTCCTCATCCTGCGATCGGTCGATCGAGACGAATGCAAGTCGCCCAGCCAGAGTTGCAACATCAGGTGATGATCGAAGCTGTGGAAAACCATATGCCAGAAGTGATCGTAATTGATGAAATTGGCACGGAACTCGAAGCCCTCGCCGCTAGAACGATCGCCGAACGTGGTGTGCAGCTTGTGGGTACAGCACATGGTAACCAGCTTGCCAACCTGATCAAAAATCCGACATTATCAGATCTAGTTGGTGGGATTCAATCAGTTACACTGGGCGATGAAGAAGCCCGACGACGTGGTACACAAAAGAGCATCCTCGAACGCAAGGCTCCTCCCACATTTGAGATTGCCGTAGAAATGACGGAACGCTATCGTTGGATCGTGCATAGAGATGTCTCAGAAACGATCGACACCTTGCTGCGTGGACGCGATCCTGGTTTGGAGATTCGCAGTCTCAATAGTGAAGGAGAAGTCTCAATTGTCGAGCAAGCCGCCCCGGCCCCTACGATTGTCAAAAACCCAAATGTCAGAGGTTGGCGGTCTTCGGGGCGGATGGAACCATTACCGCTCAGTCCAGATCGCACCCCAGATCGCAATCTCGAAAAAAACGGTAGAGAACGCAGCTTTAATGAGCCTGACAAACTGGGATTGAACGGCAATGAATGGGAAGCCGAACCAACGCAGGAGAAACTAGCTAAGAGTTCGATCGTTAATTTTCCTGCTGGTAGTTTAGCGGGTGAAGTTGATTATGCTGCCGTTAATTCGGTACGCGAGACCACGGATATCTTTTACGTCTATCTCTATGCCGTGAGTCGTCACCAAACTGAACAGGTGATCGAATCATTCCGTTGGCCAGTCGTGATTACTAAAGATATCGACAGTGCCGATATGGTGTTGACCTTGCGCTCGCATATCCGCAGCCATTCCAAGTTACGCCATCTCGCCGAGACTCGCGCTTTACCGATCCACATGATCAAGAGCAGTACAATTCCACAGATTACTCGCGCTCTGCGGCGGATGCTACAAATCGATGAACCACCCGACATCTCGGCGGTGAATGACCTCGGTAACTTCGCTTATGGTGATTCGGAAGATGAAATGGAAGCATTGGAGGAAGCTCGTTTAGCCGTGGAGCAAATTGTCATCCCTAAAGGTCAACCAGTCGAACTCCTACCACGTTCTTCGGTGATCCGTCGGATGCAACACGAACTAGTGGAACATTACCATCTCAAGTCCAACAGCTTCGGCTCCGAACCCAATCGGCGCATCAGGATCTACCCCGATTAATAATCTCCATTTAGGATACTTTTTTCTGCTTTTATGTCTACCAAAATCAACGTCAACCTTGCTTGTATTGAAAAAATCGATATAACACCTGCTCGATTGGTGATTGCAAAACTGCTCGATCGACTGGAGCATGATCCTTCGATCGACGCACAAATTGAGTTTGAAATCCTCTACCCCCGCGAACCAGGCGATCCGCGTGAATTGCCAGAAATTCCCGAAATTCGCCTGTGGTTTATTCGGTTGGATACCGTCTATCCTTGGTTGCCTTACCTGCTAGATTGGCGCGAGGAACTCAATCGATACAAAGCGATGCTAGTGCCGCACCAGTTTAGCCGTACCGCAGGAATTGAGTACAACCCCGAAGCCGAACAGATCTTTGTCATGCATAAGATATTTACGATCTCGCAGTGGTTAAAACAACGCGGTATCCCAAGTACGGAGAAGTTACAACAATTTTCGATCGCGCTGGGTTATGAAGTCGATCGAGAATTTTTCACCCTGTTATGATTGGCTAAAGCAGTAGCTTGAGGATCGATCGCTGGGAGAATAGGTGAAGCAATTTTGTGAGGAGTTATATGTCAACATCCGAATTTACCAGAGGTCGATCGACCTCTGATATCCAGTCTCGATTGCAGTTAGAAAAGTTAATTACTAATACTGAGATCCCAGAAGACCCTAGCTCTAAAATAGGTAGCGATTCGATCGAAGGCTTGAGTAAATCACCGAAAACACTGCCAGCAAAATATTTCTATGACGATCGCGGCTCCGAATTATTCGAGCAGATTTGTGGGTTGCCAGAATATTACCTGACCCGAACTGAAACCACAATTTTGCAAAGCTGTGCCTTAGAGATCGCCAAAACTACAGGCTCTTGCGAGTTGGTAGAGTTAGGCAGTGGCAGTGCCGTCAAAACCCGAATTTTGTTAGATGCTTATGACAAACTTAGTTATCCACTGCGCTATTTACCGATCGATATCAGTGCTGGCATCTTGGAAAGCAGTGCGTTTGACTTACTAAATGACTATCCCACTTTGGAAGTCCATGGCTTAGTTGGAACTTACGAACTAGCTTTGCAGAAGTTAACTTTGCCACATCTACCAACGCGGATGATCTGCTTTCTCGGTAGTACTTTGGGCAACCTCAACCCGCAAGAGTGCGACAATTTCTTTCAACAAATTTCGGCAGCAATGCAAGCAGGTGAGTATTTCTTGCTAGGTATAGATTTGCAAAAGCCCAAAGACCAGATCGAGCCTGCCTACAATGATGCTCAGGGTGTGACGGCTGAATTTAACCTAAATATGTTGCAACATCTCAACCGTAAATTTGATGGCAATTTTGACCTAACTAAGTTTAAGCATCATGCTTTTTACAACGAGTCTCGCCACCAGATTGAAATGCATTTGCGGAGTTTAGTAGCTCAGACCGTAACGTTTCGATCGATCGATCTATCCGTCAACTTTGCCGAGAACGAAACGATCCGAACCGAAATATCGCGCAAGTTTGACCTCGATCAGACCGCGAAAGATCTAGAAAAAATTGGCTTGCACAAAATCAATGCCTGGACTGATGCCAAGCATTGGTTCGGACTTTTATTATGTCAACTGAGATAACGTTCCGATACCAACCATTTTCTGACTGCGAGATTTAATGTTTTCCAGCAGTGTGGGTAAGGTGTCTGCATCGTATTCTGTATAGTCGCCATTTTTGAGTTGCTCAATTCCTACGATCAGATCTTGTTTTAGTGCGGTGAGTTTTAGGGTGCGAAGTTCTTCTTCGGCTTGTTGAACTCGATCGCAAAGTGTTTGAAAAGCTTCAGCATCTTGGACAACGACTTCAGCTTTGCCGTTGACTGTTAAAACAATTGGCGAATGCGTTGCTTTGATTCGATCGACAAATTCTTTGGCGTTACGCTTAAAGTCGGTGAGGGAGTAGATGTTTTTTAGCTCGATCATGGTTATCAAAGCACTAAATTCGGATTTAATTTGATGATACTCGATCGAGCTATCTATCCGTCAGTTTTGCCGAGAATGAAACGATCCGAACTGAAATATCGCGCAAGTTTGACCTCGATCAGACCGCGAAAAAATCGGCTTACACAAAATTAATGCTTGGACTGATGCCAAGCATTGGTTCGGACTTTTATTATGTCAACTCAGATAAATAAGACTTATCCCTGACGGGCCTTGAACTTAGGATTGCTCTTGCAGATCACGTAGACTTTGCCACGACGACGGACGACTTTGCAGTCTTTATGGCGGGTTTTGGCAGATTTCAACGAACTAACAACTTTCATGGCTGAATCACTTCAAGGTTTTACAATTTAAGTCAGGCTTCCGATTTTAACATAGTGTGACAACCTGTCGATCGAAGTTTAACAATCTCTATCAATACCTCCAGAGCGACAAACTATGACGAAAAGAACGTCTTAACTCTTCGATCTGGGATGACGATCGCGTAAAGTAATTAGCACAGCCAGTTAAAAAACATCAAAATTAATCTGTGAGGTATGGGTAATGTTCGCTAAGTTCACAAGTCGATCGATCCCATTTATTGGGGCTTTTCTATTCGCCGTCATGCTACCTTTGGCAGCCCAAGCACATATTATTGCTGGCGAAACGGCAGGATTTTGGCATGGTTTCCAACATCCACTCGGCGGATTGGATCATATTTTGGCAATGCTTGCAGTTGGGCTATGGGCGGCTCAAATCGGCGGGATTTCCATTTGGGCTGTACCGCTAACCTTTGTGAGTGTGATGATTTTGGGTGGAGTCTTTGGGATCACTAGCGTACCTGTACCTTTTGTCGAACAGGGAATTGTGGCTTCAGATTTGATCTTGGGCGGGTTGGTGCTATTCGCGGCACGGTTCCCTCTGGGCTTGAGTGTGGCAATTGTTGGACTGTTAGGAATTTTTCATGGCTATGCTCACGGTGCAGAAATGCCTGAAAATGCTGAAGCAGTAAGCTATGCCGCAGGATTTGTGCTGTCAACAGCCCTTTTACATCTTGCGGGGATTGGTGTTGCGGTCGCAATCAAAAAACTGCTCAAAGATCGGATGGTTCGTGTTGCTGGCGGCGGCATTGTTTTGGGTGGAGTTTACGTGCTGGTTACTTCCCTTGCAGGTGGTTGAGCCACTTTAATTCGATCCAATATGACTCACGTTTTCAGCTCGATCGAATCATTACGCGCTTATCTCAGTGATTATCGTTCGATTGGTTTAGTGCCCACGATGGGAGCATTACATCAAGGACATCGCAGTTTGATCGATCGAGCGAGATCGGAAAATGACTGCGTGGTGGTGAGCATTTTCGTTAACCCGCTTCAGTTTGCCGCAGGGGAAGATTTTGACAAATATCCACGTAGTTGGGATCTCGATCGACTGTTGTGTGAAGCCGCAAAAGTTGATGCGATTTTTCTGCCTGAACCCTCAGAAATGGGGATCGCAGATCGCAGCCTCACTCAAGTCGTGCCGCCGCCAGCGATGACTGCGATTTTATGTGGTCGATCGCGTTCAGGACACTTTACAGGTGTGGCGACAATTGTGTCGAAGTTATGGCATATTGTGCAACCGCAACGGGCTTATTTTGGTCAAAAAGACGGACAGCAGTTGGCGATTTTGCGGCAGTTGGCTCAAGATCTAAACTTTCCTGTACAGGTGGTGGGTTGCCCAATTGTGCGTGAACCTAGTGGCTTGGCTTTAAGTTCGCGCAATCAATACCTCTCTGAAATCGAAATAGCGGCGGCGACAAAACTCTTCAGTAGTTTAAAGTTGGCGGCATCAGCTTTTAAGGCAGGAGAGAGCGATCTCAGTAGTTTAATTACTCAGGTCAGGGATCACCTAACGCAGGAGCGATTGATCGAGATTGAGTATGTCGAACTTGTCCATCCCTTATCTTTACAGCCCTTAACATATTTGGCAGGGGATGATATAAAAGATGGGGCGATGTTAGCGATCGCTGTCCATATTGGTACAACTCGCCTAATTGATAACATGTTGCTGCATCCACAAGATCGAAAACCAAATCGCAAACCAATTGTGGCGATCGATGGGCCAGCAGGGGCGGGAAAGTCTACGGTTGCCCGACTCGCCGCATGTGAACTGGGGCTGCTATATCTCGACACGGGCGCAATGTACCGAGCCGTGACATGGGCGGTGTTGCAAGCTGGGATCGATATTAACGATCTTGATGCCGTAGCGAAGATCGCTTGTAGTTGCGAGATTCAGCTTTTAGCCGCCGCTTCGATCGACCAACCGCCGCAGGTATCGATCGATCGGCATGACGTGACCCGTGAAATTCGCAGCCCTTTAGTTACTAGCAATGTCGCGTCGATCGCGTCTCAGGCAGCAGTGCGTCAGGTGCTAGTCCAAAAGCAGCAAGAACTGGGTAAACTCGGCGGCATCGTGATGGAAGGGCGGGATATTGGCACAAAGGTATTTCCCCAAGCAGAGGTGAAGATCTTTTTAACCGCAACAGTACAAGAACGCGCCCATCGTCGCCAACAGGATTTGCTTGCCCAAGGTGAAGGATCGATCGACCTTGCCCAAATCGAAGCCGCAATCAGAGAGCGCGATCATATCGATAGTACCCGTGCTGTGTCGCCTTTAAAAAAAGCGTTGGATGCGATCGAAGTTAATACTGATGGGTTAAGCGTGTCACAAGTGGTAAGTCGTATTGTAGATTTATACAGATCGCGATTGCCAGCAATGACTCAAAATTAGAGGTCGGTAGCTAAATGAAGAATTTCAAATATCTGGGGAAACTATCCCTGCTGCTAGCATTGTTGGGAGCAAATGTTCCTAATGCTCTAGCCCAAAATGCATCAAATTCCGCCCTGACGATTCGGGCTGACGTGCAGGAGGCGAATGCCAAAACTGGTGTGGTCACAGCGAAGGGTAATGTCCAAATGAACTATCCTGCTCGCCAAATCAAGGCAACCTCGGCTCAAGCTCAATACTTCTCGAAAGAAAAGCGGATCGTGCTCTCAGGCAATGTGATCGTGTTCCAAGATGGCAACAGCATCAAGGCAGAAACGATCACATACTTGATTGAGGAAGGTAAGTTCCAAGCCAAACCCAACTCAAATCAACAAGTTGAGTCGGTTTATGTTGTTAGCGATGAACCAGCCCCAACTGCCTCAACCACACCGATTAAGGATATTAAGCCCGCATTTAAAAGCTCAATTAGTCCTGCGATCCCAGCTACTCCCGTCAAAACTGCACCTCCTGCTAATGCTAAACCTGCGACTCAATCACCCTCAAGTCCAGCCTCTGGCTCCAAACCAGAATCCAAACCCAGTCCTTAGCTTCTATGCAAGAAATTACGCTTAATAACATCAGTAAGCTTTACGGGCAGCGACAGGTGGTGCATGAGGTGAGTCTTCAGGTCAAACAAGGAGAAATTGTCGGTTTGCTCGGCCCAAATGGCGCAGGTAAAACTACCACCTTCTATATCACTACTGGCTTAGTTAGTCCCGATCACGGTACAGTTTTGCTCGACGATCGAGACATTACAAAGTTGCCAATTCATCTTCGATCTCGCTTGGGTATGGCATATCTGGCTCAGGAGCCGACGATTTTTCGACATTTATCGGTGCGAGATAATCTTTTGCTGGTGATGGAGCAAACTGGTGTACCACGCCGCATGTGGCAGCATAAAGCCGAAAAGCTCCTAGATGAGTTTAGATTACAGCACGTTGCCTCAACCCTAGGATTGCAGGTGTCGGGTGGCGAACGGCGACGTACCGAAATTGCTAGAGCTTTAGCAATCGGCAAAGATGGCCCCAAATTTCTCCTGCTCGATGAACCATTTGCGGGAATTGACCCGATTGCCGTGGGTGAAATCCAAAAAATTATGGCAGAACTGCGCGATCGAAATATTGGGATTCTAATTACCGATCACAACGTGCGCGAGACTCTGAGCGTCATCGATCGAGCCTACATTATGCGCGACGGTGAAATTATGGCATCGGGAAATAGTAGCGAATTAGCGGAAAACTCTGAAGTCCGCAAGTATTATCTGGGAGAAAACTTCCATTTTTAGTCCCACAAGCCGCCCCAAAAGCTGATAAGTTACAAGAAACATGGCGACAATACCGAATTTGAGAGTCAAAAAAACTAAACGCGCCTGGCCAATCCCACTGGGTTGGCTGCCTCGCATTTCGATCATGGATCGCTACATCAGTTACGAGATGTTGGCACCGTTTTTGTTTGGCGTTGGGGCGTTTTCGTCGATCACTTTAGCAATCGGCTCGTTGTTTGAGCTGGTACGGCTGATTACCGATGCAGGCTTAAACATCTTCACGGCGATCGAGATTTTTGCGCTGCAACTACCAGGCTTCATGGTGTATTCATTCCCGATGTCGGTACTGCTGGCAACGTTGATCACCTATAGTCGATTTTCGGCGGATGGTGAGACTACGGCTTTACGCAGTTGTGGTGTGGGTGTGTATCGGCTAGTGCTGCCTGCGGTTGTGCTGAGTTTTATGGTTACAGGGCTGACTTTTGTGTTTAACGAAGCGATCGTCCCTGCTGCTAACTACCAAGCTAAAACCACAATGAGAGCCGCACTGAATCAAACTAGTCCGCAGTTCAAAACCAAAGATATCTTTTATCAACAGTACGGCGAACTCGTGCAGCCTGACGGCAAAAAAGAGCAGGGCTTGATTCGCAGCTTCTATGCCCGACGGTTTGATGGTAAGCAGATGCTCGATCTGACTGTATTAGACTTCTCTCAGGGCAAACCAACACAAATTCTGGCAGCCGAGTCAGCCGTCTGGGTTACAGACCAAAATGTCTGGAAATTTCGGAAGGGTACGACTTACATTATCGATTCTAGTGGGACTTATCACAGCATTCTCAAGTTCGATCAGCAAGATTTGCAACTTACCCGCGCTCCGCTCGATCTAGCCCAAGAGCAACGCAGTGCTGATGAGATGAATATTAAGGAATTGAGCCGCTATATTGGACTGATCCGCCAGTCTGGCGATCTCAAAGAAGAACGCAAGTTAGAAGTGCGCCTGCAACAAAAATACGCGCTGCCATTTATCTGTGTCGTATTTGCCCTAGTCGGTGCGCCTTTGGGAATGCGCCCCCAACGTACCAGCACCGCCCTTGGTTTCGGCGTTAGTGTCTTAATTATTTTTGCCTACTACATGCTCTTGTTTATCTGCGGTGCGTTAGGTCAAGTCGAAATTCTTACGCCTGTCGCCGCCGCTTGGATGCCAAATCTGATCTGTTTGGGCGCAGGATTGTTTTTAATTAGCCGTGTATCTTGATGAATATTCTGATTAGCAATGATGATGGCATTTATTCCCCTGGCGTTAAAGCCTTAGCCGATGCCCTGAGTGGTGGAGAGCATCAAGTCACGGTGGTCTGCCCCGATCGAGAGCGGTCAGCCACAGGACACGCCCTGACTCTACAAGAACCTCTACGGGTGGATTCGATCGAGAATATTTTTCACCCATCTGTGACCGCGTGGGCATGTTCGGGCACACCATCCGATACGGTAAAATTAGCATTAGATGCGCTGTTGACAGAACCTCCCGATCTGGTGCTGTCTGGGATCAATCGCGGCTCGAATCTGGGTACGGATGTGCTTTACTCTGGCACGGTTTCGGCAGCAATGGAGGGGGTGCTAGAGAATATCCCCAGTATTGCGTTTAGCTTGTCGAGTTTTGTCTCAACTGATTTTAGAGCGGGTGCGGCATTTGCGAAGCGGTTGGTCGATGCGATTTCTCAACATCCACTCACCGAACCAATTTTATTAAATGTAAATATTCCCGCGATCGAAGCCGCAGATATTTGTGGTGTGAAGGTAACCCAACTAGGGATTCGGCGTTATCGCGATATTTTTGAGAAGCGGATCGATCCGAGAGGCAAAATCTACTACTGGCTCTCTGGTGAAGTGATCGAGGAAGAAGCGGCTCCAGGCACAGATGTCCAAGCCATTCGAGATAACTACATCACAATCACCCCACTCAAATACGATCTAACGCTCAACGCCAAACTCGACGAGATCGAAACTTGGACAGAAAAATCCTTTGGCAGTAATTTCTAGTAATGCTTCCCACCGCAAGCTAGCTTGTGCTGCTATTGTCTTCGCAATTTTTGCCAGCAATCGTAACGCTTCTCTACAACCCAAGTGTATGTTTCAATGCTGCATCAATATCTGGTGTTGGTAGTGAGCCAATCACACGATGAATCGCTGAAATCAAAATTGTTGCCAGATTATCCGTCATCACAACTGAATCTGTAAGCAAGCCTGACTGCTGTCCCTCTGGAGAATCCAGCAAAATAGTTACGCGACTAGGATGACCTGCTCGAAACATTTGGCTAGTAACCATAGCGACAATGATCTGGGGCAGCCCCGTTTGCAACTCATCCGCTTGTACGATTAATGCAGGTCGTGTTTTAGCAGAACTTAGGTTAGAGTTTGGGAAGAGGACAAGAGCAATATCACCTCGCTTAATAGTTTTTTGCTTTGGCTGCATCGTAGTTGTCATAAATACTCATTTCAGGACTAGACCAATCATCTGAGAAGGTCGCTAGGCTTGCTCGTAGAACTTTAGCCTGCTCTTTGTCAATTCCTTGAGATTCTAAATCAATATCACTCGATCTCACAAAGGTAACAATCACCCAAGTGCCTTCAGGTATATCAGTGGGATTTGCGGTGAGTTCTACGCGACCGTTACGGTAAACTCCATCAACACTTGTTAGCATTATTTCCTTACTCTTCCTTGTTTGAGCTATTTACTAAACTAGCATGGCGAATTGTTAAACTAGTGATATCAAACTAGAAGTTGAGTTTTAAATAATGCCAGTCAAGTCGATCGATCCAGAAGTTACGCCGTTCGATCGAAAGCTAAATAGACCTCTGAGCAAATCTGAAATCACAATTTTGCAGATTAATCTCGGTAAAATTTGCAATCTCGCTTGTTCGCATTGCCATGTCGAAGCTGGCCCAAACCGCACTGAAGAACTCTCGCCCGAAGTTTGCCAGCAGTTAATTGAAGTGATTGAGAAGTTCGATCAGATTCAAACTGTCGATCTAACTGGTGGTGCGCCAGAGATGCATTATGGGTTTAGGAAATTGGTGGAAGCAGCTAGGACTAAGCAGAAGGAAGTAATTGTCCGCACCAATCTCACGATCTTTTTTGAGCAGGGATATGAAGATTTGCCAGCATATTTCGCCGCTCATCAAGTTAGGGTTGTCGCCTCATTGCCCTGTTACCAATCAGATAATGTCGATCGAATGCGTGGTGATGGCGTGTTTGATGCCTCGATTCGAGCTTTACAGTGGTTAAATCAATTGGGATATGGACAGAATCCACACTTAAAACTCGATCTGGTCTACAATCCACCACTGCCGATCGATCGAAAATTCTCACTTACACCTGAGCAAAACAAATTAGAACAAGCTTACAAAACCCAACTCCAAGATCAATTTGGCATTAGTTTCAACCAACTTTTCACAATTACAAATCTGCCAATCGGTCGATCGAAGTTTCATCTCGAACGGTTAAAGCTCACCGAACTCTATCTCAATTTTCTCGAATCTCATTTTAATCTCAGCACAGTCGAACATCTGATGTGCCGCAATCAGCTTTCGATCGACGATCGCGGCTTGATTTATGACTGTGATTTTAACCAGATGGAACACCTCCCCGCGCGATCCAGAGATGGCAAAATTCTTACTGTTGCAGATCTGTTGCAAGCAGGCAGTTTAGATTTGATTCAGTCTGTCCAAACAGCCAAATATTGTTATGGTTGTACGGCTGGAAGTGGTTCGAGTTGCGGTGGATCTTTGCTAGGCTAGAATCAGAAATATTATTTTATTATTTCAATAAAACTTGATGCGAGAAAATATCGTGGTTTCTCAACCTGCCCTAACTCAATCCCAAGAGGCTCAGATTGCGTCTGGTTTCCATGCCCTCTCCGATCCATTGCGAATTAGGGTGATCGAACTGCTGCGATCTCAAGAACTCTGCGTATGTGACCTATGCGATCGATTGGAAATCAACCAGTCTAAGCTCTCGTTTCACCTAAAGACCTTGAAAGAATCAGGGCTACTTCGATCGCGCCAAGAGGGTCGGTGGATCTACTACAGCCTCAACCTGCCCCAGTTTGCCGCGATCGAGCAGTATTTGTCAGAATATCGCCGTTTCAGTCCCATCCTAACTGCCCCACCCTGCTAAGAATAACTTTGTCCCGATCTCTATCCTAATAATTTTGATGCTTGAATATATCAAGTTTTATTGATATGATTATTTAGTTCGCAAAAAACAAGATAAAAGTAACTTGTGAGGCTGATTGAAAGTCTTAATCAAAAACCTATTTGGCTGTTGTTGGCGGGAATCGATCGCCGAAGCAGTTGGCACATTTATTTTGGTGTTTGCTGGCACTGGTGCGGTAATGGTGGACAAAATAAGTGATGGCGCAGTGACTCACTTGGGCATTAGCTTTGTGTTTGGCGCGATTGTTGCGGCGTTAATTTATACGCTAGGACATATCAGTGGTGCACATTTCAACCCTGCCGTCACACTTGCCTTTTGCACCAGTGGATTTTTCCCATCGCGCCGAGTGTTGCCTTACATTTTGGCTCAATGTTTGGGTTCGATCGCGGCTTCTGGGACATTAATGCTGGCACTGGGAAATGTGGCTAATCTCGGCGCAACATTGCCTAGGCAAGATAACTGGTTGCAAGCATTCGTCTTAGAAATAATTTTGACGTTTATTTTGATGCTAGTGATTTTAGGTTCTGGGTTAGATCGTCGATCGCCTGTTGGGTTTGCGGGTTTATCGATCGGGCTAACTGTAGGACTAGAAGCCGCGTTTATGGGGCCAATCACGGGTGCGAGCATGAACCCAGTTCGATCGCTGGCTCCAGCAGTTGTCGGTGGGATTTGGCAACATCAATGGTTGTATTGGGTGGCTCCAATCGTGGGAGCGCAGATTGCTGTATTGGTCTACAGACAGCTTTCTAACGGATTTCGAGATATTAATTTACTTGAGGATATGCAATGAAAAAAGTGATGTTTGTGTGCAAGAAAAATTCGCGTCGTTCACAAATGGCAGAAGGATTTGCACGGACTTTAGGAGATGGCAAGATTGGCGTGAGCAGTTCGGGATTAGCATCTAGCCAAGTCGATCCGATTACAACCGAAGTGATGGCAGAAATTGGGATTGATATTAGCTCTCAATCTTCTAAAGCTCTCAGTGAGTTTAATCCTGAAGATTACGATGCCGTGATTTCGCTCTGTGGATGTGGCGTGAATTTACCAGAAGATTGGGTGTTGCGCGATATCTTTGAAGACTGGCAATTAGATGATCCTGAAGGTCATTCGATCGAGAAGTTTCGCGAAGTCCGCGCCCAAGTCAAACAGCGTGTCGAAAAACTGATCCAAACCATGACTGCATAATGCTAGAGCTGGAATCTATGACATTCGATCGTCCACCGAGAATTTTGTTTTTATACGGCTCATTACGCGATCGATCCTATAGTCGATTACTGGCAGAAGAGGCAGCCCGAATCATCACTGAAATGGGAGCAGAAGTGAAATTCTTCGATCCGCGCGAGTTGCCGATCTATGGCAGTGTGCCTGATACCCATGCCAAAGTACAAGAAATTCGTGAACTCAGTACTTGGTCTGAAGGTCAGGTGTGGTGCAGTCCAGAGATGCATGGAAACATTACAGGTATCCTCAAAAATCAGATCGATTGGATTCCGCTTAGCATTGGTGCAGTGCGTCCCACCCAAGGCAGAACTCTTGCCGTGATGCAGGTAAGTGGAGGTTCCCAGTCTTTTAACGCGGTCAACACGATGCGACTTTTAGGGCGATGGATGCGAATGTTTACGATTCCCAATCAGTCATCTGTCGCGAAGGCTTACCAAGAGTTTAACGAAGATGGCACGATGAAAGACTCTGCCTACCGCGATCGAGTTGTTGATGTGATGGAAGAACTCTATAAATTCACCCTACTTTTACGAGATCGGGTTGATTACCTATGCGATCGATACAGCGAGAGAAAAGAGTTAGAAAGAAAGTAAACTAGATATGCTACGATTTTCCACCAGTCCTTAAATTAGTTAAGCGAGTAGAATGCATACTACGGCTCAAGCGTTAAGATGTTTTCAGCTTTGTTGCGACCTGACTAGCAAATACTGCTCGATCGATCTGGTAACTTTGGATAAACGAACTGGTAATGTGATTATCTTGTCGAAAGAAGAGATAAATGTTGAAATTGACCTGAATGGAAATTGGAGGTTTGTATGAGCTTGAAACCAGACTTCGCTACGATGACAACGCTGCAACTCCGAGCCTATGTTTTAGAACATCGAGATGACGAAGAATCTTTGCAAGTCTATCTCGACAAACTGCACTCTGAGAATCCAAATTCACGGGTCTACAAAGCTGAAGATAACGTATCTGAAGCGATCGCCGAGTATTTAGAGAATAAACGCCAACAAAAAACCGCCTAAATCTACTTAGGATTTGGGTTCAATCAAGCCACCGCCCAGAACAATATCGCCTGAATACCAAACCGCAGCTTGACCAGGTGTAATGCTGAACTGGGGTTCATCAAATACCACATGGGCGCGATTATCTCCTAGTGGCATAATCGTGGCGATCGAAGATGGAGAGCGGTAACGAATCTGGACTTCAGCCCGAATTGGACGATCGGTTGGAGCCAGAGCAACCCAGTTGATTTGGTCGATCGTGCATTCTCCATCCTGAGCTTCGCTGCGATCTCCTACTACCACTTCGTTTTTCCCAGCATCGATCGACACCACATACAACGGATTCGCCGCCGCTACGCCCAAGCCTTTGCGCTGACCGATCGTGTAGTGATGTGTGCCGTCATGCTCACCCAGAATCTTGCCTGAAGTATCGACAATCTTGCCCTTATGAGAGTGGATATACCGATCGAGAAACTGCTGCATGGAGCCGTGGGCTTCGACCAAGCACAAATCCTGACTCTCGGCTTTTTCTGCGGTGACTAAGCCAAACTCGGCGGCGATTTGACGGGTTTCGATCTTCGTGAGATCGCCCAAGGGGAAAACGCAACGACCTAATTCTTCCTGCGCGACTTCGTACAAAAAGTAAGATTGATCCTTGGTTCGATCGACGGCACGACGCAACTGATAGCGACCCGTTTCAGGATCGATCGTCACCCGCGCATAGTGTCCTGTAGCGATCTTATCAATGCCGAACTTTTCCCGTGCATAGTGCAACATCGGCGCAAACTTCACAGCTTTATTGCAACGCGAACAAGGTAATGGCGTATTTCCTGCGGCATAGCCAGTCACCAAGTAGTTGATAATATGCTGCTCAAAGGCATCGCGACTATCAACAATCTCGTGGGGAATGCTTAACTGTTCGCAAATTCTTGCTGCATCTACCATGCCATCAGAACAGCATTGTCCTTTGCCACGCATCAACCACAACGTTAATCCAGTCACGTCATAGCCCTGCTGATGCAGCAACGCCGCCGCTACAGAGCTATCCACGCCACCAGATAAACCTACTACTACCTTTTCTGCCATTGCCTTAGCCAATTAATTACCAGAATTACCTACCTCTATCCTAGACCAGACCTGCTAAAGACTGGAATGATCCAAACTTAGTGCACGCTAACTATTGCTGTAGTCGATCATTTTTGTGTCCAATCTTCTATAGATAAGTTTGCTACTTGTCGAAAATCGCGATCATTTCGGGTTAACAGAATAGCTTTATTTACCAGTGCGATCGCGGCTATTTTTAAATCCATTGTGCCTGGTTTTTGTCTATGCAGCTTTTTAAGACGCTGAAACTCTTGTGCTGCAACCTCATCAAACTCAAGAATTGGTCGCACGCAATAATCCTTGAGTTGCTGTCTTAACTTTTTATATGCCTTTACCTGTTCGGGAACTTTCTTTTCTTTCTCTGCTTTGGCGATGAGACTTAGCCAGCCTCGCATTTGCTCCTCATAGCTGATAATACTTGCCGCTACTTGGGTTTGTTCGATAGTTGCTAATCGTTGAAGCAGATTTTGTGCTGCGTCTCCTCCACGCTCTAAGACACTGAGATGATCTGTATCGAGAATGTACATTTAATCTTTAACGGTTCAATATTAAGTTGATCTAAGAGAGTTACGATATTCTCTCCCCAATTGCATTGCTTCATCATATGTAGAATCATCAGCAAACGTTCCAGTAATTTCTTCCCACCAAGGTCTAGAACCATTCTGCTTGACTATATCAGAGATAGATGCGACAGGCAGGGTTGGTACAGATTCATTTGACTGAAGCTCAATAACAGTAGATTTTTTGGCTATAGCTACTTTGGGCTTACGACCAGAAGTGCCTTTAGGTGCTTTTACTAAAGCAGATACTTCAGGTGGAAGAGTCAAACTCTTTGTTTCTCCCTGTAGTAGAACTTCAACAGCCTGAAGTTGAGCGCGAGCTTCATTGACTACTGGCTCGTAATCGGCTAGTAGCTTTTTGTAGTGGAGGCTCAGGGACTGAAGATTATCAGAGAACTTGGTGGTAGATGGTAAATCTAATGGAAGACTTAAACTCATAATTGAAATCCAAACGCTATAGTTAGTCTATAACATAAACGGATAGAATATTTCGTAGTTAATCGACTCTTATCTCGATTATAGTTCACTGTCACTCCGAGATCTGGGATTAAGGGACTAATGAAAAACGACAAATTTATTGTGAGCTTTCCAGAGACTAAGTATCAGGATATTTTGGTGGAAAAGCATCAAAACCTCGCTGAGTGTTGCTCGATCGACAATTCTCCGATTATGTTTGGTTGTAGAACTGGAATTTGTGGAACTTGCCTAGTATTCGTGACAGGTGATATTCTGCCTGTAAGTGAGATGGAAAGAGAAGTATTAGAAACTATCGTGCCAGATCGTATTCCTTCCCATATCCCTGACATTGCCCAGCCTAGACTAGCTTGTCAATTAGAACTGACAAATAATATTGCAATCTATACTGATATTTTGACAAATTGAGTAAAGTGAGAAGTGAAAATAATGGGATTCGAGGACTTTTGGTATGTTGTATCGATCGCCGATCGACTTAAATCTCATACTGTGCTGTCTCGGACTGTATTGGGTGAGTGGTTGGCGATATTTCGGGGAGAAGATGGCAGTCCTGTAGCTTTACTCGATCGATGTATGCATCGTCATAGTAAGCTCTCGAATGGAAAAGTGGAGCAGGGAAAGCTGCACTGCCCTTATCATGGCTGGGTATATGACCAGAATGGGAAAGTTGTGGCTGTACCTGCGGAGGGTGAGAACTTTAAGATGCTGACATCCCGTTGTGCTAAAAGTTATGCGACAAAAGAGCAAGATGGATATATTTATGTCAAGCTAAATCAGACTACTGAAGCGGATCTAGCTCCATTTAAGATGCCTTTTTATGGTGAGAAGGGATGGGAAACGGTACGAGTGGTGAATCGCTTTCGTAATGATGTGACTAACTGTGCTGAAAATTTTATCGATATTCCCCATACTGTATCTGTCCATCCAGGTGTATTTCGTAGCCCTCGCAAGCAAAGGTTGGATGTGGTCGTAGAGCGACGGCATGGCTCTGTGTTCGTGGATTATCGGAATGAGACAACTAATCTTGGATGGTATAGTCGCTTTCTCAATTTCAACCAAGATCGGATTCGTCATACTGATAGCTTTCATATGCCAAACATTACAAGTGTTGAATATAATCTAGGCAAGCATCGCCGACTATTTATCACCAGCCAGTCCATCCCAGAAGCCGATGATTCGACACTGGTCTATACTGACATCACATATAATTATGGGATTTGGAATAAGTTAGCGCGACCATTTGTGTGGTGGACGGCTCAGTATATTATTAATCAGGACATAGAGATTTTAGGCATTCAACAAGATTCGATCGATAAGTATGGCAAACAGTTCTCCAATACTCCTGCTGACACGATCCATGTCTTTGTCGAATCAATTCGCGATCGAATCGCTCAAGGCAAAGATCCCAGAGATCTCCCTGAACAGTCGGTCAAACTTAGCTTTTGGGTTTAATTGAGAAAAAAGATATGGCAGTTTCGATCGCTTTCGCTATTTTGATTTTGATGACTGTTTTTAGTCATTCTGGATTTCAATCTCTACGGCAAAAAAAATGGGATGACTGGATCTTAGATTTAACTGGTTTGATCGTGCAGGGGATTTTAATTCCATTTTTGCAACTCACACTGGTATACAAACTTTATGCTTACTGTCTGCCATTACTCAAAGGCAGTTTAGCGATCGATCCAGCCATAGCTTTTTTACTTAGCTTTGTCGTAGTCGATTATCTCTATTACTGGAATCATCGGTTACTACACACTCGATCGATCTGGCACTTGCACATGGTTCATCACACAGTCACGACTATGGATGTGTTGGGAACTTCCCGAAATACAGTCTGGACTAGCTTTCTGATCGTTTATCTTTGGGTTCACGCTCTATTGATTTTTTTGCTTCAAGATCCTTTTTGGTATGTGGTTGGGGTTAGTCTGACTTCGATCTTGGACTTATGGCGACATAGCGAGTTTAATCCCAATCCCAAAGGATGGCTGTATCCGCTACTCGATCGATGGTTAATGCTGCCCCAAGATCATGCTTGGCATCATGCCGATCAGGACATCTCGGCTAATTTTGGCGCGAATTTCAAGCTGTGGGATCGACTGCATGGGACTTATTCCAAGATCGATCGACATCCTACATCGCTAGGGATCGAAACCGATCTAACACTCATGCAAAAGCTGTTGTATCCAACTCGAACCTAAGCCATCACCATGCCGCCATCGACATTAAACACTTGCCCTGTGATGTAAGCTGCGGCGGGATCGGCTGCCAAGAAACGTACCATACCTGCAACTTCTTCGGCAGTACCGTAACGACCGAGCGGAATGTGAGCCAAGATTGGTTCAGCGTTAAGATTTGCGGTCATATCGGTGGCAATGAAGCCAGGCGAAACAGCATTAACGGTAATGCTCCGACTACCAAGTTCTTTTGCCACAGTTTTGGTTAAACCGATCACACCCGCTTTTGAGGCACTGTAGTTAGCCTGCCCTGGATTTCCCATTTGTCCTGCGACAGAAGCAATGTTAATAATCCGTCCTGACTTCTGCTTCAGCATGATCTTGGCGGCGGCGCGGGTACAGAGAAATACGCCCGTCAGGTTGAGGTTAATCACTGACTGCCAATCTTCAGTTTTCATGCGTAAAAGCAGTGTGTCTTTGGTAATGCCAGCGTTATTGACCAGAATATCAACTCTGCCCCATCGATCGATCGTGGCTTTAAATAGGGTCTCAACCTGTTCTGGCTGGGAGACATCACCTGCTTGGGCGATCGACTCGCCACCAAAATCTTTGATTTCTTGCACCAAGGCTTCGGCGGCACTGGCAGAACTAGCATAGTTAACTGTGACCTTGGCTCCTTCTTTGGCTAATGCGATCGCGATCGAACGTCCGATCCCGCGTGAAGCTCCAGTTACAATCGCTACCTGTCCTGCCAAAAGTCCCGTGTGCATAAAAAAATAAATTAAAAATAAATTAAATAAACTATCTGGATCAGTTTATCAACTCATGTACCTTTCTGTATGCTAAACTTCTTACTCGCAAGACAAATTGCGGGTGTAGTTTAGTGGTAAAACTCCTGCCTTCCAAGCAGATGTTGAGGGTTCGATTCCCTCCACCCGCTTAATTGGGGACTGGTTTCGCTGGATGGGATAAATAGCTCAAAACGCTTGAAATATCATGAACTACCCCACCCTGCTACGCGAGGATGGGGTTTCTAAATTCCCATCAAGCAAGGAGTGTTTTTTACGCTTCTT
>ENA-ORBV01004031-ORBV01004031.1-microbial-mat-metagenome-genome-assembly--contig:-NODE-4031-length-28734-cov-6.630143_pt1 | contig 28734 bp, 29 predicted proteins | sample MGYA00237777_ERZ505514 | MGnify/ENA primary metagenome ERZ505514 (study PRJEB26160, sample SAMN06269048) | microbial mat metagenome | isolation source: Oligotrophic lake microbial mat | place...
GATAGAATCAGGCGGTAACCATGACGTATTTCACTCCGCGAATCTGCTTGCAATCCGCGATCTTGCTCCTGTGCATCGCTGCGCGTGCAGACGCGGCGGTAGCATATCGTGCTGCAGTAGTAGAACACGTACCCGTGTTCTCTCTCCGACCAGTGCAGCGGGCAGAGGCGCTGGCCATCATGAACAAAAACCTGGCATTCTATTCGTCCTACGCGCAAGAGGCTGCCTCCTCGAACGTTCAAATCATTGTGTTTCCTGAGGACGGGCTGTATGGATCCTATTTCCAGAACCGCAGCATGGTAGCGCCGTATCTGGAGGAGATCCCGGCCGTCGATTCGACTCGAGTGAACCCGTGCACCAACTTGAACACCGGAGAGGTGCTCACGGCGTTGTCGTGTCTGGCCCGAAAATACTCCTTCCACGTCGTTGCGAACATGGGGGAGAAGGTGCCGTTTTGCCCCCTCGCAAGGCTCGACGACGGGCTGATGGACGTCTGCGCCATCGTCGCCGTCCGCAGCACCGCCAAGGACCCCGACCGCCAAGCCGTCGCCGTGCAGGAGGCCGTCCGCCGTCTCACCACCGCCGCCCAACGCTCCGCCGCCTTCCAACTCCACCAGGGCTCCGCGCGCTTCTTCACCGGCGGGGCCAATTCCAGCGCGTCCTACGCCAAGCCCGGTTACACCCCCGGCTCCCTCCAGGCCAATCTGCGCATCCTCGCCCCGCTCACCCACCGACGCCGAGATCTTCGAAGTCATCCGCCAGATCGGCCAGTTCGTCGCCAAGCTCGAATTCCCCGCCGAGGCCGATGTGCGCATCGTCTCCACCACCCTCGCCATCTCATCCGCCGAGAAGCACCGCGACCGACTCATGCTGCTGATCCGCGGACAGATCGCCAAAACCCGTGAACAACTCGGGGCCAGCGTCGTGACCGTCACCGGCCTCGACAGTCCCGTCCTCGTCCGCGCCCTCGACCAACTCACGGTCGAACTCTACCTCGACTACCAACTCGGCGCCACGCTCGAGAAGTAAGCCTGCGGCCCGGCCCGCGCAGACGCTCCCGCAACTCACCGCCCGGGCCCGCCGCATCCGCGCGCGCTAGGCCGCGCAGGCCCGCGCCGACGGCACGCGCCCTTGGGGCCCGGCCGAACTCGCCCAGGGTTTCGTCGGCGACGTCGGCGATCTCGTGAAACTCGTCATCGCCAAGGAAGGCCTGCGCCCCGCCAAAAATCTCGACGCCGCCCTCGCCCACGAGTTCGCCGCCTGCCTCTTGTCCGTCCTGCTCATCGCCGACAGCTACGACGTCGAACTCGAGCCCGCGTTTCTCGCCACGATGCGACTGCTCGGGCAAAAACTCACGCCGCCACGTCGAACCAAAACGGCACGAAAATCTCGCGCCCATCAAGTTGCACTTGGGCCCAGATCACGAACCGACCCGCGCTCGGGATCGTGACCTTGAACGCGAGCGACGGCTCGAGTTCTTCGGCCGGCCGCGGCGTTTCTCCGTCCATCGGGTGCAAATGGGCAAAGCCGCTCCGCGCCACGTCAAACGCCACCAAGTGCGCCAGCGCCTCCATCACCGGCTCCAGCCGCACCGGCGCCCCATCGGTCCGATCAACCGTAAACTTCAGGTCCGCCGCCTGGCCCGCGCGAATCGGCTGCGCTGAGGAGACCACCGAGAAACGATAGCCCCCCTGCTCCGCCGTCCACGCCGGCTGCATCCTTGTCGGTTCCGCGGCCCCGATCGGCGTTTCTCCGGAAATGACCAGATCTGCATTGCTGTAGAGACTGCGGTTGGTCGCCGCCGGGGTGAAATCGGCAAACAGCCGGTAGGTGCCGCCATGCTTGGGCACGAAGGCGAAGCTCCACTCCCCCGGCACCTTGCCCGGCTCGGGATGCACGTGCTGGTAGTCGGTCAGGGTGGGATCGATGATCAACAGGTGCAACTTGCGGCCGTGCTTCACCACCACGTCTTCCGGCGCGATCGGTTTCCCGTTGGCCGTCTCCAGCCGCAGCGTCACCCGCACCTCGCCTCCCGCCAGCGGCGGCAGCGCGGTCTTGGCCGTCATCTTCACCGGCGACTTCGCGGCGATCACCGGGATAAACTGGGGATTCGAAGGATCGCAAAGTTCGAGCGCGCCTTTCCCGGTCACGCGGAAATCCATGTGGTTCAAATTGGTCCCCGTCGGCAAAAACCGGAAGAGAACATAAAGCGTGCAAGCACCGGCGGTAATCCACGCCGTTTGCCACCATTGACGCGAACTCCATTCGGCTCTGGCCGCTGGCCGGACGTTGACGGTCCCGGTGCTCATGTGCCCCTTTTCATTTTCGCGACGAAATCGCGCGGTTCCCAGACGCTGCCGTCGGCGCGGTGGATGATCTTCCCGCGCTCGTCGATCAGCAGCGTCGTGAGGGTGTGCTTGAGCAGGTCGCCTTCGAGTTCAGAGATCACGCCAAACTGCGTCAACAGGTCGCGGATGGCCGACTCCGGCCCCGTGAGAAACGAGAAATTCCCCGTGTCGATCCCGCGAACCGAAGCGTAATCCCTAAGCACCCCGGGCGTGTCGTAGACCGGATCGAGCGTGATCGAGACGAACTCGATGTTGGGCACCGCCGCCTCCCGCGCGAGATTCTGCGTCGCCATCATTTTCGCCGTCGCGGCCGGGCACATCGTCGCCACCGGACAGCGCGAGAAGATGAAATTCATCATCACCAATTTGCCCCGGAAATGCCCGCTGGGGATCACGAGCCCGTCTTGGTTGAGCAGGGTGAAACTCGGCGCGATCTCGCCGACTTCGCGGTAGGCGTTCTTGCCCCGGGTCATCGTGTCTTCGCGCAGCCCTCGCGCCCCCGCCGCCACCGCCTCGGTTGCCACCCGGTCGTCGGGCCAGATTTTCTCCAGGCGAAAATCCCCGGTCTCGCTCGGGATCATCTCCGCGCGGATCCGCTGGCCGACCTTGGCCACGGCGAGGTCGCCCGGGCTCACGCCAAACTCCATCGTCATCGCCGGCATGTAGCCCTTGATCTCGTCGTGGTAGACCACGAGCACCTTCCGCTCCCGGTCCACCGCCGTAATCTCGCCCGTGAGCGTGTGCCGCTCTGCGGCGGGTGTCGCGGGGGTCGGCGGCGTCGCCACAGCGGCGGAAGCCGTGGTCGTCGCGGCGACGGGACGCGTGGTCGCGGCCGGTTTTCCGCAGCCCGCGAGCGCCGACAGAAGCGCGGCGGCAACCAGCGGCGTTTTGACCCGGCCATAAGATTTCATACCACTACGGATTCGCCGACGGATAACTTTGTCAAAGGGTTTGCCGCGTTCGGAAGCCGGGCTTCTCTTCGGCCTCAATTCGCCTCATGACCGCCTCTCCGTATCCCAACCGCACCGCCGCCTACAAACCCGCGCTCGCGTGGTTTGCCCTCATCGGCAGCACCTGGGTGTTCGTCTTGATCGCCCTCGGCGCCTACACCACGAGCATCGGCGCCGGCATGGTGTTTCTCGACTGGCCGCTCTCCGACGGCTCGATCAACCCCGCCGGCTGGCTCAGCGAGATGGACAAATTCGCCGAGCACTCCCATCGGCTGAGCGCCAAAGTGATGAGCGCGATCACCATCCTGCTCGCCGTCTGGGTCTGGCGCACCGAAGCACGGTCCTGGTTGCGGCAGCTGGCGCTGTTCGCCGTGGGCCTCGTGCTGTTGCAAGCGCTCGTCGGCGGCCTGCGCGTGCTGTGCGACCACCTGCATATCGAGACGGTCAACACCAGTGTGGGCCGGGTCTTCGCCATGCTTCACGCCTGCATGGCGCAAGTCTTCGTGTGCAACCTGATGGCGGTCACGATCGCCCTCAGCCGGGGCTGGATCGAGCGGGCTGCGCCGATTGCCGCAGGCGTGCGCCGGATGGGGCTGATCTGTTGCGGCCTGATTCTCCTTCAACTTGCGATCGCGGCGGTGATGCGCCACAGCTACGCCGGTCTCGCGATCCCGACGTTTCCCGCTTCGACGGCCGACGGCGGCTGGCTGCCCGCCCATTGGAATTTTAGAATCGGTATCCATTTCGCCCACCGCGCCATGGCCGTCGTCCTTTCGGTCGTGCTCGTTTGGCTGGCGATTCGGATCTGGCGTGATCGGGGCGCATCGCTCGGTCTGCGCTGCGGTGCGTCGGTGCTGGTCAGCCTCCTCGCTTTCCAAATCATGCTCGGCGCGTGGGTCATCTGGAGCCAGCGCTCGGCTTTGATTACCACGGGGCACGTTCTCGTCGGCGCGGCGATCCTGTTGACGACGTTCTGGCTCACTTGGCTTGCACACCGGGACCGTCTGGAGAACGCTCGGGTGGCACTATGACCATGACCGCTCAAACCGTCGCGCCAGGCTCCCCCGCCAAGTTTTCCGATTATCTCGAGCTGACGAAGCCGCGCCTGAGCCTGCTCTCCGCGCTCACCTCGCTCGCGGCCTATTTTGCGGCGCGGCCGCCCCGCAGCACTTCCGAGATCGTCTTCGTCGCGCTCGGCTCGATGCTCGCCGCCGGCGGCGTCGCGGTGCTGAACCAATGGCTCGAGTCCGACACCGACGCGCAGATGAAGCGCACGGCCGACCGTCCGATTCCCACCGGCAAGATTCCCACCGGCTCGGCGTTCGTGCTCGGCGGGCTGATGTGCGTGGGCGGGCTCTTCATCCTCTTCTCGCGGGTCAACTACCTCTGCGCCGGGGTCGCGTTGCTCACGATGATCGCCTATCTCGGCTGGTATACCCCGGCGAAACGCTGGTCGCGCTGGAGCACCGAAATCGGCGCGATCGCCGGCGCGCTTCCCCCGCTTATCGGTTGGACCGCCGCCGAGGGCCGCGTCAGCACCTTGGGTTGGATTTTGTTCGGTCTGCTCTTCTTCTGGCAGATCCCGCACTTCATGGCGATCGCCTGGACTTACCGCCGCGATTACTCGGCCGTGCATTTCCCGATGTTACCGGTGCGTGATGAACGCGGCGGCTTCGTCGCATGGTGGTCGTTTGTCGCGACGCTGGCGCTCGTCACGGTGAGCGTGCTGCCTTGGGTGCTGGGACTCGCGACGGCCTGGTCGGGCGGCTTCGCCGTCGCGGCCGGACTGTGGATCATCGTCCGCGCCGCCATCTTCCTCCGCCCCGAGGGTCGGGATGCAGCGGCGCGCCAACTCTTCCTTTGCTCCCTCGCCTATCTCCCGCTCGTGCTCGGCGCGCTCGTCGCCGACCGCGTGGTGCATTTCTAGTCTCACCCCGATCCGATCCGCCATGAAGCTCGACGACATCCCCGCCATCAACGCCTCCCTGAACGCGCTCTCCACGCTGCTCATCACCGTCGGATTCATTTTCATCAAGAGCGGAAACAAGGTCGCGCACCGGGCCTCGATGATCAGCGCCGGCGTGGTGTCCGCCGTGTTTCTCGTCGGCTATGTCGGACACAAGGTGCTCAAGGGCATGGCGGCCGGGGCCGGCGAAGCGGTGCATACCCAGTTCGGCGGCGAGGGCCCGATCCGCACCTTCTATTACGTGATGCTTATCACCCACGTGATCCTCGCGATCAGCATCGCCTACCTCGTGCCGCGCACGTTCGCGTTGGCCTTCAAGGGCGAGTTCGAGCGCCACAAACGCTGGGCCCGGATCGTGTTTCCCATCTGGTTCTATGTTTCTGTGACCGGCGTCCTCGTCTACTTCTTCCTCTACCAGTGGTGGCCGGCGAAGGGTTGAACCGGCGACGATCGGGGCGGACGGATAAAATCCCGCCCGAGCTGATATAAAAAAACCGGGCCCATTCGGGACCCGGTTTTTTAACTGTAAGTAGTTTTACCGGTTACTTGACCGAGATAATGCCCTTCATCCCGACCTGATAATGAGCGGGGAAGGAGCAGACGTAGGGGTAATCGCCCGGCTCGGTGGGAGCCTTAAAGAGCAACTCCTCGGACTTGCGGGGCCCGAGCATCGCCGTATGGGCGAGCACCGCGTCCTGCATCGACGCCGGGATGTAGTCGGTGGCCTTGGCCGTAGTGGCCGCCATCGCGAACGCCATCGTGTCGGTGCCCTTTTTCAGGATCACGAGATTGTGGCCCATGGCCTCCTTGGGCATGGTCCCGATGTTGGAGAATATGATCTTCAACTCTTCGCCGGGCTTCGCCTCGATGGCGGTGATGTTGAACTTCATATTGTCGCCGCCCGTGATCTCAATCACGCGGGGCCCGGCGGGCTTGGCTGCGGCTGCTGCCGCAGGCGCCGGCGCATTTGCCGCCGGTGCCGTGGATTCCTTCTGGCCGCAGCCACCTAGGAGGAGGGCTGAAACCGTTGATGCCAAAACGAGATATTTTTTCATACGTTGGGACTTGAACGTCCGGCGCCCCCGGATGCAAACGCGATTCCGCGAAATTAGCCGCCCCTCCGACCGCTCCGTGAAAACTTATCCCTCGCCGCCCCGACCCGGCCCTTTTTCGGCGCTAATGCCCGGACGAGCAGGCTTAATAGGTGCGCGATCCGCAGTTGTCCGGGTTGCGCGGGAGCGGACGAGGCATTGCATAGGAAGAATCTACCGATATTCTAACTTGATCTAGCCCGATGTTCGCCGACTCTTCAAAGGGTCTGCGGCCCAAAAAGGCCCCTCTAAAACTTCCTGAATCGCACCATGCGCCTGTCTAAATTCCTCTCGCCTTTGGCTCGTTGGGGCCGTGCCGCCTTCGCTCTCGGAAGCTTGGCCCTGCTCTCCGGCTGCGATTACAATTGGTGGCGCATGGACGGACACCAATCGACCATCAAGGTCGCCGGCCCGGTGGCCAAATATCAGCTGGATGTGTTTTATGTCACCTGCTGGGTCACCCTCGTGATCTTCATTTTGGTCGGCGGGGTGCTCGCTTACGCGTCGATCAAGTTCCGCGCCCGCAACGAGGCCGAGGAAAAGGCCATCCCGCCCGAGCAAGGTCACGGCAACCCCCTGATCGAGATCGGCCTTATTGGGGCCTCCGTCCTCGCCCTTGTAATTATCGCGATTCCGACCCTAAAAGGCATTTGGTATACCTACGACGTTCCCGAGGACCGCAAAGCCGACAGCTACGAAATCACCGCCACCGGCTACCAGTGGTGGTTCAAGTTCGAGTATCCCAGCGAGCAAATCGCCGGTGCCGGAGCGCTCGTCACGGCCAACGAACTTGTCATTCCCGCCGGTCGTCCGGTGAGGATCAACCTCCGCACGACCGACGTGATCCACAGTTTCTGGGTGCCGAAACTCGCCGGGAAGGTCGACATGATCCCCAACCGCGCCAATCACCTCTGGCTCCAGGCCGACGAGCCCGGCTATTTCTGGGGCCAGTGCGCCGAATTCTGCGGCGACTCCCACGCCTTGATGCGCTTCCGCGTCGTCGCCCTCGGTCCGAAAGAATTCAACGATTGGCTGACCCAGCAGACCGAGCCCGCACGCGACGTCGCGTCGGCCCGCGTCGCCGACCAAAACACCCCCAAAGCTCAGTTCGCTTCGCTCCGCACCTTCAAACAAAACGAGAGCGGTATCAGCACCAAATTTGATACCGAGCCTTTGGATGCCTGGCGCTCCCAACAGTTTCCCGACCGCGGCGAAAACCCCGCGCTCATCGCCCAAGGCAAAGCCCTGTTCAAAGAAAAAGCCTGTCTGAGTTGCCACGAAGTGCGCGGCCACGGATTCGCCGGCATCAGCGGCCCTACCCTGACCCACTTCGGCTCCCGCTCCACCCTCGCCGCCGGCCTGCTTGAGAACAACCCCGAGCAACTCCAGCGCTGGCTCAATAATCCCGAATCCGTAAAAGCCGGCAACAAGATGGCCAAGGGTTACATCGACAATAACATCAAGCTCACGCCCGACGACGAGGTCGCCCTCGTCGCCTATCTCCTCAGCCTCAAGTAATCACTCTTCATGGACGCCATTCTAAAATCGGAACTCCAAGTCAAGGACACCGCCGCCCCGGCAAAATCCGCCGTTTTCTGGCGTCCGACCGCCCAGACCGGCTTGGTCAGCTGGCTCACCACCGTCGACCATAAGAAGATCGGCTTTCTCTACGGCGTGTTCGCCCTGTTCTTCTTCCTCGTCGGCGGCGTCGAAGCCCTGCTCATCCGCCTGCAGTTGATGTTGCCGAACAGCTCTGTGCTCACCGCGGAGCAATACAACACGATGTTCACGATGCACGGCACGACCATGATCTTCCTCGCGATCATGCCGCTCTCCGCCGCGTTCTTTAATTTCATCATGCCGTTGCAAATCGGCGCCCGCGACGTCGCCTTCCCGCGACTGAACGCCTTTTCGCTTTGGACCTTTGTCGCCGGCGCGATCATCATCAATCTCGGCTGGTTCATGCCGGATGGCGCGCCCAACGTAGGCTGGACCGGCTACGCCCCGCTCACCTCCAAGACCTACGCACCCGACCACTCCGTGGACATGTGGATCATGGGCCTGCAACTCCTCGGCGTCGCCTCCATCGCCGCCTCGCTCAACTTCATCGTCACGATCATCAATATGCGCGCCCCGGGCATGACCATGATGCGCCTGCCGGTCTTCACCTGGATGACCTTGTTCACGGCTTTCCTGATCGTCCTTTCCTTCCCCTTCATTACCGTGGCCTTGGTCGAACTGATGATGGACCGTCACTTCGGCACAAGTTTCTTCGAGGTTTCCGGCGGCGGTATGCCGATCCTCTGGCAGCATCTTTTCTGGGTCTTCGGCCACCCCGAGGTCTACATCCTCATCCTCCCGGCGATGGGCATCATTTCGGAGATCCTGCCCACGTTTTCGCGCAAGCCCCTCTTCGGCTACCCGATCGTGGTTTTCTCCGGTGCCTCCATCGGCTTTCTCGGTTTCTCCGTCTGGAGTCATCACATGTTTACCACCGGCATGGGCACGGTCGCGACCGCCGCGTTCGCCCTCGCCACCATGGCGATCGCCGTGCCGACCGGCGTGAAGATTTTCAACTGGATCGGCACCCTCTGGGGCGGCCACCTCTCGATGCGGACGCCGATGATGTTCGCCCTCGGTTTCGTCTGGATGTTTATGATCGGCGGTTTCTCCGGCGTGATGCACTCCGCCGCCCCGGCCGACGCCCAGCAACAGGACAGCTACTTCGTCGTCGCCCACTTCCATTACGTCCTGATCGGCGGCTCGCTCTTCGCGCTCCTCGCCGGCATCCACTACTGGTTCCCGCTGATGTTCGGCCGCAAGGTCAGCGAGTTCTGGGGCAAGCTCTCTTTCTGGGTCATCTTCGCCGGTTTCAACATCACCTTCTTCCCGATGCATTTCCTCGGGCTAAACGGGATGCCGCGCCGCACCTTCACCTACGACACCAACCTCGGTTGGAACGCCGGTAACTTCATCGCCACCATCGGTGCCCTCATCCTCGGCGTCGGCATCTTCATCTACTTCGCCGTGATGGTCTACACGTTCCTCAAGGGCGAGAAGGTCGGCAAGGATGTCTGGGATGCCCGCACCCTCGAGTGGAGCCTGCCCAATCCCCCGCCCGAGTATAACTACCGCGTCATCCCCACGGTCCACGCCCGCGACGCCCTCTGGTATATCAAGCAAAACCCGGCTGAGATCGCCAAAGAGGACGCCGCGAAAGCCAAGATCGAGGCCGACCACGGCGGCATCCATATGCCCCACCAGTCGATCTATCCCTTCGTCGCCAGTCTCGGAATGTTCGTCGCGGGCGTCGGTATCTCTGCGATCGATCACGATCCGACCCCCGGCTTCTGGGGTAAAAAAATCGGCATCACCCTGATCGGCGGAGCGATCATGTGCCTCGGCATTTACTGGTGGGCCATCGAGGGCAACGAGGGCTACCACCTCCACCTCGACGAGGACGGCAAGGAATCCAAAGACAAAAAAGCGGACCATCCCTGAGCTTCGCCGTCAGTTCCCACCTAATTCCGCACCGGACCCCAGCCTTTCCTATCCTATCATGAGCAGTCACGCCGCCGGCACCATCGACCACCACCACGACCCGAGCACCTCGACCGGTATCCCGAACAAGAAGCTCATGATGTGGACGTTTCTCGCGTCCGACTGCATGTTTTTCGGCGCGCTTATCTCCACGCACCTGATCTACCGCCTCCATCCCGCCCCCGGTTCGCCCCAGCCCAAAGAGATTTTCAGCCTCGAGCTCACGTCCTTCTCGACGTTCATTTTGCTGATGTCGTCGCTGATGATGGCGCTTGCGGTCACGGCGATCCAGAAGGGAAACGTCAAGAGCATGCGCTGGTCGCTCCTCACCACGATTTTCTTCGGGACGATCTTTCTCGGGTGCCAAGTCTACGAGTTTGTCGAGTTTGCCACGCTCAAGAATCTCACGCTCACGAACAGCATGTTCGGCACGACCTTCTACACCCTCACCGGCACGCACGGCATCCACGTCGCGATCGGCGTTTTGTGGTTGATTTTGATGTATGTGCGTTCTTTCCAGCCGCCCGAGGGGCAGCGCACCTTCGGCTGGCTCTTCAAGAACTGCCTCCACGTCTCCGCCATCGTCGGGGCCGTGCTCCTCTCCATGTTCGCAATCTTGGGCGTGGTGCATACGATCCAGACCGGAGGCACTACCGCCAGTTACTTTGCCAGCCATCTTTGGATGATCGTCGGATTCTTCGCCACTATCGCTGTCGCCGTCTCGTTTTGGCGCCAAAAGACCGCCGTCAACTTCGGCGAAGCCAACGCCATCGACGTCGAATCCATGGGCCTCTACTGGCATTTCGTCGACATCGTCTGGATCGTCATCTTCACCGCCGTCTACCTCATCGAATACCTCTGATTTTTTACCATGAGCGCACCCGCTTCCACCGTCCCGGCCCACGACCACAGCCACGAGGCCAGCAAGTTCCAGATCTACGTGAACGTCGCCATGCTCTTGGCGATCATCACCGGGGTCGAAATCGTCGGGATCTACCTGCCGTTCGCCAAATGGATCATCGTCACCGGCTTGGTGATCCTCTCGGTCGTGAAGTTTCTCTACGTGATCTTCTACTTCATGCATCTGCGCTGGGATAAGCCCTTCTGCACGATTCTGTTTTTTATCGGCCTTGTCCTCGCCTCCGGCACGGTCTGGGCGCTGCTGGCGCTCTTTTCCGCCAAGGACAGTCTGCCCTTGCCGACCTGAGCGCATTCGGAACCGGTTGAACTCATATTTCGACCGTAAGGCGGCCTCCTGGCCGCCTTTCTTTTTCCCATGATCGACTGGCGCCACTGGCACAACGAACCCTACCTCGTCGGCGGACTCGTGTTTCTGGGCTGGCTCTACGCCGTGCTGGCCGGCCCTGCCCGCGCCCGTCTTGCCCCGGCAACGCCTTTTGCCCGCGCTCACGCCATCCGGTTCTACGCAGCGCTGGTGATCTTCTACCTCGCCGTCGGTTCGCCCTTGGACCAGATCGGCGAACGCTACCTCTTCAGCGCCCACATGCTGCAGCACCAGCTGCTGATCTACCCCGCCGCGATTCTTTTTCTGCTCGGCATCCCCTCGTGGATGATCGACCCCGTCCTGTCGCGGCCGGCTTTGCGCGTGCCGTTGCGGCTGCTTACCCAGCCGCTCATCTGCGGCCTGCTCTACAGCCTGATTATCAGCCTGTGGCATGTTCCCTGGGCCTATGATCTGGCCCTGCAAAACAAGACCGTGCACATCGTCGAGCACATCATGTTTTTTATCGGCGGACTGCTCTACTGGTGGCCTCTGCTCAGCCCTTCGCGGGTTTTTCCGCCCATCGCCTACGGCGCTCAGATGCTCTACACGCTCGCGGTGGTCATCGCGATGACGCCGGTCTTTGCCTACATCACCTTTTCGCAGGATATCCTCTATCCGACCTACGAATTCGCCCCGCGCCTCTTCCCCGACTTTACCGCCGGTGAAGATCAACTCCTTGCCGGGGTGAGCATGAAACTGGTCGGCTTGGCCGTCGCACTGGCCGGCTTCGGTGTCTCGTTCTACAAGTGGTCCTCCGAGAGCGAAAAAAAAGGGACCGGTCGCGGGACCGGCCCCTGAAAGTCACGTTGCCGGTGCCGCGCGCCGCTTACGCCTTCACCGCCGCAAAGAGATCGTCCACCGAATCGCTCTCGACGTTGATGTCCGCGAACAGCCACGAGGACAGGTAACGCTCGGAGGCGGAAGCGATGATCACGACGATCTGCTTGCCCTTGTTCTCCGGACGTTTGGCGAGTTGGAGCGCAGTCCAGACAGCCGCGCCGGACGAAATGCCGACCGGAATACCGTCGAGCTGATTGACCTGCTTCGAGACCGGCCCGGAGTCGGCCTCCTTCACACGGATGACCTCGTCGTAGATCTTGGTGTTGAGCACGCCGGGCACGAAGCCGGCGCCGATGCCTTGCAGCTTGTGCGGCCCGGGTGTGCCGCCGGAGAGCACGGGCGAGGCGTCGGGTTCGACGGCGACGATCTTCACGGAGGGTTTGCGGGCTTTGAGGACCTCGGCGATCCCGGTGATGGTGCCGCCCGTGCCCACGCCGGCGACGAGGATATCGACCTTACCGTCGGTATCGCGCCAGATTTCTTCGGCGGTGGTGGCGCGGTGGGTGGCGGGGTTGGCGGGGTTGGTGAACTGCTGGAGGATGACGGCGCCGGGAATCTTGGCGGCAAGTTCCTCGGCCTTGGCGATGGCGCCCTTCATGCCCTTCGCGCCCTCGGTGAGCACGAGCCGCGCGCCGAGGATCTTGAGGAGCTTGCGCCGCTCGACCGTCATGGTCTCGGGCATGGTGAGGATGATCTTGATACCCTTCGCCGCGGCGACAAAGGCCAGCGAAACTCCGGTATTCCCGGAGGTGGGCTCGATGAGAACCGTGTCCCGGGTGATCTTTCCGCTCTTGAGCGCGTCGTCGATCATCGCGAGGCCGATGCGGTCTTTCACCGAGGAGAGCGGATTGAAGAATTCGAGTTTGAGCAGGATTTCCGCCTGCGCGCCGTGGGCGGCCGCGGTGCGGTTGAGCCGCACGAGCGGAGTGTTGCCGATCGTTTCCGTGATGTCGTTGTGGATTTTAGCCATGGTGGATGGAGGGTTGAGGTTGGAGGGAGGGAAGAAAAATTATTTGGCCGTGCCCCAGCGCCGGTGGAGGAAGCGCTCCCAGGGCGAAAAGAAAATCTTGTCCGCAAGGAGGCCGATAACGAGGAGCACGAGCATGATGCCGATGACTTGTTCCATGGCGTTCAGTTCGCGTCCGTAATGGAGCAGGTGGCCGAGGCCGAAGCCGCTCAAGATCGTGACATAAATCTCCGCCGCCATCAGCGAGCGCCAGGCAAAGGCCCAGCCCTGTTTCATGCCGCCGACGATGAAGGGCAGCGCCGCCGGCAAGATCACGACGAGCCAGGTGTGCAGTCCGCTTGAACCCATCGTCCGCGCGGCGCGGGCATAGATCGGCGGCACGTTGCGCACGCCGTTGTCGGTCGCGATGATCACGGACCAGAGCGTGCCCATCACCACGACGAAAAACATCGCCGCCTCCGTCTGCCCGAACCACAGCAGCGCCAGCGGCACCCAGCATACGCTCGGGAGCGCCTGCAATCCCAGCGCGAGCAAGCCCAGCGTGTCGGCCAACAGGCGGAACCGCGCGGTGAGCAGGCCCAAGGGCAAACCCAGAGCGAGGCCGAAGACGTATCCGAGGAGCAGCCGCTTCAGCGTCACGAGGATCGCGCTCGCGAGCGTGCCGTCGCGCAATGCCTCCCACAGATACTGCCCCACCGTCACCGGCGATGGCACCAGCACCGGCGACCACAGACGCGCGCGAAACAGCGCCTCCCACAACAGACCCATCGCGACGAAGAACAGCAGGGCTTGGAGAAAGCGTTTCATTCGCCTGCCTCCGTCTCGGGTCGGACATGATGTTTGAGCGCGGCCGTGATCGCCGTCGCGTGCCGCGCCAGTTCCACACTGTTGATGTCGCGCGGCCGGGGCAGATCGATCTTGAACTGTTCGCGGATACGTCCCGGGTGCGGCGAAAACAACACCACACGGTCGCCCAGGCAGACCGCCTCGCGCACGTTGTGGGTCACGAAGACGATGGTCTTCTTGCGCTGCTGCCAGATACGCTGGATGTCGCCGTAGAGTTGTTCGCGAGTGAGCGCGTCGAGGGCGCCGAACGGCTCGTCCATCAGCAGCACGCGCGGATTCGGCGCCAGTGCCCGTGCCAGCGCCACGCGCTGCTTCATGCCACCCGAGAGCTCATGCACGAAGGCGTGGTGAAATTTCTCCAGCCCGACGAGGTGCAGGTAATACTCCGCCACTTTCCGGCGCTCGGCGTTGTCCAATCCCGGTTTCAACCGCAGTCCGAACATCACGTTGCCGATCGCATCGAGCCACGGGAACAGCGCCGATTCCTGGAACATCACCATGCGGTCGCGTCCGGGCCCCACGACCGGCGCGCCGTCGGTCAAGACCTGCCCGGCGTCGGCCTGGTCCAGACCCGCAATCACGCTCAGCAGTGTCGATTTGCCGCAACCGCTGGGCCCGACGAGACACACAAACTCCCCCTCGCCCACTTCGAGCGAGACGTTGTCGAGCGCGTGGACCCGGCGCGCACCCGAATGGTAGGTCTTGCTCACGCCTTGCACGGAGAGCTTGGAGGACAGGGCCTCGGCGGCGATTTCGCTCGGGAGGTTCATGGTTTCAGACCGAAAAGCCGGTCCAGTGGAATGGCGTTACGCAGAAAGCCCACGGACTGAGCGTCGGAGACGAGCGTGGCAAACGAGTCGCGCGCCACTCGGTCGGTAAAGTGCAGCCGGCTCCATGAACGCGCGACCAGCGCCGCCGGCACGTCGCGCTTAACTTCCGCGATGAGTCCGGCGCGAACCAGCGCTTGCGCCTCTGCGGGCTGTGCGACCAACCAGCCGGTGAGTTCGGCGTGCGCGGCACGGAATTTTTCCGCCAGCACCGGCCGGGTTCGGAGGAATTTCACCGCCGCGACCAGCACGGTCGTGACCGCGTCCGCCTGCTCCAGATAGATTTTGCCTCCGGCCTCCGTTTCCAACCGTGAAACCCACGGTTCCACCGTCCAAACCGCGTCGAGTTTGCCTTGGAGAAAGAGCTGGAGTTGGTCGGCGTTGGGCGTGGGCAGGACCAGCACGTCGCCACCCGTCAGCGTAATCTTGAAGCCCTGTTTCTTCAGCCAAGCTCGCGCGGCGACGTCCTGGGTGTTGCCCAACTGCGGCGTCGCCACGCGCCGGCCCTTGAAATCGCCAGGGCGCGCCAGATTCGCTTTCGGTGCGACGACGAGCGCCGCCCCGCCCTCCGCCGCGCCCGCCAAGACGCGGATCTCGTCTCCTCGGGATCGGATGTAGGCGTTCAAGGCCGGATTCGGTCCGACGTAAGCGAGGTCGATCGACCCCGCGAAAATCGCCTCCATCGCGCTCGGACCGGCATTGTAGGGAAACCACTGGATCGCAACGTCGGGCCCGAGGCGTTGCTCAAACCAGCCGCGCTGTTCTCGCGTGGTGTGCGCGCCGATAACGCCCTGTGCATGGGTGATATTGGGAAAGTAACCCACGCGCAGCGTGACCTTCTCCGCGCGCACTCCGGCCGCGCCAAGAGAGAGTAGACAGAGAAACCGGAGAATTTTGCCCGGCGACGTTGTCATATACTGTATTCGCCGAGAATTTGGTGCAGCACGCCTTCGGTTTCATGCAACCGATTCCGGGCCGGCCGCCGAGCGCCCCGTCGCGCAACGCTCGGATTGCGCGTCCGGCGTTTCGCCGCCGCCTCCGCCGAAAACGGCAGGGGCACGCCGTTCCGGCGCAGCTTGCGGAGCGTGATCTCGACCACGTCCGCCAACGTGTAGCGGTCCAAGATGCCGGCGATCGCATTGCGCACATCCAACATCAGCATCCGCAACCCGCAGTGGGTCTCGTCCGGGCAGGTGCAGCGCGTATAGGCCGACTGACTCACGCAGCCGATGGGGGCCAACGGCCCATCGATCAAACGCACCACCTGACCGATGGTAATCTCGCGGGCGGGCTTCGCGAGCCGGTAGCCGCCAAACTTGCCGCGCTGGCTTTCCACCAAGCCGGCCTCCTTCAGGGCCTGGAAGATTTGTTCGAGAAACTTGACGGGCAACCGCTCGCTTTTCGCCAAGGCCGCGACCTGCACCAACTCCCGCTCCACCTCGGCCGCAATGCCGAGGTTGATGAGGGAGCGCAGCGCGTATTCGCCTTTTTTCGATAGCTTCATCGGGTCCGAAGCTAAACCCTATTAATTCAGTAGGAATTAAAGCAAGCCCGCAGAGATAGAAAATGGAACCGCAGAACCCGGCCGCTTTCACGAACGGGCCGCCCCCGGCCGGCTAGAGCACTATCCGGAGCCCATCATACGCAGGCTCGATCCCGGCGGGCAGCGTCGCCGCCAGTTCGGCGTGGTCGCTGAGGTGCGTCAGGTGCGTGAGCAGGGTGCGCGTCGCGCCGATCTCCCCGGCGACGGCGACCGCCTCGGGGATGCTCAGGTGCGAGGGATGCGGCAGCGGGCGCAGGCCGTCGATGACCAGCAGATCGGAGCCGCGGGCGAGGGCCACACCCTCGCCGGGAACGCGCTTACAATCGGTATAGTAGGCGAATTTTTTCCCGCTGCTCCGCTCGGTAAAGACGAGACCGAGGGTGTTCACGCCGCCGTGCGGGAGCAGGGTCGAGCTAATCGTGCCCTGCGGGAGATCGAGCGTAGCGGGCATCGGCGTGAGCTTGAAAGCCGGATAACCCTTCACCACCGGGCGCTCCATGATCGCGTAGGGGTAGATCGCGAGCACGCGACCGATGCCTTCGTCCGTGGAGTAAACGGGCAACCCCACCCCGCCGAGCAAATCGCAAAAGCGCCGCAGGTCGTCCATGCCCGCGATGTGGTCGGTGTGGCCGTGCGTAAGGATGAAAAGATCGAGCTGGCGGATATTATCCCGGATGCACTGGAGACGGAACTCCGGCGCGGCGTCCACCTGGATGCGCAGGCCGTCCATCACGACGTGGATCGAGGCACGGGTGCGGCGGTTGCGGGGATCGGCCGAAGTGCACACGGCGCAATCGCACGCGATCATGGGCACGCCTTGGGAAGTGCCGGTGCCGAGGAAAATGATTTCCATATGGGAACCGCAAAGAAACGGAAAGCCGCGCGTTTCGCCAGCCCGCAAGCGCCGCCGCGCCCGCGCCGGTCAATTTTCCAGCAGCATCGCGAGCAGGGCCGCCTCGTCGATCACCGGGATGCCGAGGGCGCGGGCCGTATCCTGCTTTTCTCCACTCCCCTCGCCCGCCACCACGAAATGAGTGTTCCGGCTCACGCTGCCGGCGACCTTACCACCGGCGCCGACGATCCTCGCCTCCGCCTGCGCACGCGTGAGACCCGGCAAAGTTCCCGTGAGGACAAACGTCTTGCCTGTCAGCAGCGCCGCACCGGCCGCCGGCACGCCGGGTCGCACACCCGCCGCGAGCAGATCGGCGAGCCGGGCCCGGTTCTTCGGATTCTGGAGATACTCCGCCACGGCCGCGCCCGTGGTCACGCCGAGGACGGACGACAGCTCTTCGGCCGTCGCAGCGGCCAGCGCATCGAGCCCGCCAAAACGCCGCGCCAGCGTCTTCGCCGCGACTCCACCCACCTGCGGCAGGCCAAGGCCGTGGATAAAACGCCACAGCTCGGCCTGCTTGCTGCGGTCGATTGCCGCCAACAGGCGGTCGGCGGTCTTGCCGCCGACCCCGTTCACGGTCAGCAGTTGCTCGCGGCGCAGGCGGTAAAGATCGGGAATGGTTTTCACCAGCCCGCCCGCGACCAAGCCGTCGATCACCGCAGGCCCGAGACCATTGATATCGACGCACGCCGCCGAGGCGAAGTGCTGCAACCTCCGCCTGAGCCGCGCGGCACAATCGTCGTTCGGGCAACGCACGGCGACTTCCCCGGCGACGCGCACCACCGCCGTTCCGCACTCGGGGCAGGCTTCCGGAAACACGTAGGGCCGGCTCGTGTCCGTCCGCCGCGCGCGGTTCACCCCGACGATGGACGGAATGATTTCACCGGCCTTCTCAACATACACGAAGTCGCCCACGCGGAGATCGAGCCGCGCGATCTCGTCGCGATTGTGCAAGGTCGCGCGGGTGATCGTCGCGCCGCCCAACCGCACGGGAGAAAACTCGGCCACGGGCGTCAGCACACCCGTGCGGCCGATCTGCACGGCGATCGCCAGCAACCGCGCCTCGGCTCGCTCGGCGGCAAACTTGTAGGCGACCGCCCAGCGCGGCGCATGCCCGGTCGCGCCGACTTCTTCGCGCAGGGCCGCGGCATCGAGTTTCACCACGGCACCGTCGATCGGATAGCCGAGTTGGGGCCGCGCGCGGTCCAGCGCCTGCACCGCCGCCCAAATCTCGGCCGCCCCGCGCGCGAAGAAAGATTTCTCCGGTCCGGGCAGCCCCCAAGCCTTCGCTTGGGCAAGAAACTCGCGCTGCGATTTCGGCCGGGCTGATGTCGGCGCGCACGCGCCCCAGCCGTAGAACACCACCGCAAGGCCCCGCTCCGCGACCGCGCGCGGATCGGTCGATTTCAGCGTCCCGGCCGCGAGGTTGCGCGGATGCGCGAAGGGCGGCTCCCCGGTCGCTTCGCGCTCGCGATTGATCCGCGCAAACTCCGCCGACGGCAGATAGACTTCGCCGCGCAGCTCGACGAGATCGGGAATCGGGTTGGTCGCGCCACTCGCCGCGTCCTTCTCGAGCAATACCCGCGGCAATCCCACGATGGTCAGCGCGTTCGTCGTCACATCGTCGCCCTCGAGACCGTTGCCGCGTGTGACCGCGCGGACGAGCTTGCCTTGCTCATAGGTGACGCTGATCGCGAGGCCGTCGAATTTTGGCTCGACCACGTAGGCGGGGTCGGCGCGACCAAGCTGCTGCGCCAACCGAGCGGAGAACGCTTTCAGCTCCGCCTCGGTGTAGGCTTTTTCGAGGCTCTGCATCGGCTCGCGGTGCCGGTGAGTCGGAAACGCACCGCTGCGGTCGTCGCCCAACGAATCGCTCGGCGAGGCCTCGCGGTCCGGGGAGGGAAAGTCCCGCTCAAGCGCCGCCAACTCGCGCTTGAGCTGGTCGTAGGCGGCATCGGTAATCTCGGGCGCCGATTTTTTGTAGTAGAGTTCGTCGTGGTGCCTGATCTCGGCGCGGAGGACATCCACGCGCGTTCGGGCGTTTTCAGCGGTCGGTCGCTCTGCGGCGATCACGGCCGCAGCAGCGAGGAGCAGCGCGACTCCCAACAAACGCAGCAAACCGCCGCCGGCCGAAAAATCGTTCCGTGTTTTCATGGGAGAGCGCATCTTGTCGGGAAACCCGGAATTCGGCCGGCAGGCATACGCGGAGCGCCCGCCGGAGGGGAGCATAAAAAAAGGCGCCCCGCCGGAAGCGGAGCGCCTTGAAACTGTTTCCTAGCGTGATCGTGAGACCGGCGCGGACTTAGTAGTCCATGCCGCCGCCGGGAGGATGGCCGTGGCCGCCGCCGCCCGCTTCCTTCTTCTCGGGGATCTCGGTGATCATGCATTCGGTCGTGAGCAGGAGACCGGCGATCGAAGCCGCGTTCTGCAGCGCGGTGCGGGTGACCTTCGTGGGGTCAACGACGCCGGCCTTGACGAGGTCTTCGAACTTATCGGTCGCCACGTTGTAGCCAACGTTACCCTTGGAGCTGAGGACTTCCTTGACGACGACACCGCCATCGACGCCCGCATTGTAGCAGAGAGCCCGGATGGGGTGCTCGATGGCGCGACGGACGATCTGGGCGCCGGCAGCCTCATCACCTTCGAGCTTGAGAGCTTCGATGGCCTTGATGGTGCGGAGCAGAGCGACGCCGCCGCCGGCGACGATACCCTCTTCAACGGCCGCGCGGGTCGCATGGAGAGCGTCTTCGACGCGGGCCTTCTTTTCCTTCATCTCGGCTTCCGTGGCGGCGCCGACGTTGATGACGGCGATACCGCCGGCCAACTTGGCGAGACGCTCTTGGAGCTTCTCGCGGTCGTAGTCGGAGGTGGTCTCGTCGATCTGGCGGCGGATTTGCTTCACGCGACCCTGGATGTCGGAGCCCTTGCCGGTGCCTTCGACAATGGTGGTATTCTCCTTGTCGATGACGATCCGCTTGGCCTTGCCGAGATCGGCGAGGGTGAGGTTCTCGAGCTTGAGGCCGAGGTCCTCGGTGATACATTTGCCACCGCAGAGGACGGCGATGTCCTCGAGCATGGCCTTGCGGCGGTCGCCGAAGCCGGGGGCTTTGACGGCGCACACATTGAGGGTGCCGCGGATCTTGTTCACGACGAGGGCGGCGAGGGCCTCGCCCTCGACTTCCTCGGCGATGATCAGGAGGGGCTTGCCGCCCTTGGCCACCGTCTGGAGCAGCGGGAGCATCTCCTGGAGATTCGAGATCTTCTTCTCGTGGATGAGCACGTAGGCGTCCTCAAGGACGACCTCTTGGCTCTCGTTGTTGGTCACGAAGTAAGGCGAGAGGTAGCCCTTGTCGAACTGCATGCCCTCGACGACGTCGAGGGTGGTCTCGATGGACTTGGCCTCTTCGACGGTGATGGTGCCGTCTTTGCCGACCTTGTCCATGGCGTCGGCGATGATGTCGCCGATCGTCTCGTCCCAGTTGGCGGAGACGGTCGCGACCTGGCGGATTTCCTCGCGGTCGGAGACCTTCTTGGAAACGCGCGCGAGCTCGGCGACGGCGGCCTCGACGGCCTTGTCGATACCGCGCTTGAGGTAGATCGGGTTGGCCCCGGCGGTGACGTTCTTGAGACCCTCGCGGTAGATGCCCTCGGCGAGGACGGTGGCGGTGGTGGTGCCGTCGCCGGCGCTGTCGGAGGTCTTGGATGCGACTTCCTTCACCATCTGCGCGCCCATGTTCTCGTAGGGATCCGGCAGCTCGACTTCCTTGGCGACGGTGACGCCGTCCTTGGTCACGGTCGGGGAACCGAATTTCTTGTCGATGACGACGTTGCGGCCCTTGGGCCCGAGGGTCACTTTGACCGCGCGGGAGAGCAGCTCGACGCCGCGGAGGATTTTCTGACGAGCGGCCTCGTCGAAGATAAGTTGTTTAGCAGGCATGGTTTTTTAGAGAATTAGACTGAGGTTTGTTTTTAGTTTTTCCGGGGACCGCTTAGACGAGAACACCGAGGATGTCGTCTTCGCGCACGAGAGTGTATTTGACCTCGTCGATTTTGACTTCGGTGCCGCCGTATTTGCTGATGAGGACCTTGTCGCCGACCTTCACTTCGAAGGTGGAGAGCTTGCCGTTTTCATCTTTTTTGCCGGTGCCGAGGGCGATCACTTCGGCCTCCTGCGGCTTTTCCTTGGCGCTGTCCGGGATGATGATCCCGCCGCGCACTTGCTCTTTTTCTTCTAGGTGCTTCACGAGAACGCGATCACCGATGGGTTTGATTTTTACTTTGGCCATATGGTTTTTGTTTTTGGGCTGAAGGTTATTTTGGGATGTGGATTCCAATAGAGCGCAGGGTCGGCGGCAAACCGCAACCCCGCACCGCATATTGAAAATTATTTCTTGTTCTTGTCTTCGTCGACGACCTCGAAATCGGCGTCGACGACGTCGGCTTTCTTCTCGGTCTTTTTCGCGGATGGCGCGGGCTGGCCGGCGTCTGGGCCGGGCGCTGCACCCTCGGGGGACGCGGCGCCGGCCGCTTGGGCGGCGGCGGCGACATCGGCGTAAAGCTCCGCGCCGACCTTGGAGAGATTCTCCATGGCGGTCTTCATGCGGTCGCCGTCGTTGCTCTCGAGGTCCTTCTTGGCGTCGGCGATGGCGGCCTCGATCTTGGACTTCTTCTCGACCGGAATCTTGTCGCCGGAGTCTTTGAGTGTTTTCTCCAATTGATAGATCGTGCTATCAAGCTGGTTCTTCGCGTCAACGGCCTCGCGGCGTTTCTTGTCCTCGGCGGCATTGAGCTCGGCTTCCTTGGTCATCTTTTCGACCTCTTCCTTGGAGAGGCCGGATGAGCCTTGGATTGTGATTTTCTGGTCCTTGCCGGTGCCGAGGTCTTTGGCGGAAACATGCAAGATGCCGTTCGCGTCGATGTCGAAGGTGACTTCGATCTGCGGTGTGCCACGCGGAGCGGGCGGGATGCCGTCGAGCTTGAAGGTCCCGAGGGTCTTGTTGTCCTTGGCCATCGAGCGCTCGCCTTGGAGAACGACGATTTCGACGCCCGGCTGGTTGTCGGTGTAGGTGGAAAAGGTTTGGGTCTTCTTCGAGGGAATCGTGGTGTTGCGCGGGATCATCGCAGTCGAGACATCGCCGGCCGTCATGATACCGAGCGTCAGCGGGGTGACGTCGAGGAGGAGCACGTCGCGCACGTCGCCCTTGAGCACGCCGCCTTGGATCGCGGCGCCGATGGCGACGACCTCGTCGGGATTCACGCCTTGGTGCGGGGGCTTGCCGCCTAGGGTCTTCGCGATTTCGACGACCTTGGGCATGCGCGTCATGCCGCCGACGAGAACGAGTTCGTCGATCTTGTCGGAGGTGAGCGCGGCGTCTTTGAGACAGTTCTTGAACGGCGCGATGCACCGCTCGAAAAGACTTTCGCAAATCTGCTCCATCTTGGCGCGCGTGAGCTGCACGTTGAGGTGCTTCGGACCCGAGGCGTCGGCGGTGATGAAGGGCAGGTTGATATCGACCGACTGCGTGGAAGAGAGGGCGATCTTGGCCTTCTCCGCCTCTTCCTTTAGACGTTGAAGCGCCATCGGATCTTTGCGGAGGTCGATGCCGTTTTCCTTTTTGAAAGTATCCACGAGCCACCCGATGATGGCCTCGTCCCAATTATCGCCGCCGAGGTGGGTGTCGCCGTTGGTCGCCTTAACCTCGAAAACGCCGTCGCCGATCTCAAGCACCGAGACGTCGAACGTGCCGCCGCCCAAGTCGAACACCGAGATCTTCTCGTCCTTCTTTTTGTCGAGGCCGTAGGCCAAAGAGGCCGCCGTGGGTTCGTTGATGATGCGGAGCACCTCAAGACCGGCGATCTTGCCGGCATCCTTGGTGGCTTGGCGCTGCGAATCGTTAAAATAAGCCGGCACGGTGATTACCGCTTGGGTGATCTTCTCACCGAGGTAGGCCTCGGCGTCGGCCTTCAACTTGCCCAAAACAAATGCCGCGATCTGCTGCGGGGCGAGTTGCTCGGTCTTGTCGCCCGATTGCACCTCGATGTAGGCGTCGCCGTTCTTACCCTCGACGACCTTGTAGGGCATGTTCTTCGACTCTTCACGCACCTCGGTCAGCTTACGACCGATGAAGCGCTTGGCCGAAAACACCGTGTTGCGCGGGTTGGTGATGGCTTGGCGCTTGGCCGCCTGACCCACGAGACGCTCGCCGGATTTGGTGAAAGCCACGACCGAGGGCGTGGTCCGTGCGCCTTCGGCGTTCGGGATCACGATGGGCTCGCCGCCCTCCATGATCGCCATGCAGGAGTTGGTGGTGCCCAGATCGATGCCGAGAATTTTGCTCATTTGAACTCTGTTTAGCAATGGATGTGCCGTCATGCGGCAGCTTTCTTTAGGTACTGTTAAGCAAATTTTTACGATTCACTGTCCGGAAAAGTATCTCATCGAAACCTCAAATCTCGGGCCATTCTGTCCCGCTTTTCGTCAACTTACGTCCCACCCGTGACACAATCGGCGTCTCGGTTGTCTTTTCGGCGCAACGCCCCCAATATCCCGCCATGGAAACGGAAATCACGGTCCCCGACGAAGTCCCGGTTATGACCCTGCCCAACGTCGCTTTCTTCCCGCAGGCGCTGCTCCCGCTGCATATCTTCGAACCGCGTTATCGGGAGATGCTCCGCGACGTCCTCGCGACCAATCGCATTTTTGCCATCGCCGGCCTCGATCAACGCCTGCTTGGCCAGCCCGGGACCATCGAGCCCCAGCATCGTATCGTCGGCGTCGGCATCGTCCGCGCCTGCCAGAAAAACCAAAACGGCACTTCCGATCTCCTGCTTCAAGGTCTCTGCCGAGCGGAAATTTCCGGGATCGTCAGCGATGATCCCTATCGCCGTATCCGTGTTCGCACTCTCACGAGCGAACCCGGCGCGACGTTGTCCGAAAACGAACGGCTCCGCGCCGAGTTGGCCCGGCTCATCGGCCTGAAAACCAAGCTCGCCGAAACCAACGCCGGCGAACTCACCGCCTTTCTCGAGAACGTGGTTGATCACGAAACCTTCGTCGACATCGCCGCCTTCAATCTTTGCGAAAACCCCGCGCTCAAGCAGACCCTGCTCGAAACTCTCGACGTCAACCGGCGTTTCCAGCTCTTCAGCCAGGCGCTCCGCCGCGACATCGCCGAAATAAAGCTTCGGTTGAAACTGCAAGGCGGCTTGGCGGACGACCGCATCGCCGACAACTGACCCGGCCCCGACCGATCCGCTCTCCGGAAAAGTTCGGCGAAGCGCTTGGAAAATGGAGCCGACAATCGGACTTGAACCGATGACCTGCTCATTACGAATGAGCTGCTCTACCAACTGAGCTATGTCGGCGCGCTTCACGCCAGAAGAGCGGAAGAAACTCGCCACCCCTGCAAGGGCAAGCCTCATTTTCCCTCCCAATCTTCCCCTGTGACGTCTCTCTCCACCGATCTCTTCGACTATCATTTGCCCGAGCGGCTCATTGCGCAAACCCCGGTCGCCCGCCGCGACCAATCCCGCCTCTTGGTCGTCGACCGCGCCACCCGCTCGCTGGCCCACCACAGCTTCTCGGACCTCCCGCGTTTCCTCCGCCCCGGCGACACCCTTTTTCGCAACAACGCGGCCGTCCTTCCCGCACGTCTCCACGCCCGCCGGCCCACCGGGGGACAGGTCGAGTGCCTGCTCCTGCGCCCCGCCGAGGGCGCTGAGGGCCAGACTTGGCTCTGCTTGGTCAAACCCGGGAAAAAACTGCCCGTCGGCGCCACGTTTGCCGATCCCGGCGGCGCCTTCACGGCCGAGATCGTCGCGCGCGCGCCCGACGGTTCCGCGAGTGTGCGCTTTACCACCCCGGGCGACGAGCCGGTCACCGCCCTTGCCAACCGTCTCGGCGAGGTCCCGCTCCCGCCCTACATCACCCGCCCGGCCGACCCCGAAAATCCCTCGAATCCGACCGAGCTCGACCGCGAGCGCTATCAGACCGTCTACGCCAACCGCGAACGGCAGGTCGCCGTCGCCGCGCCCACCGCCGGGCTGCACTTTACGCCGGAGTTGCTTGCGACCTTGCAATCCCAAGGCGTCCTCACCGCCGACCTCACGCTTCACGTCGGGCTCGGCACCTTCAAACCGATCACCTCCGCCGCCATCGCGAGCCACACCATCCACCGCGAACTCTACGAAATCCCGGTCGCGACCCAACGCGCGCTGTTCCCGCCCCTCGGCGGACGGCGGATCGCAGTGGGGACCACCTCGGTCCGCTCCATCGAGGATTTTCTCGCCGGGAATGCTGCGCCGCTGGACCGTCCGCACATCGCCGAGGCCGGCATCTACATTTACCCGCCGCGTCCGTTTCTCGGCGTCGACGCCCTCATCACCAACTTTCACCAACCCCGTTCCACCCTTCTCTGTCTCGTGGCGTCGTTTCTGGCCCCCCGCTCGACCGACGGCATCGCCTGGCTGCAACAGATCTACGCCGAGGCCATCGCCCGCGAATACCGGTTCTTCAGCTACGGCGACGCGATGCTGATCCTGTGACGCTGCGGTGAAAAAACGCCTCCGACTTGCTTTGACATCGAACCACGCTCATCCGTCGTTTCCCTCCGCCGATGATCCCCGCCCCCCGCCTCCTCAAATTCGCCGGACTCGCCCTTGTCGGCGCCACTCTCGGCTTTTGGGCGGCCAAGGGCGCGCACCTCGGCTGGAGCCAAAACCGCGTGCCCGTCGCGAAGACCGACGAGATCACCGGCATTGTGTTCACGACCTATGAGGAGCGTTTCGTGCCCGGGGTAGAATTCCTCGGCACCGGCCTGATCCTCGGGGCCGTCTGTCTCGGCATCGCCTTTTTCCTTCGTCAGAAAAAACCAACCGCATCCAACTCATGAAAAAACTCGTCCTCGCCTCCCTCGTCTCCGCCGCCCTCGCCGCCGCCGCCCACGCGGCGCCCACGTCCTTTGATTTCAAGGACCCCAAGGGCGTGAACACCCTCCAGTTCTCCCTCGATTCGGTCCTCGAACCCATCGCCGGCACCGCCGCCGGTGTGACCGGGACCGTCGCCTTCGACCCGGCCAATCCCGCCGCCACCACCGGCAAGATCGTCATCGCCACCAAGTCCTTGGTCGTCCCCAACGCCACCATGAACGAGCACTTGCTCGGCAACAACTGGCTCGATGCCGCCGCCAATCCCGAGATCACCTTCCAACTCACCGCTCTCGAGGGCACGAAGACCGCCGGTAACGTCACCACCGCCGTCGCGACCGGCAAATTCACCCTCAAGGGCGTCACCAAGGACATCAAGGTCCCCGTCAAACTCACGTTTCTCCCCGACTCCTTCGGCAAACGCATCAACAAACCGGAGGTCAAGGGCGACCTCCTCGTCCTCCGCGGCGAATTCATGGTGATGCGCGGCGACTACGGGATTCAACCCGGCAAGAACGAGGACAAGGTCAACCCCGAGATCAAGATCACCATCGCGATCGTCGGCAGCGCCCCCAAAGCCTGATTTTCCCTCTCGCTTTCTTTGCAATCGAGGACGGCCCGAAAAGGCCGTCCTTTCTTTTTGCCCGCGCCCGCGCCAATGTTCCCGTCATGACCGACGACGAACTCCAAACTCTGGTCGAAGACGCCACCGCCGATTTCGCCCTCGGCGAAACCGACGCCGCCATCGCCAAGCTTTCCCGCGCCACCGCCGCCGCGCCCGCGTCTTTCGAAGCTTGGCACGCCCTTTCCGAGGTCAACTTCTCCCTCCGCCACCTCGACGCCGCCCTCGCCGCCGGCGAACGCGCCCACGCCCTCCAGCCCGCCGATCTTTTCATCAACACCACCCTTTCCCGCATCTGGATGGAACGCGGCGACAAGGCCCGCGCGGAACACTTCGGCGCCCAAGCCAAGATCCAAAGCTGGAAAGAACAGCTCAAATCCCCGCCTTCCGCCGACGCCGATTCCTCACCCTGACCGGCCCGTTGACACGCCCTCCCGCCCCTCCGTAATTTCTTCTCCTTATGGAAGCTCCGGCCTACGTCCTCGAATTCGAAAAGCCTCTCCGCGAACTCACCCAACAGCTCGAAGAATTGCGCCAACGTTCGCTCGAGACCAACGTGGACCTGGCCCGTGAAATCCACGGTATCGAGAAGAAGATCGAGGCCACCCGTCGCGAAATCTACTCGGCCCTCACGCCTTGGCAGAAGGTCCAGATCGCCCGCCACCCGAAGCGACCCTACGCCCTCGATTACGTCGGCCTCATCTGCACCGGCTTTCAGGAACTCCATGGCGACCGCCAGTTCAACGACGACCGCGCTCTCGTCGGCGGCACCGCCTTCTTCAACGGCGATGCCGTCATGATCATCGCCCAGCAAAAGGGCCGCGACACCAAGGAGAAGATCGCCCGCAACTTCGGGATGGCCCAGCCCGAAGGTTACCGCAAAGCCCTCCGGCTGATGAAAATGGCCGAGCGCTTCGGCCTGCCCGTGCTGTCTTTCATCGATACGCCCGGTGCCTTTCCCGGCATCGAATCCGAGGCGCGCCACGTCTCCGAGGCCATCGCCGTCAACCTCCGCGAGATGGCCATGCTCAAGACCCCCACCATCTCCGTCATCGTCGGCGAGGGCGGGTCCGGCGGCGCCCTCGGTATCGGCGTCACCGACCGCGTGCTCACCTTCGAGAACAGCTACTACTCCGTCATTTCCCCCGAGGGTTGTGCCGCGATCCTTTGGAAGGACGCCGCCGCCGCGCCCAAGGCCGCCGCCGCGCTCAAGCTCAGCGCCGATCACCTCGAGAAGATGGGTATCGTGGACGAGGTCATCCCCGAGCCGTTGGGCGGCGCGCACAACGACCCCGCCGCCGCCGCCGCCGCGTTGAAATACGCCCTTCAAAAGCATTTCAACGACCTCCGCGCCCTCGACACCGCCAAGCTGCTCGACACCCGTTACGAACGCTACCGCCACCTCGGCGTCTACGTCGAAGCCGGCGCCACGCGCAGTTAAGTCCGACAACGCCGCGGGCTGGAGCCGCGCGCCCCGAGCCGGCCCATGTGCGTTCGCGCCCTCACTTTCGCACCGTCAGCAACTCGATCTTCTCGGCCCGCGCCATCGCCGGGCTGATCTCCACCACCGCCCCGGAGAGCCGCACGTCGCCTTCCGCGACCTCGAAGCGCTTCGGCATCCCGTCGATAAATCGCGAAACCACCGGCGCCACCTCTCGCCCCAGCACCCCGGCATAAGGTCCGGTCATGCCCACGTCGCACATGAACGCCGTGCCCTTCGGCAACACCGTCGCATCCGCCGTCGGCACGTGGGTATGCGTGCCCAACACCGCCGTCACCCGCCCGTCCAGATGCCAGCCGAGCGCGATCTTCTCGCTCGTCGCCTCGGCGTGGATCTCCACTATGATCGCATCGGCCTGGCCCTTCAGTTGTTCGATCATCCGGTCCGCGCAGAGAAACGGGCAATCCGCCCTCAGGTTCATGAAGGTGCGGCCGAGAACCGTGAACACCGCGACCCGAAAGCCCCGTTTTTCGATGATCACGTGATCCCAGCCGGGATTGGATTTCGGCAGGTTCGCCGGCCGGCACACCTGCTCCATCCCGCCGATTTCCGTCTCCCAGCCGCGCTGGTCCCACACGTGATCGCCCAGCG
>ENA-ORBV01004032-ORBV01004032.1-microbial-mat-metagenome-genome-assembly--contig:-NODE-4032-length-28733-cov-22.597292_pt1 | contig 28733 bp, 24 predicted proteins | sample MGYA00237777_ERZ505514 | MGnify/ENA primary metagenome ERZ505514 (study PRJEB26160, sample SAMN06269048) | microbial mat metagenome | isolation source: Oligotrophic lake microbial mat | place...
TTTCAAGCAGAAGACGGCATACGAGATTCGCCTTAGTCTCGTGGGCTCGGAGATGTGTATAAGAGACAGCGTCCACGTCCTGGACCTCTTTGCGCCCCCCAGCCAGGGCACCGGCATCGACCAGCGCCGCTAGGACTCCTTATGCACGCCGAGGGTGCGCGATGCCCAACACCTCCCCCGCCGTCACTCGGCGTGCCTTTACACTCATCGAGCTGCTGGTCGCCATCGCCATCATCGCGGTGCTCATCTCGATCCTGCCGCCCGCGCTCGGCGAAGTTGACGGAAGGGAGCACGCAACGGCGCGATCTCCATGAGCGTCAACGAAAACCGCCTGCACGCGCAGGCGGTTTTTTCTGGCGCTCCAGTTCGATCCAGGACTCAGGGCTTGCGGGGGCGATCCGGCCGCGTCGTCCTGGGCTGCTCCTCTGTCGGCTCCGGATCGCCGTTGAGCTCTCCGCCTTCGCCGCCATCGGGGCCGTCGGGGCCGTCGCCCGCAGCGCCGTCGTCCCCGCCGAGGTCGGGCAGCGGGTTCGGCGGCGTGGGGAGCGGGATTCCGCCGCCGGAGTTGCCAGCCACCAGCCACTCGATCGAGCCGTCATCGCGGACGATGCCCAGATCGCGGAGCAGGGGCATGCCGCCCGCGCCAGTGCCGCCGGTGCCGCTGGAGTCCATGTAGACCATGATGGCGTGCCAGCCGGTGTCGAACTTGGCGGGCAGCGGGAAGACGCCGTTCTGCCCGTACTTGTTCTGGGCCGCCTGCGTGGCGGGGCCGACCTGCGGATCGCCCATGATGGTGGCGAACTCGCTGATAAGTTCTCCCAGCCCGTCGGGCATGCGCTCGTACGTTCCGTAGTCGCCGGCCAGCATGTCCCGGAAGTCGTTGATACGGCTCTCGTCGATGCTCGGGTGGGCGCTGGCGATGAAGGACGCCTGGACCGCGTCGCGGTCCCGAGCCTGGATGCCCGTCAGTGCGGGCTCCACCATCTGGTTCATCATGCCGGCCACCTGCATGACGCCGATGATGACCATGACCCACACCACGCTGAGCACGATGCCGATGATCAGCCCGGCGATCGCCAGGCCCACGCCCTTGACGCGCCCGCCGGACATGCCGATCGCCAGCAGGGCCAGCCCGCCGAACAGCACGCCCAGCACCGAGAGCCCGGGGATGCAGCAGATCAGCGAGCAGACCAGCGACAGCACCGCCATCGCGCTGGTCCGGGGCGTCACCCCGGTTCCATACGCCGCGGGGTGCTGCTGGCCATACTGCTGGGGATATGGATTGGCGTAGGGATTCTGGCTCATGCCGGCATGACCCCGAGGGTGCGACAGATCGCATGGCCGAGCCACGCGCGTGGGGGAAGTGTACCCCCCGGACAGGCTTGTTCCGGGGAGGCGGGTCGGGGTTTCAGCCCAGCGACCGCGGACCCACCCCCAGCCATGCCGGGAGGCCGGATCTCACCCGCCTGCCTTCGCCACCACGAAGTACTCCCCCCACTGCTGGACCATTGACTCGATCACCAGCCCCGCCGCCTCGATCTCCGCCGTCAGTTCCTCGCGCGTGTGCTCGATGTCGTGCGTGGGGTCCAGCCTCCACTCCACGCCCAGTTCCCGCTTATACGGGACGCGCCAGTCCCGCTCAAACGCGGGCACCCGCACGAGCACCCGCGACGCCCCCAGACGTGCCACCAGGTGCCGCAGCACGCAGGGGCGATCGGGCAGGTGCTCGAGCACGTTTGACAGCACGATGGTGTCGATCGCCCCGCTCAGGCCGGGAACCGCCTTGCCGACCGCGACATTCAGGATGTCCGCCAGCACATACGCCACCGAGCCGGCCTCGCCCCGCGGCCCGCCCTCCGCCGGGTCGACCGCAATCCCATGCAACGCCGTGTGCTCGCGGGCGGCCGCGAGGTTGGCGGCGTTCATGTCCACTCCCACGACCCGTGCCCGGCAATGCTCGGCGATCGCGGTCGCGAGAACCCCCAAGCCGCAGCCAAGATCAGCCACCCGCTCACCGGCGCGGATCCGCTCAAGGAAAAAGTCGTGGTACCGCGTGTGGCGGTGCTTGGGATGCAAGCCGTCGCCCCGCTCGCCCTCGGCCCGGATGGCGGCCATGCCCAGGCGGGCGTAGACCGCGCTGTCGAGGGCGAAGAGGAAGCGGGCCGCGTCGGCGGGAGGCAACCGCCTCGCCAGCGCGTTGATCGCCTTGTCGAACGAGGCGGCGGCGGCAAGGGGGTCGGCCTCGAGCATCGAGGCGGGCCAGGTGACTTCCGGCGCCAAGGACGCGCGGAGCGTGCCCGGGGCGTTGCAGTGAGGGATGGCGTCGGCGGTGTGGGCGGGCATGGCGGAACCTCCGGAGCGGATATCGGCGTGTGCCAGGGGTGGCGAACGGTTTATGCCGACGGGCGGAGGCTTTCGGGCAGGTCGGAGGTACGCCGCCGATGCTGGAGGGGCTGGGGGCCCCTTCCCCGTTGCGGGGTTCGGCTCGTCGCGGCACTCCTCACCGCTACCCCCCCACCGCCCACCGGTATCATCCTCAGCCTCGGGCCGATGGAAAGGCCTCAGCAAGCGGCCCAACAGAAAGGCCCGACACGGATGTCAGACACCCACCAGCCCGCCCCCCTCGACCCCGCTGGCGCCCAGCGGGCCATCGAGCAGGTCCGCGACGCCTACAAGCGCCTCCGCACCGAGATTTCACGCATCATCGTGGGGCAGGATGAGGTCGTCGACCAGTCCCTGATGGCGATCCTGTGCCGCGGGCATGCCGTCGTCGTCGGCGTACCGGGGCTGGCCAAGACCCTGCTCATCTCCACCATCGCCCGCACGCTCGGGTTGGCGTTCAATCGCGTGCAGTTCACGCCCGACCTGATGCCCTCGGACATCACCGGCACCGAGGTGATCCAGGAGGATAAGTCCACCGGGCACCGCGAGTTGCGCTTTGTGCGCGGTCCCATCTTTGCCAACGTGATCCTCGCCGATGAGATCAACCGGACTCCCCCCAAGACCCAGGCCGCCCTGCTCGAAGCCATGCAGGAACGCCAGGTAACGGTGGGCGGAGTGGCCCACAAGCTCCCGATTCCGTTCTTTGTGCTGGCGACGCAGAATCCGATCGAGCAGGAGGGCACCTACCCGCTGCCGGAGGCCCAGCTCGACCGCTTCATGTTCCAGATCCTGATCAAGTACCCGACGGCCGATGAGGAACTCGAGATCGTCCGCCGATCGGCGAGCAAGGCGGAGATCGCGATCCAGACGGTGCTGCCGGCCGCGGAGATCAACCGGGTGCAGCAGCTCGTGCAGCATGTGCCGGTGGCCGACCATGTGATTCGGTACGCGCTTCGCCTGGTCCGCACCACCCGCGTGAACGAGCCGATCGAGGGCGGGCTGCCGCGACCCGCGGTCGTCAAGGACTACGTCTCCTGGGGCGCGGGCCCCCGCGCCAGCGAGTACCTGATCCTTGCCGCCAAGGCGCGGGCCATCCTCACCGGCTCCTACCACGTCACGCCCGACCACGTCAAAGCCGTCGCCAAGCCCGTGCTCCGCCATCGCATCCTGACCAACTTCAACGCCGAGGCGGATCAGGTGACGACTGACACGATCATCGACGCCCTGCTGGCGGCGGTCCCGGTCGAGGGCTCTTCGGCCGAGGAACGCAAGCGGATGGAGACGGTGATGCGGTGAGGTCAGGGGCGTGCCACGGGTGGCTCGGCGCTTTGGGCGAGAGCGTGCAATGAAGGGACCTCGCCGACAGGTCGTTGAAGGGACGTTGCCGACAGGTTGTTTGACAGCATAGAGCCTTGGATGAGCAGGTCGGTGCTGATGGCTCGGATCTTGACGTGGCCGTAGTACAAGCGCAGTTGGCGGTCGATCTCCTGGATGCGGACCGGCTCGCCCACCAGTCCTCGCCCGTCCGCGGGCTGATATGCTCCGAACCGTCGCTCTCGCCCGACTTGGCCGCCCGACCTGGCCGCCCAACGCCACGCCCCGCACTCTCGCTGGACGGGCCTCCCCGGCGTCGCATCCTCAAAGCCGCCCCGCTTATCTGGTATGCACCCCGCCCGTCTACGATGGTCCGCCCGCGGAGTTGATAATGCTGTCGCAGACCACCGAGTACGCCCTGAGAGCCATGGCCGCCCTGGCCTATCGACCTGAGGAACTCACGCCCACCCCGCTTCTGGCGGCCACCACCAAGGTTCCCTCCAACTACCTGGCCAAGGTCCTCCAGCAACTGGCCGGAGCGGAGTTGATCGTCGGGCGCCGTGGCGTCGGGGGCGGGTATCGCCTGGCGCGCCCCGCCTCGCAGATCAGCCTGCTCGAAGTCGTCCGGTCTGTCTCCAAGGTCGAGCGGATCACGACCTGCCCGCTGGGCCTGCCAAACCACGGCCCGAACCTCTGCCCCCTGCACAAAAAGGTGGACGAGATGCTTTGCAAGGTCATCGAGACCTACGACGGCGTCTCGCTTCAGGACCTGCTCGACCAGCCGGGACAGAACATGCCGCTGTGCGATGAGTCGCGCACCGCCAAACTCCGGGTCGACCCGGCCCTGCGCAAGGGGTGATCGCGGGGCGAACGCAACGCCAGCCGGTCCCACGAGGCTCCCACCCCCGCTTCCGCTGAATCTCGCGCCTAAGTCCGTTTTCACGGCGCTTTTCAGAGCACGCGCCGTACAGTCCGTACAGAGGCTCCCGCCGCGCGCGACTCTCGCCGGTTGGATGGCCAAGACCCCGACGCCGTGGTACGTTTGTGGAGTCGATGGAGGGTGTGGACATGCGCCGTGCGTGTGTAGTCATCGCGGTCGCCGCCGGGTGCTGTCCGGTCGCACACGCCGACGTGGCGGGCCTCAACTTCTGGGACGCCCGCGTCGAGTTTGGCGTCTTTGCCGACGGCGGAACCTGTGGAAACCCGGACCAAGGCCAGGCCGCCCTTTCACCGGGACTTACCTTGAAGCTCTGGGAGATGACCGACGGCGTCGCCCACGCCGAGGTTCGCGCCGAGTCCACCCTGACGCTCGACGAGTCGCCCAGCCGCCTGTGGGTCAGCATCGAACTCGCGACCGTGTCTCAGGCCGACGTGGGGGATAACCCCGAGTATTCACTCGAGCGGGGCGTGGCCGAGGCTCGCCTCGAGTCGGCCGTCTTCGACGTGACGGTACTCGAGCAATCCTTCCTGAGCGTCCGCGGCGCCCAGTTCGGCGCGTACACCATCGGCACCCACATGCTCGAACCGGGCGACTACCTCCTGGACCTCTCGGGCACGCTCGCCCGCTCGAGTGTTGACGTCGGCGCCAATGCCGCCTCCATCCAATCCGGGTTCCTGTTCGCCTCGTTTGAGATTACCGCCGTCCCGCCCCCCGGCGGCGCCGCATTGCTTGCCATGCTGGGCGCGGGCTGGCCCCGGCGCCGCCCGCGCTGAAACCGCGCGGCCCGATCCACATTCTCAGACTTTGCCTCAAACCCACCCCGTTCTCGGTCGATGCACCCGGACGCTCGCCCGAGCGCGGCTCCACGCGCGGGCACCGGGAGCCGCGCCATGTCCGAGAAAGAACGCCGTCTCGAAGACCGCCGACGCTGCTCCGACCCCATCTGGTGGCGGGCCGAGGAGCGCGATGAGTACCGCGTGGGGTGGCTGCTCGAGCGATCAGGGACCGGCGCGGCGTTCGTGGTCCGCGACGCCTGGCCGCCCAACGTCACCGACCTCTTGGAAGTCCACGTCTGGCACGGGCCGGATGGTCGCCGGCGCGGCAAGGGGTTCGTGGTGCATCGGGTGAAGCCCGTCCACGCCGACCTGTACCTGGTTGCTGGGCGGTTCGTGCCGCTGGAAGAACCAGTGGACGCGATGTCCGCGAGCCAGCAGGCGACCGCCGGATCGGCTTCCGCCGCGACCACCGAACTCGCCTGCGTCGAGATCGAGCCCAGGCCGGTGCCGATGGAAACCACCGCGATCTGGCAGAGCTGACAGGGAGCCCGACGGCAACACGCCCAGCGCTCGCTCCCCATCCGCTACCCTCTCCGGCGCGGCTGCACCACAATCGTCAGCCTGCGACCCTCCCGCATGATGTCGATTGAGATCGTCTCTCCGCTCCGCAGGAGCGGGACCAGGATGCCCGACAGATCGTCGCCCACCGCCCGCGCGTTCACGCTCGTGACCAAGTCGCCCACGCGCACGCCCGCCGAACGGGAACGGCGGGTGGTTGTGGACTCATCCACCAGCCGCAACCGGTGCGTGAGCAGCTGCCCACTCTCAACCAGCACGAGCGGGCGCGTCGTCGGCGCCGGTGATGGCGCAGGCGAGGAATCCCGCACCGTGATCCCCATTTCGGCGCGGTCGGCGTTGCTGGTCTGAGGTTTTGATACTGATCGTGCATCTCTCATGCCAGGGCGAGCGGCTGCCCTCTCCGGCACCTCAGCCGCCAAGCGGAAGACCGCCCGCCGCGCTGGTCGTGCGTTCCGAGTGACTTGAGCGGGAGTGCCGGGGGCGGCGGCCCCGGCAGATCATTGCCGTCCGAACAAGTCCTTCACCTCGCGGACGCAGAGCAGGGGAATCGCGAGCGTTGCGCGATCGATTGTGGCGAGTTTTGCGAGGCATTCTTCGGGGGATGCCTCGACGGGGAATTGGATCTTGTCACGCAAAGCGAGTGCTGTACCGCGTGACAGCCCGAGGGCGATCAAGTTGAGCGCGATCCGGTCGGAGGCCCCACATTCTAGGTAAACGTGAAACGGTTCGAGCGCATCTGCTGTCGCTGTATCGCCACGCTCTCGGAGTATCAGCGCGAGGACGCTGTTGTAGGCTAAATAGTACTTGACCAAGCGGAATCGCACCTCCTGCTCCAAGTCACTCAGAAGCTCGCGGATCATTGTCGAGACGGTCTTGGTTGTGCCTCTTGACCGCAAATATGCGATGTGCTGAGCGATGATCTGTGCCATGGACTCGCCATAGGTCCATTTGCGAGCGAGTTGCTCGTAGTACTTGTAGCTGTCGTTCTGTATGTCTCCCAACTTTTCGTAAACGAGTTGGAGGATCATCCGCATCCTATTCAGCGGGTCCAGCGCGTACGGCGCTAACGGAATGAAACCGGTAAGATCAGGCCGCGCGTTCAAGTGATCAAACAGCGCCTGCAAACGGTCTGGCCTCACGGAGCGATTGCAGTCCAGAACATCGGAAGGCAGGGTAACCCGAAGCTCGCCTACCTGTCGCGCTGTCTCTCGAAGGACATCGACGTTCTGGTTCGTTCTCCACGGTGCATTGGACAGGTCAAGTTGACGATTCGTGTACTCACAGAAGATCTTGGTGAGCGTCGCCTCCCCGTAGTCCAACTCCTTTCCCGAGGCCTGGTTGTTCAGCACGTTCTGAACGATCGTGCCCCCATCAGCCATGGCCTCGTTCATGGCCGAGCGAATCTCGGTGAGTTGGGGGCCTTCGTACGATTTCTCTTGCCAATCAGCGGGCCGCAGGCACCACACGTTTCCATGGAACTCCCGTAGCAGCCGCCCCGCCCTACCCGCGAGATTCAGGAAGTCGGCGCGGTTCATGCCGTCATCGCGGCCCCGCTTCGGATTCTCGATAATGATGTGCCGGGCCGGGAGATTGACCCCCTGAAGCAGCGTGCTGGTGCAGCACACGAACTTGAGCTTGCCGCCCTTGTACAAGTCCTCGACGCGGGCCCGGACGATGGCAGGCATGTATCCGTAGTGATACGCCACGCCGTGAGGTAGGCACCGAATCAACGGATACTCAGCATGGATGTCGGCGCGAATGAACTCGATCAGTTCGCGGATGTCCGGGTCCGGCGCGCCTGGCGGTTCAAGACCTTCAATCAAGGCATCCGCCAACTCTTCGGTGTCTCCGGGGGTATTCGCGTACAGCAATGTGCTCTCGTCATCACGGGTGACCGCCCGCGCGAGTGCCGCCCGTTGCTTGTATGTGCCACCGCGAAGCTCAAAGCCCAGTTCACGGGTTCCAAGGTCGAGCGGCGCTTGCCCACCGACGAGTTGGAACTTCGCCTGTGTCGTCTTCCGCACGACCTCGGATACCAAGATCAGGTTCTGCGAAACCGGCGAGAGCGTGCCAATAAAGTGCTTCCCCGAATCCCGCCGCTGAACGACATCAAGCAAGAACTCCGGATTGGAGGCGAGCGGGCACGCGAAGTGGACTTCCGACTGCGGGTGCTTGATCAGAACCGCTTCGATGGCGGTCTGGAGAATCACGCCCCGGGCCTCATCGCGGATGCTCTGGGCTTCATCAACGATCAGCGTCGTGATCCACTGCGTGCCTTCCCGCGAGTGCAACAAACTCAGGAGGCGTTCCTGTGTCAAGACGAACACCGCCCCTTGCGGGGCTTTGTCCGGCGTGATGCGGAAGGGCACCGACCGCACTGGCACACCTTCCAGCCCGGCCCTCCGAAGGTGATCGCGGATCGTGAACGTGACCTCGCGGATCAGCGCGCGAGTTGGCACCACGTACACGACACACGCTGGCACCACCTTGCGGAGTCGCCGGATCAGGTCGAGGCCCAAGATGAAGGACTTGCCCGCCGAGGTCGGTGCGGAAACGCTCACCGATGTTGCGGAATCCAGCGCCTCAAAGAACTCGTGCTGAAAATCCGTAAGTGCCCACTCCCGTTGGTCCGGCCCCGTCACGGTGTTCTCAAGCTCGCGGCCTATCCGTTCAAGGCCGAGGCGTGCCGGGGCTTCCGGCACTGTCTCCTCTCCGCCCGCGCAGCGCTTACGGAGCAACCTGCGGCCCGGAAAGTTGCCAATGCGGGAGAGGATCACATCGGCAGCGGAGACGAGCCCGGGAATGCGATTCTCGAACAACTCAATGAGCCGCGTCGCCACTTCGTACGCGATTGCTCGCTCGGGCTGGTTCTCGGAAAGCGAGAGTACCGAGGCGCGCCCAAGGAGCTTCCGTGCCTCGTCCTCCGTGATCGTCGGCGGGTTCCCTGGCGGTGTACCCGGTAGTTGGCTCGCAAGGTCGGCAATCAGGAGCTTCCGGAGCAAATCCGCAAACCACGGCGGTTCCGATGGAGGCAGGTTCAGAAGCGGCAGTTGACTCAACGAGCATCACTCCATGGCGGCATTGAACGCGTCACGGAACGCCTGGACGCTTGTAAAGGGCAGGAAGAAAACCTCAAAGCCATACTGCTTCCGCTGGCAGTTGTCGAAACGGGTCTGGAGCTTCTGGTGTAGCGCGGGGGCCGCAGCGAGAAACTGCTGCTGAAACTCCGCCTCAACCGCCGCCGCAGCTTGCCCCGGCGTTTGGCCGGTGACGGTCCAGTCGTAGCCGATCAAGCACGCATGATTGATGCGGGCTCCCGCGCCGGGCCTGCCGGTGTCAAGCACTTCGGCAACCGCGGCTTTCACGTTGTCATCCACGCCCTTGAAGAACTTGGTGACCATCGAATACTCGTGTGCCCGCATCCCGTTGGCGTGGAACTTCTCGATGCTGTCGAACGCGTTGGTGAGCGCCGCCCCGACATCGGTGTACATTTTCGACTCTCCGAAGTAGACATCGACGAGGTTGTCAGTTGGGTGCCAACGCATGTGGATGCCGTCAGAACCGTTGACTTCTAGGGAAGGATTGGTCTTCAACTCGATCTTCGCTACAACCTGCGGAGCCCCGATCACCGCTTCCAGAAGAAAGTACAAAAGAAGTTCGCCCGCCTCACCAGCGAGGTCAGCAGTCCCCGCCGGCGCGGCCACGACACGAAAGAGCTTTCGTGCCTCCTGCATGTACCTCGCACCTTCCTGTGCTGTCATCACGGCAGGGCGGTTTCGCGCGGAGATCGCATAGTCGATCGCGTGGTTGACAAGACACTTTGCGAGGGCTTCCAACTTTGGCAGCCCGTTGGCGTTGAACTTCAAATGGTGGAGCCGCGTTGTTGCTGTCACGCCCGCCACCGTGTGCTGGTGCTGAACGTGACCAATGCAGGCGTCGTAGTTCTGCCGCGATGCCGACAGCATCGCCCGGAGGTCTTCAAGCGGATTGGTGCCGGTGAGGGCTGTCATGGTCGACTATTAGTGTAGTGTTGGAGTCGTCCGGGAGTATCGGGTCTTTGGCTTTTCCCGCGCAGCGGAGTCTCACGCCGCAACCGTCGCCGCCGCTATCTCCGACCACGGCCCCTTCTCCCCGCGTGTGTTGATCCAGCGGGCCATGTAGACGGCGGCCCCCCAATTTTGCCCCCTTCGCCGGGCTTGAAGTCGGCGCGGAAGGTCGGCTTGGTGGTCATGGTCAGGAAGCCGAACGTCGCGGCCTTGCCGATGGGGTCCCCGAGCGAAGTGAAAACAGGCGAGGCCGCGGGTTGGTCCGCATGTGGGGGCGGCCACGAGTTTCACCCCCACCTCGGCCCCGAGCACGCCCGCGGGCCGGGCGCGACGGGTGGGTGTGGACGCGTCCACGAGGCGCAGCGTGTGTGTGAGGCGTTGGCCGCTGTCAACCTTGGAGGCGCGAAGTGTTGCCCGCGTTGCTCGCGGGAGACCCCGCTGGCGCCAACGCGGGATTCACGCCTGCGTGAGGCTTACGACGACACTCCCCACCTTGCGCCCGGTATCGACCCGGCGGTGCGCCTCGACAATGTCCGTGAACGAATAGCATCCATCGATCACCGGCTTGAGGTGGCCTGCCTCGGCGAGCCTCATCAGAAATTCAAGATCGGTCTTCTTCTCGAAGACGATCGCTCCTCGGACCCGCCGGCCCCCGACTAACCTGGTCCACAGCACCTGCCAGAACTCGGTGAGGCCCATGAGCACGGCGAGAAACTGGCCCTTTGTCGTCAGCACGCCCTTGCACTTTGAATAGGAGGTTGCGCCCACCGTGTCGAGCACGATGTCGTAGACCGCCGGGCCGCGGGTGAACTCCTGCGTGGTGCGATCGATCACCTCCGTTGCCCCGAGCGCCCGCACCCGTTCGATGTTTGCCGTGCTGCAGACCCCGGTCACGTGGGCCCCCATATGCCTTGCCAGTTGCACAGCGGCGACGCCGATCGCGCCCGACGCGCCGATGATGAGCACCCGCTGCCCGGGCTGGAGCCTGGCCAGATCGCGGAGACAGTGCAGTGCGACGAGCCCGCCAAAGGGGATCGCCACGGCCTGCTCGAACGACAGATTCGCGGGCATCTTCACGATGGCTGAGTCTTCTCGCACGCAGACGAGTTCGGCATGGGCCCCCATCCTCGCGCCCACGACCGCCACCACGCGATCACCGGGCCGAAACGTCGTGACCTTTGCCCCAACCGCCTCGACGATGCCGGCGCACTCCGTGCCGAGGACCTGCTTGCGAGGCCCGAACACGCCAAGCACCAATGGAGCGATGAGTGTGAACACCGGCGCGGGCATGACCTTCGCGCGAACCCGCCAGTCTGCCGTGGTCACCGTGGTGGCATGCACCCGTATAAGCACGTCCGTGTCGGCCGGAACCGGGTCATGAATCTCCTGAATCCGAACCACTTCCGGAGGACCATACTTCGTGTAGACCGCAGCGTTCATCAGTGAGTGTAGCGTTGCGCAGTCAGCGAGATCGCACCGTCCAGTGCGAGCACTGGCGATGATCTCAACCGTGTCTCACGCCGTCGCCGTCGTGATCTCCGACCACGGCTCCTTCTCCCCGCGTGTGTTGATCCAGCGAGCCATGTACACGGCGGTTTTGCCGCCTTCACCGGGCTTGAACTCGGCGCGGAAGGTTGTTTTCGTCGTCATGGTCAGAAAGACCAGCGCGTCGGGATTCGTGGGCGCGGGCTGGTCGGCATCGACGAGTTTCACCCACACCTCGGCCCCGAGCACGCCCGCCGGGCTTGCCGGGGCGGGCGGAGGTCATCGGGGCGCTGCACGACCACGCCCCGCTGACCGCGTCCCAGATCGCCCGCCGCGCCGGGGCCAAGCCCGCCGCCGTTCATTATCACCTGGCTGCTCTGACGCGGATCGGGCTGGTCCGCACCGCGGGCGTCCAGGCCACTGGCTGGCGTCCCGCGACCCTCTTCGAGCTGAGCAGCCGACAGATCCAGCTCGCGCGCCGACCGCGTGATCCTGAATACCAGAACGAGAAAGTCCGGGCGATTCGGCTCATGCTCACACGGGCCTCTCGGGAGATCGTCGCCGCCGAGCGCACATCCAAGGAACCACGCCCGAGCCTGGTGCGCGAGGTCGTGCGCCTGACGCCCGATCAGCACCGCGAGCTGCGAAGCAGACTGGACCAGCTCACGGCGTGGGCGCGAGCGGCCGAGGCGGCAAGCGCGGGCTCCGGAGCCGGCGACCTCGTCCGGATCGCCCTGACGATCGCCGTCGCCGCGGCTGCGTGAAGCGGCGACGCCCCGCACGTCTACACGTTTCGCAACTTGTTCAGCCCATTCAAGGCTGCCACCTTGTAGCACTCGGCCAGCGTTGGATAGTTGAACACCGTGTTCACGAAGTACTCGACCGTCGCCTTGAACGCGATCGCCGTCTGCCCGATGTGGACCAGTTCCGTCGCGCCCGTCCCGATCACATGTACCCCCAGGATCGCGTGCGATTCCTGGTGGATGAGCAGCTTGAGCATGCCAATCTCGTCGCCCAGCAGCTGGCCGCGGGCGATCTCGCGGTAGTTGGCCACTCCCGACTCGTAGGGGATGCCCTCCTTGGTCAGGCGCTCTTCCGTCCAGCCGACCATCGAGATCTCGGGGATCGAGTAGATGCCGTAGGGCAGCAGCTCGGGCACGCTCTCGCACGCGACGCCGAACATGTGGCACGCGGCCAGTCGCCCCTGCTCCATGCTGGTCGACGCCAGCGCCGGGAACCCCACGACGTCTCCCGCCGCGTAAATGTGCGGCACGTCGGTCTGCCCGAACGGGCCGACCGTGATCCGTCCGCGATCGTCGGCCGTCAGCCCCGCCGCCCCGAGGTTCAGCCCCTCGGTCGCACCCTGCCGCCCGATACAGTACAGCAGGCAGTCGGCCCGAAGCGTTTTGCCCGATTCGAGCGTCGCCTCGGCCATGACCTGGTTGGTCGTGCGCGCCCCCGGCGGCGGGTCGCACTTCCTGATCGACACCACCTTCTCGCCCAGCCTCAGCGTCACCCCCGCCTGCCGCAGGTGGTACTGCAGCGCCTCGGCGATCTCGGCGTCGATGAAGTCCAGCAGGCGGCCGCGACCCTCGATCAGCGTCACCTTCACGCCCAGAGCCGCCAGCATCGAGGCGTACTCCGTCCCGATCACCCCGCCCCCCACCACGATCATCGAGTGCGGCAGCTTGTGCAGGTTCAGCAGCTCGTCGGACGTGATGACGTCGATCGAATCGAACGGCATGTTGCCCGGCTTGGTGGGCATCGTGCCCACGGCGATCAGCACCCGCCGGGCCGACAGCGCGGTCGAGGCGTGCGCCCCCACCGCGTCGATCGTGCTCGCATCCCGGAACTGGGCGCGCCCGGTGATCAGGTCGATCCCGTTGGACTCAAAGTGCCCGCGCACCATCTCGATCTCAGCCTTGATCACGTCCTGGCAACTCGACCACAGACCGGCCAGAGTGATCGCCTTGCCGTCGGCCCCGGGGGCCGCCGCAGCCGCCATGAAGTCCGCCACTCGCGGCTGGCTGGTCACCCGCCCCGCCCGTCGCAGGATCGCCTCGCGCAGCGCCTTGCTCGGGATCGTCCCGGTGTTGATGGCCGCCCCGCCCAGAACCTCCTGTGCCTCAATCACGCACACCGACCGCCCGAGTTTGGCGGCCTGGATCGCCGCCTTCTGCCCCGCGGGCCCCGATCCGATCACCGCCAGGTCATATGCGAGCATGGGGCTTCCTCGCCGATCGCCCGCGCGGGGCACCGACCGGACTGCGGACTGACGCGCCAGCCTCGCCAGCATACGGCCGCGCGGCACATCGGGCAGGATTCGGCCACCATCGCCCCTCGCCCGCCCACGCCGGTCGGTATGCTCAAGGGAGCCGACAGGAGCAACCGCCATGATCTGGACCCTCGCCATCCTGACCGCCCTCGCCAGCGACCCCGTGGACGTCCGCGCCGCCGGCGCGTTCGGCTTTCCCCAGGACCTCGCAACCATCCTCTGCGACACCGACGACCTCCGACTCAGCCTGGTCACCGATGCCGAGCATCTCTATGTCCAGGCCGTCGTCTGGGGCGACGGCAACGACACGCTCGGCCTGACCGCCGATGGGCGTGACATCGGCGACAACTCCACCCTCATCCTCGACGTCGACGCCGACGAGCTGCCCACCGTCGACGCCGACCGCGACTACTCCCTCAACCCCTGGCCCTCGCGTCCCGGCCTGAACTATTCGATCTGCATGGGTCCGAACTCCAGCACCGGTCTCCAGGCCGATTCCAGGGGCCGGGGCTCCATCAACTACGTCCACACCACCGGCGATGCCGTCGTCCGCGTCGAGTGCTTCGCGATCCCGCTCTCCGAAATCGGCCTCGAACCCGGCTCCACCCTTCGCCTCGCCTACTACGCCTGGTCCGCGGAGCCGTCGCTGACCCTCAACTCCGTGGGCTTCGAGTCGCAGCGCCGGTACTACCCCCACCACCTCCCCGCCGCCGCGTTCCACGAGATCACCCTCGCAAACTGCGATGAAATCCTCGACCTCCAGCAGGTTCCCGAAGGCCGCGAATCCATCGAAGTTGCCCAGGAAGAGCCCGTCGAGGCTCCCAAAGTCGGCCAGCGCCCCCCCGAAGTCCACGCCGCCCAGTGGCTCAACTGGGAGGGCCATGCCCCCACCCTGGCCTCCCTCACCGGCAAGGTCGTCGTTGTCGAGTTCTGGGCCACCTGGTGCGGCCCGTGCGTCGCCGGAATCCCCCACCTCAACGAACTCCACGCGAAACACGCCGATGACGGCCTGGTCATCCTCTCCCTCACCGACCAGGCCCTGGTGGGCATCCAGTCCTTCCTCGACCAGACCGACATGAACTACACCATCGGCGCCCACAGCGACACCTCCACAGCCTACGGCATCACCTACATCCCCCGCGCCTTCGTCATCGGACGCGACGGCATCCTCCGCTGGGAGGGCCACCCCGGCGACGAAGCCTTCGACGCCGCGATCGAGAACGCCCTGAGCCAGACCGCCCCGCGCTAACCCACCCACCGGGCCTGCCGCCGCCTCACCCCCTCTTGGGGACCGCGTCCGGATATGGGCTTGCCACCCGTTTCCGCCTATACTCCCCCACCATGAGCCGCACCGTTCCCACCACCCGACTTCCCGTCAGGAGACCCTGCTGACCCATCCGCCCCGCGAAGGTGTGGCGACGGCGTCGGCAGGCTCCGCTCATGCGGGGCCTTCGTTGTTTTTGCGGACCTTCAGCACCCCGCTCCCGCGCTTCCCGCCCCCGTAAACACCCGATTCTGCCGATCTTGACCCCGGCCCCACGCGCCCTCGACACCACGAGCCTCACGCAATGACTGTCCCCTCCCAACCACGTCCCATATCCACCCAGCCCGCGACCACGGGCGCAACCTCCGCCCCCGCCGCGCCGTCGGCATCCCCGCGCGCCACGGGCGCGGACCACCGCCCCGATTCGCGCCCCGAAGCCCATGCCGGGCACCGCTACACCGCTGGCCTCGCCGGCCAGATCGAGTCCCACTGGCAGACCAAGTGGCACGAGGACCAGATCTATCGCCAGCCCAATCCCGGCGACACCGCCTTCGAGGCCTGGCGCCCACGCTTTTACTGCCTGGACATGTTCCCGTATCCCTCCGGCGCGGGCCTGCACGTCGGGCACCCCGAGGGCTACACCGCCACCGACATCATCTGCCGCTACAAGCGGATGAAGGGCTTCAACGTCCTGCACCCCATGGGCTGGGACGCCTTCGGCCTGCCCGCCGAGCAGTACGCCATCCAGACCGGCGTCCATCCCGCCGTCACCACCAAGAAGTCCATCGAGACCTTCCGTCGCCAACTCAAACGCTTCGGTTTCTCCTACGACTGGTCGCGCGAGTTCGGCACCATCGACGAGGACTACTACAAGTGGACCCAGTGGGTCTTCCTCGAAATCTACAACTCATGGTTCGATGAGCAGGCCCCCAACCGCGTGGACGGCACGCCGGGCCGCGCACGCCCCATCTCTCAACTCATCGCCGCGCTCGAGTCAACCGAGTTCCTGGTCGGCGGCTCCGGACGCCTCCTGCGCACCAGCACCCTCGGCGGCGTCACGCCCGTGGGCGCCACGCGGTGGTCGCAGATGTCCTCCGACCAGCGCCGCACCTTCATCGACAACCAACGCCTGGCCTACGTCGGCGAGATGACCGTCAACTGGTGCCCCAAACTCGGCACGGTCCTGGCCAACGACGAGGTCTTCGACGGCCGCAGCGAGCGCGGCGGGCACCCCGTCGTCCGCAAGCCCCTCCGCCAGTGGATGTTCCGCATCACCGCCCACGCCGAGCGCCTGCTCAAACAACTCGACTCGCTCAACTGGCCCGCCTCCACCAAGGCGATGCAGCGTGAGTGGATCGGCCGCAGCGAGGGCGCGGAGATCCGCTTCCCCATCCTCGACGCCCGCTCCAAGAACGTCGTCAAGTCCACCATGGCCGACCTGCCCACGCAGGACGTCACGGTGTTCACGACCCGCCCCGACACGATCTTCGGCGCGACCTACATGGTCGTGGCTCCCGAGCACCCGCTGGTCGATCAAGTTCTCGCCGCCGCCGCCAAGAACGAGTCGCTGACCGCCGAGCAGTCGGCCCAGGTCGAGAAACTCCGTGAGTACGCCGCGTGGGCACGCAACCGCTCGGACATCGAGCGCCAGGAATCCAAGGACAAGACCGGCGTGCCGGTGGGCGTGCTGTGCATCAACCCCGCCACCGGCGAGCCGGTCCCGGTGTGGTGCGCCGACTATGTGCTGATGGGGTACGGCTTCGGCGCCATCATGGCCGTGCCCGCCCACGATGAGCGAGACTTCGAGTTCGCACGCAAGTTCAACCTGCCCATGCGCATGGTGGTCTGGCCCAAAACCGACGCGCCCACCGAGTTCTGGCAACTGGTTGACGCCAAGTTCGGCTCCCACGACTACTACGCCGCCGTCTGGGTCCCCTCCATGCACTCGGCCATCGCGGTCGACGGCATGATGACCGCGCTCGACGGCGTACCCGGCGCGCGCGAGGCCGTCGAGGTCATCCCCCTGGCCGAGGGCGGCTGGTGCATCCTGGTCCGCCCCCCTCTCGAAGACGTCGTCATCGCGCACCTGCCCGCGCCCGTCTACCAGTTCGACCTGGGCGAGCCACGCACCGATCCGGGCTTCGCCCGCAACTCGACGTGCGCCGAGTTCTCCATCGACGGCCTGTCCAGCGATGACGCCCGCCGCACCGTGGGCGAGTGGCTGGAGCGCACGGGGCGCGGTCGCCGCCGCTTGAACTTCCGCCTCCGCGACTGGACCTTCAGCCGCCAGCGCTACTGGGGCGAGCCGCTGCCCATCGTCTTCGATGCGCAGGGCAACCACTACCCCGTTTCCGCCGCCGCCCTGCCCGTCGTCCTGCCCGCGCTGGACGACTACGCACCCATCGAGTCCGACGACCCCCAGCCCCTGCTCGCCAAGGCCGTCTCCTGGGTTCACACCACCGCGGGCGCGGCCGGGGTCGACCCCGCGCTCCTGCCCCCCAACACCCCCGTCCGCCGCGAAACCAACACCATGCCCGGCTCGGCCGGCTCCTCGTGGTACGCGATCCGCTACTGCGACCCCAGGAACAACCAGCGGTTCGTGGGAAAAGAGCCCGAGTCCTACTGGATGGGCCCCAGCGGCGGCCCGCCCATGCGGGCCGCCGCGCCGCCGGTCGCCGGCAACGCACCACTCGCCGCCAACAGCCAGCCCGATCCCGCCACCACACTCGGCGGCGTCGACCTGTACATGGGCGGATCCGAGCACGCCGTCGGCCACCTGCTCTACGCCCGCTGGTGGCAGAACGTCCTGTTCGACCTGGGCCACGTCTCCAGCCCCGAGCCCTTCCGCACCCTGTTCCACCAGGGCCTCATCACCGCCCACGCCTACCAGCGTGCCGACAAGACGCTCGTGCCGACGGACCAGGTCAAGGAGGTCTCCGACACCAAGTTCATCGAGACCGCCACCGGCCAGCCCGTGACGCAGATCGTCGCCAAGATGTCCAAGAGCCTCAAGAACGTCGTCAACCCCGACGACGTCGTCGCCGACTACGGGGCAGACACCTTCCGCCTCTACGAGATGTACATGGGCCCGCTGGACATGTCCAAGCCCTGGAACCCGCGCGACATTATCGGCCTGCACCGCTTCCTGCAGCGGGCCTGGCGCCTGGCGATCGACGAGCAGACCGGCTCGGTCACCGCCGCCGCCGCCCCCGACCCCGCCCTCGAAACACTCCTGCACCGCACCATCCACAAGGTCGCAGGCGACATCGAGCGATTGTCCTTCAACACCGCGATCGCCGCACTCATCGAGTTCGTCAACGCCGCCGTCAAGGCCTCCCCCGAAACCAAGTCCGGCGAGCCCGCCCGCGGCGTGCTGACCCGCGACCAACTCTCCCGCTTCGCCCTCTGCCTCTCCCCCTTCGTGCCGCACCTGGCCGAGGAGATCTGGCACCGCCTGGGCCTGCGTGAGACGACCGGCACCATCGTCCGCCAGCCGTGGCCCAGCGTGAACGAGGCCATGCTGAAGGACGACCAGGTCGAGATCGCGGTCCAGATCGCGGGCAAACTCAAGGCCCGCGTCATGGTCCCCGCCGGCGCCACCGACGAGCAGGCGCAGAAGATCGCCCTGGCCCACCCGGAGATCGCCGCCGCCGTCGCAGGCAAGTCCGTCAAGAAAGTCGTCGTGGTCCCCGGTCGCCTGGTCAACATCGTGGCGGGGTGAAACCGAGTTCACCACAGACGCACAGAGACACCGAGGAAGGCAGAACGAACCAATGATCTGGTGAGCGAACAAACCGACTCCTCGAGTGTTAGCGCAGTGCGCTTCACCGTGCCGCGCCGATTCCGACTCCATCCCACTTTTCTCTTGCCTCCCTCTGCGCCTCTGTGGTCGATCCCCTTATGCCAGTACCCACCGAACGTTCCACCATCTCCGTCGTCTCCGAGCGCGTCGTCCTGGCGGCCCTTCGCCTGCCCGGCTCGCGCCACGACCCCAACTCGCCCTTCGGCGAGCTCCGCGCACTGGCCGAGCAGGCCGGCGCCACCGTCGTCGCCGAGATGGAGCAGCACCGCAACAAGCCCGAGTCGGGCACCTTCATCGGCGCCGGCAAGGTCGAGGAACTCAAGGCCCTGTGCGAGCAGGTCAACGCCACCACGGTGATCTTCGACCACGGCCTGTCCCCGGCCCAGATCTGCAACATCGAAGAGGTCACGGGCCGCAAGATCCTCGACCGCTCCGAACTCATCCTGGACATCTTCGCCAGCCGCGCCACCACCCACGAGGCCAAACTCCAGGTCGAACTCGCCCAGCTCGAGTACACCTTCCCGCGCCTCCGCGCCATGTGGACCCACCTCGAGCGCATCGTCGGCGCGGGCGCCATCGCCGGCATCGGCACCCGCGGCCCGGGCGAGCAGCAGCTCGAACTCGACCGCCGCATCGTCATGCGCCGCTCCACCGAACTCCGCCGCGACCTGGCCATCATCCAGGCCCGCAAACGCCGCGAGGTCCAGAAGCGCCGCGTTGACCACTTCACCGTCGGCCTGGTCGGATACACCAACGCAGGCAAGTCCACCGTCTTCAACACCCTCACCGCAGGCGGAGCCTACGCGGATGATCGGTTGTTCGCCACCCTGATGACCCGCACGCGGGAGTGGGACGTGGGCGGCGGCCAGCGCGTCATGCTCTCCGACACCGTCGGCTTCGTCCGCGACCTTCCCCACGATCTGGTCGCCTCATTCAAGGCCACCCTCGAGGAAGCCACGCACGCCGACGTGCTGCTGATCGTCCTCGACGCCTCCGACCCCACCAGCGAGATGCAGTACCAGGTCGTCACCGAGACCCTGGACGAACTCTGCGACGCCACCAAAAAGGCCGACGAGCGCGAGGGCTTGGTCTGGCGCGAGCCCGAACGCCTGCTGCTACTCAACAAGACCGACCGCCTGACCGACAACGCGGCACTGCTCGTCTGGCAGCACCGCGTCCCCGGCTGCATCCCCCTGTGCGCCCTGGCCCCCGAAAACGGCGGCACGGGCGTGGGCATGGAGGAACTCAGACTCCGCGTCGCCGCCGCCAGCCGCGGCACCGAGCGACACTGCCGCATCGAGGTCCCCATGGCCGACGCCAAGACCGTCAGCACCATCGAGAACCGGGCCCAGGTCCTGAGTCGCGAATACACCGACACCACCGTGATCTATGACCTCAAGATCGGCATGAACCAGATCGAGAAACTCCGCGCGGCCGGGGCCAAGATGAAGATCCAGTCGCTCGACGCGGGCCCGGCGATCCGGGATGCGGGGATGGAGTTTGGGTGGGGGAGATAGGGGCGGGTTCGTTACCGCACGCAGAGCAGTTCACAATGGGTTGCACAATCTTGCGATTGTTCAGTTTTTTATTGACAAGAGTTGGGGGGGGGTTAGGATGGATCGGAGAAGTGGTTTTGAGTGCGTCGCGCGAGGAGCCGTGCACGCAGAGCCCGCCACATTCCGCTTCACTCGCAAGGAGCTCCCATGACCACCACTCGCCGCGTCAAGTTCGGTCCGATCATCGCCGTTGGGGCGATGCTGGTGTGTGTTGCGACAGTGATCGCGCAGCCGCAGGAGGGGCAGTTCCCAAAGACTTGCACGGCGAACAAGTGCGTCTTGCTGGGGTCCACGTCCACGACGTGCGAGATCGCGATCAACGAGGGCTGCTGCTGCAAGTTTTCTGGGCAGGCAGCCTATTCCTGCCAGTGTGTGGACACCAGCACATGTACTTCAAGCTCCGATTGCGTCTCGAACGTCGCTGAATGATTGGGTCGAGGTGAGGATCATTCTCCGAACCCCTCGGGAGTGGGCGATGCGTACTAATGGGAAGGTGACGGTAGGTGTCGCCGCCTGCGTTGCAATCGTGATTTCCGCGCTCGTGCTCTATCGAACTCGGCCCTCTGTGGGCATCGCGGCTCGCGCCGAGCAACGAGAGTTCGAGGAAGCGATGATCGCCCAAGGGCAGGTGGCGTACGCTCCTCTCGATTCGATCGAGTGTTCAGAGCTTACATCCGCGGCACCTTTTCGCGCGGCCCTTGCCAATGCCTTCGTGCAGCCGGTTCCGCCTCCTGGCGCGGGCCAGCTTTCCGACCTTCTGGACCATGTTGCCGACTTCGTGTTCAACGTGTTCTGCGCGGAATCGCCCGCAGCTTATCGGAGTTGGAGGGCTGCTCACGGGTACACCATGACGCCACTTCAGGAGATGGTCGATCTGTTCGACGTCGATGACATCCATCTCTCGGCGCTTGGAACTTTGATTGCGACGACCGACGATGCCGCCTCCGTCTTCGATCGGTTCTGGGAGAACGACTCGGGAAGTAAGGTACTCGCCGGGAAGGTCACGCGCATCGTGATCGACCGGCGAGGGATGATTGTCTGCGGGGGTCGGCGATCGCGGGCAGCACCAAGCCCCATTCCATTCCGCGGTGATGAGAGCGCCGGCGGCCTGAGCGAAGCGGCGTGGAACGGCGCACACGGGTCCGGGGTCATCACATGGTTCTATTCCCGTGAGATGTGTGAGCAGCGCCTCCTGCTTTCAGAGGAGAGCGTGCTCTACACCGACGTAGGCCTGATCGTTGAGTTCCAAGGAGGCTATCGACTGCCGATCCGGGTCGCGTGCTCGTGGAATCCGCACGCGAATGTCTGGAGCATCGAGAATCTTGTGCTTCTGGGCCTGCCACTCCGAGTCGACGCGATGTCAACAAAGGCGTTTTAGGGAGAGTTCTTGGACGGGCGAACGGCAAACATCCCGAGTCTGCGGCTGGTGGCGTCCGTTTTCTTGGGCGCGCTGTTCCTCTTAGCGGCGATCGGCAAGGCGCTTGACCCGTGGCCGTTCTTGAAGTTCCTGCTGTTTCTATCGCCGGACATACTTGTTGGATCTGGTTCGTTCCGGTGGATCGGCGCTGTGGTGATCGGCTGGGAGATATTCCTCGGGCTCTTGTTGCTCGTTGGCCGAAAGAGTTCATTGCTTCCATTGGCCACCGGTTTCACAGTGCTTGTGTTCTCGATCGTGCTCGGATGGATCACGCTGCACCCCGATGCGCCGGCGTGCGGCTGCTTGGGGCTGTTTGCAGCCGCCCAACGGGCCGTCCAGAGTCCCATCGGGGGGCTGATCCGCAACATGTCAATGCTTGCGATCGCCGCATGGCTGTTCATGCAGGCCCGTCCGCGCGCCGACATCCCCACGCCCCGGTATGACCCGAACGCCGTGCCCGAAACGTCCGCCGATCCTCGCGGCTTCACAATCATCGAACTCCTCGTCTGCATCGCTGTCATCGCCGTCCTGCTTGCGCTCGTCACGCCCGCCCTGCGCAAGGCCCGCGCCAGCGCCCAACTCGCCGCCAGCCTCTCCATGAGCCGCCAACTCGTCGCCTGCACGGCCCTCTACACCACGGACCACGACAACGCCTTTCCCTACCTCGCGACTCCGGGTGAGCCCTTCGGCCCCATCATGGCGGGAGGAAAAAACGCCTATTGGAACGGTTACTTCCGCGATCAGGGCGTGTTCTGGATGACGCCGATGGTTCCCGGTTACTTCTCAGGGCCTCGCAACTCCATCGAATATGTTACCGACGACGGCAAGCCCATCAACCAACCATGGGGCGATTCTGTCATCCTCTCGCACTTCCAACTCACCCACACCGTCTTTGCCCGCCCGGAGTTCTGGACCGATCGCCCGTCGGCCTCCGAGCATGAATACGACTGGACCCTTCTGCGGGGCACGCGACAGGACGACGTGCGCTACCCATCCGAGAAGGGGCTGATCATGGACACACTGATGGGCTGGTTGCGCCCCGAGGGCGAAGGGCCGGATGTCGGTCCGGTGATGTCTACAGGCTTTGCCGACGGCTCCGCGGCCGCTCCCATCATCTATGCCCGCGACCTGGACTCGATCGTCATTCGGCCGCTCGCGGCATACCACTTCCCGATGTTCGCGACGCGCGATGGGCTTGGCGGGCGCGATCGCCGGTAGCCCGCCGAAACGAGCGAAGTTGCTGAAAGGAAGGCAATGATCCGGGTTGGATGTGCAAGTGCAAAACCAGCGTTGAATGTGACAATGCGGGCAATCAGTGCCGCGCGAACATAAACGACTAAAGTCACCCGGTTCTCAGTGGGCGTGCGTCGGGAGGCTGTATCATGTCAATGCGCGGGAGATTGATTGTCGGTGTGGCCGCGGCGTGCGCGATTGGCGCGGCTGGGTACTCCATGTTTCGGACTCGACCGTCTAGGCTGGCCGAAGTGACCCGCATCTCCGAAGCGTGGGCTGCCGACCTGAGGGACGCGGGTCAAAAGGTATATGCGCCCCTGGCGACGGCTTCTGTTTCTGATCTCGCGGCTCCCGGTGCGTTTCGATCTCTGCTTCATGTGGCTCACGTTCAGCAACCGCCGCCAACCAACGCCGGGAGTCTAGATGACGCGCTGGATCACGTCGCGGAGTTCGCGGTAAACTACTTCTGCGCGACATCGCCAGAATCGTATCGTGAATGGCGACGTTTGTCGGGATACGAGCTCGTGCCACTTGCGCGGCTAGACGCCGAGTATCTCGCGGGTCAGACGCACGAAGCTATTTTTGGTGAGCCGCTTCCTTCGGGCGCTACATCAGAATCTGTGTTTGATGTCTGGTGGCGGCATGAACAGAGTGCCGAGGTGTTGTGCGGTCGAGTCGCCAGAGTTGTGATTGATCCGAGAGGTGCGATCGTGTGCGGGGGGGTTCGATCGCGTGTGGCGCCGGGATTGACCCCATTTGATGGCGGCCCGCAGGGGTTTGCTAGCGATGTATGGCAAGGCTCGGTTTCCTCCGGTATCAGCCCTTGGTATGGTTCGCGCGGATTGGGCCACGACAGGCTACTTATGGTCGAAGAATCTGTTTCATACGTTGATGTTGGCTTCATTGTAGAGCACACAAGCGGTTACAAAATCCCGATCCGAGTTGGTTGCGTGTGGAACCCGCGAACAAATCAATGGAGCATCGAGCATCTGGTTTACCTCAACTATCCATCGGGCTCTGGCGCAATGACGAGCAAAGTGTTCTAAAGGTGAGGTGAAACATGGGCGACAGCAAGTCTCTCTTGAGCCGCTCCGTTGCACCCGTGTCACTCTCGACAGTCATCGGGATGATGCTCGGTTTGATGTTTATGCTCGCGGCTTCGGGAAAGGTGCTCGATCCTTGGCCCTTTCTGAATCTGCTTGTGTTCTTAACGCCAGACGCGTTACGGCCCGTGCACGCTCATTGGTGGATCGCTGGAGCCACTATTGCATTGGAAGTCTTTCTTGCGGTCGCACTGCTCCTCGGGCTGCGACGCTTCGCAGTTCTCATGGTGACGCTCGCCCTGCTCGTGGTGTTCACTGGTGTACTCGTCTGGATCGCCGCGCACCCAGACGCCCCATCGTGCGGTTGCATGGGCCTTTTCGCGGCTGCCAGCAAGGCGGGTCACGACACTGTGACCGGGCTGGCGCGAAACGCAGCGATGATTGTCATGTCGTCGTGGCTTCTATTGGAGTCGCGGCGATCAAATCTTAGTGGCACCGCAGCTGGTGACGTATCGCCGGTCGCGTCTCATCGAGGCCGGCGAGGGTTCTCAATAGTCGAGCTGTTGGTCTGCATGGCTATCATCGCCGTGCTGCTCGCACTGATCGCCCCGAGTCTCCGCAAGGTTCGCGGCAATGGCGAGCTCACATCGAGCCTCTCGATGAATCGCCAGCTCGTGGCTTCTACCGTGCTTTATTCGGCCGATTTCGACAATGGGCTGCCTTTCCTTGGCACTCCGGGCGAGCCGTTCGGCCCGATCATCGCTGGTGGAAAGAACGTCTCGTGGAACGGGTATTTCCGGGATCAGGGGCTGTTCTGGCTGACCCAGGTGGTGCCGGCGTACTACTCCGGGCCGCGCAGCGCGATTGAGTACAGAACTGAGACCGGCGAGCCCAACAACCAGCCGTGGGGCGATCCGGTCATTCTTTCACCTTTTCAACTTTCTCACACGGTCTTCGCACTCCCCAAGTTTTGGATCGACGGGCCGACTTCGTCACAACAGAAGTACGATTGGTCCTTACTGCGAGGCACGCGCCACGACGACGTGCGTTTCCCCTCTGCGAAAGGACTCATTATCGACGTGTCGATCGGCTGGCTTCGGGGAGAGGGCGAAGGGCCGGATGTCGGTCCGGTGATGTCTACAGGCTTCGCCGACGGCTCTGCGGCCGCTCCCATCATCTATGCCCGCGACCTGGACTCGATCGTCATTCGGCCGCTCGCGGCATACCACTTCCCGATGTTCGCGACGCGCGATGGGCTTGGCGGGCGCGATCGCCGGTAGCCCGCCGAAACGAGCGGAGTTGCCAGTCGTGATCGCCTCTGGTGTCGCGGCGCTGTCCCCTACCTGTCCAGCTCCGCCGCCACGATGTTGAGCGAGCCCAGGACCGCGACGACATCCGCCAGCATGTGCCCCTCGATCAGCACCGGCATCACCTGATAGTTGATAAACGACGGCGGTCGGCACCTCGCGCGCCACGCCCGAGGCGATCCATCAGACACGATGTAGAAACCAAGCTCGCCGTTGGCGGTCTCCTGGGCGGCGTAAGTCTCGGCGATGGGCGGCGTCCACCCCCGGTTGCTCATGATGATCTCGAAGTGCTGAATTAGCCCCTCGATCGAGCCGTAAACGTCCTTCTTGTCGGGCTTGACCATCTTGCCGTCGGCGAAGGCATCCACAGAGCCGCCGGGAATGTTGTCGATCAGTTGGTCAATGATCTTGATCGACTGCCTCATCTCCTCCATACGCACCTGAAACCGGGCGTAGGTGTCGCCCTCCTGCGCGACGGGAACGCTGAACTTGACGGCCTGCGCCCCCTGCCCGTCCCAGTTGTCGGCGTAACACAGGTACGGATCATCCTTGCGGAGGTCGCGCTTCACGCCCGACGCGCGGGCGATCGGGCCGCTCACGGACCAGTCGTTGGCCTGCTTGGTGGTCAGCGTTCCAATGCCGATCGTGCGGTCCATGAAGATGCGGTTGCGCAGCGTGAGCCCCTCGAGGTCCCCGATCGCCCCGGGCAGGTCCCGGTGTACGAAGTCCTTCACCATCCGCTTGAAGACCTCCTCATCCGGCAGGTCCTGCATCAGCCCGCCGACTCGCGTCCAGTCGGGGTGGAAGCGCTGCCCCGAGATGAAGTCGCAGATGTCGTAGATCTTCTCGCGCGGGTTGAAGCCGTACAGGAACCCGGTGAACGCGCCCAGGTCGAGCGCGGCGGCCCCCACATTCAGCAGGTGGTCCTGAATCCGCCCCAGCTCCGCCATGATGGTCCGGAGCACCTTGCAGCGGGGAGTGATGTCGATGCCGAACAACTTCTCGACCGCGTGGTGCCACGCGATGTCGTTGGACACCGGCGACAGGTAGTTCATCCGGCTGCAGATCGTGACGTACTGGTTGTAGTCCAGCGCCTCGCCCAGCTTCTCGAAGCCGGAGTGGAGGTACCCGATGTGCGGCGTGCAGCGTGCAATCCGCTCGCCGTCCAGTTCCAGGACCAGCCGCAGGGTCGTGTGCGTGGCCGGGTGCTGGGGGCCGAAGTTGAGAACCCAGCGGTCGCCGGTATCGACGTGCCCCGCAAGGTACTGGGTGTCCTCGGCGTTGACGTCGTAGGACTCGGCGGGTTTGATGGTGAAGGGCATGGTGTGGACCTTGTTGGTGGGGTTTGAGAGTGTAGGGGGGCGGGTAAACCGTCGGGTCCGACCTCACCGCTTCCAGATCGGCGGCGTCGGGAGACGGGTGGGTCACGCCGGCGCAACGACCACACGCACGATCGGCACCCTTCTTCCATGTCGGCTCTGCGAGCTGGGCGGGACCCGCCGACGCTGATCGGAAGTCCGCACTTCGAGACCCTCTGTCAGACTCAAGCCCGGTGCCATCCCTCCCTCTGTGACGGTCCCATCCATGCTCCGGCCCGCCCTGCTCATCATGCCAGCCCTCGGCCTCCTTCTCTTGCTCAAAGGCCTGCGCGGCCGCCGCGTCGGCTCCTCGCTCCACTGCCGCTGCGGTGACTGCCTTGAAGGCCTCAAGCAACCCAAGACCTGCCCCGAGTGTGCCGCCGCTGTCTGGGACCCGATCAACACGCGCCGCGGCGTCCTCCGGCGAACCCCAATCTTCGCCTGGATCGGCACCGTCCTCCTCATCTTCGGCAGTTCAGCCTGGCTCACGCTCCGCGTCGCGGCCCCGCCCGGCACCAACCCATGCTCGTGGCAGCCCGACCCGCTCCTCACACTGCAAAGCCCCGACAACGGCCTCAACGGGCACTGGTTCGCCGCCGAAATCATCGACCGCGTTGAAGCCGGCGCCCCCTCGCCCTCGCACCGCGCCGACCTCGCCGCCCGTGCCCGCGCCCGCATCAACGCCCAGCAGTGGCGGCACGACGCCCCCGGCTACCGCACCGCCTTCGCATGGGCCGCCATCTACGCCGCGCTCTGGCGCGCCGGCACCGTCCCCGATGAGCAGCTGCTCGACATGCTCACTCGATCCCTTGCGTGCGGCACGTCTGCGGATCAATACTCCAGTGGCGGCAGCGCGAGTCAAACAGCCACGATGCATCACGTCGTCCAGTTCGCGATCCGCAGCCCGCTCCGCACTCTAACCCAACGCAGCCCGGCTCACAACGGCGTCGCGCTCAACGGGGAGTTTGCACAGAGAGCGTCCGGCTCCATCTTCGGCAATGCCACCGGCGATCTCGCGGACGGCCCATGCCATAACTTGACCCTCGACCTCGCATCGCTCACCAGGGTCGACGACAACCAGATCCAGATCAGCGTCCCGCTCGCCCGTTCATCTTCGGCAGGCGCTCCACCGCCGCCAGCACCAACTCACCTCTTCTGGATCATCACAGTCCACGTCCCGCCGATCGACCTGGCCACCGGCTTGCCCAACGGCATGGTCACACCCGATCATCGCTTCGCCGGAGATGATCCCGTGGCCGCCGCCAAGTCGCGCTGGTACCAACGCCGGGATCAGGAGGTGTTTGAACGCATGCGCCTTGAGTACGAAGCTCGCCAGCAGCAGCCCCCTTGACCAGCGGCGCGTGCCGCTCGGCTCTGCATTCCCACGCCGTGACAAGCCGATGGCGGCCTTCGCACGATGCGCCGAGCCCTCTCCAAGGTGCCAGATGACCAGACATCGGCTCGCGCTCACGCCTCGCTCGCGCCTCACGGCGTCAACCAAGACGAACGACGGTTCTATTTTTGATAGAGTGTACAAAACCCTATTGACTTGCCCAAATTATGCCGTACAATACCCGCATGTCAGCCCCAACCCTCTCGCCCTCCCAATCCCGAATCTTCGACGCATTCGCCGCCGTCCACTTCTCCATCCCCGACCTCCTCGCCTCCCTCAAACTCTCCGCCGCCGACTTCCTCGCTTGGGCCGCCACCCCCTCCGTCTCCACCGCCCTCGATACCCTCCGTTCCGCGTTGGCCGCCGCCCAGGACCTTCGCCTGGCCTCCCTCCGCGAACTCACCCTCTCCGCCCTCGCCTCCGTCCTCAAAGACTCCACAAACCCCGTCGAAATCCGCCGCGCCGCCACCACCCTCCTCCGCGGCCTCGACCGCGCCGGTGCTCCGGCCTTCCGCGTAGGCAGCGCCGCTCCATCGACCCCTCCCCAGGCTCCGCCCCAACAT
>ENA-ORBV01004033-ORBV01004033.1-microbial-mat-metagenome-genome-assembly--contig:-NODE-4033-length-28731-cov-4.810009_pt1 | contig 28731 bp, 29 predicted proteins | sample MGYA00237777_ERZ505514 | MGnify/ENA primary metagenome ERZ505514 (study PRJEB26160, sample SAMN06269048) | microbial mat metagenome | isolation source: Oligotrophic lake microbial mat | place...
TTTTTCAAGCAGAAGACGGCATACGATATTCGCCTTAGTCTCGTGGGCTCGGAGATGTGTATAAGAGACAGCTTTAAATGAATCTTGTACCAAAACAGTTAACTCGCTAATTTAACTAGGCTATATGCAAAGGCCTTAGTCTATAATATGCTCAAGACTTTTGGCTAAGTACCGACAAGTACTTATGTTGATGTTGTACGTAAGAAAGCTCAATCAATATTGGCTCTCATCCGCCACTTCACTGCTGGCGATCTCATTTCTATTTTTAGCTGGATGTCTTGAAAATAAAGGCACCGAAGAACTGGCCGATAATTCTTTTGGTCTTTTGATTTATTCTGTCAGCGGCGGCGATCAATTTTCAGATCCTGTCGAGTTATTTCCTGATCCCATAAAAGTTCGCGTTACAGATAATAAAGGGACCGGTGTAGTCGGAATCACTGTTCAGTTTTTTCAAGTTACCAGCCTAGACGCTCAAGTCATTAACGGCGAAGTTAAGACCGACGAAAATGGCTATGCCTCAACAAAAATAAGAGCTCCTGGAGATGTCGGCGCCACAGTCAAAATACGAGCTCGAATCAATGACTCCAACGTCGGGACGAACTTTAACCTATACACAAAAGTTCCAACCGATGGAGTTAAGTTTACGCTAAAATCTACTAACGACAATAGCGAAACCGCCGGCGTCGCATTCGGCTTTGAGGTCAAAATCTTAACTCTAGAAAATACCGTGTCAAATTATTCTGGTACAATGCCGCTACAGTGGAATTTTTTTACTGATAGTAGCTGGGGCAATGTCGCTCCTACCCTCATGGCAAATGTTTACAATTGCAATTTTGTAAATGGCGTGTGCAATGTTCCGGCGCTTACGACTCTAACCGATGCTAGCAAGATCACAACTGTGTTTATGGGCGACGGCGACGGCGGGCTCGCAGACGTCTTTGCTCACGCCATTACGGTGAATGTGAATGTTGCCAGTAAAATGGTTATTATGGATAGCTTAGGTGGTCCCGGGGCTGGGGCCTTGTCATATTTTTTCTGGAGATAAAAAATGCCGCCTTGAAGCTCATAAATGGCGGCTAAGTGGGGCTCCAGTAGTTGCAATTCTTGAAGGAGCACTAATGCCTCTTCAAATCTTTTTACCCTTGCCAAACGCTGACTTTCAAATAGAAGATCTATGGTGCGATTCAAAGCAGACTGATTGCTGCTGTCGCTTTGTTTTTCACCAAAAGGCGCCAATTTGATATTCATTCTTAAATCTGTGGCCGCGGTCCATTCGGTGACATATATTTTTTCGTCATTGTAACCTAGCTTCTTCATCTCGACAATAAAGGGGCCTTTAAGTTTCGGCATCCTTCGGGTCAGTTCGGCCTCAGAGAGATCAATTGGGGTTTTTCCAAGAGGCTCCCCTTGTGTCTCGTTCACTGCCCTAATAAATACTTCGGCCTCGCTCGGTGAACTCTGCATCGACAATCTACCCGAAGCACAGCCCTGGCTAAACAACATGATTATTAGTATTACTAGGGTCTTGGGACTTCCCACTTCCATAGACGTTTTTTCGGAATATAAAAATAAAAGCTAAAGGCTTAAGATCAATTAACTTTTTGAAAATTCCAAAGTTTAGCAATACCTAAACGGAGGACCTGCGATTCAAACCAAAGACCATCTAATTTAAAGTATTGCTCGTGATAGCCAATTCGGTTTTTTTTACCCGAAGCCATGCCGAGCTCCAGCCCGCTATTAGGTGAGTCTAGATCTACGACTTCAGGATCCAAGAAGTGGTCAATTTCAACTGTGCAATAAGCCCCCAGCCACTCTTCAATCGCATTAGAAAATGCATTGCTGGCAGGGCTGTCATTCATGACCCATCCCTGCTCCAGAGACCTAAAAGTTAACGCCTTTTCAAAGTTCACGAAACTAAGGCTCTCAAGCCTCTCTTTACAAATGGCCAGCTGATGTTTTTCAAAGGCGAACTGGCCTTCGATAAAAAACAAAAATTCTTCTCTGGTCAGAATGGCCCCCCGACCTAACCTTGATCCATCTTCCCAGCGAAAGAAATGTCCATCCCAAGCGCCAATCCACTGCTTACCATCAGTAAAGGTCAGTTGAATTTCGACAATTGGCCGATCCGTAGCTGCAATTTTTTCCCTATCTACAAAAGCCAGCATTAAAAGACGTTCTTGAATTTGCCAGGGATTGACATCTGGCAACCAAGGTTTACGAACATTATCTCTGTGAAAAGTAAAGTTTTTACCACTCACCTTCCAAGTGAAATCACTCACAGTGTCTGGGTGAAAACTTGCAGTCGCTTTAGGGGCTCTTGGGGTCGCATTAGACAATTCCTGCATGAGAGCCGAATAGGCTAATGCAGGAGCTAGCCTATGGCCCGATCGCTTTTGAAAATACACGAATAAAAAGCCCACCAGAACAATACCTAATACCAACAAAATAACCACTTTTTTTTTCATATATCTCTTGAGCTTAATTTTAATTCAAACCAAAAACAAGAGATACCTATTCTCACAACCTCTTGATAAGATAAAGGTCAGATGAAACTTTCTATTCGCATCAAATTTTTGCTGCTGTTTACTGCCGTGCCGACAGTTGCAATATTGCTTTATATGTTTTTTGTTTCAAAGCTATTTGTCGACGACAAATTGGCCTATATTTTCGACAGCAGCTTGACCCATGTCAGATCCACCCAAATGCAAATCCAGTCGGAACTTGAAGGGGCCCAAGAAAACTTACGAAAACTTTTTTTGGAATCTCATTCAGAAAAAATGACCTTGTCTAGCTTGGGGCATTCATTATTCCAACAAAATCCTGATATTCAGTTCTTTAGTATTTACGAAAAGTCGCAGTCAAAACCACAACAGATCAAAGCTCTTTTCACAATAACAAAGTCAAATAACCTCAAAGAAGAGGTTTTAAAAACAATTGGTAGTGATCAAGCCCCCTCAGCCAAAGACCCTGTTACCCTGTACTTGTCAACAACGAGATCCGATCTTCTTTTTTTGGAGATCACTAGAACTCATCTCGTAAAACAAGACGTGCCCGACGACAGCGCCAATCAACAAATTATAGTATTGGGATTTCCAAGCCAGAATTTTCTAAAAATTTTCAGAAAAAATTCTTTTTTTAGTACTTACTTAGTTAGTAATTCGGGACTGACTCTTTTGGGGAACTTAGAGACAGGTTCTTTAAAATTTGTCGATTGGCCTTTTTTTTCTAAAATAGATTTTAATTTGACTCCTGAAGGAGTAATGGAGGCCAGCTCGCCCAGTGGTGAACCTTTCATAGTCTCTTTTTTTCGTGATGAAATGAGTCAACTCATTACTTTATCTCTAGTTGAAAAAAATCGGGTCATGGCGGGCGCAAGTATCCTCTATCAAAAGTCATGGGTCTACATTGCGGCGATCCTGGCAATTTGTGTAATTATTGGGGTTCTTACTGGGCACCAGCTAACTTATCCTATAAAAATTATGGATCAAGCAGCCAAAGAAATTGTTAAGGGTAACTTCGATTTACGTTTACACATCAATACGGGTGACGAACTACAGAGGCTGTCGGAAAGCTTTAATCAAATGGCACAAGAAGTTTTGATCCGTATTAAATTAGAAAAAGAAAAAGCACGCGTGGACAAAGAACTCGAGACTGTACAATATGTACAAAAAGTCCTGTTTCCCAAATTCGATACTAGTTTTGGAAGCCTGCGAATTGCTGGATTTTATGAAACCGCCGTCGAGTGTGGGGGAGACTGGTGGTATTATAGTGAAATAGGAGATCTGGTGTATCTTTGGATTGGCGATGCCACCGGACATGGAATGGGACCCGCTTTTATTACAGCAGCGGCCCGCTCGGCGGCCTCTGTCATCGAAGTAATTCCTAATATCTCTCCGGCCAAGATTTTGGCATACCTCAATCGATCCATTTATGAATTCTCACGCGGCGAAATTATGATGACTTTTTTTGTAGCGGCAATTAATAAAAAAACAGGTCAAATGACCTATGCCAATGCCAGCCACGAATCACCATTTATTATCACGAGTCCCAAAGGACTCGTTAAGAGAGATCAGTTTGAAGTTTTGGAAGGACCCAATAGTCCTCGTTTGGGCGAATCTCTAAAGTCTGAATATAAGGAGTCTAACATAACCTTAAATAAGGATTCGGTCTTGGTGCTGTTTACGGACGGAGTGATGGACATTAGTAATGCCGAAAAGAAAAATCTGAGAGAGCGTGGTTTTCTTAACTTACTCGCCAAGTCAATTTCTCACTACCAAAATCCCAAAAGTTCGATTTCAAGACTTCATAGTTTCTTTACCCAGTACCGAGATAAAACGCCATTGGCCGATGATGCTGCCGTGCTGATTTGTGATTTCTTTCCGCCCACGTAATTTGGTAAACCAACCTGAATACGGTAAGAACACCAGTTATCTTGCTACGAAGTCCATTTCGCTAGATTAACAAGTGGTGCGCCAGAGTGGACTTGAACCACCATGCCCTTGCGGGCGCCAGCCCCTCAAGCTGGTGCGTCTGCCAATTTCGCCACTGGCGCACATTTTAGACCTTAATTGAGAATCTTAATATAAACATACAAGTATTTAATTTCAAATAATAATTTGGATTGTCTAAAGTCAATGCAACTAAACCCTTACTGGCCTCGACCCGACAGCAATGGACAAATACCTACCCAAGGACACAATATTTATAAAAGTCTGCAGTTCACCAAAGGGGACTCAAATGAAGAAAAAAGCCTTAGCCTTAATGATAGTGTTTTTTGCAAATGATGTTTTGGCGTCGGCCGGTGATGCGGGATGTGGTTTAGGCAGCCTAATAATTAGCAGAAACACCAAACTGTTTCAACTTTTTGCTGTTACCACGAACCACTCTTTTGGCAGTCAAACTTTGGGGATAACGTTTGGCACATCGAATTGTAACGCCTCTGGTTTAGTACAAAACGAAAGAGAAATCCGGCATTTTGCTGAGATCAATCATTCCGAACTTACCAAGGAAATGGCCCAAGGTGGGGGTGAGAAATTATTCACATTAGCTGCGCTATACGGCTGTAACTCGAGAGACAAACAGACGTTTGCTAAAATGACTCAAAGCTCTTTTGATAACATCAATCCGACCGATGCTACTACCGCCAATGAATTAGTTAATAACTTAAATTTAAAGGTACAAGAAAACAGACTCTGCCAATCGTACTAAATCGCAAAGACACCTAACCCAATTCAACTATCGCGTGGTCATATATATAAGGCCAGCCATGGAGGGTTGGAAACATGGATGTTTTAAGAGTTAAGAGTCAGTGTGAAGAACTAGAGTTGATCCTAGAGAGCCTGCGCAGGCCCCTCGACTTAAGGACTAAATCACTTTTGCTACAAAAATTTAGAGACCTATTGAGCCTTATAAATAAAGAGATCGTCACAGATGAGTGACCTTTTACTAATAACCTTTTTCTGTTTGGGCTACGCTTTGACTTTAATTCTTTATTTAGGAATAGTTTCCGGAATTCTCAAGCGGCGTTGGCATACGCTTTCTGTGCCAATTCCTCGAGATCCTTATAAAAAACTTTAAATTCTTGCTGTAAAGTTGAGAGCTGAATGTCCAAACCACCAGTTTTTTTCTCGCGTCCAGCGATTTCCAGTTGATGACTTGCCTCGCGTAGGGGCTCATAACCAAAATAACTGACGCTACCTTTTAATGTATGAGCGTGAAGTTCTAATTTTGCAAAGTCCTTATTAGCAACAGCCACCATTACATTATTTAAATATTCAGGTAGTTTTAATATGCAAATTGAGGTCAGTTCATTAATAAGAACCCAGTCATTTTCAAAGTTTTCAAGAAGCTGTTTTTCGTTTATGACCATAACCCTCTCCATCTAACTTATCGGTTGATTAGATTAAAGGTGAAGTAAAACTGTGTACTCTTCTAAATGTTGGTCGGCAATAGTGCCATATCCTGAACCTGTAATAATTTTTGGTGTCTCATTACTAGATTGTTGGCTGATCTGAATTTCCATATAAAATTCACCTTTGACCAACGACAAAGTATATTCTGACTTGAAGCTAAATTTGGCGTCGACGACATCTAATTTAAAATGGTATCCATCTTTTTTAAAGTCGCCCTCTTTCAGATGTTCCGCCATTGATTTTTGTAGCGGAGATAAAATTTTGGCCATAGTGACAGTTTTTTGATCGACCAAGTTTACTACACGATATAAGTAAGCTAAAAAACCTCTTTCTTTATTATCGAAAATTCGAATCAGAATATTATAACAAGAAGGATCAAAACATTTTGCATCGCCTGTGAAACGCTCCCCTTTTAGCGCATTCAAATCGGATTTTTTAGGTTTCGGAGCCACCGGAAGTTGCTTCTTTTGCTTGTCTAAAAGTTGCTTCAGGTCGTCGTCTAATATTTCTGCTTTTAGCTGTCCGATACCAGTTTTGGGGGTAATATCGCCCGTAAAATTCACTAAGTGTCTGCGTTTAGTTTCAGACCTATCACTAAAAACTTTTACGGAAACTGCAAGGTGTGTATCGTCCTTCTTTTGAGTGCTAATTTCAACGTGTCCCATCAGCGCCTGCAGGGCCTGATTTTTCTGTTCAATTTTATCATCTTTACTTTTAACAGAATTCTTGTACCCATCAATAGCTGCTCGGCTCATATCAAATGTGGATTGGTCAGGTGCCGATTTATTAAAATCGGAATCGGGTTTTTTCTTTTCGAGCTCCAGCCACCTATCTAAGCCAGCAGCGGCCTTTTGGTTACTACCACTAGGTCCGCCTTGTGGTGTCACACCCCTAGCCTTACGATTCCGTGCGTTGCTCCCACATGCCGAAACTATAGTTGCCACAACCAATAAACCCAAAAAAGCTTTAAAAAATTTAACCGTCATTTGGCCTCCGACTATAATCCTTAGTACTGTTGTGCAAGACGTATACCTTGCAAATAAATGACATTTACCCCAGGAGCTTTATTAAGTGACTATTAAGTGACTACGCATTAAATATACACTGTAAAAATAGTTTTCACTAGGCCGGCAATTGTCACTTTCGACGCAGCGTCTTTCTGTGCCTTGTGCCGTTTATGCAACTTTTCTGGGCTTGACGGGGCTATCTTCGATAGCGATGATTAACATCAGATTAATACAAGGAGGTTCTTAGTGATAAAAATAATGTCAATTTTAGCCCTAGTCTTAGGTGCCAACTTCAGCCAAGCAAATGTCGTAAACGCTTTGGCAATTCAACAAGCGCTGCTGCCATCTTTTACAACTCAATTAATATTTTGGGAAGTCGGACAAAAGATGGAACATAAAATTTCTGTTATGAATCTAGAAGGCAGTATGGCCACGGAAGTTAAGAAAGAAACTGAAGTTGGCTATTGGTTAAATCAAGATGTCTCTATTGCCGGACAAGAACAAAAAGTGCAAATGTTAATTAGCAAAGAAGACGGAACAATTTTAGAAATGATCGTGAATGGACAAAAACAAACTCCACCCGCAACTCCCGAGGTAGAAATCCTAGAGCAAAAAGAAGCGAACATCACAGTTCCTGCTGGAACATATGATTGTCTTTTTGTGAAAGTAAAAGATGTTGCAACTGAAAACATCTCTGAAGTTTGGATTAACCCCAAGTTGATTCCGATCAACGGAATGCTAAAAGCAATTCTTAGGCAACAAGGTTTAGAAGTCGCTGCTGAGCTAGTTTCTTTCAAGAAGTAATATTGTAAATTGCCCCCTCAATGGGAGCGATATGCATAAAAACGCCACTTTAAAATAGTGGCGTTTTTTTTAAGGCTTCATCTGTGACAATTGTCGGCAGCCTACCAACTTTATGCATTATAGATATATGCCCCCTCACTCTTGTTGCCTTTCACATTGGCATACCCGTTGCAAAGTTTACTCTGAAACTCAAACCATATTCGTGGGAGAATGTTAGTGAACCACCTTCTTAATCTTAGAAAGATTGTTTTCTTTTTTGCCGGTCTCAGCTTTAATAGTGCCCAAGCTGACCTCAGCTGCCCTCAGAGTTTTGTAGGTTCTAATGAAGTTAAAATCAGTGGTTTAAAGTTAGCAAACCCGATTCCTAAAGGCGAAGATATCTTTGCTGACAGTTGGGACGGAGTAGAATTTTACCCCGGATTGCGGGCATTACAACAGAGAGATCGCTTTATATCGGTTAAAGGCAATAAAGTCGAACTGGAAATTATTTCACCAACAGGAAGCACTGAATTTGCACAAGCCCTAAGAGGAAGCGACCCCAACAAAATTCTTTTTACCGATTCCACACCTCAATTTAATTGGATTAGCATATACAGCTTAGTAAAGAAAAGTTTTGTCTTAAGGAGTTTAACGATTGAGTTAAATGATACAGTTGCATTTCGAGCTGCTGATTTTCTGATTGTAGAAGGTAAAAAAGACGAAAAACAAATGGTCACTCACTTGAAACCTGGCTTTAGAATTTCACCGAAGGCCAAATACCTGTCAATCGCTGTACTTAATAAAAACAACAAATTGTCTTTTAAAAAAATTGATATTTCAGAACACCTAACACTTGGAAGATCAGATTTGAGCGTCATACAAAATGGCCAAAACGCGTTTATTTTTAATTCGGAATTCAACTTATTTCAAGCGGTTGATTTACTGTCCAGCGCTCAGCCAAAGATAGATTACTCTTTTGTTGGAAATGTCCAAGCAGTTAATAAAACTGAAAGTGGCTATACTATTGTGGGCGATCATGGCGTTTCATTTCTTAATGCGAAGTTTGAAATAGATGCCTATCATCTTCATGAATTTTTAGCGAATCATAAATCCGATGTCTTGGGCAATCGCGCTGCCAATTTATTGGGTTTGGATTTGGTAAAGCCTCAGATAATTGTTTATGATAAAGAAGGCTCGATGCAAATCATTGACTTACCCCTCCAACAGAGACGCTCGAACAGAGAAAGACAGGTTTTATTGGCCTCTGATAATCGCTTAATATTCAAGGCTGAAGACGAACTCATCATTTATAAAGGTGATGGTGAGATAGTTAGTCGGATTGCTTTGACTGATAAAGAAAAACAAGAGGGCTTATTGATCAGATTAGAACCCAACCGATTTATGATTTATGTTTCAGGCGGAAAATACCGAGTTATTAATCTCTAGGCCGACTTAGTTTTTAAGTTTAGCTAGCACCGCCCCAACTAAATAAAGTGAGCCTGAAACCAAAATCATATCCTTAGGACTTGCCACTTCTAATATTTGACTAAGTGCTTTCATTGGGTCTTTATCATTAAAAAAAGCCCGCTCTGACCAAGCTCCGTATTTTTTGAGTTCAAGACCACGAAAAGGCGTTTCTGTTAAAACCACTCGAGCCCGTGGAATGCTAAAAAAACCTTCGAGCATTTTACTATAGTCTTTACTCTTACCAACACCTATCAATAGGTAAATATTCTCATACTCATGATGTTCAAGAATCTCTTTTAAACTTTGTACGCCTTGTGGATTATGATCGCCTGAAAAATATATTTTTTTTGAATTATAATTGACTGAGTCCATGCGCCCCGGCCAATTTAAATTATGTAACAATTGAAGGTATCTCGATGGATCAAAGCCCAGTTCACTAAAAACTGTCAGCGCCAAAGCAATGTTTTGAGCTCCCCGCAAACCCGGCAGTCGAATCTCTGCTCTGCCCCACTTGGTATCGATAAAATAACTGGGGCCCTCCGCACTTTTCAAAACTTCGTATTTAAAGCTTTCTCGCTCTATAAATCGAGCTTTAGACCTATTCTTATAGCCATCCAAGAGTTTTGCAATTTCAGACGGCCATGGCGCATGAATTACTTTGTGCTCGGCATCGCCTTCGCGCACAATTCCCATCTTATTCTTCGCGATTTCCCACAGGCTCTCGCCCAAAATATCTTGGTGGTCGAGTCCCAAGGTTGTAATAACAGACGTTTTGTGTTCAATGGCATTAGTGGCATCCCACGTGCCACCCAATCCCACTTCAAAAATCATTGTGTCCAATACAGGTGATTCGTTTAAAAAAATCTCCAGCGCCATTAGTGTTAACATTTCAAAATGACTTAAAACTTTATGGGGCAACGCCTTTTTTATTCTGTCATGTGCCAGACAAAATTTTTCGTAATCCACATTCTTACTCTGAATACGAATGCGTTCGGTAGTCTCGATTAAATGTGGTGAAGTATATAACCCTACTCTCCTTCCAGCACCCACGAGTAGCGCCTCAAGTGTGGCCGCAGTTGAACCTTTGCCGTTTGTTCCCGCTACCATTATCACTTTTTTAGGATCATACTTTAGATCTAAGAGCTTAAGACCTTCGAGCGTGGGCAAAAGCGAAGGCGGCCGATCGGGCATAATAACCCGGGCTTCTAGCTCGATAACTGCATTTTTAAATTTTTCGCGCCAAGAATTGGCGCTCACCTGTTTATCGGCCCCAAAACATTAAAAACTCTTTTGTGCAATTCAATATCATGAACTCGTAAATAGTGAATCCTTTTTGTAGCCAAGAACGTGGAGGCGCCTACTGTTTCAATGTCTCGTTCCCCAAATTCTCTCAAAGTAAATTGACTCAGAAATGACTTCCGAGAGTGGCCAACCATTAATCTCACTCCCAGAATCTTAAATTCTTCAATTCTTTTTAATATTTCAAGACTCTGCTGAGAAGTCTTACCAAAACCAATTCCGGGGTCAAATATCAAACGGTCCTTTTGAATTCCCATTTTCTCGAGGTAGGTGGTTTTCTCATTGGCCCAAGTCATAATTTCTTCAGTAGCATCACAATTAGTGTCCAGTGTGACATTTTTATTGGCCGGAATTCCTAGATTGTGCATAAACACAATATCACCTTGAAAGTCCTTAAGCACCGAAATCATTTTTTCGTCACTCACACCACTGACGTCATTGATCCAGTCGACTTTTAATTCCAAGAGTTTTTTTGCTGTTTCATGATGATAAGTGTCGATGCTGATTTCAACTTCTAAATTATTCTGACTGACAATTTTTAAAATTTCTGGGAATAGGCACTTGAGTCGTTCGATCTCCTTCTCCGCTGATAACGGGCTAGCCCCAGGGCGCGTACTTTCTGCGCCAATATCTATGACTTGAGCACCGCTGGCTACCAAGTCGTGAAGTTTTTTAACAAAGACTGCGGATTCCATACGGGCTTCGCCATCACTAAAAGAATCCGGAGTAAGATTAAGTATTCCCACTAATTGTGGCATGCCTGCCTGCCAAGATATGGGCTTCGTATTAAAAGGGGTTTTTTTCTGCCATTCTTTAAGAACTTGATTGGTTTCTAAGCCCAATGGCGCTAGTTCTAGTAGTGGCAGAAGGGCAAAGGGTCTCTTTAAAATTTCTGGGTGAGGTACTTTCAACTTTTCAGATTCAATGTTTGTCGTTCCCCAAGATAAAATATCAATGTCAATTTCTCGCGGCGCCCAGCGCTCGCACTTCTCTCGACCTATTTTTTTTTCGATTTCTTTTAAAAGATCAAGAAGTTCAAATGGACTAAAGGTAGTGTCTCCAGATATTGCTAAATTTAGAAATGGAATATTCCAACTGTCCGGTGAGTCTTTTGGCAAAAGAGCGTCCGACTCAAAGGCCGTCGATACCTTAATATTTGCTAATAGACCTTGAAACTCAATCTCCCAAATGGCCCTAGAAATATTTTTTTTTCGATTTCCAATATTAGAACCAAGACCTAAAATGACCATTTACTGTACTTTACTCCCCCAAGTAGTCCGTCAACTGGGGGTTGAGTTTTGGTAATCGACAAGTGAAGCTTTGCATTGATATCAAGTTTCTGAGAGAGGAACTCAAAAATATCTGAAGACAGCTTTTCGAGCATAGCAAAATGTTTTTCGGCTAAAAAGGCACGCAAATCAAGAATAAGAGTATGATAGCAGATAGTGTCTTTAAGTAAGTCCGACTTTATGGCCTTGGGCTCTTCTGTAAAATAGAAATTAATATCAGCTAATACCTCTTGTTTATTTGCCCGCTCAGCTTCTGAAAATCCGAGGTGAACAAAAAGCTGAACACCTCGCACATTAAGAGTCGAAACTATGGCATTAGCATACGTGGGAATAAACTCCACTTAAAAGACTCCACATCTTTTCTGCAATAACATGGGCTGCACGGCGAGCACGTTCTTTCTGCAGGTCATCTAGACCATCTATCAAGTCAGCGGTCACTTGTGAGTGCCATTTGTCGGCCTCGAGATGTACGTTAAAAAAATCTAATGTGCGCTCGTCTGAGATGTTGTAGTGTTTTTTTAATCCCTCAATTTTTGACGCTGCCACTTCGGGGATTTGATTCTCATAAGCAAACAGGGCGCCTAATCCTTCTTCGTATGAAGACCGAGAGAATGCAAAAAAGGTATTAATAAGATCTTGAGTTGCCGCATTAGGTGCCTCATTGATCACGGACTCTCGAGTTTCGCCGATACCCTCAGCAAAGCATAACCAAAGTTCTGGGTGGTTTCGGTCGCCACGCTCTTCATCGATTAAGTTTTCTAATAGGATCTGGCGCTGAGAAATATCATCACAGTTAGAATGTGTGGCGCTGAGATACCGTGGAAATTGTTTTACATGTTGAAAGTACTGGCGAGCATAGGATCCCAGTGACTCCAAAGGCAGTTCGCCCTTGACCCAAGCCTGATAAAATGGATGCTTTAATAAATGATTTGGTGATAATTCCTGTAATAAATCTGTGCTAAAGGCCATATCCCCTCCCTTGGTTTTGTTTATCCTCAAACAACCCTTCAAGACGGTCAAGAAATAAGATAGAATATCTTTGATGAAGCGATGCCTACTTATTTTATTAGCCCTAACCTCTTTTACCGTTTCTGCTCAAACCATAGACCAAGTTAAAAAATTTAAAGTTTCAAATCCATCCAATACAGTTTCTAATACTCCCAGTAATGCGCCGTCTGTTGCTCCCCAATCAAGTCCTCTCCCACTTGCTCCCAACTTGCAACCCCCTTCTGCCCAAAGCACGGAACAGCCCTTTAACTTCTTGCTAAATCCCAAGGTGCAAAAGATAGCTAAATTTTTATCTAATAAAAAGATTGTTTCGGCGCTCAATACTTTTTCTGAGAGAGAAAATATCCGAAAGATGCTTAAAGCTCAGCTCGCTTTGATGTTGGTCATGTTTATTTTGCGCGCCTGGATAAGTCCTAAAACAAAGACCTTTATGGCAGGCCTATTAGCGAATCTCTGGCTGACGGCGCTGTACCTCTTTGTGTCCCTGTTATTACTGCCGAATTTTATTTATGGTCCTGGCTATCTTGATTTTGTTAAAGAGGCCTATGCCTTTTCCAAAGAATTTACCGGCTAAAAAAATACAATGATGTTTACTCTTCGCCGCTCGAACTTTCGCCTGTTTCTGATAAATATCGATCGTTATAGGCGATGTCTGCGCGATCTCTGAGTTTCTTGGTCCATTCACCTATTGCTGATTGAGCTCGCGATTGCGCCAACCATTTATCGCTGTCGGGTTCTTTGGCGTCTTTCAAATCCTTGACTATCGATTTGTAACGGAGGACATACCCCACACCGGCATTCATGATTAGCTTAACTGCCAACGGATTGTCTTTATTCAACCTAATTGCCGCCTCGACCGCTTCTGTGCTTTCACCAAGTCCTGGAATCTGGGCGGATTCTAAAGTAAACTCGGCAGACTCTTGCCATTTAACTCCCCATGTTTTCAGCCACTCATCTACTGCCCTCATATCCTTTTTTTCAAGGTGACCCGCTAATGTTTGGCTAACGGACTGAGTTTTTAATCTGAGCGTAAGAATTTTTGCAATCTCCTTTTTTGCCTCCTCAAATGAAGTTTCTTTGGCGGCTCTTTTCTCTTCAACCTTAATCAGATGATACCCAAATTCAGATTTTACAGGAGCACTTATTTTTCCAGGAGTTAAACTAAATGCCATGGTTTCAAACTCTGGCACCATCTGTCCTCGTCCAAAAAAACCCAGATCGCCTTGTTTCGATTTGCTCGAGTCTTCGCTGAATTTAGACGCCATTTCGCCAAAATTGTCGGCTGTGACTTGACCAGATATTTCAGTAATTTTTTTTAAGGCCTCTGCCTCACTTCCCGCGTCTGACTTTTTGGCTTTTATTAAAATGTGCCTAGCTCTAACTTCTTCCTCTTTGCGAAAATCCATTTTATGTTCGTCGAAATAAGTGATAATTTCTTTTTCGCGCGTTGCTATCGCTTGCTTTATGTCATCGTCGCTGACCTGAAGCTTGGGCGCCAGTTCCTTGGGCTCAATTTTTGCGTACTCAATTTTAAGTTTAGTATCCTTTACTATGCCTTCTTTTTTCCGCTCCATGGCAGAGGGATCGAGGGCAATTTTCATAAGTTCGGCTACTTTTCCATTTCGTAGGCTTTTGCGGATATCCCCTTCAAATTTTGCGGCTGTTAGTTTGTTATTCTTTAACAACTTATCGTAAGTAAGTTTATTAAAGCGGCCATCTACTTGAAAGGCGGAAATCTCAATGACGTAGTCTGTAACTTCAGCGTCAGTAACATAAACACCTTCTTTCTCGGCAGCCTGAGAAATTAGCTCTAAGCCTATTAGCTCATCTAGTGCCTGCTTCTTAATCATTTTCTGAAACCCAGCAAACTGGTTACCAAACATTTTATACATTTGTTCTTTACGTTCTACGGCTTGCTTATACTCCGGCACAGAAATAACGCCTTTATTCACAGTGGCTACAATGCCTCCACCTACGTTGCCAACGTTACTTGACGGAATTCCAAAAAGCGCAAAAACGACTGTTATGCCTAAAAATAAAAGTACGTTAGTTGCTTTGCGGGTTTGTGACCGGATTGCCATAATGCCTCCTAAGATTCGCAGAATATACATTTCATATTTATTATCTCAAAAATTCAAGTGCTTTGTAGGATGAGTTTTACCTTGTTTCTCATGCGTTAATAAGACAAAATTAATAAGGAGCCCCTGAAGATGAACTATTTTAGTTTTGATATAAAAAAAATATGTGTGATTGCGTTGCTAATTGCACTGCCCTTTCTGGCTATTAACACTCAGCGCAAGGACGGAGAGATGCCTTGGTTTTTGGTCCCCTTTTCCGCCTCCTTAGGGGTTGTCAATCAAGGCTACTCCGAGTTTAGCACAGGTGTGAGAAGGACAACCGCGTTCTACCTCAATCTTTTGGATATTAAAAAAATAAATCTGGCACTTCTTAAAGAGAATCTAGAATTAAAAGCTCGCATGACTCAGTTTGAAGAACTCAGCCAAGAAAACCAACATTTGAATAGCCTTTTGGATTTTAAGAAAGAATCTAAATCTGAAATTCTCATTGCTAGGGTCATTGGGATTGATATCAATGCGGACTATGAAACAATTCGCATTAATAAAGGCAGCCAAGATGGACTTAAACCTTTCATGCCCGTCATTGCCCCTAATGGCGTTATTGGCTATATTTTTAGGCCACAAACGCATTCGTCCCAGGTTCTTCTTCTTTCCGATAGAAACACTGTTGTAGATGGGCAGATACAAAGAACCCGAGCACATGGCCTTATTGAGGGCGCCTCGCGAGATAAATTAAGAATGTTGTATATCTTACGCGCAGATGATGCCGCAGTGGGTGACGTTGTGACGACTAGCGGAATCAATAAGATTTTTCCGCGCGGAGTACCGATTGGCAAAATCGTCAGTGCAGAAAGAGATGCCAATGGAATTAGTCAGATTATAGAAATAAAGCCCGATGTAAATCCCTATAATCTCGATGAAGTCTTGGTACTTAAGAAAGTAGCCGAAGAACCAGTGGAGCCCTCACAGTGAAAGAGTTTAATCAGACCGTAGCAAACATGGGCCTTGTTTACCTACTGCTAGTTGTTCTTTGCCTTTTTCAAACAGCACTTTGGTTTCAGGTTTTTCACCCAATTCCTCCTCCTAATTTGTGGTTACCCATTATAGTTTATGTTACTATTTATAGAAGAATTGGCATCAGCCTGCTCACTTTAGTTTTATTAGGATTTACTCTCATAACTTTGAGCTCGAAACCGGTAAATCTTTTCTTTCTCTCTTTGCTCGCTGTTGCGTTGACAACTCATCTCGTTCGTATGAAGTTTTTTTGGACAGGCTCAAGTTATTTTTTGATGTCTTGCCTTATTTCTATTTTCTCCTACCATGTTTTTTCTTGGCTGCTCTCCTTTAACTTAGAAGCAAATTTTTTACGTTCTCCACGCTGGGGCGCTTGGCTCATGGAATTTTTTTTGACACCCATCATTGCGCCTCTTTTATACAGTATTTTAAAAAAAATTGACCAGTTGACTGATTTTCAGGAGCCCGGGGAATTTGGATTTCGTAGACTATGAGAGCGCATTACGTCGATAGTGCCGAAGAAACCAGGGAGTATCAACAACGTTACTGGTTTCTCTACGTCATTGTGGTTTTTTTCTTTGTCATATTTTGTTTGCGTCTTTGGTATCTGCAAATTATGCGTGGGGGCGAATTACGATTTGTTTCTGAAAAAAACGTTAGCAAAAAAACGACGATCGCGGCGCCTCGCGGACTTTTTTACGACAGGGATAGTCGCGTCTTGGTCGAAAATCTTATTGGTACCGAGGCTGCCATCGTGCCTCAATACTTACAGGATTCTGAAAAAACCATCGAGGCTGTGGCCCTGACGTTGAAACTAAACCCCACTCAAATATCAAATGAGATTAACAAAAGTCGAAGAAAGAATGGCGCCTTTCAACCTGTAAAAATAAAAGAAAATCTTTCTCTTGAAGAAGTTTTTAAGCTGCGCTTAATGCGCATTGACCACCCTGCCCTGACAATTAGAGAAGTTATTTTAAGAAGCTATCCACTAAAAGAAAATAGCGCCCAGTTGTTAGGTTTTGTTGGTGAAATAACAAAAAACCAAATACCTGTCCTCAACAAGAAATACCGCGATCTCAAGTTTAGACAAGGTGACCAAATTGGCAAACGAGGTTTGGAGAGATTTCGGGACGAAGAAATCAGAGGTAAGGACGGCGTTCAACATTTTGGGGTTGATGCCAGAGGTCGTGGGGCCGAAACTTTAAGCCAAGAACTCTTAGAAAGTATTAAAAAATTTAATGCACAACCCCTACAGGGAAAAAATCTGTATTTGACTATCGACAAAGATATTCAAGAGACAGCTTTTAGCTCCTTCGTAGGGCAAAAACGTATCGGTGGGCTCGTGGCCATGAAAAACAATGGCGAAGTACTCGCCTGGGTAAGTTCACCGTCATTTGATCCCAACAATTTCTCCTCGGGAATGTCTTCAGAATTTTGGGCTCAGCTAATTAACGACCCCTATAACCCCTTAACTGACAAAGTTATTCAGTACCATTCAGCTCCTGGTTCCACCTTCAAGACGATTTTGGCCTTGGCCGGTTTACAGGAAAAAAAGATTTCTCCGTGGAAAACTGAATATTGTACTGGTTCTATGAGAATGGGCACTCGGCCATATCATTGTGCGAGCAAGACAGGACACGGCACCGTAAATATGTTCCAGGCTATTGAGCGATCCTGTAATATTTATTTTTTTAAATTGGGAATTTTGTTAGGAATTGATAAAATTGCGGAGTACGCCTTTGCATTAGGTCTTGGTAAAAAAACAGGAATCGACCTTTTTGGAGAAATAGCCGGCCACGTTCCCACCGAAGCCTGGAAAAAATCGGCTATCGGCGAAGAATGGCAACTGGGCGAAACGCTTAGTAATTCGATTGGCCAAGGATTTGTATTATCAACTCCCATTCAAATGGCCATGGCCTATGCTACCATCGCTAATGAAGGCCCCATGTATCGTCCGTTTATAGTAAAAAAAATTACTGATTACCAAAATCACACGATCCAAGAATTTCAACCGACCCTAATATCAGATCTTTCTGTGAAACAAGATAATCAACTATTTATAGATAAAGAAACTTTTAAAACTGTAAAGAAAGGTTTGTGGCAGGTTGCCAATGGCGAAAATGGCACGGCCCGCTGGTGGAAAATTCCTGGAGTCGAAATTTCTGGTAAAACCGGTACCGGCCAACTTTACTCCTTTGCTTCTTCCGAGGCGGCTTATGCCGATTGTGCCTCAAAACCCCTTAATCAAAGACACCATGGCTGGTTTATTGGTTACGCCCCTCCTGTGAACCCTGAAATTACAGTAGCGATTTTAGCAGAACACTCTTGTCACGGGAGCACGGGCGCCGCGCCCATTGTCCGCGACGTCATTAAAGCTTATTTTGAAAAATATCACCCTGAAATGCTAAAAGTTGCCAAACCTGTCGCTAAAGCAACTAATGATCCAAAAAGCGAACCAAAGAACGAGCCCAAAAATGAGCCAAAGAGTGAGCCCAAAAATGAGGTAGTCACCGAATGAGTCGGTTTACAGGAATGAATGTTGAAGAGAGAACATTTTTAAAAAGAATTGACTGGTGGTTTGTTATTTACATCTTGGCGCTCAATTTTATTGGACTCGTCAATCTTTTTAGCGCTACCCAAGGTGGCGCCTCTCACTTAAACCGCTTGTTTGCATTACAAATTATTTGGCTGATCTCAGGATGGTGCCTTTTCTCGATTGCCACTTTTTTTAATTATGACTGGTACCGCCGCTTTGCTCTCATCATTTACGTTATTAATCTAGGCCTTTTGGCGTTGGTTCCTTATGTCGGAAAATCTTATTACGGAGCCAAACGCTGGCTGGACCTTGGCTTCTCGAGCTTTCAACCGTCAGAAACAATGAAATTAGCCTTGATACTAATTCTTGCCAAAGTGTTATCAACTAAAAGCAAATCCGGCGGATTGGGCATAACTGATTTAATCGTTCCTCTTTTAATTGTCATGATTCCCTTCGCCCTCATTGTCAGACAACCTGACTTAGGCACCGGCCTCCTAGTTGCCGTCGTCGGATTTTCGATGATACTTTTTGTAGGAGTTCGCCGTTATATCGTCATACTAGCTTTAATTTTAGGTTTGTTTGGTTCAGTCCTAGCTTGGAAATATGGACTTAAAGAGTATCAAAAAAATCGTATTGAAACGTTTATGGAACCTGACAAGGATCCTCGCGGCAGTGGGTACAACAGTATTCAGTCTAAAATTGCCGTCGGCAGCGGCCGCTTTTTAGGCAAGGGTTTTCGTAAAGGCACTCAAGCACAGCTCGAATTTTTGCCAGAAAGACACACCGACTTTATTTTTAGCGTTCTCAGCGAAGAACACGGCTTTGTCGGAGCACTCACAACCATCGGCCTTTTTTCAATGTTGTTTTTTCTAGCCATTCGAATTGGCTCTCAAGCCAAAGATCGTTTTGGTTCTCTCATGGTAGTGGGCTGTATCAGTTATCTCTTTGGTCATATGGCTATTAATATTGGAATGGTTATTGGCCTCTTGCCAATTGTCGGAATACCGTTACCGCTTTTGTCTTACGGCGGATCCAGTATGTTTTCGACAATGCTGTGTCTGGGTATTATTTCAAGCGTAAGTTATCGAAAATTTTTGTTTTAGACCAAATAAGCAATTAGTTGAGATCCAGCAACTAAAAAAAATAGCGTTATTCCCCATTTTCTCTGCTGCCAAAGCCAAATAGCCGCCACAAGGTCCGCTAACGTCAGGTAAATTGGTACAAAGTCACACCAAACTGCGAGTGAATCGAGCCAGTAGGAGTCTAAGAAATTGAATTTTTAATCATCGTAAGAATTTCATCTTTACCGCGATTACCGACAAGCTGAGCGACTTCGCGACCATCCTTAAATAAAATGAGAGTCGGAATGCCACGTACGCCATAAGTTGAAGGAGTCTGGGGATTTTCATCTACATTCACCTTCATAATATTGATCTTTCCATTTAATTCCTGAGCAACTTCTTCTAATTTAGGTGAGAGTGCTCGACAAGGCCCACACCACTCGGCCCAAAAATCTACTAATATTGGTGTCAGCGAACCTAGCACGTCTTTCTCAAACTGAGAATCTGATGTATCTTTTGTGAACGATCCCATAACACCCCTCTATTAGGGGCAATCCTAACCTACGGTATTTCTTTTGTCGACTAGACCAGACCCATTAATGCAGCGAGAAACACCGTTAGATGCCTTCAATTTTGAATGCTTTTTGCCGAAATAGCATTGATGAGCGCTGTCAAAAAAATCTTAGTAGTCGACGATGACAAATCAATAGGCGATGCGCTTTCGCGCGCTTTTGCCACGAAGGGATTTGCTGTTACGATTTGTGGCAAGGCTGTCGACGCTCTTGAAAAGTTAAAAGTCGATGAATTCTGTGCTATTTTTGTGGATTGCATGCTTCCTCAACTTAGCGGCGTCGACCTGGTGGCTAAAATTACAGAAGGCAACATGAGCAGCTCCCCTATCTATTTGATGAGTGGCGTCTACAAGGATAAGCGCTATATCAAAGACGCTATGATTAAGAGTCATGCTGCTGAGTTTATCACCAAACCCTTTAATCTTGAAGATGTGTTAAAACTTGTTGTCAGCACATCGACAGATAAGACTGAGCTGTCAAGGCCTCCGCTATTCCGAGTTTTTTCTGATATCAGCGCCAATTCGCGAGATATCAGGAAGGCCATCGACTCTCTGATAGCATCCACAGTTTTGATTTGCCCATTGTGTATGGATTTCTGGTCAATAGCGGAATTGCCGGCCACCTTAATGTCGTCGAAGCCAAAGGCGATATATTTGGGATTTCTCTGCTTCCTTATAAAATAATTAGTGTTGATACCAATCACGCAAAGTCCTATCTCGGCGCTCTACTGGTTGAGAAAGGCTTCATCAATCATGAACAAGTGGATGAGACGCTTACCATGCCATCGACAAGAAAATTAGGCACCCGCCTTGTTGAAGCCAACCTCATCAGTCCCCACGCCATTTTCGAAGTCATGGCGGATCAGCTTGCTATTCGTTTGAGTAAGACGATTTACGACAGCTCCGTCTCCATCAACTTTAGTGAAAGTAAAGAGCTAAAAGATGGCCCTGGAATTGACAATGAAACTTTTAACGTACTCCTTCACGACTGGATTCTTTCTAAGATTCCATTCCCGTGGCTGAAGGCTTTTTATGTGACTTGGATGGATCAAGAAATTATTTCGGGCCCGGCCTTCTCGCTCCTCACAAAGGCCCTGCAGGCTCCGATTTACAAACGACTCCCGGGATTTGAAAAAATGTTGGTATCCGGACGAACCGTGGATCGACTTCTCACCGATGGGAATTATAACGAAAGCGATTTTTTTGTGGCCATTCACTACCTGGCAATTTTAAGAGTTATTTGCTTTGGAGCACGCGATGAAATCAAAGATTACGACGCGATTCGCGCCCGTCTCAATCGGGTATTAAAAGAAACCGACGGAAAAAACTACTTCGAGATTCTTAATCTTAGCAAAAATGCCAGGGAATCAGAAATCAAAAATGCTTATTATGAATTGGCAAAGATTTTTCATCCAGATAAAATCCCAAAGGAAGCGCCAAAAGGAATCTTTGACCTCAATCAAAAGATTTTTTCGCTGATTTCCTCTGCCTTCAATGTCATTAAAGACGCTCCATCGCGAGAACGATATCTAAAAGAACTCGATCAGGGACGTGCTGATGAGCTCCTAAAGGCCGAAGCTATTTATGAAAGAGGCAAGGCTCTCTTGAAGGCCGGCCGAGCCACCCAGGCTCTTGAAGCCTTTGCCGAAGTAGGTAAATTTAATCTCGCTAAATCAGATCTTACTTTATATCGTGTTTGGGCCATGCTTAAGCTCCTAGAGACAAATCGCGGCTCTGCCGACATTAAAAAAATTGAACAGCAGTTAGAGCAAATTCCGCCTGAAGATCGACATGATGCGATTTATCATTTTGTAAAAGGGTTGTTTCAAAAACAAATAGGTCGCACTGATGTTGCAAGAGGATTATTTGAGCGCGCCATTGCAGTAGATCCTCAATTTATTGATGCCCGACGCGAACTCAATGTTTTACGGCTAAAAAACGAAACTCAAAAAATTGATATCTGGAAGAGTGACCTCAAAGATATTGTCGGACTTTTGTTTAAATCGAAAAAGAAATAATTGTTCGTCACTACTTCTGCTTAAACATTAACATTACAAACTCTTGGCGTTTTTCATCAAAATCGTCGGGCACCTTTTCTTTACGAATGTCTTCCATTTTTTTATTGATAATTTCTCGACTAATATGTGTTTGATCTGGCAGCTGAAAATTCAAAAACTTTGAATTGACATATTTGGACGACTTTTCATGGGAAACATTCTCCTTAGACTTCACAAAGGTGTTTTCGTGACCTTCAGCCTTCGGTGCCGTACCTTTCAAAGCCTTATTAAGATTTTCGCGTAAAACTGCCGCATCGAGATGGCAATGGTGGCTCAGAAGTTCAATGACCTTTATTGGGTTAATCGGTGTTTCAACGTAACCCGAAACGTTTACGTTCATGAGATCTTGGGGTTTAAGTTTGCTGAGTGGAGAAACAACTAAAAAAATCTTGGGGCCTTCCCCCTTACCATTAATTCTTTTAGCAATTTCAATACCACTTATTTTTTTACCTTTGGCCGTCACAAAGATCACTTCGGGACGAAAGCTCAGGTATTTGTCCATAAACGATATCTTGATCACCTCGATATCAAATTTAAGCTTTCGCAGCAGCGATTCTAAAAACTGGCTTTCTTTGGGCTCCTCAACCACTAACATCACGCGTTTCATGCAATTAGTATCTCAGGTTGCTTGAAGGTAGGTCAACTTTCGAATTATCATAGAGATTAAGAGGTAAAGATTGAATTTAACTCGAGGTCGTCTCGCATTTTTTTATATTATGAAGCAAATGGTCCCAGTTTATGCGATTGGGGTTGTGGTTTTTTTATTGATCCTCTTAATGTTTCAGGTCTTAAGGCTAACCGAGTTTGTCTTAGTGCATGGTATTGGCACTTTAAACCTAATTAACATCGTATTCTATATGTCCATAAGTTTTCTGCCCGTGATTCTACCAATGAGCCTCTTATTCACCATTCTGTTTGTCTACAACCGCCTCAGCTCCGACACCGAAGTGTTGGCCTTCCACACGCTAGGTCTCAACATTTGGCACCTGTCGCTACCGGCGCTGGTGCTCTCGATCTTTGTCAGTCTTTTTTCGTTTTGGATGAGTTTTGAAGTAGGCCCATGGGGAAACCGCAAATTTGAGGTATTGATGACAAAACTTAGTAGTTCTAAAGCTGAAGCCAATATCAAGGAAGGAACCTTTTCGGAGTTTTTTGATTTTGTTATATATGCCAACAAGGTAGACGCTAAAAGTGGAGTTCTATCAAATGTATTCCTTTTTGATGAAAGAGACTCAGTAAACCCACTGACAATTATAGCTAAAGACGGAAGGTTTGGCAGAAACTCGACAGAATCAGAGCAACGAGGAGTATTGAAGTTGGACGACGGCAATATCCATCACACCAAGGGTACCGCCTACACCAAAGTAGACTTTAAAACCTACAATATTTTTCTTTCTGATCCCATCTCTATGCAATTTAAAGAAAAAACAATACACTCAATGGCCTTTTCAGAGATCAGCAAAAATATCGAAAGCAAAAAAGATGACCTAAAATTCGTTTTGAGTCTTAAGGTGGAATATCACAAACGTATCGCCATTTCTATCGCCTGTCTTTTATTTGCTCTGGTGGGTGTGGCCCTCGGCTCCAATATCTATCAGAGACAAGCCAGCTCCGGTGGACTGGTTGTTTGCATCGGCCTAATTGTGCTTTATTGGATTTTGTATATTTTGGGAGAGGGATTTGCCAAGTCGGGCACGCTTCCACCATTTCTCTCAATCTGGATTGCAAATCTTGTTTTCTTGAGTTTTGGCAGTCACCGAATGTCTAAACTTGTTCAGTAAATTGATTCTTGTTTGAGCGTGGCACCTTTCTAAATAAACACTCCGGCCAAACAAGCAGTCATAAAGGTTGCCAGGTTTCCACCGATCATAGCTTTTAGACCAAGCTTGGCAATTTCTGATTTTTTACCTGGGGCCATTAAACCAATTCCACCAATCTGAATACCAATTGAAGAAAAATTAGCAAAGCCACAGAGGGCATAAGTCAAAATAGTCATACTGCGAGGACTAATTGATTCGCTACTGCTCGCCAAATGTAGATAAGCCACAAACTCATTAAATACTGTTTTCTCTCCTAAGAGTTTTCCAGCTACCCCTATGTCTTCCCAGGGAATTCCCATTAACATGGCAATCGGAGAAAAGGCCCAGCCAAATATTAACTCGAGAGACAAGCCAAACAAACCGAAGAATGAATTCACAAATGCGATCAAAGCGACAAACGCCAATAACATAGCCCCCACGTTAAAGGCCAAATACATTCCCTCGCTAGCTCCTCGCGTAGCCGCTTCAAAAACATTGCTATCAATTTTTTCGCTTTCCTTAGGTAGGTCACCCAAAGTCTCTGGTTTACTTGTTTCTGGAACCATGAGTTTTGCAATACAAAATGAGGCAGGCGCAGATAATACGCTCGCCGCTAACAAGTGACCGGCGATATCAGGAATCTCGCCTCGTAACATTTTGACGTAAGCGACTAACACTCCACCAGCTGTCGAAGCCATCCCAGCAATCATAATGCACAAAAGTTCGGAGCGAGTCATTTTTAGTAAGTAAGGTTTTATCACCAAGGGCGCCTCGGTCTGACCCACAAAAATATTTGCAGAATTGGCAAGCGCCTCAGCTCCGCTAATTCGCATGGTGCGATACATGACCCAAGCCAGCGCTCGCACAATTATTTGCATGACACCCAGATGATAAAAAACTGCCAATAGGGTTGAGGTAAATACAATTGTCGGCAATATTTCGATCGCAAATACCAAACCGCCCACTTTTTCTCGCGAAGCCAGCGGACCAAATAAAAACGTCGTGCCAGCATTGGTAAAATCGATTACGGCATTAACGACATCATTCATTTTAATAAAGATAAAATTTAGAGGACCCGACAACTCTAAGGCGGGAATGCCCACAACTAACAGAAAAAATAATACCTGCAGCCCTATTCCCCAATAGATTGTACGGTAATTAATTCTTTTGCGATCTGAAGACAATAGATAGGCAATGCCTAACATAACAAAAAAACCAAAAAGACTCAAAACTCTCAAGTTCATTTGGATCCTGATAGCTCACGCATGCCACCTGGAAAATGCGCCGCATTTGAAAATCCTAAAGCTAGAAGCGCCTCAACGACTAGCCCAGACTCTACGCCGGTTTCACCAATTACGACAACTCGCATTTCGTTCCCAATGTTTACCCCGCGAAGTTTACGTGCCACTTCAATGTTAGGCCGCCCCTTCTCATCGATAAATTCTTTCCACTCAATGTTTATGACCCTGATGTTTGGATTGACCACACTAGGTAACGATTTCAAAAATTCCTGGGAATCACGTACATCAACGACCAAAGATTTTGCACTCGTATTCGGCCCCGCCAACCTAAGTCTCTGAATTTCTTCCTTTTCAACAATGATTGCCTTGTTCAGTTTTGGTTTCCAGCTCGGTATGCTGGGTAATGCGATTTCCGCGGCCTTAACATGTATCCACTTTGTTTGGTCAAAATAATCTTTACTTGCAAAGTGTACGTCAGTCACCCCCAAGTAGCGTAACGTCCAGGCCAACCGACCTTCTTCGCCTTTACCATCTCTACCTTCGCCAATAACAACAATAGAACTCTCGGGACCCACACCTAAACGAGCCAGCCTACGAGCCGAATGATAGAGATCCTTAACAAGTCTCCCTTTAGTCTTGGCCCCGGAATCTGTAAATTCATCCCAACTTAAATTAATGGCCCCTGGCATATGAGAAAGATTAAAAAGAAAGACAGATCTGGAATCGAGTAAAACCGTTTTCTCAGAAATTGAAAGCTCATAAACTACCGCTTTTGGTATTAAAGGTTTCGAACTCTCAAAGACTTTAGTGGGCTGAGTCTCACAAGCGCCTAATAATAATAATCCCGCTAAATATTTTTTCAATGTTCTTTCTTCATTGTTGGAAATAAAATAATGTCGCGAATGCTGGGGCAATCTGTAATAAGCATAATTATTCGCTCTATCCCGATACCCACTCCACCTGATGGTGGCATGCCCACATCTATGGCGTGCATAAAATTTTCATCCATCGGTTGGGCTTCTTCGTCGACCAAGCGTTTAGCTTCTTGCTCTTGAAGTCTAGCAAGTTGATCTTCGGGATCATTGAGCTCCGAATAAGCGTTGCCAAGCTCCATGCCGGCGCAAATCGGCTCAAAGCGTTCAACGAGGCGAGGGTTTTCACGATGGACTTTGGTGAGTGGCGAAATTTCTTTCGGAAAATCTTTGATGATCGTAGGATGCCAAATTTTATCTTCAACCTTTAAATCAAACAACTCCATTACCATCTCGCCATGAGTTAAGGGCTTCTCTAATTCCGAACCAAATTCTTTGCAGACTTTAAAAAGTTCCGCCACACTTAAATTCTCCACTTCAATACCCGCAAACTCTTTAATGGCGCCGTAAACCGTCAAACGCTTCCAGGGAGTAGTAAAATCGATCTCTTTACCTTGATAGTTGATTTTTGTAGAACCCTTTATTTTTTTAACTACGGTGGCAATTATCTCTTCAAATTGTTTCTGCTGATAATTATAGTCGGTATAGGCTTCGTACCATTCTAACATGCAAAACTCAGGGTTGTGAGTTCTGTCGATACCTTCGTTGCGAAAATTTTTTCCAATTTCATAGACTTTTTCAAACCCACCAACCACTAGTTTTTTCAAATAGAGTTCAGGACTGATTTTTAAAAAAAGCTTCATGTCGAGCGCCCGATGATGTGTCGAAAAGGGGTGGGCGGCAGCTCCGCCATATATAGGCTGAAGCACAGGAGTTTCAACCTCTAGAAAACCTTTATCATCTAAGAATCTTCGAAACTCTCGAATTATTAATGAACGCGTTTCGAAAACTTTTCTTGAGGCTGAATCCATAATAAGATCCAAATGACGGTATCGGTATTTGGCCTCAATATCTGTCAAGCCATGATATTTTTCCGGCAGGGGCTCAAGCGTCTTGCAAAGCATTTCAATATGTCCCGCACGTATCGAGAGCTCGCCCTTTTTTGTTTTAAATACAATGCCTTCGATACCAATAAAGTCGCCGATATCAATGTTATCAAACACAATGGCATCAGGCCCATTCAACTCATCAAGCTTTAAATAAACCTGGAGGTTGCCAGTTTGATCTTGAAAATTAAAAAACGCTGCCTTGCCCATCGGTCTTTTGGTCATTAGACGGCCAGCCATTCGCACTTTGGCGCCTTCCACTTTTTCTTCCGCGCTGAGCTTGGTTTCATAGAGCTCAATAATTTCACTCACCCTGTGCGTTCGTTCAAATGAATAGGGGTAGGGATTAATTTTTGCGGCTCTAAGAGCATCAAGTTTTTTTCGTTTTTCGGCACGTAGCGGATTTTCTTGCGACATTAATTTTGCCCTTTAAAAACATCCATGACACCTTGTAGAAGCGAGATGGCTTCTTTCTTGGGTCGCTGAAAAGCGTTTCTTCCCATAATGCTGCCAAAGCCACCGCCACCCGCCAAGCCTTTGACCTCAGCCAATACTTCTTCAGTAGACTTGGCTTCGCCGCCACTAAAAATCACGATACGTCGCCCGTTAAATGATGACTGAACCACATGGCGAGTGCGATCTTCTAGCGAAGCCACTCTAATTTTTTGGGCTTCATAAACTTTCTTAGCGTCTTCTTGCTCAATGTGGCTTGAGGGAGCCTTTACTTTTACAATGTGAGCACCTAATTGGCAGGCGATTTGCGCCGAGTAAGCAATGACATCTATCGCTGTCTCTCCCACTTTCGAAATATTTTCTCCTCGGGCGTAGGCCCAAATAACCACGACTAGACCCGCTTTTTTGGCTTGGCCTGCAGCTTTCGCAATTTCTTCATACATTTCTTTTCGCCGAGGACTACCAGGATAAATTGTAAAGCCAATAGCTCCACAGCCCAAACGTAACGCATCCTCTACTCCTGAAGTAAGCGCCGAAATATTAGCTTTTTCTTTATAAAGTGAGTCGGAGTTATTCATTTTTAAAATTAAGGGAATCTCTCCGGCATAATCACGAGCGCAAGCCTCGAGCGAACCAAGGGGTGCTGCATAGGCACTGCAGCCTGATTCTATGGCTAAATTAATGTGGTATGTGGGATCATAGCCATCGGGGTTGATAGCAAAACTTCGGGCGGGACCATGTTCAAAACCTTGGTCGACTGGCAAAATAACTAGCTTACCTGTGCCTTTTAGCCTGCCGTGATTCAGTAATCGCGATAAATTTGATAAAGTTCCCGGGTTATCTGATCCATACCAACTCAAAATTTCCCTTACCCTTGGTGTCATGACATCTCCTTATTATGCAATTGTTGTAGAAATATTCGTAAAGACTTAAAAAATCAAGGAATTGGGAAGTTCATTGGCACTCGCGCCTTGCGTTAGCACAACAACTAGCTACTCAACACAAACAAGATTGCATAACATTGAACAATCATGTCAGAAGAATTTAGCAAGCATAAAATTTTGGTGGTCGATGACGAGATCCTACTTGTTGAATTGCTCGCGATGCAGTTAGAGGGATTAGGCTGCCCTATCGTCACTGCAAATAATGGCGAAGAAGCACTCGAAAAATTGGAATCAAATGTTGATGTCTGTCTCTTATACACATCTGACGCTGCCGACGAATAGAGAGGTGTAGAT
>ENA-ORBV01004036-ORBV01004036.1-microbial-mat-metagenome-genome-assembly--contig:-NODE-4036-length-28688-cov-7.517878_pt1 | contig 28688 bp, 29 predicted proteins | sample MGYA00237777_ERZ505514 | MGnify/ENA primary metagenome ERZ505514 (study PRJEB26160, sample SAMN06269048) | microbial mat metagenome | isolation source: Oligotrophic lake microbial mat | place...
TTCTTCTCTTGTACCGTGAAACGCCCTAGCCGGGCAACTCCCAAGGGTTCACCAACGGTACGTCGCAAAACTCAAAGTCCCTTACGTTGCGCGTCACGATGGTCGCGCCCTTCGCCCGAGCGATCGCCAGGATCAGCCCGTCGAACAGACTCAAGGGTCGACCCAATGCCCGGCGCCTCGCCGACACTTCGGCGTAATGGTGAGCGGCCTCTGCATCGAAGACCAGGATTTGCTGCACAAAGTCCTTGTGCAGTAACGCCTCAATGCGTGAGGCCAACTCCGATCGGCGCTTCCCTAACGGCAGCACGGCGCAACTTGTCAGGAGTTCGGCGGCCGTGACGGCGGTCAAATAGGTTTGCCTGGGATCGAGACGGTGCAGATAATCGAGGACGCTCGCTGAAGGCCGGGGAGACACCATTTCCGACACGACGTTAGTATCGAGGACGATCATTCGTCAAACTTAACGCGCACTTCGGCCATTTCTTCGCGCGGCTCGATCACCAAATCCTCCGCGTAACCAATCTCCTCAAACCGTCGCCGGATGCGGTCCACCCAGTTCTCCACTGGCGCCTCCACCGCCGGCGCCAACGCCGCCTTCAAGATATTGCGCGCCTCTTGCTCCATCGAGTGGCCATTCTCCGCCGCCCGAATGCGCAAGCTGCGCTTCGTCGCCTCGTCCAATTGTCTTACCGTAATTGCGCCCATAATACAATGCTATCAGTGCTGGTAATAATGTCGAAATTAATTATGCTAGCATTGCTATCACTGACCCAGTCACAGCGATTCTCAGAATTCTTGCGATCTCGTAACTGATTGATTCAGAAAACTTTTTCGTTCCAAGCTTTCCATATCCAGTCAAGTTCCCGCCAACCGGTCCGCTACAGTTTCGTCATGCGAAAGAAAGTCTTTGCCCGACGCCTCGCTCACGAGGCCCAGCTCACCCCGGCCGTCGCCGCCGACCAAATCGATTCTGTCGTCACCCAACTATTGCGACGCCTCAAGGATGGCAAGCCCGCCGAAATCCCGGGCTTCGGCACCCTGCTACCCGGTGAAGCTGTCACCTTTTTGCCCGAGAAGGAGACCCGCAAGAAATGAGCCCCCAATTCTTCGGCGAAATCGTCCGCCGCTTCCTCCACTCCGGCTCCCGCGTCGACATCGATGGCTTGGGTTCGTTTCGTCTCGATGCCCACGGCGAAGTCCGCTTCACTTCGGCCAACCGGCCCCGGATCTTCATCGCCTACGTCCACGAGGACGCCCCCCTGGCCCTGCGCCTCTACCAGGACCTCGAAGCCCACGGCCTCGCCCCCTGGATGGACTCGCAAAAGCTCCTCCCCGGCCAAAACTGGCCCCGCGCCATCGAAGAAGCGATCTCAGTCTCCGACTACTTCATCGCCTGCCTCTCCACCCACTCCGTCCTGAAGCGCAGCCAATTCCAGGCCGAACTCCGTTACGCCCTCGATTGTGCCGCGCGCATGCCGCTCGACCGCACCTTCCTCCTTCCCGTCCGCTTCGACGATTGCCGCGTCCCCAATCGCATCCAGATGGAGTTCCAGTACGTCAACCTCTTCCCCGATTGGGAGAGCGGCTTCGCCAAGTTGCTGCCCACCCTCGGCTATTCCGGCAAAATCTGACGGTACCGGGACCAATTTCGCACCAGCTCATGCACCACTACACTGCCCACCTTGTGCGCCGCCTCTAGCGACGGGACGAAGGCGGCATAGCTGCCGATCTTCGTCTCGGCCAGGCTCTCGGCGGCCGTGATGCCGTCGCGCTGTTGGTCGAAGTTGCTGGCCGTCCGCAGCACCAGCGCGCGCCGCACGTCCACGCGGCCCGTGGGCGCCAGTAGCGTCAACGACTGCAAGGTACCCGTGTCCTCCATCGCCGTCGTCACGTAATTGCCTCGGCGTTCGGTGAAGTAGTTCACCCAGTCGTTGGCCCAGCGGTTCAGCAGCTTGCCATGCCAAAACGTCATCGACGACATCGTGTCACCCTTCATCACGAAGGGCGGCCGCTGGGCGTTCACGCCGGAGAAGCGCATCCGCTGGGCGCGCAGCGCCTCGGAATCTTCGAGCTTCACGTCCTTGGTCAAGCGATAGGCCCAATCCACCAGCTTCGCCTCCAGGCGAAACGCCTCGCCCTCATTCGGCGATTGGAGTGGCATCTCATACGGCACGGACTTCCGCAGAGGAATAAACCCCGTCGTCCAACCGCTGGGGATTTCGCGCGCGTCAATCTCGTGGCCCAGGTCGCCATCCACTACCCATTCGGCCCAGGCGGCTGACCCCAAGGAGCCATCGGCCGGGTCAATCCCGGCAATGCCGGCCACCAGCCAGTAGGCATGCGTCAGGTCAAAGCGCGGATCCATGCCGAGCGCCATGACGGCCGCCGCCGCCTTGGCGGTGCCGACGCCCGTGCACAAGGCCAACACGCCCTGGTCGTTGCCACGCAGGTCCTGCATGCCTTGGGGGAACTTGTAGACGCGGTCGAGCTTCTCGCGCTCCACCCAATATTGCATTTCGCCGGGCTGATCTCCGGTGGGCGCGCCCCGCTCAAACATGGTCACCACCACCACTTTGATCGGAATCGGCTTCTTCGCCCAAACGAAGCCAAACGAGAGCAGGACGAGGGTCAACAGACGGGTCAGCATGACCCAATATAGTCGAAATCGCCGCCTAAGCCGCGCCGGCCGGCATTTCCCGCTCCCGCGGCTTCTCGCTAATCTTCTCGGTAATCTTCTCGGTAATCTTCTCGTTAATCTTCTCAGGCGCATGGCCACGCTCGTCATAACGGCCAAAGATCATCTTGCCGGCCGTCGTCTGCAGCACGCTCGTCACCACGATGTCGATCGTCTTAGAGATCTGCTTCCGGGCATTGTCCACCACCACCATGGTGCCGTCATCGAGATAAGCGACGCCCTGGTTGTACTCCTTGCCCTCTTTCAGAATGAACACCCGCATGCCCTCGCCCGGCAGCACCACCGGCTTAAGCGCATTGGCCAGCTCATTGATGTTCAGCACGTCGACGCCATGCAACTGCGCCACCTTGTTCAGGTTAAAGTCGTTGGTGACGATCGTGCAGGAGTAGAGCTTGGCCAGCTCAATCAGCTTCAGGTCCACTTCTTTCACGTTCGGAAAATCGTCTTCGACGATCCGCACCTGCAACTCGGGGTTCTTCTGGATCTTCTGCAGAATGTCGAGCCCGCGCCGGCCGCGATTCCGTTTGAGGGAATCGGCCGAGTCGGCCACTTGCTGCAGCTCACGCAGCACGAACTGCGGGATCACCATCACCCCATCCAGAAATCGCGTCTCGACGATGTCCGCAATGCGGCCATCGATGATCACGCTGGTATCCAGGATTTTGAACGTCGTCTTCGAGTTGCCTTCCGAGCCGAAAACGCCCCCAAAAGCCGCCAGATTCAACATCTCGCCTTTGGTCCAGCCGATGGCCAAACCGCCGTAGGCCATACCCAGCAAGGTGGCCATTTGAAGGAAAGAAGCCGTCGGCGCCTGATCGGCAAAGGCACGCTGAATCACCAGCGAAACGAGAAATGCCCCCAGGATACCCAGCAGCGAACCGACGGCCGCTCCGATCAAGCGCTTGAAACTGATTTGCTTAGCTCGCATCTCGAGCGCCACGCCTACCACACCAAGGCCAAAACCAAAGACGGCGCTGGCGGGCTGGCTCAAGTGAAAAGGGGAGAGAAAGAAGGCGGAAAGGGAAAGGAGGAGAATAAAGACTGCGCGTACAATCAACAGGTCGTACATCGAGCCCTCCTAAAGGATGGAAGTTGAGAGCTGAATGCTATTACAAGAACAGCTTCAGGCCCTTGGGGAGTATAACACTCATTTCAGGGCCCGAAACCGGAAGATTGAAGAGTTGACTACAGAGCTTTGGCTAATTCTTCAGCAAAAGCGCTCGGCGAGCCCTCGTTACGACCACCGGTACGTGGCCGCCGAACGGCTGCGGCTGCGGTTGCGGCTGCGCCATCGCGATTGTTGTTATCGCGAATCGGAGGGCGATTCGCCGCAAAGCGGCGACGATCTTCGCCCATAGGGGGGGGTGCACCAGCACCTTGTTGCGGACCAGGACCCATCATGGGCCGTGCACCCGGCACACCGACTCGACCCTTGGGGGGCTGAGCAGGGTTCGCGCGCAGCATGCGGTCTTCGAGAGGCGCATGGTTGAAGCGACGGATAATCGTATCCATCTCTTCCTGGTTCGGGGCTTCAATGAATGCAAAGCCCTTTGACTCTTGGGTCTCAGGGTTGCGAATGACTTTGATTGAATCGGCGACTAAATTGTCAGCGGCCAGCCATGACCCGATGTCATCGGCCGTAACCCATACCGGCAAATTCCCGAGGAAAACCGTATAACTCATCGTGAGGGTGATGTGACTCCAAGAGGGTTGTATCCGAAAAGTGGGCAAACTTCTCGCAAACACCTTCAGACTACCACAATTATGTAAAGTCTTTCGATTAATTTTTGAGGGATTCGTTAACACCCACATTAGGGTGGATCTGGAACCCTACAGTACTAGACCGCATCGGCGGGGATGGTCCCAGTTGCCGCCACTGTGATATGCTTCCCGCAAGATTTCGGAGGATTCAAGTGGACAAAAACAAAAGTACAATTTCATTGTGGAAAGCTGCCCGAGTTGAAGCTGGCACCCTCGCATTGTTGATGCTCGGTTGGGCCGTGGTGGGAATGATGGGCTGGGTGCCCGACATCAACAGCTCGTTGGTCGCCGTGGGCGTTTACGCGGCCTGGGTAGGCCTCTGCGTCATCGTCTACCGCTACTTCTACGGTCTCGACACTTAACTACTTAACTTCCGGTCGACCGCGAAAGGGCCTTCGACATTTGCGCCGCGCGCAGCTTTGCGTCTTCGAGGTGCTTGGTCTGCTGGAACGTGTAGATCATCCGGTGCACCACCGTGAGGTTCCCCATCACCGCAATCACCCACAGCACCGGGGCCATCCGGTCAAACAGCGCGCCGATGATCAACAGCACCACTCGCTCCGGTCGCTCCAAAAAGCCCACTTTACAAGTGGGAATCTCGTTCTCCGCCCGCGCCCGGGTATAGGAAATCATCACCGAAGCCGTCATCACGATCGCCGTCAGCACCACATACAGCGGCCGGTTGATGTTGCCGTAGTACACCAGCAAGCCCATCAACAACGCCAAATCGGAATAACGGTCGAGCACCGAATCGAAGAACCCGCCGAACCGCGTCACCTGATTCGTCTCCCGCGCCACCCGGCCATCCACCATATCGAAGATACCGGCACCGATAATCACGTAGCCCGCCGCGCGAAACGCGCCCTGGGCCAACAGCACGGCCGCCCAGATATTGATCAGCAAGCCGATAAAGGTCAAGACATTAGGATGAATGCGCGCCAAGGCCAAGCCCCGCACAATGCCCACAATGACCAGGTTGCAACCCGCCCCGATGGCGCTGGTAATCGTCATACTTCTTCGATCTCGTGAATGGTTTTAAGGCTAATCACCTCGAACTGCTTCAAGCCGCCGGGGATGGTGATCTTCACTTCGTCACCCACCACTTTATTCAGCAAGCCCTTCCCAATCGGCGAAGCCGTCGAAATCCGCCCCGCATTCACGTCGGCGTCTTCGCTCGGCACCAGCGAATAGGTAATCTGTTCGTCCTTCACCAGATCCAGCACCACCACGCGCGAGCCGAGCCCCACCCGGTCGTGCGGGATCTTGCTCAAATCCACCATCGACAGCTCCGCCAGCCGCACGCGCAACTGGGCTAGCCGGGCGTCCACAAAGCGCTGCCGCTCCTTCGCCGCATGGAACTCCGCGTTCTCCTTCAAGTCGCCGTGGGCGCGCGCCTTCAATATTTCTTTGGGCAACTCATTGCGCATCTCGTAATCGAGTACCGCAATCTCGTCCTGCAACTTCTTCTTGAGATCCATGGAGACTGTGCTCATTATAGGGCCGGAGGCGGGTCGAGGACCAGCATTTGCATCTGAGCAAATTCCACCCACGCCGCGTCCGAGTGAATCTGCAACCCCACTTGGCCCAGTACCGAAGTCCCATCCGCTAGCCGATCGGTACTGGCGACGGCGTCCCCGTCCACCCAAACCTCGCACCTCGTCCCCACCAAACGGATCCGCAGCAGGAACCACTTCTCCTCATAATCCTGCGCAATCACCGACCGCGCCATGCCGTAGACACTCCCCGTCGGATACACCGCGTCAGGCGGCGAATATATCTGCACCTCAAAGCCCCGAGGTTGTTTTTCGTTGGCCGCGCCCCGCAAAAAGACGCCCGCGTTCACCCGATTGTGTGGCCGGACGTACAGCGTTAGGTCCAAGTCCTTCACCCGTGGTCCGTCAAAAAGAATGCCATGGCCATTCTCACCAACTACGACCCCGTCCACCAACCGGAACTTCCCTCCCCCGCGCTGCTCGCCCAGTTTTGTGAACAAAGGCACCAATTTCGTGGGCCGGCCTAAATCCTCCACTTTCACCTTCCGCACGGCATAGCGATGGCCCAGGTTGGCGAACAGCACGTGCCCTCGCACCAGGCCCGATTCCACGGTCGTATCCTGCACCGTCACGCCGTCGATCTCGACGCGCAGCTTAGTACCCCGTAAAGTCAGCTCCACATGCTGCCATTTTTCGAACGCCATCGGCATCGCCGTGAGTGGCGGCCGTCTGCCGGTGAGAGCGCCGGTGACGTAGTTGGTGATCTGTTTGTGAAAGTCATGCGCCAAGGTAATCGCCACCCCGGCCCGCAACGGCCGGCCATAACGCGGCGCCCGCACCACCACCGCCGCCTCCGCCCACTGCGCCAAGCGATAGTCGAAGGTGAGGCGCAGGTCCTCGTACTCCTCTGCCGTACGCGCCCCCAACCCACCTTCGCCAGTGAGCTCAATGGCCTCGCCCGTCACATGGAACGCCACCGGGTCCTTCACCCAATCGATAGCGAGCAGCGGCGTGGCCAGCCAAAGGATCCACCACGAGATTTTCATACCAATGAGCATTAGACCCTCGATCTCGTCGCGTGAGCGACGGGTCACATTTGCCAACTGCCGGGTTGACACTACCTCGCACCGGCGCACAAATCAGGCGGTCGCTCGCCGCGCTGCGTAAGCCAGCGCCTGGTCAATATCTTCAGCTTCCAGGTAGGGTAAATCGGCGAGCACTTCGTGGGGCGTGCGTCCGGCAGCCACGGCTTCCACAATCTTGCCGACGGTGATAAAGGCATCGAAATCAGCTTGAGCCAAAGCCAGCAGTTTGCCATTCTTCACGCCGGACCATCCCATCTCCACCACCGTCCGCACCGCGTGCTCCGGCAGTCTTCGCCGCAAGCGCTTCGGGATGGATTCGTCAAGCAGCAGACGCATCGGCCATCAGTTTCGCTTGCGCCGCTTCCAGCACCGCCACCGCGCGGCCCCGCGAGATGGAAGGAAAGTCTTCCAGAAAATCCTCGAGCGTGGAACTGCCCTCCAGATAGTCGAACAAATTCCTGACTGGCACCCGCGTCCCGGTGAAACAAAGCTCGCCGCTCATCACTTCCGGATCACGGCTGATCAAAATTTGATCCATAAACCCTCCGCCGATTCCATTCTAACCTTCCCCCTAACGCGGCGTCCCATGCAGCGCCGACACCATCGCCGCCGCGGCCGAGGACTGTAGCTTCACCAACTGCCCCGGCACCAGTCCGCCAGCAATCAGAAAGACCACCATCGCCGCCAGTGCCCAGCGCTCGCGCGGCAAGGCATCGAGCGACATCGACGCCGGCAGAATCGGCCGCCCCAGGAACAAGCGTGCGAAGAGCCGGAAGATACTGAACGCATTCAAAGCCGTGGCCAACGGCAACGCAAGCCCAATCCACGGATGCGACTCGAGCGTGCCATGCAGCAACAAGTCCTCCGCCGCAAAGCCCAATGTGCCCGGCAAGCCCACTAGCGCTAAGCCGCACACCACAAAGAACACGCTCAGCCGGGGCGCCACGTTAGCCAAGCCCAGGAAGCCGGTCCGCTCTCCCAGTTGGTCCACCCGCCCTTCGAGCGCCTGATAGACGCCCACCAAGCCCGTAGTCGCCACCGCCACCACCATCCAATGCACTAGTGCGCCGGTAATGCCTTCGGGGGTCAAACTCTGCAGGCCCGCCAACACCATCGACGCCTGGCTCACCAGCACCAAGCCTAACAACCGGCGTGGCGAACGCTCCGCCAAAGCGGCCAATGCCGCCAGAGCCGCGGTGAAAAGGGCCAGATTCGCCAGCATCGGAAACGTGTCGCGCGTGATCGACGGGAACAACGGCAAGCCCACGCGAGCCAGCAGGAACGCGCCCAAATGGCCATTTACTAACAAAGCGGCCGGCAGCAGCGATCCTTTCTCGAACGCCGCCGCTGGCCAGCCATGCAGGGGAAAGATGCCCTTGCGCAGGAAAATTGCCAGCGCCAGCAAGGCGAAACCCAAGGCCCCACCCGGTGACCCGTGCGCCGCACGCAGGGTTACCAAATCGAACGAGCCGCCCGCGCCGATCAACGCCACGGCGCCGGCCAAAGACAGCACACTCGCCGCCAGCACCACTCGCGCGTAAACCACCCGCGACCCATCGAGCAGCATCGGCAACGAAGCCACCAGCCACGCCAGCGCCAACAGAATCAAATGGTCAGCAGCATAGGCCGTCAGCGTCGCCGCCGATACCAGTAGCAATTCCGCAAAGGCGCGCGGCGAGCCCTCGCGTTTCGGCATCATGGCCATCGTCACCAGCGTCAGCGCGGCAAAGATCACCATCGGCAAGGCATTGATCGCATCGGCGGTTAGATACGCCCTGCTGGCCGCTTCGCCGCGCATCACCGCCACCAGATTCGCGATCGCCGCCAAAAGCCCCAGCAGACCGGCGGCGAAAGAAACCGCACGCGCACGCGCACCGGCTAACCACGCCGCCATCGCGCCCAGCAAGGGAACAAGAACAATCGCCAAAAGCATCAGTCCAAGCCCCCAATCGGCTTCACACTCGCCACCTTGGCCCGCGGCATCTGGGCCGTGCCGAAGCTCGGGTGGCCTAACCAACTTGAGACGGCATGCAGCGGGCCGCCAAAGCCACGGTCAATCGCGCTATCCAAATGCCCGCGATCCATGGCAAAGCGGTACAGCCACCAGCGCCAGGCCAGCGGCAGCCAAGTATCGTAATGCTCCCCGGTCTTCTCGAGCGGCCCACCCGCGGCCGAATGCAGCTGATGATAGTCGTGCAGCATCGACGGCGCACGCAGGAACTGCAACGTCCGCACCGTCGCATGGCCCAGAATGTGGAACAAAGCCAGCGTCGTCCAGCCTAAGCCGATCTCCACAAAGATCAACCCCAACTGCGACAACGCCGCAAAGGCCAAACTGGTTTTAGCATCCGAACAAGCGCGGCCCGTAATGGTGCCGTAGGCGGCCGTCAGCGCGCCCACCGCAATCACCACCCCCGCCGCCACCGGCGCCATGGCCAGAATCGGCGCAGCCCGTAAGAGCAAATAAGCGCCCAGGTGCACTGAAATCGCGCCGTAGAAGATGGCGCTCGAAGGTGTGGGGCCTTCCATCGCTCGCGGCAGCCACCCCGAAAACGGCAATTGCGCCGACTTCCCGCTCGCCGCCATCCACAACAACAGGCCCACCGCCAACGCCGGCGCGCCGGTCATCTTCGGATTCCCGAATAACTCCGAGTAAGTGGCGGTTCCGGCCCAATGGTGCATCAGAAACACGCCCACCAATAAGCCCACATCGGCGGTGCGGTAAGTGGCAAACACCCGGATCGCATTCCGCACCGGACCCGTGCGCTGTTCAAAGAACGCAATTAACAGCACCGACGAAATGCCAACTAACTCCCAGCCGCCGATCACCAAGTCGAACGATCCGGCCGACAGAACCAACAGTGCCCCAAAGGCAAATAAGTTCAGTTGTAAGTAGAAGCGCAAAAAACCAGCTTCCCGGTGCATGTAAGTCACCGAAAACGCCGCGATCAGCGAAGTGAGAAGAATCGTCAAGCCGATCAGTGGCAGGCTAAGGCCATCGGCCAGCAACACCAGCGGAAAGCTATATTCGTGCGCCCGAAACCAATCGCCCAACGGCACCGTCACGCTCGCCTGGCCCGCGCGCAGCATTAGGACAGCCAACGCCGCAAAGCACCCCAGGCTCGCCCCCAGCGCGACCCTGGTTACCACCGCAATGCCCCGCTCTTTCGGCTCAGCTCCCAACAGCCATCCGAGCGCCAAGCCCAGGAAGGCCAAGCCCGGCGCCGCTACCAGTACGCACAACAGTATCTGGGTAAGTTCCATGCGTTATATTTTCCCTGCGCTTACTCGTTCAATGCGGGCGATCGGCAAGTGCTCCAGCTTGCCCTGATACCATTCACGCGACGAGGCGGCTACCGGCAGCGGCGTGGGCTCCGGCTCATAGGGAACATATTCATGGTTACGCCGAACGTGCATCTTCCCGGTCTCGGGATCCAGCGTAGCTAAGCGAATCCAGCGATTCTTCGCCAGATTCGCGTTATAGGCATTCGACATCAAGGTCGCTTCCAAACGCTCGGCCGTCGTTTCGATAACAAACAGAATCCGTACCGGCTCATGGATCTCCACCATCTGCCACGGCAAGCCCGTGCGCAAGTCGCTCGATTGGCCATTCATCACGCCCACTAAGCCAGTTACATTGTGCGGTAATTTAGTACCGCAGCCGTAGCCTTCGTTATCCACAAACGAAAAATAATATTCGAGGCTAATGCCGCTGCAAACCAGAATCACCGCCCCTAACTGGCGCTTGAGAAAAGTATCGTCCGGATCGACCGTGGCGTCATAAGAAACTAAAAACGCCCGCCGGTCCAGGAATAATCCCCGCACTGAATCGCGCCGGCCGATGTAACAAACGGCATTCGTACAATGGCCATATTCGGGCCGCGGCTGCGCCAGATGCTCGGCGCGTTCTTCCACATGTATTAAAGCCAGGTTCGCATCGGTCGAGTCGCCAAAGGCCTCAAATCGCCGCGACCGCTCGTGCGCGTCAAGTGCGCGGGCGCGGTCCAATTGCCCGCGGACCTGCTGGTAGTCGCCTTGGTGGGTAACCGGCAACATGTCGAGGTCATAGATGTCGACCACATCGTTGCAGGTATCGTGATAGCCACCCAAAAACCAGGTATCCTCCGGAATGTCGAGGCTCACTTGCTCGCGCAAGCCAGCGCGCACGCTCGGATGATTCGCCATCGCCGCAAACAGACGCCCGTTCGGGCCGCCGCGACGCCCGCCACACGCACCGCAATCGTGCGCCGATTCGTGCGGATTGTTCAGCGAAGTGGACCCATGCCCCAACACCACCACCATCCGCGCAAAGTTCCTCACCAAGCCCGCACCGCGCAGCACGCCGCCCACGCGGTCGATCTTCTCCTGCACCGTAAAGCCCAGGTCCAGTTCATGGTGCGCGTCGCCGCCCACTCGCTCCTGCCGTTCAAAAGCGAGCGCCGTGCGCGGCTCCGGGAAGAAGGCGTCATTCAATTTGGCGCGCAAGCGACCCGCCGTGCGTGGCGCCAGCACGCGCGTCATCAGGGGGAACAGCGAGATCGTGCCCAACACCGCCGTGCTCACCCAGCCGCGCACCAATGATCGTGAGGACACATACAATTGATGCGCCACGCGTGACCAGATCCGGCGTCGCCATTTGCGCAAACCGAGCAAATGTTCGTCGTCCCGATGCGCCTCTTCTTCCACCGCGTGTGCCGGCTTCATCACCACCGGGCATAAGGGCGCGCCGTGCGCGTCGTCGGTGCCGGTGAAGTGCATCGCCACGCCGAAGAACCCGGCCGCGCCAAAGGTCCGCACCATCGGCGCTACTTCTTCCAAGTGCCGCCGCGTGGATTCCTCGCGTTCATCGATACAAAAGAACACCTGCGCCGTCGGCCGACTTTCCACCGCCGGCGGCAATCGCAGACTGTCCTGCCGGTGCCGGCCAATCGGCGACAGAATACTGATCTCGTGCCGCCGCTCGTAAGCCAGATGAAACAACCGCCGCCGTTCGAGCGAATGGCAGGCCGCCACTTCACGTTCCAATAAGCGAAACTCCGCGTCGGGTAATTTACCGACCCGCTCGGCGGACAAATTCAAAGCCGCCAGCGCATCGAACAGCGTCGCCACGCGCGCCAATCGGAGGGCCTCCGCAATCGGCCTTACCGCGGGCGCGATCGCTTCGGGCGCCGCCGACGCCACCAGCGTCAGCCGCACCGCCAGATAGTCCATCAGCGAAACCGGTAGGTGCAGATAAGGCGCCAACTCTGGCTCCTCCTGCAAGCGATAGATCAAACCCGCCCAGCCACCCAGCGCGAGCATTTCGCCGCGCAGGAACTCCTCGAAGTCGTCGACCTCAAGCTCGACCAATTGCGTCAGCACGACATCCACCGCATCGAGCGATACCTGCCGCCGGAACCGTTCGCCTACCCCCGAAAAACCCGCCGGAGCCAGAAACAAAGGCTGTGCCGTTAACCGCCGTACGGCGCCCAGAAATCCAAATTCCCGCTCCGGCATCGGCCAATAGGCCACGCCTTGGTCGAGATAGTTGGCGCACAGGCGAATCAACAGCGGATGCACCACGTTGTCGACCGGGCGATTCGTCATGGGCTCATTGACGGTCGCCACATCGGCCGCACGCCGCTGGCAGATCTCGAAGAGATTTTGCGCCGGTGGAAGCCGTAAAGAAACCGCCAGGTCGCCTTCGGCCAAGCGCCAAGCCACGGTCTCGGGCTCAAACTCGCGCACCCCGGGCATCAGCATCGCTTTGCGCAAAGTGCGCCGGTCGACGGCTTCGATAATCGGCGCATTCGGCTCTTCGGACAGCACCAGGTCGAGGTCCCGTACCTGGATGCGCCCGCGCTCCAAGTCCCGCCGGTAGGCCGCTTCGCTCATGTAAGGCTCGGTGCCATACACCTTGGCGGCCTCCACCACGCCGTCTTCGAACGTCAAGTGCTCAAAGGCGTGCAGCGTATTGTGATGGATAAAGACGCCAATCGGACCCTGCGCCGGCAGATAATGCGCCAAGTGCCCCACGACGTGCTCGAGATGCTCGCGCCGATCGTGCTTCATCCGACCTGAGCTCCGGCCGAAACCATCCGCGGCTTCACCCGCACGGCATGTTGGTGATGCGAGAGCGGCGTATGGTCGTCGAGGCCCGTCAGCACCAGTTCACGATCGGTCCACATCTTGTTGAGCGTCTCAAGCTTGGCGAGCACCGTATGGTCCACCACCCAGGCGTTATCGAAGTCGATCACCACTTTCCGCACGCTGCTGTCGAAGCTCATCAGCCGATTCTTCAGGCCCAGGTAGTTCGAGAAAATCGCCGAATCATGCACGTGCAGAACCACCTCGTCGCCGTTACGTTCTTCTAACACCACGGCCTTGAAGAGGCTGCGGAGACTAGCGCCGTTCTTCACGTGGATCATCAGCTTCAGCACCAAGCCGACGCCTACGCCAATTAACAGATCCGTCGCCAAAGTCACCAGCATCGTGGTGACGAAGAGGAACAACTGCTCTTTGCCGATGTGGTACGTGTGCAGAAACTCGTTCGGCGAAGCGAGACGGAAGCCGGTGAAGATCAGCATCGCGGCCAGCGCCGCGAGCGGAATCTGCTGCAGCAACGTCGGAATCAGCGCGATGGAAAGCAGCAGGAACGTCCCGTGGAAGAAGTTCGCCCAGCTCGACTTGGCCCCGTTGTCGATATTCGCCTTGCTGCGGACAATCTCGGAGATCATCGGCAAACCGCCCAGCGCGGCGGCAGCCATGTTGCCCAGGCCCACGGCTAACAGGTCTTTGTTCAGATCGCTCGCGCGGCGTTCCGGGTCCAGCGAATCCACCGCCGTCACGCTTAGCAGGCTCTCAATCATGCCCACCAGCGAGAACATCACGATGTACTTAAGCGATGGCGCACTGAAGATCATCGAGAAGTCCGGGAAGGCCAGGGCGCTGATCAAGGAGGCCGGCAGCTTGATCAGGAAATTCGGCCCCAAGTGGAAGCTATGCTGCGCCAACACGTAGTTGTGTTCGTGGGAAATATCGAAGTACATGCCCAGCGGAATCGCCACCGCCAGCACCACCATCGGCCCCGGAATCATCTTCAGATATTGATTCTTGAGCAGGGGTAATCCAAACAGAATCAGCAGCGAGACCAGCCCGATGAAGAAGATCTCCGGGTTCATGTTCATCAGGCTATGCGGAATTTCGGCCAACAGATGCAGCGGCTCTTTCGCGAGCGGCACCACGCCGAGCGCGACGTGCGTCTGCTTCGAGATGATAATGACGCCAATCGCCGCCAGCATGCCGTGCACCACCGACGACGGCATCATGTCGCCGATCACGCCGCTTTTGGTAAGTGCCAGAATCACTTGAATCGCCCCGGCCACCATCCCCACCGCCAGCAGGCGATGGTAGCCCGCCAGGTTGTCCCCGGCACCCAGTTCGGTCACACAACCGATCGCGATCACGATCAGGCCCGCGGCCGGCCCCTTAATCGTCAGCCGCGCGCTGCCCAGAAAGGAGACCACCATCCCGCCGACGATCGCCGTAATCAGGCCGGCCGTGGGCGGCACGCCGCTCGCCAACGAAATGCCAAGGCAGAGCGGGAGTGCGATCAGGAAAACGAGAAAACCCGCGATAATGTCGGACTTCAAAGTGCTAGGCATCGGTACAACTCCTGGGTTTTTTGCACCTCTTCAGGGAGGTCACCCTGTCAGCTTGGCGGTTCTGGACTTACTTTCCTATCCTGTCGGCAGGGGACAACGCCAACCGGTTTTGGGGGGGCCTACCTCGAGATTGTGCGAGACTCTCGGGTATGTCCACTCCGGTGATTACGGTGAAGGGACTCGAAAAGTCCTACGGCACGTTCCAAGCGGTGCGCGGGATCGATTTCGAGGTCTACCCCGGCGAAGTCTTTGGTTTATTAGGCCCAAACGGCGCCGGGAAGACCAGTACGGTAGAGATTCTCGAGGGGCTTAGACCCCGGACGGCCGGCGACGTGAAGGTCCTGGGTCTCGATCCGGCGGCCGACACGAAGGCCTTAAAGGACCGCATCGGCGTCTGCCTGCAACTCACCAATCTGCCCGACAAGATGATGGTCTGCGAGGCCCTGGAGCTCTTCGGCTCGTTCTATTCCCGCACCGCGGACCCGGCCGTCATCCTCAAGCGCCTGCAGCTTGAAGACAAGGCGAAGAGCTTCTACAGTACCCTCTCCGGAGGCCAGAAACAGCGCTTGGCCATTGCCCTGGCGCTGATCAATGACCCGGCGGTGGTCTTTTTCGATGAACCAACCACCGGGCTTGACCCGCAGGTGCGCCTCGAGATTCATGCCTTAATCCAGCAACTGCGGGGCGACCAGCGGTCGATCATTTTGACCACTCACTACATCGAAGAGGCCGAGCGGCTTTGCGACCGGGTGGCGATCGTCGACGAGGGGAAAATTGTCGCCCACGGGACGCCGCGCGAAATTCAGGCCCGGACGCTGGGGCTATCGAAGATCGAGATCATCACCGCCGAGCCCTTGCCGGCCTTACCAGAGGCGGCAAAGTTCATGGCTGAGAAATTGGTGGCGGGGGCCGATGGACGGTCCTTGACGGTGCTCGCGGCGCGGCCGGCTCCCGCGTTGGTGGAACTCGTCAAATGGATCGACGCCCAGGGCGTCGAGTTAGTCGACGTGCAACTGAAACGGCCGACGCTCGAAGACGCTTTCCTCGAATTGACCGGCAAGAGTCTGCGCGACTAACAGGACAACATTCCCATGGCCCCTTACTTAGCTTATATCCGGATGAATTTGCGGCTGACGCTGCGTGAGAAGTCCGTCATTTTCTTTAACTACGTCTTCCCGCTGATTTTCTTCTTCGTCTTTGCCACGGTTTTTCAGGCTGAGCGGGGCGGGATAATCAATATGGTATTCGCCATGATCCTAGTGATCGGGATACTGGGCAATGGCCTTTTCGGCGGCGGCATCCGCATGGTGATTGAGCGGGAAGCGAATATCCTGCGTCGTTTCAAAGTCGCCCCGATTTCTCCACTCCCGATCTTAGTCGCCTCCTTGGTGGTCGGTTTGGTGAGTTACTTGCCCAGTGTCCTGCTCACCTTTGTCATAGCCAAGTACGGCTACGGCATGGCGACGCCTCAGCATTGGCCCTCCTTAGCCTTATTTGTGATCATCGCCGTCGTCGCCTTTCGCTCGATAGGCCTCATTATTGCTTCGGTGGCGAATTCGATGGGCGAGAGTCAAATCCTCACCCAGTTACTCTATTTCCCGATGATGTTCCTGAGCGGAGCGACATTTCCGACGCAATCGTTTCCCACTTGGCTACAGACGGTAACCCAGTTTATCCCCGCCACACATATCAACACCGGAGTACAGGGCATTCTGATCCGCAACGAAGGCTTCGGCGAGAACCTGTTTGCCGCGGGCGCGCTGGCCCTGACTACCGTGGTGGCGATCTTCATCTGCTTGAAGATCTTCCGATGGGAAAAGGAAGAGAAGCTCAAAAACAGCGCTAAGTTCTGGGTGGCGGCGACGCTACTGCCCTTCGTGGCGATCGGCGTTTATCAGACGCAGGCCAAGACAAACCTCGCACGGCAAACGCAGATCGACCGTCAGTTATCCCGGTCCCGCACCCGCCTGATTCGCGATGCCCGCCTGATTCTGGGTGACGGCCGCGTAATGGAGCGCGGCGGTGTGCTGATTCGCGAAGGCAAGATCGCGCAAATCTTCGAAGGCGATTCGCCGGATCCCAAGACCTTACAGGCTGAACCCGTCGAAGGCGCGGGCAAAACTCTGCTGCCCGGCCTGATCGATGCCCACATTCACATCGGCGCGCCGGGTGGCTTCTACGAAAACCCGGCGGACTATGCCAAACCCAAGCAAGGCGAGCGCGCCCTGGCCGCTTACCTCTATTCCGGAGTTACTGCCACGCGCAGTGTCGGCGATTGGCTCGATTCCTCCATCGCCCTGAAGAAGAAGGTAGAGCAGTTACTCTACACCGGCGCCGACTTTGCCACGTGCGGTCCCATCTTTACCGCGGAAGGCGGCCACCCCACGGAGTTACTTAAGAGTATGCCCGGCCCGATGCAGGCCTCCGGCAAAGCCCAGTTTGTGCGCCTGCCGAAGACTCCCGACGAAGCGCGGATCATGGTACGCGACTTAAAGAAAGCCGGTGTCGATTGCATCAAAGGCGTCTTCGATGCCGGGCAGCCGGGCTACACGTTCAACCGGGCTTCGCCAGAGATACTCGCGGCCATGGCGGCCGAGGCGCACGCGCAGGGCCTACCGGTCGCCATCCACACCGGCAGCGCGCAAGATGTGGCCGACGCGATCACCGTGGGCGCCAACAGCATTGAGCACGGCTCGATGTCAGAGCGGATTCCGGACGAAACCTTTGTCCGGATGGCCAAGGCCGACGTCGCGTATGACCCAACCTTGAGCGTACTCGAAGGCATGACCGGCTTTGCCACCGGCCGCATGGAGTTACTCGAGTTTTCCCTAGTGCAACAAGCGGTACCAGCATCGCTGTTAGCGGCCACAAAAAAATACATGTTAGCGGAGCAGAGTAAGCCCATGCGCCAAGGCTTGGGCCAATACAAGATGGACATGAAAATTGCCGGCGACAACTTACTGCGGGCGCACGCGGCCGGGGTCCGGTTGGTAACCGGCACCGACGCGGGCAACCCTCTGGTGTTTCATGGCCCCGCAGTCCATCGGGAGATGAAACTATGGGTCGCTGCCGGCCTGCCGGCGGGGGCCGCGTTGCAAGCCGCTACCGGCAATGCCGCCAAAGCGTTGGGCATCGCCGGCCGCACGGGGACGATCGCCGTGGGCAAGGAAGCGACGCTCCTCCTGGTTGACGGCAACCCGCTGGCCGACATCAGCGCCACCGAACGGATCACGTTAATTCTGCTGAAGGGTGAGCGGATCGTGAAGCAGGAATTGTTCACCCAGGAATGATTTTTCGCGCGGCCGGAATACACGGACCGTGTTTTGGGATACATGCCCATGCTGAAATATTTCCTCCCTTTCTTGGGTTCCATCTTGCTGGCCGCGACGCCCGCGTTACGCGACAAAGCGCCCGACTTTACCCTTTCCGATCTCGAAGGCAAGCCGGTCCGGCTGTCCCAAGAGTATGCCCAGGCACCGGTGGTGCTGGTGATGTTACGCGGATTTCCCGGTTATCAATGCCCCCTGTGCAATCGCCAAGTCCAGGATTTTCTTAAGAACAGCGACGCCTTTGCCGCCGCGGGCGCCCGCTTGTTACTGGTCTATCCCGGACCGCCCGGCTTTCTGAACCAAAAGGCCGAAGAGTTCCTGAAGGGCAAGACTCTCCCCGCCAACTTCCACCTCGTTATCGACCCCGGTTACACCTTTACCAATCTCTATGGGCTCCGTTGGGACTCACCGCAGGAAACAGCCTACCCGTCGACCTTTATCATCAATAAGCAAGGCGTAGTCACCTTTGCCAAAGTCAGCCGCGAACATGGCGACCGGGCCACGGCGGCCGAGTTGCTGGAACACCTGAAACATTAGCCCGCTAGGCGTTGGCCGGCCCGGTTTACTTCTTCCGCGCCTCGTAAGGCCCATGGATCGCCGTGATTGCATGTCGTTCACTGGCGTCATCGAGAATCAGCACGTGATAGCTACTTCCGCCCGGTGCCACCCGAATCACAATGTGGCCCGCCGTGCTCTTGAACTTCTCGCCGAGATAACTGAAGATGGTCCGCGGCGCTTCGAGCAGGGTGGTGGCGAAAAGGTCTCGGGCCCCTGGATAAATGCGCGTGGTAAGCAGCCGGCGGATGACGCTGTGGTCCGGATGCGTAACATGCCAGGCCGGCACGATCACTACCCGCGGTGCCAGAGTCTGCAGGAAGAACGCGTTCGTCGAGTCGAGCCATCCATGGTGGATTCGCCGGCGCTTCGCGTCCCATCCGGCCGCCGCGGACCCAACTCCAGCCCCGGCCGGTCCGGCACTTGGCCGGCGTCAATCAACATCGTCTTGCCGTCAGGGAAAATCAGCAGCGCCGCCTTGCCGCGCCCCGTGTGGATTTGATGGATGTCGAGCGTGCCTGCCGACCACGCTGGCAGCAACTCGCCCACCTGTTGCCCAAAGCCGGGAAGGGCAATCAGCCACCAGGCCAGCCCGCGAAAGGTCATCCCAACTTCGCCTTCAACAAATCATTCACTATGCCCGGGTTTGCCTGCCCCTTGGTCTGCTTCATAATCTGACCCACCAGGAACCCGATCACCGTCGTCTTGCCGCCCTTGTACTGCTCCACCTGCTTCGGATTGGCGGCCAATACTTCGTCAATAATCTTGTCGATCGCCCCGGTGTCGGAAATCTGCTTCAAGCCATCGCGCTCAATAATCGTCCCCGGCGGCAGACCCTCGGCATACATCTTCGGGAAAATCTCTTTGGCCAACTTACCCGATAACTCGCCCGACAGAATTCGCTTCACTAAGTCGCCTAAGTCCTCGGCGGAAACCGGGCTCGCGGTAATCTCTTTGCTTTCTGCCTTCAATAACCCCATCAGGTCGCCCATCACCCAATTGGCTGTAATTTTGGGGTCGCCGCTCGCGGCCACTGCTTTCTCATAGTAAGTGCCAATTTCCTTGGTCGCGGTTAGCACGTCCGTATCATAGGCATTCAGACCGAATTGCGTGGCATAACGCAGACGCTTCTGCGCCGGCAACTCCGGCATGGTGGCCCGCAGACGCTCGCGCCACTCCTCGGAAACGCGAATCGGCACTAAGTCCGGCTCGGGAAAGTAACGATAGTCATGCGCCGCTTCCTTCGACCGCATGCTAAACGTTTCGCCCAGGTCCGGGTTATAGAGTCGCGTTTCTTGAATTACCTTGCCCCCGCTCTCCACCAGCGCCACCTGCCGCGAAATCTCAAATTCGATCGCCAATTTCAAGAACCGGAACGAATTCAAGTTCTTGATTTCCGCCTTCGTCCCGAACTTAGGCGCGCCCCATTTGCGCACACTTACATTGGCATCGCACCGCAGATGCCCCTTCTCCATATCGCAGGAACTCACCTCCAGAAATTCCATGGCCTGCTTCACGTAAGTCATATATTCGTAGGCTTCGTCCGCCGAGCGCATATCCGGTTCGGAGACGATCTCGATCAGGGGCGTGCCGGAGCGATTCAGATCCACATAAGTGAACCGGTCAGAGTCCTTAAAGCCATCGTGCGTGCTCTTGCCGGCGTCGTCTTCCATATGGACCCGCGTTACGCCAACGCGCTTGGTGCCCGCGTCCGTCACCACATCGACAAAGCCATGCTCCGCCAGCGGCAACTCGTATTGCGAGATCTGGTAGCCCTTGGGCAAATCCGGATAGAAGTAGTTCTTGCGCGCCATCCGCGACATCGGGTTGATCGAACAGTTGAGCGCCAACGCCCCCAGAATCGCCATGTCCACCGTGGGCTTGCTCATCACCGGCAGCGCCCCCGGCAGACCCAGACACACGGGGCAGACATTGGTATTGGGCGGCGCGCCAAAGCTGGTGGGGCAGCCACAGAAAATCTTGGTTTGCGTGGCGAGTTGGACGTGAACTTCGAGACCGATCACCACTTCGTACTTGGCGAGCTGATCGGGCGTTGCGGCAAGAGTCATTAGAACCCTATTTTAGTGTAGAAACCCGCCATCCATCACACCCCACGGCCATTCATCACATTTCCTGGCCCCGGCCGCCCCCAACGGCTTATCCTGGGCCCACATGCAAATGCGCAGATATTGGCTCTATCAGGTTCTCGGCTGGTCCGCCTACTCGCTCGTTGGCATCGCCATCAACACCCTGAACGGTGCGGCCCTGGGCCCCTTGCTCGTGGGGCACGCGCTGCTGATTTCGTTCAGCATCGGGCTCACCCACTGGCCGAAAACAGCTCGTCAATCTCTGTTGGGTGGAAAGGACGGACCTTGAAGTAAGTGGCGGACTCACGGCCAGACTGCGCGGCGGACAGATCGTGGAACTGTCGCGCCGGCAGTCAGACAGGCTGAGGGCATTGATGAGTCTATAACTGGGGCCAACCCACACCGGACCGGCCCCAGTAAACCTAGGGCCTCATGAACCCGACATTCAGCGTCGGGAAGTTGGCCAGATTCGGAAACACCTGGCGCAGATCCGAGTCCGGAACACCATACCAACGGCCCAGCGTGGCGGCGTATTGGTCCAGCGCGGTGGTCGGAATCCAGTTGCCACGCTCGCCGGAATCATCCGGTCCGCGCAGTTGCAGCGTGGGGAAGGTGCCGAAGACACCCGGATTGACGGCGCCGCCGAACACGAGCTGATGGCCGCCCCACGCATGGTCGGAACCGGCTTGCGAGTTTACGTTGCCGGTGCGGTTAAACTCGCTCTCGGTGAAGAGGGTGACGTTGTTCGCCAAACCCAGGTCGTTGATGTTGGCCATAAAGGCGCTGATCGCTTGATCCACCGTGGTGAGCAGGTTCGCGTGGATGCCCAGCTGATTTTCGTGGTTGTCGTAGCCGCCTACGCCGACGAAGAAGATCTGGTTGTTCATCCTCAGTTCGGTGCGGGCCGAAATCAGGCGGACCGCCTGCGAGAGTTGATTGGCCAAGCCGCTGTTTGGGAAGGCGATCCGGGGCGCCGGGGTGTTCGCCAAAGCGGCGTTAAACTCCTGGGCCGTCCGGATAGAATTCACCAGCACGCCATTCGCCGCGCCCACCATTTGCACGCCGCTATCGAACGTGATCACGCGTTGCAGCGTGTTGCGGCGGGCCGCGCTGGCGTTGCCGTCGCCAAAGGAGTATAGGCCCAGCGAGTTCGAATTGGAGAAGTTGACGGGCGAAGTGCCGGGGGCGGTCAGGAAGACATTATTGCCGCCCTGCAGCGAGATGCCGGGCGGAATGGTGCCCGCGTTGCGGGCCAGGATCCGTTCGTTCAAGCGCCCGCCCCAACCGCTGATGCCGCCCATCGGATCGGAGGTCTGCCATTGGTGAGTCTGGTCATCATGGGAGCCGAGATTGCGCGGCAACTGTGTGGTTCGCAGGGCCGCCTTGGTAGTGGGGCGCACCAGCGTACCGACGTTCAGCACCATGGCCGCCTGGTTTTGCGTAAACAGGCGCTGGATGTTGGTCATGCTGGGGTGCAGCCCATAGCCGGTGTTGGCGGCCGGCAACAATCCGCCTTGCGGTAACGACAGCGAAGTACGCATGGCTTGGTACAACCCATAACGAGTGCTATCGAGCGGCACGATCATGTTATTCGAGTCGTTGCCGCCAAACAGAAAGACGCATACCAGCGCCCGGTAAGTTGCCGTCGACTGCGCTTGCGCTTCCATCACGCCCAAACGGCTGACGTGCGCTCCGACACCGGCCGCGCCCACACAGGCAATCTTCTTGAGAAATTCACGACGATTTTTGCTGTTCATTTTCTTTTCCTTTTTCTTAGTAATCTCTTTGGTTTTTGGAGTGCCGCCGCCCCGCAAGCAGCAGGACGGCGGCCCGGGTGTGGTTGGCTCGCTTATCTGTCCACCTGATATTGCGCCGAACCTAACACCACATAAATTGCGGTGCGAACCCGCTCCGTAGTGTTGGCCGCCGCCGTGATGTTCACCGCGGCGATGGCCGCGTTGCGATGCTCCGTCGAGATCTGGCCGCCCATAAACTGCAGGGCGACGTAATCCACCAGCGCCGAAGCATCGGCCGCCCGGCTGGTGAAAGCCGCGTAGTCGATCGTCGTGCTGCCGTTCAAGTCCGCGTTCAACACCCGTCCCATGTAATTGATCCGCGACAGGACCGTCACTGACGTCAGGATCTCGAACTCCGGCGCCAAGGTCGTCGTGCCCGGCATCCTGTAGAACGGCGAGAAGTAGCTGAACACGGTCGGCGGGTAGAAGACCTTCTGGCCCATCTGTTCGGACAGATCGGCCATGAACGGGAAGTCCGACACCGTGGCATTCAAGGTGCGCAACGGTGAAACCACCATCAGCACTGGTTCCATCAGCTTGCCGGCCGAGTTTGTCCCCAGGTTCGCTTCCGGATGGGAGAGGATCGCCCGCACCACGGCCCGCAGGTCGCCGCGCACACCGCTGCCATTGTTGATGAAGGCCGCAGTGACCGCTCCGATGTAGGCCGGGCTGGGGTTCGACGTCACCAGGGATTGGATTAACCCTTTGGCGACGTACGGCGGCAGGTTCGGGTGCTGAAAGATCAGATCGAGCGCCGCGTCCAAGTCTTCCCTTGCCGTGCGTCCCGGCGGGAAGCTCGTGCCCAGGAAAGTCTTCGCAGTGACGTCGTGGAAACGCTGGACGGGCTCCATGGGTACGCGCCAGTTATCGCCCGCCCCGTTGGTGGGGATGGTGGCCGGATTGCCATCGCCAAAGGTCCAGCCGGTAAACAAACGGGCCAGTCCCCGAATGTCGTCGATGGTGTAAGGCGAACCGGGTTGCGGATTACCGTTGGGGTCCATCACCACCGTGCCGAGCGTGAACAACTGCAGGAGTTCGCGGGCGAAGTTCTCCACCGCCGGGGCGTTGGTAACGGCCTCGCTGCGGCTGTTCAGGTTGTTTAGGAAGCGGCCCATGGCCGGGTTCAGCGTCACATCCGTCATCAACTGGCGGTAGTTGCCGAAGGCGTCATTCATGAAGATGCGATAGTGAGCCACAGTCGCATCGGCGCGATTGACGTCGTCCGCGTTCACCGCCCAGATTTTGGAGAGGGCAAACGCCATGCGCTGGCGCAATTGGTCGTTACCGGTCAGGGCCACGCGGAAGAAGTGCTCCTGCACATCCTCCACTGACATCGTGTTGAGCGTGTCAGGATACTGCGATGGCGCGATGCCCAGTTGCTCATCGAGGTAAGCCGTCCGGCCGATGTTCTTCACGCGATCCACCTCCCCCGGCTTGGGTCCCCAGGAAGCCTGGCGCAGCAGCCGGAGCGCGGACAATGTCGCCGGATCCACCGGAGGCGCGTTGCCACCCGGCGTCGCCGCCATTTCATTCGACCGGCCGCTTTCGCCGCCGCCATTCACCGCCGAAACCCGGAAGAAGTACCCGGTGCCGTTGATAAGGCCCGTATTTTCTACCGTCAGCGCCGTGATTCCCGTCAAGACCGCGGTAGTTTGGCCGTTGGTGGTGGTGGCCCGATAAACCGAGTAAGAGGCCGCCGTCGGCACGGCGTTCCACCGCAACGTCACGCGGCCGTCGCCGCCCGCCGCAGATACGAGAACCGGAACCACCGGCGCGGTTACCGGGGTCGCACTTACTTCGGCTGAAGCCGGTCCGTTGCCACCCGCGTTCACGCCCACTACTTTGTAGAAGTAAGTCGTGCCATTGGTCAGGCCGGTATTGGCGAACGTCAAGGCCGTGACGTTCGAAGCCACCGGCGTCGTCGCTTGCGCGTTCGCCGCCGTGCCGCGAAAGACGTTATAGCTCGTGGCGCCAGCGACGGCGGCCCACGTCAGGGTCACCCGGGCCAAGCCTGCCGTGGCCGTCACGTTGGTGGGAGCCGCCGTGGGTGCCGTGGGCGGAGGCGGGGTGGGTGCTACGGGCCGCGCCGACACTTCGTTCGAAGCATTGCCCGCTCCGACTGCGTTCACCGCACGCACGCGATAGAAGTACGTTGTGCCATTGGTCAACTCGGCGTCGTTGAAGGTGGTGCCCGCGCGGTTGCTGGCGATGGTGGTGGGGTTCGCGGAATTCGCCGTCGTGCTGCGGAGCACGTTGTAGCCGGTGGCCCCGGTCACCGCCTGCCAAGCCAAGCTCACCGAAGCATTGCCCGGCGTCGCCGTCAGGTTAACGGGGGTGCCGGGCAGCGCCGGGGCGATGACCACCGTCGGCGTCGCCGTCGCTTCGTTCGAAGGATTGCTCATGCCAATGTTATTCACCGCCCGCACCTTGTAAAAATGCGGCGTGCCATTCGTCAGCCCGGTGTTTGAGAAAGTAAGTCCCGTCACGTTGGTGGCAATGGGCGTCGCCGCCTGCGCATTCGTCGCCGAGCCGCGATAGACGTTGTAGCTGGTGGCTCCGGTCGCCGCTTTCCAGGAAAGGTTAATCAGCGCGTTGCCGGGTACCGCCCTAAGTTCGGTGGGAATGGCAGGAGCCGTTGTCGGCGGCGGCGTCGGCACCACCGGCCCGTCGCTGCCGATCGGCAGCAACCGGGCGTTGGCCCAGTCCGCGATGTCCAACACGTTGCCGTCGCCCGCGTCGGTCACCTTCAAGGTAAGTTCCGTGCGGTCGAGCACCCTCAGCGACACATGCTGCGGCGCCGAAGTGCCGAGTAACTTATCGGACTTATACAGCATCGTCGTGCCACTCCACACCTCGAACACCGCCGAGCCTTTACCGCCCGCCGTATCGTCAATGCCCACCACCGCGCTAAAGCGCTCGAACTTCTTCTCGAGGTTGTACTTCACCTCTGAAGCCGGCATGACTCCCAGGCCCTTGGCGTAGCTTTGGCCGCGGAGCATAAAGCGCTCCGGCACCTTGCCCCCCGCCGTGGCGGCCATCGGGCTGTCCTTCACCACTTCGCCGCGGCCATTGGTAGCCGACATCCAGCGCAGGTCGCTCAGGTAATTGATTCGCTCCACGCCTTCTAATTGCGCGTCGGCCCAATCGGCGTGGTCGTGGCCAATGCCGTCGCCCGCATCGGTCACCACCAGCCGCAGTTGCACCGCATTTTCCGTCGGTACCGACACCGCCATCGCCGGCGTATTGCCGCGCATCGTAGGGCTTTGGAACTTCCTTACGCCATCCAAATAGACCTCGAAGACCACCGAACCGTTGTTCCCCACTTCATCATCCACGCCGATCATGGCTTTGAACACGTCATAGCGGTCATCGAGCGCAATCCGAATTTCGCTTCTCGCATGCACGCCCAAGCCGCGGCTATAGCTCACGCCGTCAAGCTTCAACGTCTTGCCATCGGTCGCGCCCGTTTCGCCATTCGAGCGATCCCGCTCCACCGGGCCCCACCCATTGATGGAACTCAGGAACGGCAACGACGAAACAAAGGTCCGCGACACCGGCACCGGCGCCACCTGCAAGGTGATCGGTGCCCCATACAGGCGGCCCTGCGGAATCGCCTGCTCCACTTGGCCCGGATAGGCCCAGCGCAGCTTAATTACGGATGCGCCGGTATTCTCGTAGTACTCCAACTGGATATCGTACTTGCGTCCCGCTACCAACGTCACCGGCGTGCTTTGATCCCGCGTGCTGCCATGGTCGTTCCAGCGGTTGATCAACAGCTTGCCATCCACCCACAAGCGAACGCCGTCATCCGATTGCGTAACGAAGGTGTAAGCTCCCGCCACCGGCGCTTCCACTTGTCCGGTCCAGCGAATCGAGAATTTTTCCAAAGGAATCCCCGGCGCCGCAACCACGTTGTAACCCCATTCGAAGTTTATTGTGGGATCCGTCTTAGAAACCGCGACTACCCCACTCAGAGTCGTGTTAGTGAAGTAGTCGCCCTTAAGCCCGGTTCCCGTCTGCGCAAGCAGCAGGGTGGGTAGAAACAGAAACAGCCCGTATCTTTTTGTTTGTTGTTTTATTGACATGGTTTTCCCTCTCAGGTTTAGCCAGCATAAGCGGACACGGAACAATCCTCAATTAGGGAATCGCCCAGTTGTCAACCGGGCGGTACTTAAGTGAAGACCGGGGAAGCGCAAACTTCCCCCGGGGTATGGTGCAGGCCTCCGGTGGCGCTCCGAGAAAGCGCACCAACGCCAAGCCGTTGATTCTGGTCCGCGATTGCCTCGATTAGCTTCGACGCGCGCGACGCGTAAGGTGGGTGTAAACTGTCGCTTTTAAGGCCCGAAAATTACTCTTTTTAAAAATACTTAGAGTACTATACCCACTATGCGTGAGCTAGGGGGAACGCATGGGGGTGGGTACTGGGGTTACCGGAGAACAGATGTGAGAAACGGACAAAATGGGTCCTAAGTAGATCCAAAACCAGCCGCCCAAAAAAACAATAGCCGCGCCCCCCAAGGGAAGCGCGGCTATTTACATTTGTAACTGAAAACTACTTTGAACTAAAGGCCCTTATCGCCCAAAAACTTCACCAGGTCCACCACGCGATTGGAGTAACCCCACTCGTTGTCGTACCAGGCAACTACCTTAGCTAAATTGCCGCCTATCACCTTAGTCAACTGCGCATCGACGATGGAGCTATTCGGATTCTGCAACATATCGCTCGACACCACAGGGTCTTCCGTGTAAGCCAGAATGCCCTTCATCTCGCCTTCCGCCGCCGCCTTCAATGCGGCGTTAAGCTCGACGTCGGTCGCGTCGCTCTTCAACTCCACCACTAAGTCCACCACCGATACGTTCGGCGTGGGGACGCGCATCGCGTAGCCGTCCAAGCGGCCCTTTAATTCTGGCAGCACCAGGCCAATGGCCTTCGCTGCGCCGGTCGACGTGGGAATCATGTTGATCGCCGCCGCGCGCGCCCGGCGTAGGTCGGGGTGCGGCAGGTCCAGCACATGCTGATCGTTCGTGTAACTGTGAATCGTCGTCATCGAGCCTTTCACAATGCCCCACTTCTCATGCAGCACCTTCGCCACCGGGCCCAAACAGTTCGTCGTGCACGACGCGTTCGAGATGATGTTGTGCTTGGCCGCATCGTAGGCCTTGTCGTTCACCCCGAGCACAATCGTCAGGTCCTCGCCCTTCGCGGGCGCCGAGATGATTACCTTCTTCACCGTGCCCTGCAGGTGCTTCTTGGCCTGTTCCGCATCCGTGAAGCGCCCCGTGGACTCGATCACCACTTCCACCCCCAGGCTCGACCAATCGATGGCCGCCGGGTCCTTCGTTTCAAACACCTTGATCGTCTTACCGTTCACCGTAATCGAATGGGTGTCATGCGTCACCGGCAGGCCCAGCGGACCCAGCACGGAATCGTACTTCAGCAAGTGCGACAACGTATGGTTGTCGGTCAGGTCGTTCACCGCGACGATCTCAATCGCCGGATTATTCAAGGACGCACGAAATACATTGCGGCCGATGCGGCCGAAGCCGTTAATGCCTACTTTGATTGCCATTTTTCTGCTCAATAACTCCTGGGAAACTTAGGTGGTCATCCTCAAGGTTACCAGTTGATCATTTGGATTGCATGAAACCCTGCTCCAACCCCCACGCTACAATAGAGGCATGCCGATGTATGAATATCGTTGCCCCGACTGTGACAGCCGCTTTGAAAAACTGCGTCGCATGTCGGAAGCCGAACAACCCGCCGAGTGCCCGAAGTGCGAATCGAAAGCCGCCAACCGGCAGCTATCCGCCTTCGCCGCCGTCGGCGCCGGTAGCAGCAACGAAATGCAAATGGGCGGCGCCTGCGCCCGCCCGGGCTGCGGACCCACCGGCTGCGGCGGCGCCTGGAAGAACTAACCCCTCACGCCCAACTTCAGTAGTTGGTCCTCGGCTTCCTTCCTCCATATTCCCGCCGCGGAGGCCCATCGAAGCCTCGCAGCCCGACACAAGCCAGACAGAAGCCACATAAATAAAACAAAACAAACCACTTATCCCTCGAACGGGGGCATCCACGCGCATCCCTGGGTTTCCCCATAAACATAAGAAACTAATGCACTTACGCGGAATGTAAAATCCCATGCGGGACCAATCTGACCCACCCAATGAGTGGACTGGGCCCCCGACTAAACCCCCGTCACAGCAAATTGATATCCAGTCTAAGTCATATTAAAAAATAGACTTATCC
>ENA-ORBV01004038-ORBV01004038.1-microbial-mat-metagenome-genome-assembly--contig:-NODE-4038-length-28674-cov-5.633073_pt1 | contig 28674 bp, 28 predicted proteins | sample MGYA00237777_ERZ505514 | MGnify/ENA primary metagenome ERZ505514 (study PRJEB26160, sample SAMN06269048) | microbial mat metagenome | isolation source: Oligotrophic lake microbial mat | place...
TTGTACATGCCCAGGCGCGTCGGCATCATCCCCATGGCGTGGTCCCAGGGTAGCACAAGCGACTTCTTTTGATCGGCGGCGGCCACGCCCAACTCGAGGTACTGCGTAGCCTCCGGGCGAGTCCGCTGCCCGACGTCGAGGTGATGCTGATCTCCGCCGGACGATACGCCGCCTACACCGGCATGGTCCCAGGCTACCTCGCGGGACGCTACCGGAGCGGAGAGATCCAATTCGACCTGCAGTCGCTCGCCCGCGCGGCGGGAGCGCGCTTCCGGGACGGCGTGGTCACGCGCGTTGATGCCCTCGAGCGGATCGTCGAGGTCGACGGGGAGCGGATCGAATTCGATGCCTGTTCCCTCGATGTCGGATCGGCACCGGCGAGCGTGGCCGGCGTCGGGGAGCATGCCGTTCCGTTGCGTCCGCTCTCCAACGCGCGCGTGTTGGTGCAGCGAGTGGATGCCGCGCTCGAACGCGATGATCGCGCCATGTGTGTCGTGGTTGGAGGGGGAGCCGCCGGCGTCGAAGTCGCGCTCGCCCTCGCGACGCGTGCGCGCACGCGTACGCGCACGCGTACGCGCGCTCAGACCTCGCATTCCGGCACGCTCGATGTCACGCTGGTGGCGGACTCGCCCTGCCTGCTCCCCGGGTACGCGCCAGCGGCGCAGCGCTATGCCCTCGACGCGTGCGCGCGCACAGGGGTTCGCGTGCGGCTCGGGGGCCGCGTGCGCGAGGTCCGATCCGGCTCAGTGACGCTCGAGGACGGGGAGTCCCTGATTTCCGCCATTACCGTCTGGGTCGCGGGCGCCGCGCCGCCCAGCGTGATCGGCCAGAGTGCGTTGCCGAGGGCCGCGTCCGGATACTTCGAGGTCGATCGCACCTTGCGTGCGACGGATGGCTCGCCCGTTTGGGGCGCCGGCGACTGCATCACGATGCACAGGGCGCCCTGGGTCCCGAAAGCCGGCGTCTACGCGGTGCGCCAAGGTCCGATTCTCGCGCACAACCTTCGCGTCGCCGTCACGGGAATCGGCGCGCCGAAGCGCTACACGCCGCAGGCCGGATTCCTCTCGCTCCTCTCGCTCGGAGATGGGCGCGCGATCGCGCACTGGCGCGGCTTGGCGTTGCAGGGTGCATGGGCGATGCGGCTGAAACACCGCATCGATACCGCGTTCATGCAGCGGCACCGTGCGGTGATCGACTGATTTGTCGGGAGAGCGAGCCCGCCGACGTCCGACTCAGCCGCGAATCGAGTCCGCGCCCTTCGCCAACTGCATCCCGAACCAGAGATGCGCCGCGCTGATCAACCCGAACACCGCGAACGACGCCGACGCCGCGACAAGGTGCGAGGTCGGGTCGATCCCGCCGGACGAGACCGGGCGGATGAACCAGACGAACCCAAGCCAGGCGGCCATTGTGCCGCCGGCAACTGCCTTCGCCCCGAGGGCGGCCAACTTCTCGAAGTTTTCCATAGGTCCTTTAACTTGCACCAGTGAAGGAGAGTTCCTCCACCCCCCGCGTCGTTACACGATGGGAAATCAGGGGGCGCGCCACCGGAGGGGTCTCCCCCACCCGAATGGCCCGCCGCAGCGCCTCTTCGGCGGCGCCCCGGGACGCACGTGGACCATGACCCCCACGGAGGGGTCAATCTCGTCCGAGACCTTGGTCCGGCCGCCGCCAAGGGCGATGATGGCCCGCCCGACCACCCGCGGCTCGACCCGTTCCACCACGCCGTCCCGGTCCGCCGTCAGCACGTGCCGCAACTTGGCCTGCGGGAGCACCCCGAGCGGATCATCCACGACCCGCTCGTCCCCGCCCTGCGCACGCACGATCTCCCGGAACTTCTCCAGCGCGGCGCCACCGTCCAGCGCACGCACCAGCAACTGCCGTGCCTCAACTGCGTTCGATGCGACCCCTGCCACCAGCAGCATCTCGGCGGAAAGCGCCAACGTCACCTCGCGGAGATCCGCTGGTCCCTCCCCGCGCAAGCAGAGCACAGACTCCTCCACCTCCATCGCGTTTCCACACGCCACGCCGAGGGGCGCATCCATGTCCGTGAGCAGCGCGACCGTCGGACAGCCTCGGCGCTCGCCGAGCGCGATCATCGTGTGCGCGAGCTTGAGTGCATCCTCGAGCTTCGGCATGAAGGCCCCCGCCCCAGTCTTCACGTCGAGCACGAGCCCGGTGAGCCCCTCCGAGAGCTTCTTACTCATGATGCTCGCGGCGATCAGCGGAATCGCTTCTACTGTCGCCGTGGCGTCGCGCAGCGAATAGAACTTTCGGTCGGCAGGGGCGATCTCCGCCGTCTGCCCGATCATCGCCACCCCGAGCCGCTCGACCTGCGCCGCGGTCTCTTCAAGGGTGAGGCGCGTGCGGAACCCTGGAATGCTCTCGAGCTTGTCGAGCGTCCCGCCCGTGTGACCAAGGCCGCGCCCGGACATCATCGGGACCGCGATCCCGCAGGCGGCCACGAGGGGGGCCAGAATGAGCGAGACCTTGTCCCCCACGCCGCCCGTGGAGTGTTTGTCGATCCGCGGGACCTTGAGATGCCCGAGTTCCAGCATCCGCCCGCTCTCGAGCATCGCGGTCGTGAGGGCCTCGATCTCCTCGTCGGCCATGCCGCGGAACAGGATGGCCATCGCCAGCGCCGACATCTGGTAGTCGGGGACCTCGTCCGCCGCGTAGGCGCGCATCAGCGTCCGCCACTCGGCGGCCTCCACGCGGCCTCCGTCCCGCTTGCGTTCAATCAGCTCGACGACATTCATGGCCCCGTCCCGCGAGTGGTGATGGGCGTTAGATTCCTCCCATAGCGTTAAATGAATCGCGCCTCTCGCCGGGAGTCTACACCATGATGATCAGCAAGCAGATGAATGCCGCCCTGAATGCCCAAGTTGGCAACGAGCTGACCGCCAGCAATCAGTATGTCTGCATCGCCGCCTACTTCGATGGCGAGGGTCTGCCGACGCTCGCCAAGCACTACTTCAATCAGGCGTCTGAGGAGCGCGATCACGCGATGCGCTTCGTGCGCCTCCTGCTCGATTCCGGCGGCGACCTGAAGATTCCGGCGATTCCCTCGCCGACGACCGGCTTCAAGTCCGCGCTCGAAGCAGTGAAGCTCGCGCTCGACTCCGAGCTCAAGGTCACGAAGCAGATCAACGACATCGTGGACCTCGCCATCAAGGACAAGGACCATCTCTCGAAGAACGCGCTCGAGTGGTTCGTCAACGAGCAGCGCGAGGAAGTCTCCACTGCCGACACGCTCGTGCGCATGGTGAAGCGCGCCGGCGAGCCGGGGCTCTCCCACGTCGAGGCCTTCCTGATGTCCGGCGGTCTCGCCGGTGGCGAAGGCGAAGCGGGCGCGGACGCCTGAGCGGTCCCACACCGACCCCAGCGGCGCGCGCCGCTGAACTGCGCGCGCAGTTGGAGCGCGCGCAGCATGAGTACTACGTCCTCGACCGTCCCTCGCTCAGCGATGCGGACTACGATCGGGCCTTTCGCGAACTGCAGGCGATTGAGCGCGATCATCCCGAACTCCGCGATGCCGACTCTCCCACGGCGCGCGTCGGCGCGGAGATCGGCGAGAGCCATCTCGCCAAGCACTCGCATCTCGTCCCGATGGCGTCGCTCGACAACGCCTTCGACGAGACCGAACTCTCCGAATGGGACGCGCGCCTGCGCAAACTCGTCGGCGATGCCGTCGATCGCGATGGCTATTGCTGCGAACTGAAAATTGACGGCGCGGCCATCTCGCTGACGTATCGCAACGGCGTGCTCAAGATTGGCGCGACCCGCGGCAATGGCGCCGTCGGCGAGGATGTCACCGCGAACCTGCGCACGATTGCCGATGTCCCGCGCCAGCTCACGGGCGACAACTGGCCTCCGCTGATCGAGATTCGCGGCGAGGTCTACATGGAGTTCGATGGCTTTGAGCGGATGAACGCCGAGCGCGTCGCCGCGGGTGAACCGGTCTTCGCGAATCCGCGCAACTCCGCCGCAGGCGCGCTCCGCCAGAAGGATCCGCGCGAGACCGCCAAGCGTCCCCTCCGCTTCCTCGGCTACGCCTTCGCGGTCCCGGGGAGCGGCGGCCTCCCCTTCGCCACGCAGTGGGAGCTACTCGAGACGCTCGCCTCATGGGGCGTCCCGACGCCACCGCATCGTCGCCCCTGCGCGACGCTCGACGACGTGCATACCTGGACGCGCGAACTCGAGTCTTCCATTCGCCCCACGTTGCCGTTCGCCATCGACGGCGGCGTCGTGAAGGTGAATCGCCTCACGCTGCAGACCGAACTCGGCGTCAGTGGCGGTCGCGTGCCGCGCTGGGCGATCGCGCGAAAGTTCGCGCCGGATATCGCCGAGACGCAGTTGCTCGACATCGAGGTCCAAGTGGGGCGCACCGGCGCGCTCACCCCGCGTGCCGTGCTCGCGCCGGTGGAAGTCGGCGGCGCGACAATCACCTACGCCACGCTGCACAACTTCGAACTCGTCGCCGAGAAGGATCTCCGCATCGGCGATACCGTGCAGGTGAAACGTGCGGGTGAAGTGATTCCGCAGATTCTCGGTCCCGTGCCCGAGCGACGCACCGGCGCCGAGCGACGCGTGCAGGTTCCGACGCACTGCCCCATCTGCCAGACCGCCGTGGTGCGCGACGAAGAGGAAGTCGTCAGCTACTGCCCGAATCTTGCCTGCGCCGGCCGTCGCCTTGAGGCGCTCGCGCACTTTGTGTCGCGCGCTGGCATGGATATCCGCGGCCTCAGCTATCAGCGTCTCGAGCAGCTCATTGGTGCGGGACTCATTCAGGATGCGGCAGACATCTACACGATCACTGCCGATCAGCTCGTCCCGAAGAAGGACGATCCCACGACCGGAGTTCCGGGGTTCCAGGCCAAGAGCGCGACGGCGCTGATCGAGGCGATCCAGGCCTCCAAGCAGCAGCCGCTCTCGCGGTTGCTCAATGCACTCGGCATCCGGCATGTGGGCGCCGAGTCGGCGAAGTTGCTCGCGCGGAGCTTTGGGACCTTTGACGCACTCGCAGTGGCATCGGTCGAACAGATCGAAGCGCTCCACGGTGTGGGCCATACCATGGCCGAGTCGGTCCGCACCTGGCTCGACGACCCGACCATGCAGGATCTCAGGCAGCGCCTGCGCTCGGCGGCCCTGCGGTTCGACGAACCCCGGGCCGCCGAGGTGGATGGTGCCTTCAAGGGGATGAAGATCGTCCTTACTGGGACCCTCCCCACGCTCTCGCGGCCAGAAGCGACCGAGTTGGTCGAGAATGCGGGGGGCAAGGTCACGAGTTCGGTATCCAAGGCCACGGACCTCGTGGTCGCCGGCGAAGAGGCCGGGAGCAAGCTCGAGAAGGCGCAGCAGCTCGGCATTCAGGTGATCGACGAGGCCGAACTCTTGCGCCGTTTACGCCGCTGACCCTTCTTTGACCTGACGATGACCTTCACCCTCGGCAAGTCCGCCCTTTCGGCCATCCCGCGCGCGTCGCTGACGACGTTGCGCGCCTCACTCTTTCGCGACCTCGGCAACGGGTTCGCGACCGTGTTGCAGGAAGCGGGCTACGCCGGCGGCGAGGCTGTGCTCGGCGGCATGCGCGATTGGTGCGCTGCCAACGGACTCGGGGCGCCTGAAACGCTCTCCTACGCGCAGTTCCAACAGGCCGCGGTACGCTTCTTCGCGGAGACCGGCTGGGGCACCATCTCGCTTGAGCCCATTGGCGACACCGCGGTGGCCTTCGACAGCGCCGACTGGGCCGAAGCCGATCCGGCGAGCGCGATGCCCTTTCCGAGCTGCTACTACACGGCCGGCATGCTCGCCGATCTCTTCGGGCGTGTGGCCGATGGACCGTTGCAGTGCCTCGAGGTGGAGTGCCGCTCGAATGGCGCGGCGCGTTGCCGTTGGCTGCTCGCGAGCCCTGAGGTGATTGCGCATGTGTATCAGCGGCTTACCGAAGGCGTAGCGTACCAGGACTCGCTCGCCGAACTGGCGTAGGCGGGACAGCGGGCCACAGCACTTACAACAGCGGGCGTTCGGCATTCGCCGCACGCCCGCTGTTGTGTTTCACCGACTTCGGGTCACATGCGGTCGAAGCCGCGCACCGACGCCACACGGGTCCAGTTGCGCTGCGCCTTCGTCTCGTTCCCCTCAACGTCGCGCGCCCACATGCCGCGCACATCCTGATTCACGTTGAGGAAGAGACGGCCATTCACGACCGAGAACGCGGCCGGGTCGCCATCGAGCTTCTTGCCGACCGCGACGCCCATGGCGCAGTAGCCGCCGTACGCCGGCGCGTAGCGCGCGGGATCGGCGTTGAACGTGTCGCGATTCGCCGCCGACGCGAAGCGATAGATGGCGCCATCGTGCGTTGCCGTGTAGGCGGCAGAGCCTACCACGGCGGCCTGCTGCGTCTGATACGCCACGGCATCGTGGCCGCGGAGCATCACGCCGTTGTCATCAACATTCTGAACGCCGTGCCCCGCTTGGGCGACGGCGGAAACGGCCGTGACAGCGAGGAGCGCGAGGGCGGCGGCGAACCGGCGCCACGTGGTGACGCGAAAGACTGAGAACATGGGAGTCCCTCCGAGGGGAACGAAGAGGACGACCCCGGCGCCGGGCGGCGTGACGGAACATCCTCGTGTGCCGCGACAAGACGTCGTGCGCCTGAGAAGTTCCCGCATCACGATCAGCCGCCGTTCTCCTGTGCCAATCGATGGGCCTTGCGCCCGCCGCGCGAACGGAGATGATCCGCATCGGAGTGATCGAGATGGAGCAGCGCCGCATCCACCGCACGGGCCATCAGTTGCTCTGCTCCCTCGCGCAAGTCCGTGCTCGCTTGCACGGAGCGCACGTTGTTCTCCATATCCTCGGCGCTCCAGCCGCGGCTGTGCGCGATGTACGGGAACTGCGGGAAGTGAAAGCCGATCTCCCCGAAGAATCCGAGCAGATGCCCCGCGACCTGCTGCACGTTGTCCTGCCCGCCGGTGATGATGAAGGCGCCGACCTTGTTCTTCAGCAATACGCGATTCGCGATCGTCACCTGATTCTGAATGCAGTTGAAACGCTCGATCATCCGGTAATACAGTGACGAGGCATTCCCCCAGCGGATTGGCGTCGCAATCATCACCACGTCGGCCCAATGGACGAGCGCCTCGTAGACGCGATCGAGCTGGTCGTGGGGATCCATCTGGGTGATCGAGCAGGGCCAGGTGCAGGCCTGCGCGCTCTTGGAGTAGAATCCCTCACAGGCGCGGAAATCGAGATCGCGCAGGCGGATGATCTGCTGCTCCGTTCCCAACGACTGCGACGCAAAGTTGAGCGCGTGCTCCAGCAGTGCCTCCGACGTCGAATAGCGAGAGTGCCCGCGCTCCATGTTCGTGGTGGAGATGCCGAGCACGCGCGGCGGTCCGGGCGCGCGTTCCACCGGACGCGCGAGCGGGTGTGGCGCATGCTTCGCCTTGCGGCGCTTGGTGGCGCTCGCGATGTCCACGAGGAGGCGCCCGTCGGACTCGCGCACGTCGTACCGCGGAATGGCATCCGCTTCATAGCCTGGTTCGCCACCGCCGGTCACGCGATGATACTTCCAATGGTGCCAGGGACAGACCAGATACTCACCGTCGAGCCGGCCTTCCCCGAGGGGACCCCCGGCATGTGAGCAGACGCCGGAGACGGCGCCGAAGCCCTCGGTGGTCCAGCTGATGGCCAACCGCAACGGGCCGATGCTCGTCTCCGTCACCGGAGCGCGGCGGAAGTCATCCGCCGCACCGAGGTCATGCCAGTCTGTGTCGGTCATCGGATTGCGCGGTGAGGGGGAACGGCGCTCATCGAGGGATCTCCTCGAAAGCATGGCAAATGTCTACTGCGCCAACATTCACCCATTCCTCGCGTCCGCGAACCCTTCCGCCCGAAGCGCCGCGCGCACGCGCGCCCCCAACGCTGTGGCGTCGGTTCCCTCACGCTGCGCCGCGCGCAACGCCTCCTTGAAAGAACGCTCGAACGCCACATGCGATCCGCAGTGTCCACACATGGCGATGTGTGCTTCCAGCTCCGCCACGCGCTCGGGCGGGAGGGCATGATCGAGAAAATCCCACAGCTGACGCGCGATAGCATCACAGTCGATCATTGGCTTCACTGGGACATTCCTCCCGATTGGGTACCCGAAGTCGGCGAAATGATGCCGGCATCGATGGCGTGTGTCAGCAGGCGCTCCTGGAGCAAGCGCCGGGCGCGAAAGAGTCGCGAGCGAACGGTTCCGATCGGTACGCCGAGAATGAGCGCCGCGGCGTCGTATGTGTGATTGTGCAGATCCACCAGTTGCGCGACCTCTCGATACGGCTCCGACAGCGATTGCACCGCGTCGAAAATGGCCTCCCGTACCTCCTGTCGCTCGAAGGCCGCACTCAACCCCGCCTCCTGCGCGGAGTGGAACGTGGCCATGGCCGCCAACGACTCCAACTCGGGATCTTCGACCGCAACCTGCCGTGCCGCACGCTCATGCACTCGATAGAACCGGTGCCTGCAAATGGTGAACAGCCACGCGCGACACTCAGAGCCAAGCTCGAACTGATGCCACTGGCGATACGCGGTCAGGAACGTGTCCTGCACGAGGTCGTCGGCATCGGCGTCATCGCCCGTCAACGACCGCGCGAACCGCGCGACCTCGGGAAGATGACAGAGCGCCTGGGACTCGAAATCGGCGTCGTTCGGGGTAGCAGTCGTCATGACGTGGGGCAAGACGGGAGGGGACGCGGAAGTTCCGAGGCGTCCCCGTGAGTGAGCGATCAGCGCAACAGACGAGCGGCGAGCACGAACCGACTGATCATGGTCATCGCGAGCACCGCGATCCACACCATTAACAGCGCCGAACTCCAGGACGGGAACACCGCGAGAAGTGCGTAGGTGATGGTCGTCTCACCGCCCTCGGCGAGCGCCGGCGTGAACTGCAACGACCGATCCCCGCCCAGCTGACGGTCCGCGCGCTCGAGCAGCGAGGAGAGCGCCAGCGTGGTCGTGATGGCCATGACATAGCCAACCAGCACGAGCAACCACAATGTGACATCCGCTGGCATGGCGATCGCGAATCCCACGGCCATCGCTGAATACGCCAGCATGTCGAGCGAGATATCGAGGAACCCACCGAACAGCGTGTCCTGACCAGAGAGCCGTGCCAGCAACCCATCGTAGCCGTCGAGCAGGCGCCCTGCCAGCCAGAGGGAGAGTCCCACGACGAATTCTCCGCGCGCCACGAACGCAGCCGCAGAGAGTCCGAGGAGCGTCGCCGAGATCGTGACGGTGTTCGGCGAGATGCCCCGCCGGTGCATCCAGTGGGCCGGAGCCGACGCGGTCCGAGTCAGCCAGCGCCGGAAAGGTTCATCGAGCATGGCGAGAAGCTAGCGTGCGGGGCGGTCGCCGAACACATAGCGACCGGAAAACTGCACCTGACGGGCCGGCGCCGCCGCAAAGAGTCGGACGGTGTCGCCAGCGCGCCCATACTGCGTGCGGCTCCCACCTCCCCCGATGCCGTTGGCATACCCGCCCCACACCAAGGTGTTGAGCACATTGAATACATCGAGCCGTGCTTCGAGCGCTGCGCCACGCCGCATCCGGAATCGCTGCGCGAATCCAGTCGAGATCGTCACCGATCCGGGTAGCCGTTCCGCATTGCGCGCCACGCCGAAGAAGCGATCCGCGTTGCCAATGAACGCGTTGCCGCGAACGGGCCCTGAGCCCAACAGGTCGTAGCGTGCCGTCCCCGCGATCTCCGACGTTCCCGCCAGACGGTTCAGCGGCACCCCCGTCTGCGCGTCAGCGATCAGGCTCCACGTCAGCGCGCGCGGGAGGCGCACCACGCTGCGCACGGTCAACCGATGACGGCGATCGTTGTTGGCGTCGGCCCACTCATCGCTCGTGCACGCCTCACCCGTGACGGCATCCGTGCGATCGCGACTGAAGCAGTTGCCCTGCGTCGCCGAAAAGTTGATGTCCTCGGTATTGTTGCGCGCGCGCGACCACACCCAGTTGGCATCGAGCTGCCACCGGTCCGAGACGTCGTGCCGCGCGGCCACGTAAAGGGCCGCGAACGTCGCCTCGCCTTCCGACTGCGCCGTGGAGAGGCGACGATATCCGCTGGTGGTGGGATCATCGGGGCGGAAGGCATCGCCCGGGCACGAGGTCGCGCTGGCGCAGGTCTGTGGGACGGAGTCCGCCGCCGTGAGCCGGCGCGAGATCGGATTGAGATCTGCCATCCACGGCAGGTTCGACGTGCGGCTCACGACCAGATCGACCGCAACGCCCCACCGATCCCCGAGTTGACGCTGATATCCCAGCGTGCCCTGCCAACTCATCGGCTGCTCGAGCCCGAGGGCGAAGGCCCGGACGATCTCACGGGGCACGGACTGAATGTCCCCCGGAGGCACGGCGCTGGCCACGGGACCGGCACCGAACGCCGGGGCCGACGCGCCATTGTAGGTAATCACCGCGTTGCCATTGATCCCGAGCTGCACCGCATCGGAGTAGATCGCATACGGGAACTTGCCGGCGTACCGGCCCACGCCACCGCGCACGACATCACGCGGCGTGCGCGCCCAGTTCACGGAGACGCGGGGCTGCAGATTGTTCAGGTCGGCCGTGCTCTCACCGCGGGACGTGAGATCGTCGTAATCCCAGCGCAGCCCGGCAATCACCGTGAGCGAGGTCGTCGGCCGCCAGGTGTCCTCGACGAACGCGCCCCAGAGCGTCTGTGAGAGATTCACCTGCTGCGGACGCGCGTCGATCGTGTAGCTCTCGACGCGGACGCCACCGGGGATATCAGCGAACGCGAGGGGGCGCCCGACCGGCGGCGTGATGTTGCCATCGTTGTACACAACGTACGACCCGTTCGGATTCGTACTGGCGGCCGCCAACTCGAAACGCGAGGCGACCACGTCCGCGCCGATGCGCAGCGTGTGGCGCTCACCAACGGCCGTCTCGAACACGTCGCGCACCTGCACCTGTCGCTCGGTCTCGTCGAAAATGAAGTTGCTCGAGCCCACGACCGCCTGCGTCTCGAACGCCGGGCTGATCACCGTGACCTGAGGCTGCGAGAGATCGCTGGTCGTCGGCGGGAAATACCAGCGATACGTCCCGTACTGCAGCGACACCGTGTTGGCGGCTCGCTGACCGCGAAGCGCGCTGCGATGCGTCAGCGCATTCAGCGTGCCGATGCGCCGCGTGGAGATATCTGCCTCCGGCGTGACGACGCCGGAGCCATTCCCCGCGCGGTCCACCGACGACCCGGCGAAGCGCCACGTCGTCGTCTGTGTTGGCGACCATCCATGATCGAGCCGGGCGAATCCCTTCCACGTCCGACGCGTCTCGGTCCCCAGGAACTGCGCCTGCGCAGTCGACCCGATGCGATCCTCGTTCTCGCGCGTGAACTCGAGCGCGGTCGCGAGGTACGTCTGCCCCGGCCGGAGTGCGCCCCGCAACGACCCGCCAACCTGTGAGCGCTGGAAGCCTTCCTGCCGGCGGGCAATCGCCTCGGATGCCCCGCCGAATGGCGTCGGCGTCAGCGCGTCGAACGGCCGCCCCGGGCGGTCGTACACAAAGACGTCACCCGACCAATCCCCATCGCGCCCCGCCGCCGAGGTCACATCCACTACGCCGTCGGGACTCCGTCCGTAGCGTGCGCCATACGTGTTCACGAGCGCGTCCATCCGCGCGATCGCGCCCAGCGGCAAGTCAACGCGCGGACCGCCGAGGAAGCCTTCGTTGTTGTCGAGTCCGTCGAGCAGGTATTGCGAGTAAAGGGCATTCCCGCCATTGAACGACAGTCGCGGCGCGTCGCCAAAAAAACCGGTCGCTGGGGTGACGCCCGGCATGTTGTACAGCAACGCGATCGGGTCGCGGGCATCGGTCGGCAGCGCGGCGATCTCCGCCGCCTCAATCGAACCGCCGGTCGCCGCAGACTCCGTGTTGAGAAGCGGACGCCGCACCTCCGCCACAATGGTGCGTGCGTCGAGCGCCTGCAGTGCACTCAGCACGACCGTCACCTCGCGCACGCCCCCCTCGGCCGTCGCCTGCACGCGGACGCGCGCCGGGGAAAAGCCGGGGGCCGTGACGTACAGCTCGACCTCGCGCCCCGCCGGCATCATTGACCGAAAACGCCCGAGCGCATCGGTCCTCGATTCCGCCGCACCATCGATCCGCACCGCGGCGGCTTCCACCGGCGTGCCGCGCTGCGCGCGCACCGTGCCGACCACGGCCGCCGTGCCCTGCGCGCCGAGGGGCGCCCCAAGAGGCGCGCCGAGGGGCGCGATCACGAGCAGCGCAACGAGGGTGGCGAACAGCAAGCGAAGGCGCGAACGATTCATGCATACTCCGTATTGTCGTGTGATGCATCTGGCACTGAGGTGATGCCAGGACAGTCCGCAGTGACAAGACCTTCGCATTCCCAAGAGTTCCCTCCTTCCCGACCCTCGTGCTCGACCTCCTCGGCTTCATCACCGTCTTGGCATGGATCGCGACCATCGGGTTGCGTCGCGCAAGTGGCCCGGCCGACTACACCGTGGCCTCGCGCGACCTGACCCTGCTCCCCCTCGTCGCAACGCTCGTGATGACCGAGTTCAACACCAGCACGCTCCTCGCATTCGCGGCGGCGGGCTACTCCGCGGGTCCCATGGCCCTCGCGTTGCCCGCCGTCTTCCTCATTGGGCTCGCCTTCTACACGGTCACCGTCGCCCGCGCCTGGAAGCGGTTCGACCGGCTGTCGGTCGCCGAGTTGTTCTCCGAGCGCTATTCCGCCGCACTTGGTCGCACGGCCTCCGTGCTCCTGCTCCTCGCGATGATCGGCTTCACGGCGACCTACGTGAAGTCACTCACCCTGCTCTTTGTCCCCTTCGCACCGTCGATTCCCGTCCCACTGCTCGCCGCCGCGATGACGCTCATCGTTCTGGGGGTCGTGCTGCCGGGTGGACTGGTGTCGATCGTTCGTGCCGATCTCGCCGGATTCGCCGCAACGCTGGTGCTCTTTCCGCTCTTGCTGGCGATCGGTCTCTGGCGCACGGACGGTGGCCAATCCCTGCGCCTCGCCTTCCCTGCGGACCAGCTGACGCTCTCACCACTCGCGCAGTGGAATCATCCGGCGCTCCCCATGCGATTCGTCACCTCGCTCGTGGTGCTCACCTGTTTCACGTACATCGCGGCGCCATGGTACGGGCAGAAGATCTTTGCCGCCCGCGATGACCGCACGGCCTTCCGCGCCGTCGGACTCAGCGCCCTGTTGGTCTTCGGGCTCTATGGCATGATTGTCCTCGCCGCGGCGCTGCTGCGCACGGAGCAACCCTCGCTCGCGGATGCCCAACTCGCGGTTCCCACCATGATTCGTTCGTGGCTGCCGAGCGGCCTCCGCGGCGCGGGGTTCGCGGTGCTCTTTGGTGCGGCACTCACCACGCTCGCCGGCGTCTGGAGCGCGATGGGGGCGATGGTCGCCGCCGATCTCGTCGGGGCGCGTGCGCGCACGGTACGTGCGCAGCGATGGATCATCGCGGGTTTTGCACTCACCAGCTGGCTGGGCGCGACCTTCCTCGTCGATGACATCCTGAATCGATTGATTCTCGCCAACATCCCGGTTGCCGCGCTGGCCTTCGCGCTCCTCGCGGGTTTTCACTGGCCACGCGCCACGACCGCCGGCGCCTGGGCAAGCGTCGCTGTGGGGGTCGCGTGGGGGATCGGCTGCTTCGTGATCGTCGGCGAGGCGGGTGGCTATACCTGGCCCTGGGCGATCTATGGCATTCCGTTGATTTTCGGTACGGGTGTGGTGGTTTCGCTCGTCACGCCGGCGCACGCCGGCGCACGCGGCCTGAACCAGTGACCGAGGGCGCGCCCGCCGCAGGGTGCCCACTCACCCCCGCCGGACCAGTCGCCGCACCAGCGACTTCTTCCAGCCACTAAATGTCGACTTCACCCGCATCTCCGACGCCTGCTTGATCGCTTCGGCCGTCGTCGGATACGGGTGAATCACCGCCCCGAGCTGCCCCACCGTCATCCGATGCTTCAGCGCGATGGTCAGCTCACCGATCATGTCGCCGGCGTGAGGGCCGAGGATGTGACCGCCGATCACGCGCCCCTTTTTGTCCGTGATGATCTTCACGAGCCCGCCCGGCGCGCTGTCCGTCAGCACACGATCCACCGCGCCCACGTCGCGCTTCCAGACGCCGATGCTGTTGCCGTGGCGCTCACGCGCCTCCGCTTCCGTCAGTCCAACATGCGCCAGTTCCGGATCGGTGTACGTCACCCACGGCACCGCGGAGTAGTCGATCGCCGACGAGCCCGGAAAGAGCGCGTTGCGCAGCAGGCCGCGGGCCATATGATCGGCCACGTGCGTGAACTTCAGGCCACCACTCACAATGTCGCCGACCGCCCAGACGCCAGGCACGTTCGTGCGCAGCGTTCCATCAGTGATCACGCCGCCGCGATCCGTCTTGACGCCGATCGTCTCGAGCCCGAAGTCCTTGAGGTTCGGCGTGCGTCCGACGGCGATCAGAAGGGCGTCGCCCGCGAGGTCGAGCGTCGACCCATCGGCGCGACTCAGCGTCACGATCGTCTGCTGCCCCTCGGTACGCACGCGACTCGCCTGCGCTCCCAGATGAAACCGGAGTCCCTCAGCTTCGAGTTGCTGCTGCAGCAGCGCGGCCACTTCGGCATCCTCTCGAGCAAAAAAGCTCGGCATCGCTTCGATCACATGCACGGTCGACCCCAAGCGGGCGAAGGCCTGCGCGAGTTCCGTCCCAATTGGTCCACCCCCGATCACCAGCAGCGTGCTGGGGAGCGTGGCGATCTCGAAGATCGTCTCGTTGGTGTGGAACGAAACGTCGGTGAGCCCGGGAATGGGAGGAACGGCGGGGCGGGTCCCGGTCGCGATGACCAGGTTGCGGGTTCGGAGTTGCCGACCATTCACTTCGACCAAGCCCGGCTCGAGAATACGCGCCGATCCCTCAAAGACGTCTACGCCAAGCCCGCGGAAGCGATCCGGAGAATCGTGCGGCGCAATGCGATCCTGCACGCGCTTCACATGCGCGAGCGCTTCGTCGAGATGCACGGTGATCGGGCCCGTCTCAATGCCGAACCGTCGCGCCCCGCGCGCCTGCTGCGCCGACCTCGCTGCGGCGATCAGCGCCTTGCTCGGCACGCAGCCGTTCCAGAGGCACTCGCCCCCCATCCGATGGCGCTCGATCAGCGCCACGCGAGCTCCGAGTCCAGCACCGCCAGCCGCGGTGACCAATCCAGCAGTCCCACCGCCGATAGCGAGTAGATCATAAGTCGGAGCGTTCATGAGGATCGGGCTCGGTGCTGAAGGTGACGGAGGAAATACGTTGGAACGTCTGACGCGCACCGGGTATTGCCTCGGTGCGTCGCCAGCCCCCCTGCAATACGGCGCGCCCCAAAAGAGTTCGCGCGGCTTCGATTCGTTTCATCGTCACTGCGTCTTCATAGCATCTTCAAAGCGTATTCAAAGCGTCTTCACTGCCAGACCAACCCAGCCCACCGATGCCGCGATCCACCACCACTCCCTCGCCGAATCGAGCCCGCGTACTCCTGCGCCTCGGCATCTTTGCGCTCGTCCTGCTGAGCGCGTGGCTCATCGCCGACGCCACTGGACTCCTGGCCTACGCCGATATCGCGAAGCTGGGCGAAGCCGTTCGGGCGGCCCGGGAGGTGCCGTGGGCCGCCCCTGCCTTTGTCCTAACGTACGCCATCGTCGCCTCACTCGGCCTGCCGGGCACCCCGCTCACGCTCGCGGGCGGAGCGATCTTCGGCGCCGCCGCAGGCACTGGGCTCAACTGGATCGGTGCGTCTCTTGGCGCGACCGGCGCCTTTTTCCTGGCCCGGGCCCTTGGGAGCGATGCCATCAGGTCGCTCCTCGGCAAGCGCGCAAGCGCACTCGATGCGCTGGCTGGAGACAAGGCGTTTCTTCCCCTGTTGCGTCTCCGGCTGATTCCGGTCGTGCCCTTCAACGGGCTGAACTTCGGCGCGGGTCTCGCTGGCGTACGTCCGGGCACATACATCGCCTCGACGATGCTGGGCATTCTTCCCGGCACCGCCATCTATACGTACTTCGCCGATGCGCTCCTCGCCGGCGTCGATGGCGCCAGAGCGGCGGCATTCCAGCAGATGCTGATCGCGGCAGCCCTCTTGGTGGCGCTCTCATTCGTCCCGACGTTTGCGCGCCGGATGGGCTGGATCGCCAGCGCAGCACTCGTCGTGGTGACCTCGGCGACGACGCTTCACGCACAGGTGCCCGATCACGCGCCGTGGTCCGCGATGCTCGGGAGTCACGTCACCGATGGGATGGTGGACTACGACGCCTTCCGACGCGATCCCCGCTTCAAGGCGTATCTCGCCATGCTCGACCGCACGGACCCCGCGCGCCTCCCCAACGCTGATCGCCTGGCTTACTGGATCAACGTGTACAACGCGTACACGATCGAGCTGATCAACGCGCGGGATGAACGGGGCTCCATCCGCAATATCAATAAGGTGTTCGGCATCACGACGCGAAGTCCGTGGGCGGAGCGCATCGTGCGAGCCGGCGGACGGACCCTGACGCTCGATGACGTCGAGCACGAGATCATCCGCAAGGAATTTCGCGACCCGCGCATTCATGTCGCGCTGGTCTGCGCGGCGATCGGGTGCCCGCCGCTGCGCAGCGAGGCCTACGTTGGGGCGCAGGTGGACGCACAGCTCGACGAACAGGCGCGGCGGTTTCTCGCGCAACGGACCAAGAATCGCGTGGACGTGGCAAATCGGACCGTCTACGGTTCGCCGATCTTCACCTGGTACCGCGTGGACTTCGGCAACGACCTCGCCGGTGTCGGCGCCTTCTGGGCGCGCTATGTCCAGAGCGACGCGGAGCAGGAACTGCTGCGCTCAGGGCGCTTTCGTTGGGTGGATACCGAGTACGACTGGACGTTGAACCTGCGCCGCGCCACCCGCTAAGCCGTGATCGTTGGGAACTCCGGAGCCGCGAGCCGGCTTGTCTCCACGACACGAGGCTCCTGACTGCATTCCCTTCCGCTCGTACCCATGCCAATTACCCCCATCGCCGTCGGCACTCCCGAGGCGCTCGCGTCGCAGGCCGGCCGCACCGTCATCTACAAGCACAGCCCCACCTGCGACGTCTCGCAGTGGGCGGCGCATCAGATGTCCAAGCTCGTGGCACAGGATCCCGATGTGACGATGCATCTCGTGGATGTCCTGGAGCAGCGTCCGCTCTCGCTCGGCATCGAGTCCCACTTTGGCGTGCGCCACGAGTCGCCGCAGATCCTGATCATCGAAGACGGCACCGTGGTGTGGCACGCCTCGCACCGCGCCCTGACGGTGGATCGGGTGCGCGCCGCAATCGCGGGCGAGACGTCCGGAATCGGCGCGCGGATGTGATCCGGATGTAATCCGGAGACGGCGCACCGTATCCGCGGTGCGCTCAGCCGAAATCCGCGTACTTCGGATTCGGTATGAGCACCCCGTCCACGATCTGCTCACGGTCCCACGGCAGCACAATGCGCGACTCCGTCTCGAGCCCGAAGTAGTCCGGCACGTAGGGGCCGGTCCTGAAGCTCACCGCGGTGCGCACCTCGCGCGCGCCCGCGTTGACGATCGCCGCCACCGCGAGCCGCATCGTGTCGCCGTTGTTACAGGTCTCATCCACGATCAGCACGCGCCGCTTGAGCACGTCGGTCGGTGCCGCGGAGAGCACGGCCGGCGTCTCGCGCACGGTGTCCGAGTGATACCGGCGGCTCACAATGATCGAGTGGAACGGGCGATCAAGCATCGCCGCGACCACCGCGCCGGGAACCACACCGGCCGTCGCCACCCCGACCACGACCTCGGGGTCGAAGGTCTTCGAGACCTTAAGGGCCAAGGCGCGGGAGAGCTCGCCGAAGAAGGGCCAATCGACGATCATCGTCTCGCGAGGGGCAGGCTGGCGGCGCGTGGGCATGATCGGGGCTCGGGGCATGGGTCTGGACCGAAGTCTAGGCGGTTGCACGCGGGCGAGGAACGGCCGCGGCGAGTTGCTCCCCCCCCGCCGCATCAATAGCTTATGCGAGCCACCCGCTCCGACCCCTCCAGACCGCCTATGTCCTTCTGGGACCGCCTCTTCGGCGGCCGCTCCGATACCGCGCAGGACCGGCAGCGCCTCGACTATCTGAACGAGGCGCTGATTTTGGAGCGTCAGGGAGATTTCGACGCGGCGGTCACCTCGTACCGCCTCGCGCTCCGCGAGCACCCCGATGACCTCAAAGTCCTGCAGAATCTCGCCATCGCGCTCAGTAAGATCGGGCGCGTCGAGGAAGCCATCCGAGCCTACCGGAAGGCATTGGAAATCGATCCCACGCAGTCGGGCGCGCACTACGGCGTCGCCTTCCTGCTGATCAAACGCGGCGAAGGGGCATTCGCCGTGAAGCACCTGCGCGCCTTTCTCTCGCATCCTCCCGCCGGCCCGGATGCCGCGCGGTGGGTGGCCCACGCGCAGACCACGCTCGACACGCTGTTGACCACCGACAGCGCGCCACCTTCCGCCGGGACCTGATGTTGGGGAAGATCCTCGCGATCGTCAGTCAAAAAGGCGGCGTCGGTAAAACGACGACCGCCGTGAATCTCGCCGCCGCCTTCGCGCGCCGCGGCATGAAGACCCTGCTCGTGGACGTGGACCCGCAGGGCTCCGTGCGCTTCGGCGCCGGACTCCGGAAGGGGCATCCCACCTACGGCTTCGCCGATTATCTCGCGGGCGAACGTTCGCTCCGCGAAGTGCTGTTGCCGACGACGCTTCCCTGGATGCGCGTGATGCTCGCCGGGAGCGTCACGGAGATGGCGGACCACACGCACTATGGCGAGCAGATCGCCTCCTCCGATCTCCTGCCGCGCATGCTCGCCGCAGCCGCGGAACGCTGCGACATCGTTGTCGTCGACACGCCGCCGGGGCTGGGGCCGGTCACGCGGCGGACGTTGGAGTCCGCGGATCGCGTGCTCGTGCCGCTGCAGGCCGAGCCCCTCGCACTGCAGACGACCCCGCAGATTCTCCGTGGGATTCAGGATATCGTGACCACGCATGAACAGCTCGTCTTCGATGGCATCCTCCTCACGATGTATGAGGCGGGGAACCCCGCCTGCGAAACAACAGTGCAGTACATCCGCGAGAAGGTCCCGCCGCACCTGATGCTCGACATCGTCATCCCGCGCAGCTCCGCCCTCGCCGAGGCCTTCGCCGCTGGGCAGCCTGCCGTGGTCCGCTCCCCCGCCGATGCGGCCTCACAGGCCTACGTGAACCTCGCGACCCGCCTCGCCGAACGCGCCGCCGGATGACGGCATCATGACGCCGCGCGGACGACGCCCTGCCCCGCCCCTCGCGGTCCTGGCTTCGGTCGTGGTGGCCGCCATCATCGGCTGCGCCGATCTCGGCGCGCCAGGGGGAATCGGGGCGCTCGACTTCACGGGAATCCCCTTCCCCGCCGTCGTCACCGGCGACACGATGCGTGACACCCTCGGGATCGCCGCGCCACTCCGCGCCACGGTCTACGCCGCCAGCGGGGCGGTCCTGCCGGGTGCCCAGGTCCAGTACGTCTCGCTCGACACGGGCGTCGTGATCGACGCCAATGGCTTCCTCCGCGCCACGCGCCGCGACGGCACCGTGCGGCTCGTCGCCTCCGTGAATGGATTGCAGTCGCAACAGCGGATCATCAGCATCACCCGCGCCCCCGATTCCGTGAAGGCCGGGACCACCGCACTCGCCTTCACCTATCGCGTCCCCGACGCAGCGGCGAACGTGAGTCCCGCGCTCGCGCTCACGATCAAAAGCAACGACACCACCGGGGTCAGCCCGAATGTCGCCGGGTGGCTCGTGCGCTGGCGCGTGGTGTACAACGGCGACACCCTCGCCCCCACCGACACGGCCATCGCGGCGCTCTGGTCAGCCTCGGGCACTCGACACACCCTCCGCGACACCACCAAGACCGATGGCGCCGCGGCGCGGCGTCTGCGCGTCTACACCAATCTCCTCCCGCTCCAGCTGGACAGCTTCATCGTGATCGCCGAGGTCAAACATCGCGGCGCGCATGTCACGGGGAGCCCGGTCCGCTATGTCGTCTTGATCAGTCCCCCGGCCTTGTAGCGCGTTCACACCCCACGCTGAGTCTCACGTGATGATCGTCAGTGGCGGCCCCCGTCCCCCCCTCGGGACGCTCACGCAGATCTTCTTCGACTCGGTCGAGAAGTTCGCGCTCCCCAATGCGTATCAGTTCAAGAAGAACGGCAAGTACGTGCCGCTCGCGCACGCCGACGTCCTGCGGCGTGTCCGACATATCGCTCTTGGGCTCGGCGCCATCGGCGTCGAGCGCGGCGCACGCGTGGGCATCATGTCAGAGAATCGCCCCGAGTGGGCCCTCGCCGACTGGGCCTGCCTCTGCAGCGGCCTCACCGATGTGCCGATCTACCCGACCCTCCCGGCCGAGCAGATCGTCCACCCGTTGAACGACTCGGGCGCGGTGGCGCTCTTCGTCTCCAACGCCGATCAGGCGAAGAAGGCAGCGTCCGTTCGCGGGGAGTTCAAGTCGATTCGCACGGTCATCAGCTTCGTGGACGCGAAGCCCGAGGGCGTGGACATGACCATCGCCGAGTTGGAGGCCAAGGGCGCGGCACTGGATAGCGCGGCGAAGGCCGCGGAGTTCAAGGCCGACGCGCTGACGGTCCAGCCCGACGATCTCGCGACGCTCATCTACACGTCGGGGACCACGGGCCTTCCCAAAGGCGTGATGCTCACGCACGACAATATCTCGTCGAACGTGAAGGCCTCGCAGAAGAGAGTCCCCGTCACCGAAGGGGACGTCGCGCTCAGCTTCCTCCCGCTCTCGCATATCTTCGAGCGCATGGGCGACTACCTCTTCTTCTCGATGGGCGTCAGCATCGCCTACGCGGAGAGCATCGACACCGTGCCGTTCAATCTCTCCGAAGTGCGTCCGACCTTCTGCATGTCGGTCCCGCGCCTCTTCGAGAAGATGTATGCGCGCGTCGTGGAGAACGCCGTCTCCGGCGGCGCAGTGAAGGCGAAGATCTTCCATTGGGCGGTCGCGGTGGCGGATCGGTGGGCCGACGAAGTCCTCGCCGGACGGCAGCCCGGCGCCTTCCTCGCCTGGCAGTACGGCGTGGCGCAGAAGCTGGTGTTCTCCAAGCTGAAGGAGCGCACGGGAGGCCGTCTCAAGTACTTCGTCTCCGGCGGCGCACCACTGACGCCGAGCATCAACAAGTTCTTCTACGCCGCGGGCCTCAAGATCCTCGAGGGCTACGGCCTCACCGAAACGTCACCCGTGATCGCGGTGAACAGCGAAGATGCATTCCGCATCGGCACCGTGGGCAAGCCGGTCGAAGGCTCCGAAGTGACCATCGCCGCCGACGGCGAGATCCTCACCCGCGGCCCGCACGTGATGAAGGGCTACTACAATCGCCCCGATGCCACGGCCGAGTGCATTGACGCCGATGGCTGGTTCCACACCGGCGACATCGGCGTGCTCGAGGACGGATTCCTCCGCATCACCGACCGCAAGAAGGACATCATCGTCACCGCGGGCGGCAAGAATATCGCCCCGCAGCCGATTGAGAACCGCATCAAGACCAACAAGTATGTCTCGCAGGCCGTCATGCTCGGCGACAAGCGCAAGTTCCCGAGCGTGCTGATCGTCCCCAACTGGGACAATCTCGAGAAGTGGGCCGGCCGCAAGAACATCATCTGGACCGAACGGAAGCAACTCCTCGAGATGCCGACCATTCAGGCGAAGATGGACAAGGAAGTGCGCAGCACCCTCACCGGACTCGCCAACTTCGAGAGCCCGAAGAAGATCGGGTTGCTGGAGCACGACTTCACGATCGAGCGCGGCGAGCTGACGCCGAAGATGAGCGTCAAGCGCAAGGTGATCGATCAGCAGTACAAGGCGTTGATCGATTCGCTGTACGAAGGGGCGGACTGACCGACTTGCAGTGCTGAGAAAAGGCGGCCCGCTTTCCGGGGCCGCCTTTTTCATCGGCGCTCGATTCTGACGACCCCTGCTGGCCCTGGTTCGCGCTCGCCCACCCACTCGGCGGTATCACGGGCGAGTTCGCGCACGCTATGCGGACGTTCGAGCGGCATCGCGCCAACGAGACGCCCACCGATCTGCAGCACGCGCACGGCATCGAGGAGCACCGGCAACGGCGTATCGGCGTCGAGCGCCGCGGCACGAAAGGTGTTGTCGCTGAACGGCACGACGGGCTCCGCCAGACGCACCACGCTCACCCCTGCGCCACGGGTCGGCTCGGCGTTCCATACGACCACATGCACCTCGACGGCCTCACTCAGTGCGGCCGCGAGGAGTCCGTAGCGCCCCGTCAACAGCACCGCACCGCCGGGCTCCGCGAGTCCGAGGAGTGCCATCAGGCGGTCCAGTCCCTCGCCATCGGTCGCGGGTCGGGCGGTCGTGCGCAGGGAGTCCGCAGTCGTTGGAGTCTTCACGCGCGCGGCAGATGCGCCAATCTCCGATGCACCCGGAAAGATCACATCTCCCGCGCGCACCACCGCCTCACGATGACAGATCATGCACCCGGCGACGCCCTCCATGAGATCACGCTCTACGGTTCGCGTCGCCACAATGACCAGCGGCGTCGCCACGTGCGCGACTGGGCACCGCAGGCGTTCCGCGATGTCAAGACGCACAGGAGGGCCCTCTCGGCGTGCACATTGGTATAAGTTAGACTCTCTGCGTGTGCGGACCTAGTTTCCGGTTGTTCGCACGCTGCACCTCTGGTGACCCCAGACCGGCACTGCCATGCTTGAGTTCGCGAAGTCCGAGTCGTACACGCTCGGTGTCGAGGTCGAACTGCAGGTCGTCGACCGCCAGACGATGGATCTCACCCCCAAGGCCCCGCAACTCCTGAGCCGATGGAGTGGCCCGCCTCGCGTCCAGCCCGAGATCTTCCAGTCGATGCTCGAGATGAGCACGGGGATCTGCGCCGATGCCGCGGCGGCGGACGCCGACCTGCGCGCGACAGCCGAGAAACTGATGCCGCTGGCGCGCGACGCCGGCGTGCGCTTCATCGCCACCGGCACGCACCCGACAGCCCGGTATCAGGACCGCCTCCTCTTCCCCGCGGATCGCTACCACGGACTCATCGCGCGCAATCAGTGGATCGCCCGCCGGCTGTTGATCTTCGGGTTGCATGTGCACATCGGGATGCCGGACCCCGAGACCGCCATCGCCGTGCAGAACGAACTGCTCTACGATCTCGGGCTCTTGCTCGCGATCTCGACGAGTTCACCGTTCTGGCAGGGCGAGGCAACCGGTTTGGCCTCGTCGCGCATCACGGTGTTCGAGGCCCTCCCCACGGGAGGCATGCCCGCACTCGTGCACGACTGGAGCGAGTTCTGCGAATTGGTCGAGACGCTCCAGCACGCGAACGCCATCACCTCGTTGAAGGATCTCTGGTGGGATATTCGTCCGAGCCCACGGTATGGCACGATCGAGATCCGCGTCTGCGATGGCCTCGCCACGCTCCGAGAGACGGCAATGATCGTGGCCCTCTCGCGTGCGCTCGCGATGCGGGCCGGTGCCCGTGTGGCCGCGGGCACGGCACGAAGCTTCCCCCCTGCCTGGCGCATACGCGAGAACAAATGGCGCGCCTCACGCCACGGGATGGAAGCCTCGCTCGTCGTCTCCGATGACGGCGACACGATGCCGGCGCGCCCCTATCTGCGGAATCTCCTCGAGGATCTCATCGCCGGTGGCTTCGCGGATGCCGCGTCGCCGTATATCGCCGACCTCAACCGCGTTGCCGATGGCGCACCAACGAGCGCCGAACGGCAGCGCGCGGTCTACGAACAGACGAGAAGCTTCGAGGCCGTGACGCGCGCGCTCGCGGACGAATTTGAGGATGACCTGCTCACCGGGGTCGGCGGGCGCTGATGCCGCGGAGGTACAGCATGAGCGCAGCGCTCACGGCCACCACAGTGCAAGTTGACGAACTCAGCTCCGTGAGAGCCTGAGTTCGTCGATGTTGACGTGCAGCGGCCGCGTGACGGCCCACAGCACCGCCTCCGCGACATCCTCCGGCCGCATCATCTCGGCGCGGGCGGGAAGGGTGTCCGTCGCGTCGGGATCATAGGGATCCCAGATCGTCGTGTCGGTCGCGGCGGGAGAGATCAGCGTCGCCCGGACCCCGCTCCCGCGTGACTCAGCGCGCAGCACTTCACACGTCGCACGGAGCGCGTGCTTGCTCGCCGCGTAGACCGCGTTCCCCGGAAACACATGGCGATCGGAAATACTCCCGATCATCACCACATGTCCCGAGCTGCGGGCGCGCATGCCGGGCAGCATCTCGCGTGTGAGGCGGAGCGGAGCCGCACTGTTCAGGGCGAAGGCGATCTCGAGCGTCTCGTCATCGGCCGCCTCGATCGGCCCGAGCGGAAAGGTCCCAGCCGCATGGACGACGATATCCGGATCGGCACCAAGGATCTCGCGGGCCGTCGCCGCGACGGTGGGAGCAGACGCCGGCTGAGCGAGATCGGCGCTCAATACCACGGCACCATGCGGGAGTTCCTCCGCGAGGGCGGTGAGCGCCGCGGTGGACCGGGCCACCAACACCACGCGCGCCCCAGCCGAGGCCAGAGCGCGCGCGCACGCCGCACCGATTCCGCGCGAGGCGCCGGTCACCAACGCCGTTCGCCCCGCGAGCGCGCTCACCGACGCGGTCCGTGGGCAAGACGCAGGAACTCGTCGCGCGTCGCCGAATCGGTCTTGAACGACCCCTTGAGCGACGAGGTGATGGTCCGCGAATTCTGCTTCTCGACCCCACGCATCATCATGCACAGGTGCTCGCACTCGATCACGACCCCCACCCCTTCCGGCTGCAGCACATCCTGAATGGCCTGTGCGATCTGCTCCGTGAGGCGCTCCTGCACCTGGAGCCGACGCGCGAACACGTCCACGATGCGCGGCAACTTCGAGAGCCCGACAATGCGCCCCCGCGGGATGTAGGCGATGTGTGCCTTCCCGAAGAACGGCAACATGTGATGCTCACACATCGAGTAGAGCTCGATGTCGCGGACCATCACCATCGACTCGTGTGCTTCCTCGAACACGGCGTCACCAACGACCTCCGCCACGTCGAGCTCATAGCCGCGCGTCAGCCAGGCCATCGCCTTCGCGACGCGCTCGGGCGTTTTGATCAGCCCTTCACGCGTCGGGTCCTCACCGATCAGCTCGAGCTCCTTGCGCACGAGCTTCTCGAACTCGACCATGCGGCCAATGCTCTTGCCCGCCTCGGCCTCAAACGCGTCCGGACCGGTCGCCTTGCGGGCGACATGGAGCGCGGCCTTAGCGGCCGTCGTATTCGACATAGTGATTCTCCGTCTCCCAGAGCTTGAGGCGAACGAGCCGCGAGGGTGCGACCTTGGGCGCGAGCACGCGCCAGCACGCCAGTACAAGGTTCTCAGTGGTGGGGATGGTTCCCGCCATGAACGGCACGTCGAGGTTCAGGTTCTTGTGATCGATATGCTGGACAAGTTCCGCTTCGGCGATACGCTTGAGTTCGCCGAGATCCATCACGTACCCGGTGTCAGGATCGACCTCACCGCCCACGGTGATCTCGAGCGTGTAGTTGTGGCCGTGCCAGTTCGGATTGTTGCACTTCCCGAAGGTGGCCTGATTGCGCTCGTCGCTCCACGCGGGATTGTACACGCGGTGCGCGGCGTTGAAACGAATGAGACGGGTGGCAGTGACGATAGGCATGACGAGGGTGGTAGGTCTACAGTAGATTAAGCGTGGCGCGGGCGAGGCGGTTCCGTCAGGGGCCGGCCCAAAAGGCAGACGCTCCGGTCGCGAAGCGGCCGGAGCGTCTGCAAAGGTGGGAGCGAAGAGAGTTTTTGAAGCCCTGTCGAATGGATGAGGCCCTCACCCTGGTGGCGACTTCCCGGCGTCCGGGCATGTCGGTTACAGAGATATCGGATCCGTTTCTAAGGACTTATCGGCTCAAAAAATAGATCTCTTCGTCCCGTAAGGGATGTCTGCGGAATAGTAGGAGCGGTGTGCGAACGCGTCAATCATCATTTTTACTCGTGAACACGAAATGGACCTCTTGACTATCGCTGGTGTCGTGATGCTGGCGTTCTGGGCAGCAGGCACCTTCCTCTGGGAGGCCCCCGGCATCATCCACCTGTTCCTCTCGCTCGGTGTCTTTCTGATCGCACTCGGCGCCGTGAAGCGGGCCGAACGCGCGCGAAAGGCGAAGTGAGACGCCGGAGGCGACGGATTCCCCTCCGATACCCTTGAGTATCGGTCGCTCGATTCAGATTTCCCAGTTCGACAGCGCGATGCCGCACGACGTCGGCGCTTCCTCGTAGCCGCTCAGGGTCATGCGGAGGTCCGTCCAGCGCACTCGGCCGCCATGGGCGACCATCGCGCGGAACGCGGCCCCGTACTCGCCCTGCATTCGCACGGCGGCACGGAGCGCTCCGCTGCGCCGAGTCTGTGCGCGCAGCAACGCCAACAAGGGCGTGAGGTCCGACTCGTCGCGCACGACGAGCTTGAGGACACGCATCTCCTCGCGACTCCGCCCCTCGACGAGCGGCACGTCATGGTACAGCGCGAAGCCCCGCACTGCGCCAGCGGCATCACGCAGCAGCACGACGTCGCCGATGCCATGCCGCAGCGTGATCGCGATCTCCCGCGAGTGATCGACCCCGGCGCGCGCGGCCGCCGTGAGCGCGCTGAGTTCTTCCATCAACGCGGCGCGCTCCCCGCTCCCCGCCTGGCCGAGCAACTCCGGGGGCGCACCTGCCATACCTTCGACCGTGAGCGTGATGGTCAGGCGCGTCGGGAGAAAGCCAAGGGCGGCATAGAAGCCGATGTTGTCCATCGTGCGGGGCATCGTCTCGAGCCCGATCGTCGTGCAACCCGCACGCTTGAGTCGATCGAGTCCCGCCGTGACGATCTCGCGCCCGAGGCCGCGTCCCTGCAGATCCTCGCGCACCGCCAGGGGGCCCATCCATCCCTCGCGCCCGGAGACGTGGGCGAGGTTGAAGGCGGCGACCGCGCCGCTCGTATCGCGCCAGAGCATCGCACCATCCCCAGCGCCCTCGATTGCGAAACGCCAGATGGCCGGATTCAGCGGCGGCACCCGCACCCCCGCCATCCCGTCGCGGCGATACCGCTCACTGAAGACCTCGCTGAAAATCGTGTTCAGCGCGGGAATCTCGTCCATCCGCATCGCGAAGGGACCGCTGATGCGGCCGGCCGCCTCACTCATGGTTCGCGTCCTGCGCTGAGCAGTTCGAGCGCGTCGGACGACGGATCGACCATCGTCACCGTCGCGGCGCCCGTCGCGTCATCGACGCCCACCTCAATCACGCGATCAAGCCCATCGCGCACCGCCTCGATATGCGTGATCACGATCACTTGGTCGAATCGGTCCTGCAGACCGCGCAGCAGCCCGAGCACGTTCTGGCGGCGTACGTCATCGAGCGACCCGAACACTTCGTCGAGAATCAAGAGCGAGAACGCTTGGCCCGCGCGCTCGGCGATCATCTGCGAGATCGCGAGGCGGAGCACGAGGTTCGCCACGTCCTCCTCGCCCCCGGAGATGACGGGCTTCGGCACCCCCTCCTCGAGCACGAGAATCCGGTACTTATCGTCGAGTTCCAGCTCCGTGTAACGCGCGTCGGTGAGTGAGCGCAACAGTTCCGACGCGATCTCCGAGATATCCGGGCGGAGCTGGAAGTTGAGATCATTGCGCAACTCCGAGTACGCGCGGTGCAGTTCGTCGTGCAAGCGGCGATCGGCGTCCAGCGTCTCGACCTTGGCCGCGAGCGCCTCGTACGCGGCCTTCGACGCCGCGGCGCGCGCGGCCGCGGCGGACGCGATCTCGCGGGCGGCGCGCGTGGCCGCCGCCTTCTGCCCCGCCTCCGCATGCGCCGCGGCCACGCCTTCGTGCAGGCGTCGCAACTCACCGTAGTCGCCATCCGGCACCGCGAGCGTCGTCAGGCGGGTGGCGGCGTCGCTGCGCCGGTGGTCGAGCTCGGCGCGCTGGCGCAGCACGGCCTCACGCTCGCGACGCACGGCCGGCTCGCGTTCGACCCTATTGGCCAGTCGATTCGCGATCGTCGTGGACTCCACCAGCCGCTCCCGTTCGCGCTCCAGTCCCTGATGCGCCTCGGCATCGTAGCCGCTGGGGATGGCCGCGAGCTCCGCCGAGAGTTCAGTGAGGCGCGCGCGCTTCGCCGCGAGCTCGCGCTCCTCGTTCGCCACGCGACGCGCATCGCCACGGACCTCCGCCAAGCGGCGATCGAGCCCGCTGACGTCGCCCTGCAACGTCCGGCGCAACCCGTCGAGATGCTCGATATCCGCGGGCATCGACTCCAGCTGGTCACGCCGCGTGCGGAAATAGGCGCCATCCGCTTCGACCGTCTCGAGCTGCGCCTCGACGACATCCAGCACCGCGCGGAAGTGCTCGCCGAGCGGCCGCGTGCAGGTGGGGCAGTTCCCGGCGGCGCCCGTGTTCAGCAGGACATCTCGCTGGTCGCGCAGATCAGCATAGGTGGCGCGCAACGTGCGCAGCCGCCCCTCGACGCTCTCGCGCTCGCGCACCCATTCCGTCCGGCGCAGTTCGAGCTTCCCTGTCGCATCCTCG
>ENA-ORBV01004039-ORBV01004039.1-microbial-mat-metagenome-genome-assembly--contig:-NODE-4039-length-28667-cov-6.874292_pt1 | contig 28667 bp, 24 predicted proteins | sample MGYA00237777_ERZ505514 | MGnify/ENA primary metagenome ERZ505514 (study PRJEB26160, sample SAMN06269048) | microbial mat metagenome | isolation source: Oligotrophic lake microbial mat | place...
TTCGCCTTCGTCTCGTGGGCTCGGAGATGTGTATAAGAGACAGCCTCTACTACACCGATCGCGCCACCGCGCTCGCCAAGGCCCGCGAGGCTGGCTTCCGCTGGTGGCGCCAGCAGATCCACTGGCGCGACATCGAGGATCGCAGCGGCGAGTATCTCTGGGCCGACCTCGACAATATCGTCGCCGACGTCAACGCCGCCGGCATGCTCCTGATGATCAACATCACCCGCTCGCCCACCTGGTACACCGCCAACGGCTCCGACGGCCTGCCCCAGGACCCCGCCGCCCTCGCGCGTTTCTCCGGCGCACTCGCCGCACGCTACAGCGGCCGCGTCCACGCCATCCTGCTCTGGAACGAGCAGAACCTCGCCTACGAGAACGGCGGCAGCATCGGCCCCAACGACCCCGGCCACTTCGTCGAGATCATGGCCGCCAGCTACAGCGCCATCAAGGCCGCCGACCCGCGTATCATCGTTGCCGCCGGCGCCCCCGCTTCCACCGCCACCAACGACCCCGGCACCGCCATGGACACCATCTCCTACCTCAAGGCGATGTACAGCTACAACGGCGGCATGATCCGCGACTACTTCGACGTCCAGGCTCTCCACCCCGGCGGCTCCGCCAACCCCCCGGAGACGCTCTACCCCCAGCAGCCCAGCGCCGCCCAGGGCTGGACCGACGACCCCTCCTTCTACTTTCGCCACGTCGAGAACCAGCGCAAAGTGATGGAAGATGCGGGCATGGGCGATCATCAGGTCTGGATCACCGAGTACGGCTGGGCCACGCCCAACAGCAGCCCCGGCTACGAGTTCGGCAACCAGGTAAGCTACGAGGCCCAGCGCGACTACCTCGTGGGCGCGATCCACTACACCTTCGACAACTATCCCTGGGTCAGCAACATGTTCCTCTGGAACCTCAACTTCACCGTGCTCCAGCGCGAGGCTGGCAAAGATCCCAACAACGAGCAGGGCTCCTTCAGCATCGTCAACTCCGACTGGACCCCTCGCCCCGCCTTCGCCGGCGTCCAGCAGGCCATCAACGCGGTCAACGCCCTCCAGCCGTAACGGGTGACCGGGTGACAAGCACTCGCTCCGCTCGTGCTGACCGGGTGACACCTATCGGTGCCGATAGGTGTCGCCGTGTCACCGTGTCACCGTGTCACCGTGTCACCGTGTCACCGTGTCACCCTGAATCATTGCCCACCCCTGCGCCAGCAGCCCGATCTGCGCCAGCGCCATCCAGACCAGCGCCAGCCACAGCCCCCAGCGCGCAATGTTGATCCAGCCTGGCAGCGCCTCACCGATGGATGCAACCTCGGTTCGCAGGTCGCCCACAATCTCCTGGTACTGCTCCACCACTCCTGTCGCCTGATCTACGCTCCCCGCGATCGCGTCGATGCCCGTCGCAACCTGCGCGAGATTTCCCGTCAGCTGCTCCAGGTTCGCGCTTGCATCGTCGAGGCCTGCGGCAACCTCGGCCAAGTCCCCCGGTATATCGGCGAGGCTCGCCCCAACCCCCCCGATTGCCTCGGCTAGCGGCACCTCCGGGCTGTAGCGCACGCCCAGAAAGCGCAGTGAGCTGAGTACATCTTCGGCTGAAACTGCCGCCGTCTGAGCCGACGCCAGCGCCACTTGCGTCTCGCGAATGGTCTGCGGCAGGCTCGTGCCTGTAAGATCGCTGATGGTCGCCAGGGTGGGCTGCGTCTCGCTGATCGCCTGCGTCGCACTCACCAGCGTGGCGCTCAGCGAGCCAAGCGTGCCTTCGACATCCGTTAGCGCACCCCCAGCTATGGTCAGCCCCTCGCCTGTAGCGACAAGCGCTCGGTCCAGCGTCATAAGCTCGCGGATCAGCGCCTGCTGCGCCGTGGCGCCTGCCTGCGCCACAACGATCATCCCGGCAAGGCTGATCAGCACGCCCAGGAGCGCAGTGGCGATCAGCGTGCCTCCAACCAGGCGTGGCCAGCGTAGGCGGGGTGAGGACGACGATGTACGCATGAGTGCTCTTTCTCTTCTCACAGCGGTTCCCAACGGACTGACCGGCTCAGGCGTGCCCAATTCTACCGTATCTGGGTAGCATCAGTCTCAGTACGTAGTAGTCCCGCAGCGCGCAGCGCGTAGGATCATTGGGCCATAGTGACAATTTTTTAACCATGCTATAACTTTTACGTGAGCATAAGTTTAAATTAAGTTAAAGAAAGGAGCCTCTGCTCACATCCTGGGCCTGCACCCGTCCTGGGGTCCAGCACCATCACCCGCTATGAACACACATTATCGTCCGCGCCAGCCAGTCCGTTCTGCCCTCGCGCCCAGTGCTACTCCCCCCCCTGTCCCCACCCGTTGCTCGCTCACCAAGCCGACGGTAACCAGCATAGCAGATCGCTGGGTATACGCTCACGACCGGTGGGTTTCCTCCCGCTCAAGCATTTCCTCCGGCGGCCCTGCTTCAGTGCACAGTCGGTATCCCTCCGCCTCACGCCCGGCCTGAGCCATAAGGCCCGGAGGTCGAGTGCGCACGGCAGCGCCGCTGCTGCGTCAATCCACGCTCAATAGATAGAAGCTTTTCGTGGGCGCAGGCCGCCAGACGCTGCCTGCCCAGAGCCCGCGTGGGAGATCGCATGCCGCCAACTCGGTTCGGCAGGCTCTGCCGTGCGCTATAAGGAACTAACTATGACGTCCAATCGCTGGATCCTACGCCTCTTCGCGGGGCTGTTCGTCTTGAGCCTGCTCGCGGTCCTGGTGTTGCCGCTCGCCACCCGCCGCATGAGCGCTAACACCGCCACGTTCGACGGCATCGTTGGCATCACCGAGGGCGCCACCGCTTCAGGTCGGCTCAACCTTCAGGCGCTAACGACCGGCAATGTGCGTGAGGTTGGCTTTCGCCTCAGCGGGCCCACTCCACTCGCCTTCACCGACAAGGCTGCACCCTATTTCTTGATGGGCGATAACGGTGGCACGCCCGTCGGCTGGGACAGCACTAAGGTTCGAGACGGTGCCTACTCCCTGAGAGTCACCGTCACCGATAGCACGGGTCGCCGCTACATCAAGAAGGTAAGCTTCTCCGTGGCTAACACAGCCGCCCCCCAGCTCAGGCTACCTGTCTTCGCCGGTAGCCTCAACGCGGCCTGGCAGAACTGGTCGTGGGCCACCCAGGTGGACTTCGCCAGCCCTACCATGCGCCGCACAACCAACCCCGTGATCGCCGTCACCTATCAGCAGCCTTGGTCGGGCCTCTTCCTGTACGCCAACGGCTTCAATATCAGCGCCGCCAATGAGCTGCGCTTCTGGGTCCACGGTGGCGGTCTCGCCGGTCGCCAAATCTCCCTGGTACTGCGCGACTCGTCCGAGCGCGACCTGCGCCTCCAGATGATTTCGCCCCAGCCGAATGCCTGGACCGAGGTGGTGGTGCCTATCAGCGGCATGTTCCCCGACGGTAAGGTCAAGGGGATTATCTTGCAGGAGTTCGGTGGCGGCGCTCAGCCCCCCTTCTACATCGACGATGTGGCCTTCGTATCCGTCTCTCTCGCCCAGCCTCTCCCGCCCGTGGCGCCTGTCCAGCCGACCGCCGCGCCTGTCCAGCCGACCGCCGCGCCTGTCCAGCCGACCGCCGTGCCTGTCCAGCCGACCGCCGCGCCTGTCCAGCCGACGCCAATCCCAGCTCCGCAGCAGCCTGACGCTTTCCTTGCCACCTTCGACGGCGCGCCGGCCAGCCCGCAGCCCTTCCGCGCCGCCGACTGGGACATCACCGTCCACTCCCGTGGACGTAATCAGTCCAGCACCCTAGACCCGATCGCGGCGAACCACGGCGCCGACTGTGGTGGCCCCCCCGCAACCCACACGATCAGCAGCTACGACGATGCCGTTTTCAACTGTCGCAACCATATCATGACCGCGATTAATGGCGCCGACTATGGCGTCATCTACCTGACGCCCAACCGCATGGCGGACTTCTCCAAAGGGGAGACGGTGATCCGCTTCGATATGTCGACCCTGCGCACTTCCGAGCGCGACTGGGTGGATCTCTGGATCACGCCCTACGAGGAGAACCTTCAGTTCCCTCTGGAGAACTGGCTGCCCGACCTGCAGGGTGCGCCGCGCCGTGCTGTCCATGTCCGTATGTACCTCACCGGCCCCACGAACAACATGACTGCTTTCGCCGCCGCCGTCGTGCGCAACTTCGCCTACGAGAAGCTCCCCACCACGGGCGACTGGCGGGGCTATGAGAACGTGCTCACCCCCGACGCCGCCCGCCGCGACACCTTCGAGGTCCGCCTCACCCGCACGAGCATCAAAGTTGGCCTGCCCAACTACAACTACTGGTGGGTGGACACGAGCTTCGCCGACCTGGGCTGGGACCAGGGCATCGTGCAGCTCGGCCATCACTCCTACAACCCCACCAAGTGCGCTAACTGCCAGCCCAACACCTGGCACTGGGACAACGTGAGCATCGCGCCGGCCCGCCCTTTCACCATGCTCCAAGCTGATGTAGACGTTGCCACCGGCGCGAATCCGGTGCGGGTGCAGTTCGCCCAGCCCGCCCCAGCCAACGCCAACCTGCGCTTCTCCGGCATCGGTGCGCAGCTCGAGCTAAGCTTCGACGGTGGCGCCAGCTGGCGGCCGGCTCAACGCCAGGCCCAGGAGGGCAATGCTGCGCATCACTCTAGCTCTTTCTGGATGCCTGTCCCTCAGGGCACGCAGGCCGTAATGGTGCGCGGCCAGAGTTGGGCAGGCGGCAACTGGTACATGCGCGACTTCGCTATCTGGTCGCGTTAGCCACCCGTCGCCCGCACACAAAGCCCCACGCGCAGCGCTGCGCGTGGGGCTTCAGGATGGCGCGCTGCCAGTCCTGCTTAGGGCTGCCGCATAATAAGCGCCACATCGTCAACATAGAACGGGTCAAGGTAGCCCTCGTCGTTCTTGATCTGAATGCCCGTGACATAAGTGTAATCCGGCGTAAAATGGTCGTCAAGCCAGACCACCACCTCGGCCCACTCGCCGGGCGCAATCGCCCGGTTGATATCCAGAAAAAACAGGCGCGTTTCGGGGAACAGCGGCTCTTCGGCCTCAACCCGGCCCTCAGGCACAGTCGCAGAAACGTCGCCCGGCACGAAATATGGAAACTTCTTGCTGCCGTACACTGTGACAATCAGCCCGTCAGTCGGTAAAATTGCCTCGCCACCGCTCACACGGAATCGCACCCCCACCACATCCTTGCGCTTATAGTTGCGCGGCGTGCTGCGGGCCACCCCGAAGATCAGGCTGCTATACGCTCTGGTTGGGCGCGCCTCTACCGACAGCTCGCTCTCGTAGGCGAACGTGTCGCTGGTACTGTTGTACTCCACGCCGTCGCTTGAGCGCAGTGTCCAGCCTGGCGCCAGCGCCTCGTCGTAGACTTGCAGGTCGAAAGTCTGAGTCACCACTGTGGATGTTGTACTGGCGGCCACTGTGGGTGCGAGCGATGCGGTGGGCGCAGGCCGGGCTGTGGGCGGCAGCGTCGGTATCGGCGTGGCTTGCTGAGGCGATGGAGCGCTAAAGATCGACGCGACTGTCGGCGCAACCAGGGCCGGCGCATTCGCCTGCTGCTGCCCACAGCCCGTGGCAACTGCCGCGAGCAGCATCGTGAGGCCAATTGTCGCAAGGCGATCTCCCACGGCCTTACTCCTGTGGGAGCAGATTCAAGATCCAGCGCGGGGTCTGAAGCTGCACACGGTTGAGTATCACGCCCAGCACCGGCAGATGCTTGATCGCATCAAGCGCCTCTTTCACGGTGTTTGTCTGGGTCACGCCTTGGCGCACTACCACGCAGGTTGCCTCGCTCTGCGACGCTAGCGCGATCGCGTCGCTGGTGATGGCAAGGGCCGGGATGTCGAGGAATAGGTAGTCGTATTGCTCGTGAAGCGTCGCAAGGAAGCTTTTCAGCTGCTCGCTGCGCGCCAGCACGGCCCGTTGGTGCAGGGGCACCATTCCAGCAGGCAGCAGATCCAGGTTCGGTAGGCTGGTCTTGATCAGCGCCGCTTCCAGGGTCGACTCACCCCGCAGCAGCGCGGCCAGGCCGGGGCTGGGCGGAAAGGGCGGTGGTCCGGCTGGCCCCAAAGGTGTTGCTTTGCGACGTCCTTTCGCCAGTGGCGGGGCCAGTTGGCTTGCCAACAGCGTCTGGAGTCCCGGTGCCCACCAGTTCAGCTCCACCACGCAGACGCGAGCGTTAACATCGCTGGCGAGCGTAGCGGCAATCGCCAGCGTGTTGTAGGTCACGCCCTCCCCCGACAGAGCGGCAATACAGGAGACCGAGCGCGGTAGGGTGGACTGATACATCAGCCCCGTGAGCATGCGGCGCAGGCTCGTCGTCACCTCGGCGGGGATGCACAAGAGCGCTTTGCCCTCAGGCGTGCGCAGCGTCAGGTCGCCCTGCTCAACAGGTGCGGCGATCTCGGTAGCGGCAAGTGTCATCACGTCTCTCCTCTTAGGGCCTGCCTACTGGGCCGGCTTATCTTCCAGCTTCAGGTCGGCCAGGGGCTGCTCGGGGACAACAGCCTGCTTCTGCTTGCCGCGCCGCTTGTTTTTCTCCTTCTGAAGTTTCTCGCCGTCGGCCACAAGGGCCAGCACGGGCAGCTGTAGCTCGTGGCGCACGTCGATCGGCATGCGCAGGCTTCGATCCAGCAGCGCACCGCCCACAACAGCCACGGCGCTGAGAATAGTACCGACCACCACGAAAATGACCGCCGTGATCGCCATTTGCCTGAGCGAGGTCTCGGGCTCGGTTGGCAGCTTGGGCGCATCAATGATCAGGTAGGTCTGGTCCACATCACTCTCGGCCTGCGACATCGCCAGCCGGGCAGACTCTTCCTTCTCGATCGCGCTCTGGAGCCGCACATTTACCGAGGCGATGACCTCCTGATAGCGCTGAATCTGGAGCTGCTCGGCCAGGGGCCGCTCGCCGCGCACCGGGTCGCTGTTCTTTGTCAGGTAGTCGTCGAGCGTGGCCCGCGCCTCATCCAGCTCTTTCTGAAGGGGCGAGATCAGGTCGGTGAAGAAGGCCTGCGCGACAGCACTTTCCTGGCGGTCGACGTTCAGCTTCCAGGCCTTGTAGACGCGGATGGTTGTATCGGCGAGCTGCTGCGCAACCTGAGGGCGGCTGTGCGTGATCCCGAACCGCATCAGGTTCTCGCCCATCGCTGCCACCGTAAGCCGGTTGCGGTACTGGTCGATCAGCTCGCCGGCACGCACTGGGTCGGTCATCTCGCCCTTCAGGTCGGTCTCGTCGATCACGGCCCGCACAAAAGCCTCAGTCCGCACCAGTTCCTGCAGGTCGGTCACGGCGACTGCGGCCGCCGTGTTCCAGACAAAGCCGTCGTCACGCACCTGATTAAGCGAGGCCAGCAGCGACTCCTTGCGCACATACACGGTGCCGTCTGACAGGTAGAGCGGGGTGGCGAGGTACAGGTATGCCCCAGCCACTGCGCTCATGAGGACGATCGGCAGCAGGTAGAGCCAGCGATGGCGGAAGTAGCCTTCGAGAATGCGGAGCACAACCAGACGAAGCATGATGTATCCTTTGACCTGTGTGAGTGTTGCGTCTGGGTGGTGCTAGCGGGTGAGCAACACGACGAACGTCGGCTTGTCGTTGGGGGCATTGTAGCGAGGCAAGATGGCATTGGTTTGACAGCCAAGGTGATTATTCCTTTATCCGGTTTGGTTCCGCACCGCACGCGCGCTACTTTGCGCGCCCCCTGCACGCCCTCGGAACGCCTTATTCGGCTTATTCCCAGCTCAAACCCTAGGCAAGGCTTGTCGCCGTCAAGGCCTAACAGTTTCGTCACGCGCCTAAATCATTGTCAGCAAATCAGCTCTGGTCGCGTGTAGGCATATTCAGTTTAGCCTATCCATCTGTCATAAGAACTTCACGCATGCGAAGTAGACTGCCACCCGTTAGCGCTGTGGTCGCAAGCAACCGCATAAGCAGCCAAGGAGTAACGGTTCATGAAGGCAGTCATTCTAGCCGGCGGCTACGGCACCCGTATCAGCGAGGAGAGCGCGATCCGCCCCAAGCCCATGGTCGAGGTGGGCGGCAAGCCCATCCTCTGGCACATCCTCAAGACGTATTCGGCCCACGGCATCAACGACTTCGTGATCTGCTGCGGCTACAAGGCCTACATGATCAAAGAGTATTTTGCCAACTACTTTCTGCATACCGCCGATGTTACCTTCGATATGCGCTACAACACCATGCAGGTGCATCACGCCGTGACCGAGCCCTGGCGCGTGACGCTGGTAGACACCGGTGAGAAGACGATGACCGGCGGCCGCATCAAGCGCGTCAAAGAGCACGTTGGCAGCGAGACGTTCTGCCTCACCTACGGCGACGGCGTGAGCAATATCGATATCAGCAAGCTGCTGGAGTTTCATCGCGAGCAGAAGACCTACGCCACGCTCACGGCAGTGCAGCCCCCAGGCCGCTTCGGCGCCTTCACCCTCGGCGATGCCAGCCGGATTGATACGTTCCACGAGAAGCCGGACGGCGATGGCTCTAGCGCGTATGTAAACGGCGGCTTCTTCGTCTGCGAGCCCAAAGTGCTCGATTATATCCAGGACGACACAACAGTCTGGGAGCGCGAGCCTATGGAAAGTCTCGCCCGCGAAGGCCAACTCAGCGCGTTCCGCCACGATAGCTTCTGGCAGCCGATGGATACCCTGCGCGATAGGAACTATCTCGAAGAGCTTTGGCAGAATGATAAGGCGCCCTGGAAGGTTTGGTAGCGCACATAACTATAGCGAGTTGGAGCAGCTGGAGAACCTCTTCAAGCGCGCCACCGCCAACGGCCTGCCGGTGCGCAAGCTCGGCCCCGCCGAGATCCGCGAGCGCGAGCCCCACGTCCGGGCGATCGCCGGGATCTACTCGCCCACCACCGGGATCGTCAACTATCGCCAGGTGACGGAGGCCTACGCGCGCATCGTTGCCCAGCAGGGCGGCGAACTCCGCCTCAACACCCGCGTGGATCGCATCAGCGAGCACGGCGATGGCGTGACGGTTGAGACCAGCGCCGGCACGCTCCAGGGCCGCTTCCTGATCAACTGCGCTGGCCTGCACAGCGACCGCGTGGCCCAGGCTGCAGGCGTTCAGACGCGCATGAAGATCGTACCGTTCCGTGGCGAGTACTACGAGACCGTGCCCGAGAAGCGCCACCTGGTGAAGACCCTAATCTACCCGGTGCCGAACCCGAACTTCCCGTTCCTCGGCGTTCACTTCACCCGCATGATCGACGGCAGCGTCCACGCTGGCCCGAACGCGGTGCTCGCTCTCAAACGCGAGGGCTACCGCAAGATCGACTTCAGCCTGCGCGACTTCGCCGAGGTGATGGCCTACCCGGCCTTCTGGAAGCTTGCCGGCAAGTTCATGGACGAAGGCCTCAAGGAGATGCTGCGCTCGGCCAGCAAGGCCGTGTTTGTGAAAAGCATGCAGCGCCTCATCCCCGAGATTCAGGCCCGCGATGTCATCCCCACCCACGCCGGCGTGCGCGCCCAGGCGCTCATGGATGATGGAACCCTGATGGACGATTTTGTTATCATCAGCGGCAAGCGTTCGATCCATCCATCCAGGTCTGCAACGCGCCCTCGCCCGCCGCCACCGCCTTGATCGCAATCGGCGAGGCGATTGTCGCACGGCTGCCGGAGCGAGCGTTTGCTCACGCCGCGCTGGCGCCCAGTAAACCCATTTGCTAAGGGCCAGGCCACACCAGCCCCGAACAGCGAGGAAGTAGAATGAACTATTCATTTTGGAACGGGAAGCGCGTGCTCGTCACTGGGCATACGGGCTTCAAGGGAAGCTGGCTTTCGCTCTGGCTCCAGCGCCTCGGCGCACAGGTGACGGGCTTTGCCCACGCGCCGCCAACCAGCCCGAGCATGTTCGAGGTTGCTCGGCTTGCAGATGGGATGGAAAGCATCAGCGGCGATGTGCGCGACCTGGCCCAGCTTCAGGCGGCCTTTCAGGCAAGCCGACCGGAGATTGTGCTGCATCTTGCTGCCCAGCCCCTGGTGCGCTACTCTTTTGATCACCCGGTGGAAACCTATGCTACCAACGTGATGGGCACGGTGCATCTGCTCGAAGCGGTGCGACACACCCCAACCGTTCGCTCCGTTGTCGTAGTTACCAGCGACAAGTGCTACGAGAACCGCGAGTGGGTCTGGGGCTACCGCGAATCTGAGCCCATGGGCGGCTACGATCCCTACTCCAGCAGCAAGGGCTGCGCCGAACTGGTAACGGCCGCCTTCCGCAACTCCTACTTCGCCCATGACTCCAGCCGCCAGCTCGGCCTCGCCAGCGGCCGTGCAGGCAATGTCATCGGCGGTGGCGACTGGGCCGCCGATAGGTTGCTGCCTGATCTGATGCGCAGCTGGATGGGCGGGAAAGTTGTGCCGATCCGGCGACCAAACAGCATCCGTCCGTGGCAACATGTGCTTGAGCCCCTGGGCGGGTATCTGCTTCTCGCCGAGCAGCTATGGGAGCGTGGGGGAGCTGTGGCCGAGGGCTGGAATTTCGGCCCCCGCGATGAGGACGCCCGCAATGTGGGCTGGATTGTCGAGCATGTGGCCGGCCTTTGGGGCAGTAACGCACGCTGGGAGCTTGACCCCGGCCCGCACCCCCACGAGGCCCACTATCTTAAGCTCGACTGCTCGAAGGCGCAGATGCAGCTCGGCTGGGAGCCACGGCTTACTCTCTCTGAGGCTCTCTCGTGGACAGTTGAGTGGTTTCGCAGCTACGTGGCTGGGGCGAATATGCGCGAGCTGAGTATTGCCCAGATCGCACGTTATGAAGCACTTGCAGGCCATCCGGGGCGGTGATACTCTTACGAGGAACATAATGATCTTTACTTCCACAGAGCTCGACGGTGCCTACATTATTGATCTCGAGCGACGCGAGGATAGCCGTGGTTTCTTCGCTCGCACATGGTGCCAGCACGAGTTCGAGGGGCAGGGGCTGGTGGCCCGCATCGCCCAGGTGAACACTTCGTACAATAAGCATACCGGAACCGTTCGCGGCATGCACTTTCAGCATGCGCCCTATATGGAGACGAAGCTGGTGCGTGCGGTGCGGGGCGCGATCTACGACGTGATCGTGGACCTGCGGCCAGTGTCGCCGACGTTCAAACGCTGGATCGGTGTAGAGCTCACGGCCGATAATCGCCGCGCCCTGTTCGTGCCCGAAGGCTTCGGCCACGGCTTTCAGACCCTCGCCGACGATACCGACGTGATGTATCAGGTTTCGGAGTTCTACACGCCTGGCGCCGAGGGTGGGCTGCGCTACAACGACCCGGCCTTCGACATCCAGTGGCCCCTGCCTGTGAGCGTGATCAGCGACAAAGACGCCACCTGGGCCGATTTTCGGGCTTAATATTCTTTGCTTAGGGCCGAATAATTGCGTCGCGATGATGCGGCCCTAGCTCTTACATCACGGAGACTTCTATGCATATTGTAGACACCGCCCTTGCGCGGGCCGAGGCCGAGGGCCGGCCCATCCGTGTTGGTCTGATCGGCGCCGGCTTCATGGCGCGCGGCACCGCGCTACAGATCATCAAGTACACCACGGGCATGCGCCTGGTGGCGATCGCCAACCGCACCTTGGACCGCGCCCGCCAGGCCTACAGCGAGGCCGACGTGCCCGCCGAGGACGTGCGGGTTGTCGAAAGCCAGTCTGCCCTGGAGCAGGCGATCGCTGCTGGCATCCCCGCCATCACCGACGACGCCCTGCTGCTCTGCAAGGCCGAGGGCATCGATGTGATCGTGGAGATCACCGGCGCCGTGGAGTTCGGCGCCCACGTCCTGATGACGGCCATCGAGCACGGCAAGCACATTGTGACCATGAACGCCGAGCTGGACGGCACGGTCGGCTCGATCCTCAAGACCTACGCCGACAAGGCCGGCGTGATCCTCTCCGTCTCCGACGGCGACCAGCCCGGCGTGACGATGAATCTCTACCGTTTCGTGAAGGGCCTCGGCGTCAAGCCCGTGGTCTGCGGCAACATTAAGGGACTTCACGACCCTTACCGCAACCCCACCACGCAGGCCGGCTTCGCGAAGCAGTGGGGCCAGAATCCCTACATGGTTACGTCGTTCGCCGACGGCACCAAGATCTCGTTCGAGCAGGCGATCGTCGCCAACGCCACCGGCATGCGCGTGGCACAGCGCGGCATGTTCGGCCCCACTGTGGCCGCCGGTACCCACCTGCAGGATGTGGCCAACAGCCTCTACCCCCTGGAGGCCGTGCTTGAGGGGCCGGGGATTGTGGACTACGTTGTGGGCGCGACGCCGGGGCCTGGCGTGTTTGTGCTCGGCACGCACGACCACCCAGCCATGCAGCACTACCTGAACCTCTACAAGCTGGGCAAAGGCCCGCTCTACCTGTTCTACACGCCCTACCACCTCTGCCACTTCGAGGTGCCCAACACTGTTGCGCGCGTGGCCCTGTTCGGCGACGCCGCCCTGCGGCCCCTCGCTGGCCCCTGCGTGGACGTGGTGAGCGCCGCCAAGATCGACCTGAAGGCGGGCGAGATCATCGACGGGATCGGCGGCTACTTCACCTACGGCCTTGCTGAAAACAGCGATGTGACTCAGGCTGAGAACCTGCTGCCGATCGGCCTCGCCGAGGGCTGCCGCCTCAAGCGTGATGTGCCCAAGGATGCTGTGCTCACCTACGCCGATATCGAGCTGCCCGAGGGCCGCCTGTGCGACCGGCTGCGCGCGGAGCAGAACGCCATGTTTGCCGCCGCCCCGATCAGCGCATAGGGTTCTAATAAAAGCCCCCACGTTCCAATTTGGAACGTGGGGGCTTTTCGTGCAGCGTAGCGGGCGAGCTACTCGCCTGGGTAGCGCAGCCCCCACTGCGAGCGCACCTCGTCCATGATCTCCATGATTCGCAGCGTCTCGTCCAGTGGCATCAGTTTGCTTTCCAGCTCACCGGCGCGCAGGCAGCGCATCACCTCGGCTGCCTCATAGTTGTAGCCGTTCCCCACCACCGGCAGTCTGAAACTGCGCTCACTCCGGGTGATTAGGGGCTTGAGGTGCTGGTAGGTGCGCCGGACTAGGCGGCTCTGCTTCAGGCCTGTAATCAGCTGCTGTTTTAGACCTGAGGCGCTGGCCGGCGTGTCCACACTGGGCGTGTAGCGCGTAAGGCTGAGCCGCTCCGAGCAATAGAACGGGGCGTGGATGCGCAGCTTGCCCCGTGTGCCCATGATGGCGGCCTCGCTGCCGGTGTTCGTGCTGAGCGAGGCTGAGAGCAGGGCCAGACGCCCCTGAGGGAAATGCATCAGCAGCGCCGAGTGCTCGTCAACCCCACTGGCGCTCATGCCTGCCTGGCTGACAATGCGATCGGGCATGCCGAATAGCATCAAGGCTAGCGAAATCGCGTAGACCCCACGATCCAGCAGCGCTCCGCCGCCCTTGGCCGGGTCGTAGAAGCGGCTCTGAGCATCATAAGCCGTGGCCACACCAAAGTCGGCCGTGAGCATGCGGGCCTCGCCGATCATGCCGCTATTCACTAGCTCGCGCGCCTTCTGCATGGCCGGGAAGAAGCGCATCCACATGGCCTCCATACAGAAGACGTGGCGCTTGCGGGCCAGCTCGATCACACGGCGGGCCTCGCGTGCGTTTACGGTAAAGGGCTTCTCGCAGAGCACTGGCTTGTTCTGCTCCAGGCAAAGCAGGCAGTCCTCCATGTGGCGGTGGTGCGGCGTCGCCACGTAGATCACGTCTACCGACGGATCTGCCACGAGCTCATTGTAGCTCTTGTACACCCGTTGGACCGGGATCTGCCGGGCGAAATCTTTGGCAGTGGCCTGTGTGCGCGAAGCAACGCCGACGAGGCTGGCGTCGGGCAACGTGCGGAGGCCCTGGGCGAATGCGCGGGCGACATGGCCGGCGCCCAAGATGCCCCAGCGAATGGTTGATGACATAGCGTGCGATCTCTCTGTTGGCTGTGCGGGTTCCAGTTGGCAGCGCAGTGCGCTACCTGCTGAGAACTTCGCCGCGACCGAGGGCCCAGGGCATCGGCTCGATTGCGTCAAAGGAGGTGGTCATGCTGTAGGTGCTGCTCCCTTCGGTGGCGTTCTGCACCGCGAGCACGATCTCGTTGATGTGCAGCGAGTAACGCGCCGAGAGCCGCGCCGGGCGTCCCTCGCGAATGGCGGAGGCCAGATCGGCCACCCCACGGGCGAAATCCATCTGCTGGGTACCGCGATAGTTGTAGCGCGTACCACGGGCCGCCAGGGGATACTTCTGCCGCCAGGGCAGCTCGATATGGCGCCGCTTAAGATTGAACCAGCGCCTAATATGGATCGGCGACGTGTAGTACCAGGTATCCGCTGTGGAGAGCACGCCTTTATCGCCCACGATCCGCAGTGAATGGTCGTGCGGCGCAAACAGGCTGCACGTCAGACGCGCAACCACCCCGGAGCGAAAACGAATGCAGGCCACCGCGAAGTCTGGCGCACTCACATCTAGCGGCGTGCCTTTGTTCGGTGCGAGGCATGCCGAGAAGCCGGTGACACTCACCGCTGGCCCAAAGAATGCGGGCAGCCATGTAAGCACATAGCCTGCATGCTCAATCGTTGTGCCGACCTCAAACTCGTCTTTGTAGGGCCAGGGCGCCCCCGACTCGCTCGCCCACTTCTTGTAGGGCATACGAAACACCATGCCCTCGTCCATCTCCGCGTAGACCACCCGCGCCTCACCGATGACCTTCTCGCGCAAGGCCTTCCAGATGCTCTGGGCCGTTTCACCGAGCAGGCTACACGGCGCGGACGAGAGGTAGAGCCCTTTGCGTTCGGCAAGCTCCACCAGCGTGCGGGCGTGATCCATCTGCATAGCCAGGGGCTTCTCGGAGTAAACGTGCTTGCCGGCCGTGAGGGCGGCTAGCGATACCTCGAAGTGGCTGCGCGGGTTGGTGAGGTTCAGCACGATCTCGACGCTCTTGTCCCCGAGGAGTGCATCGAGGGAGGTGTAGGCATGGGCCTTATGGTAGGCCGAGAACTGCTTGAGCCGCTGGGGGTTTCGATCATAGGCGCCTGCCAGCTCCAGCTCGGGGTGGCCGGGCAGGGTCTTCATGTAGTAGTCGGCAACAAAGCCACAGCCGATAATCGCGACACGCATGAACTATTTGCTCCTGAGCTTAGCATGAGCCCGTCCTATCGTACAACAGAAGGGGCGCGCCGTTGCGACCCAGGATGATCAAGAGCGCTCGTTTGTCTGGTGCAATGCAAGGGCATCGGGCTGATTAGGGGTGTAGCGCGAGCTGAGGCCTGTGCTGAGGTGGCGTTGCAGCTGTTGGCCCACAGCGCGCCACGAGTAGCGCTCCTCCGCTACCCGGCGCCCTGCCAGGCTAAGCCGCTCCTGGAGCGCAGGATCGTTCAGCGCTCGAACCACCTGATCGGCGAACTGCTCAGGCGTATCGCCAAGCAGGATCTCTTCGCCATCTTTCAGGCCAAGCCCCTCGGCCCCAATAGAGGTAGAGACGGTGGGAACACCATAGCTGAGGCCCTCAAGGATCTTCAGGCGCGTCCCACCACCGCTGCGTAGCGGCACCACAAGAACCTTCGCGCGGGCCATGTAGTCGCGCACATCCTTGACATAGCCCGTCACTTCCACGTCGGGGCGCTGCCCATACGCGGCGATCTCTGGGGGTGGGCTGCCACCCACGATCTTCACACTGAGGTCAGGGACACGCTGCTTGATCAGCGGAAAGACTTCCTCCATAAAGTAGATCAGGCCATAGCGGTTCGCGTCCACGTGGGTTGTGCCGATGAAGGTAATCTCATTGGCCTGTGGAGCGCGCGCGCGCAGGGTAAAGAAGTCCGGGTCAATGCTGTTGGGCAGGCTCTCCACCCTCGGCATGCCGCCGAGCGCAGCCAGAAGGTCGCGCTCGCGGTCGGAGGGCGTGAAGATCAGGTCGAACTCTTTGCAGAGCGCCAACTCTTCGCGGCGGAACTTTACTCCTTCGGCCAAGAGCCCCACGCGCTTGAGCGGGTGCTTCTCAACCTTGGCGCGGCGTAGCAGCAGCTCGTGCTCGATATTCTGCATGTCGAGGATGCGCAGCGCACCCGGCTGATGGGCGCGAAAGTAGGCCATCTGAGGCATCTCGACAACAATGTAGTCGAAGCGCTCCTGGCGAAGCAGGCCATCAACGGCCGTCTGGAAGCCCTGGGTGAAATGGGCGTGATACTGAAACGAACGTGAACTCAGCAACGAGCGCGTCCTCAGCGCCCCGGTGAGCGCCGGTTTCCCCTCAACCAGCGTGGCTCGGTGGCAGATCGTCTCCAGGTGCTGGGCCACGTTGGGGTCATCAGTCCACGAGGCATATGCCAGCAGCGTCGTCTCGGAGAACGATGCAAACATCTTCACAAGGTGGTAGAGCCTGATGGCGCCGCCGAAGACTAGCGGGTACGGGCTGAAGGGCGAGATGATCAGAGTTTTCATGCGCGCTCCTTGCTAGATCTGGCGGATAACCCGTGCTGGCACGCCGGCCGCCAGGCTACGCGGCGGGATGTCGCGCGTGACCACACTGCCCGCGCCAACAACGCTATGGGCGCCAATGCGAACACCTGGCAGCACCGTCACCCGCGCCCCAAGCCAGACATTCTCCTCGATTACTACCGGCTTCGAGGGGGGCAGCTCCAGCCGTCGCTCAGGGTCGACGCAGTGCAGGTCGTTGTCCAGGATGATCACATACGAGCCAATGTTCGTCCCGGCGCCGATCAACACGGAGTGCGAGACACCGATCGAGGTGCCGTAGTTGATGTAGACCCGCTCACCGATCTCCAGGCTGCCCTCTGGCCCAATCATTAGTTCCAGGGGCGTAATGGTTGAGATCAGGCGCGTGCGCGCCCCGATCCGCATCACGCCTTGATTGCGCACCTGGGGGTGGCCCCAGAGGCGCACACGCGGGCCAATCTCGGCACCGCGCAGATACCAGCGCGCGCGCAGATGGGCCGTTCCATTGTTCCAAAGAAAGTCAAACGTGCCCAGCAGCGAGCGCTTCTCGGCTTGCGCCCGCTCGCTCGCCGGTAACACTGGGCGCGCCTCGTGGTATGCATCCGATTTCGTCACGCGAGTGTCTCTTCTGGGGCGACGCGCTCTGTAGGCGTGCTCGCGGCTAGCGCCGCAAGTTGCTCGCGCCGCCCTTTGCGACTGGCCACGACACGATGGTATACCTGCTCCATCTCGCGTGTCATCTTGGCAGGGTGATACTGCTGCTCCACCTGCTTGCGGCCATACTCCCCCATCCGTTGGCGCAGCTCCGGGTCGTTCACTAGCGTGAGGATGTTTGCGGCCAGGCTGTCAATATCCTTGTGGACGGAGAGCAATCCGGCCTTGCCGTGATCCACGAACTCGGGCACACCGCCACTCACAATCGCGATCACGGGGCGCTTCATGGCCATCGCTTCAAGGAAGACCATTCCGAAGGGCTCCTCGAAGCTCGGCATCGAGTAGATGTTGCAGGCGGCCATGATCTGCTTCGCATCGCTGCGGAAGCCGGTGAAGATCACCTGCTCCTCCAGGCCGAGGCCCTTGGTGATCTGGCGCAGCTCCGCGGTGTAGCTGTAGCGGCCAGGGGTGGCGCTAAAGTCGTCCTCGCCTACTAGCAGCAGGCGGAAGTTTGGGTTCTGTTGCTTTACTTTGGCCAGAGCGTGGAGCAGTTCGGTCTGCCCCTTCCATGGGGTTAGCCGCGAGACCGTGGCAAGCAGCGGCATATCGGGCGGGATGCCGAACTCGCCGCGTACAATCTCCGGGCTGATTGTGTAGTCCCAGTTGGCGGCGTCGAGGGTGTTGAAGACGGTATGGATTTTAGCGAGGCCAAGGCCAGCCCGCTCGGCAGTCTTGGCCACAAAGGCAGAGATGGCGATCAGCCCATCGGCCTGGCGCATCGCCAGCTTGGTTGCTGGCGACATCCAGCTTAGGTCTACGCCTACGTGCAGATGTACGATGCATGCCGCACCGGTGAGGCGCGCAAGGAGCAGTCCATAGAAGGCGTCGCGGGGCTTCTCCGTGCAGTGAATAAGGTCGATCTTATGCTTACGCGCGTAGCTCACCAGGCCCGCCATGCTGCGCAGCGCCGGCCCAGTGCCTTTGAGCGTATCTTGGAAAATCTGGCTGCGCGAGCGCAGATTCAGCGAGGTGCCGAAGTTGGTGGGCCGTAGCTGGAGCTCAGGGATGGTGCTCAGGGCCTTGAGCGATGCAGCCTGATGCTCTACCGTTCCCTCATTCACGGCAGCATGCACCGTAAAGGCGCGCCGATCAAGGTGCCGCATTAGCAGACTGTGGATGAATGAGTCGGCTCCAAAGTAGGTCTGCGACTGCATAAAAAGGACATTCATCTTGCGCATCGGTCTCGCTCCTCCACGCACCAGCAGGTGCTTAGCTTCACTCAGCAAGCCCACCCCGAATGCGGGCTAGCTGGTCGTCTGGAATGGTTGCCACAACGCTCGCTTATCTGTACGCTAGCATTGTGAAATCCGCCTTTCAGGGGTTGATCGGCCTGATAACAACCTGTTCACCGCTTTTTTCTGGGGTCAGAGGCCGAAATCTCCTACCTGCTCCAAGACGTTACGGTTTCGCGGCTGGGGCGGACAGACGTGAGCACACCTGTGATGATGCGCTCAGCGTAGTGATCGAGTGTAAAGCGTTCCTCAACCGTCCGCCGGGCATTCTCACCCAGGCGCCTGGCCTCTTCAGGATGATCTAGCAGATACTGAATGGCGTTGCGTAAGGCGACGGGATCTTCGGGCGGCACGTAGATCCCGTTCCAGCCGTCTTCAATAAAGTCGCCGTACTGACGGAGCTTGGAGACAATCAGCGCTTTGCCCATCGCCATGGCTTCGAGGGTTGTCGATTTTTACATCAACATCTGTATCGCGCGTGGCCTCAACTAGGGTTGCGTAGTCGCGTAGCGCCATGCCTGCACTACAGATCTGATGTTTCATCGCTAACGTCTGGGCTGGCTGAAAGTAGTGATGATCCACTGCACATGATGTCACACATAGCTTAGATCGAGGAACTCCGTAATCATCGCTCAGCAGCTGCGCCTGAGTCTGTGAAAAACAGAAAAAGCTGCGAATCGCTGTGTGTAACTTCAGCTTGCCAAGCAGGACGGCCGGACGGCGTGTCCCAACGTTGTTACAGCTCATCACGAGCGGTGTTTGTATGCCGAAAGCGCGCCTTAACAGCGCGAAGTTAAGCCCGACATCCTCAGCAGCAGCGACTACAATACTATACTCGTGAGCGCGAAGCAGTGCCGCAGTTGCAATTGCCCATTGCAGCCCCTTCGTCTTATGGATGAGCTTGACGAGCGGATGCTGATGCGAGCTAATCGTCTCCGGGGAAAGCACATCGGGCTGGAGGCCCTTTAGCAAGCCAATGTAGTCGGGTATTGGCCGTTCGCCACTTCGCAGATGCGCCGTGTCTGAGATGGGTACGCCACTCATAAAAAGCACTTTCGGGCTGCTCTCAGCTGAATATGTTCGAGCCTGTGGTGCAACGATCATGTTGGATAACCCCTTGTTGTGGCGCAAACGATGTCTATTGTAGTCATAACGTAGAAGCCTGAACTTCAGTTTGCAGTACGAGGGTGCTCGTCTTACAGCCTATTCATTAAAGGGTAGAGCCCACTATAGCAATCCTTCCAGTTCATGAAGGGTGGTACATGCAGAGCTTGGGGAAGTCGTTCGGATGGTTCTGTGCAGCAAGCTAGGTGAGCACCTCGTCGCGCTCGTCGGTGCTCAAGAAGCTGGTGCCGCCCTGGTAGCCCAACGTGAAGCTCGCGATGTCAGCGCGAGTTCTTTGGACGATCCTTTACTACGCCCCGCCCCGCGATCGCGATGTCTTGCAGCATGCGTAGCCAGTTCGTGGGCATAAAGATCATCAAGTCGAGCTCGACATAGCAGAGCAGCGCCTCCGCGAACGGCAGCTTTGAGCGATGCACTGCCCTGAGGAATGCCGCCAGCCGCTCGAACCGCACCAGTGTGAACTTACCCTTCTTGCTCGGATCCAGGAAGGCTGTCATCTGATACTGGTTATAGGCTTCCGTGGAGATGCCGGGGTGGAAGCGTTTGAGAAAGAGATAGCCAGGCAGTTCACGAAACTGGCCGCGCAGCATCATCTCGGCCATCAGCACTTGGTCGCTGAGAGGAAAGGCGCCCATAAGGCCGCTCTGAGCCAACTCGCTCCGCCGCCATACACCGTACTGGCCCTCGTTGCGACTCTTGTTGCGCAGGTAGTGCTTGAGCCGCACATGGGCTTTTGGCGAGTGATGCTCAAAGTTATCGGCCCAGAGCCCAATCGTCGCGCCGGCATCGTCGATAATACGGGTGCGCGGGTAGGCTAGCACAACCTCGGGCTCGGCGTCGAGGATGGGCACACATGCCTCCAGCATCGTCGGCTCGAGCAGATCGTCGTAGCACTGCCACTTGAAATACTCTGTCTCGGTAAGGTGAAAGCAGTTATTAAAGTTCCAAGACGCGCCACGATTTTGTTCATAGCGCATGTACCGCACGCGCGGGTCGCGGGCAGCGTAGGCCCGACAGATCGCCTCGGTGCGGTCGGTGGAGCCGTTGTCAGAGATCAGCAGGATAAAATGCGGGTAGGTCTGGGCAAGGATGGAATTGATTGCCTGCTCCAGGTACTTCTGGCCATTGTAGACAGGCAGACCGACCGTAACGCGCGGTGTGATTTCCATAGCGATCCTTGCAGTGGCACGCCGGTAACGCCATTCTGAATCCATCGCCTTTCGTCGCATTGGCAAGCATAAGCGCACGCTATAACAATTTGCTGAACCACGCTCGACTCGATGTGAACGACTTGTCAGAATTTCGCACTGGCCCGTAGACGCTGTCGCTGTGGTGAACAGGATGTTATCATCGCTCTTTGCGCCTGAAAGGCTGCATCCACAATAGTGGCATATACATATGCCGAGAACTAATTTCTGACCTTTCGACAGTGTTGCGTGCCGTTTTGTATTTTCCGCCGCCGACGGCAGCGGCGCGGGCCTCCTGTGGTATAACCGACGTGAGTCGTCGAGCCCAGGAGGCGTGCCATGACTAGCCCGCAGATCGAACGCGTCGATGCCATCCCGATTCTCGTGACGTGGTTGCAGCATATGGTGGTTGCCGAGCACATTGATAGCTACTGGACACCGCATCGGGAATGGGACGGGCTGCGCTTTGGAGGGCCGAGCAAAACACACACCCTAACAGCGCACTCCAAGCGAAGCCTAGTAAAGGCGCCCCAGCCATACTGGGGCGCCTTTTGTGTGAAGATCATCATCTCCTTGCAAGTGCTGTTTATCCAGTTGCAAGGTAGCCCTGCTATTGTAAGGGCGTACCAAATACTGCTATGAGGATCTATGCAATCGGCAACCCTTGAGCCAACAGAAATCCCGGTGAGCGCCAGCGGCGGCCGGGTTGTGAAGAATACAGGTGCTCTGCTCGTCTCACAGTTGCTCACGTGGAGCTTCACACTACTGCTCGCACTCTTCATGCCGCGCTATCTTGGGCCCGAGGCAAATGGCATACTCGCGATTGCCATCTCGATCTGGTCTATACTACAGGTCTTGATTGGCTTTGGCATGGATACGCATCTTGTCAAGCAAATCGCCCGCGATCCCGAACAAATTTACACTTTTCTGGGCACCACATTTTTGGTGAAGTCGATCTTTTATGTGCTCTGCTTGCTGCCCCTTACGCTTGTGCTCTGGCTCTTGAAGATGCCGCTAGAGGCAGTCGTAGTAGTGCAGCTGATGGGCGTGTCGTTCTTTGTCGCCGCCCTCGCGAGTGGCACCCAGGCCACCCTCCAGGGCCTGGAGATCATGGAGTATATCTCGATCTCCAATGTGGCAAGCCGCGCCCTTAACTCGCTTCTCGGCATCGGAGTGCTGCTGCTAGGCTTCGGCCTCTATGCCGTCACCGGCGTGATGATTGCAGCTTCCGTGGTACTGCTGCTCGCTCAGCTCTACTTTCTCCAGCGCTATCGCCCGCTTCGGCTGGGCTTCGACTATACCAGGATCATCCCGCTACTGCGTAGTAGCCTACCCTACGTAGCTACGGCCCTGGTAATGGTGGGCTACGCGCAGCTCAATGTCCTGATGATCGGCCTAATGATGAGCACCACCGAGGCTGGGTGGTATGGCTCGGCAGTGCAGCTCTTCAACACACTACTCTTTCTGCCCGTTGCTTTTGCTACAGCGCTGCTCCCCCAGATGACTCGCAGCTTCAGCAGCGATGCTACGGCACTCCCAATTATGCTGCGTAAGAGTGTTGAGCTTGTGCTGCTGGTTGGTGTGCCGATCGGGCTTGGCCTTGTGGCAGTGGCGAAACCCTTAGTGGCGCTACTTTTTGGCGCGGCGTACGGACCTACAGGCCCGGTGCTTCAGGTGCTGGGCCTCGCGCTGATTTTTATGTATCTCAATGTGCTGATTGGCCAGTTTTTTATCTCGGTCGACCGCCAGAATGTCTGGACTGTCATTATTGCTATCTCGGTGACGTTTATGGCAAGCCTCACCTATTTCTTAGTGCCACTCTGCCAGCGCCTGTTCGGCAACGGCGCTCTGGGCGGCGCATTCAGCTTACTTGCCGCGGAGGCGATCATGGTGCTTATCGGCGCCGTGCTTTTGCGTGGCCAACTTATAAGCCGGGCCCTGCTCTGGAGGAGCGCCCGCATTCTCTTCGCTGGCGTAGTGATGCTGGCCGTTGTTTGGCCTGTGCAGGGTGCCGTGCTGGCGCTGCCAATCATCCTGGGGATGGTAGTCTATCTTGGCCTAATACTGCTGCTGCGCGTCGTGCCCCGCGAGGATCTCGCGGTGCTACAGACATTTCTCGGCTCCATTCTCGGTCGCTTGCGCCCCCGCGCCTCAGGAGACACACGATGAAATTATTCCTGGCCCTCATCTTCGGCTCGATTATTTGCTCTTTGCTCCTACGCAACATGAGCCAGCGCACCGTGACGACAGCGATGCTGCTGGTGAGCGTCGGCGTGGTCTTCGGCTATTTCTTCCTGAACCAGATCTAAGCCAATGATCAACTCTTTCCCCTTTCGACGCGCCACGCTTACAGTCGAGGGCCAGCGACGCGCCACTGCACGCACGCAGTGGCTCTGGATGCTGGGCATTGTGGGCCTGAGCGGCCTGTTCGGGCTACTGATGTACCGGCAGGCGTCTACGCCCTCGATGGTCGCATGGGCGCTGCTCTACGTGGCCATCGCCGCCACGTTCTATCAGCCGCGCTACGGAGTCTACCTGATTGCTGGGCTAGCACTGGCAGGCGACAGCCTGCTTACGCCCTGGTTTCCCTTTGCGAAAAACTTCTCCAGTTGGGAGTCGCTGCTCTTTTTGCACAACGCTGTAATCTTCAGCCCGCTGGAGCTGTTCCTGGTGTTGACGAGCATCTCATTGCTACTGCGCTGGATCTCGCAGCGCCGCATCACGATACATACCGGGCCACTTTTCTGGCCAGCGCTACTCTTTGGCACCACCATCGCAGTCGGCCTGGGCTACGGCCTCGCCATAGGCGGCGATCTGGTGATCGGGCTTTGGGAGTCGCGGGCGATCTTTACGCTGCCCTTAATGCTCATCCTGGTGACGAACCTGATCACCACCCGCAGCCATATCAACGTCCTGATCTGGTGGGTCGTGGCCGGGATTTTCGCCGACGCCGTGAGCGGCCTGGTCTATGTGATCGTAGTGCTCGGCTGGGACTGGAGCAGCGTGCAGGCTATTGCGGAGCACTCTTACTCTATCCATATTAACAGCTTGTTCGTGCTGCTGCTAGGCGCCTGGGTCTATCGCGCCTCGCCTGCCAAGCGGATCGTGCTCACACTGATGTTGCCAGTGCTGCTGATTAGCTACGCGGCCAACCAGCGGCGGGCGGCCTACATCGCCGTGGCGGCGGCGCTCCTCATCTGGGGCGTGCTGCTTTTCTGGCAGAATCGCCGACTATTTTGGATTATCGTACCACCCCTGGCTGTGCTCAGCGCACTGTACCTTGTTATTTTCTGGGGCGGCGGTGGTGGCCCGATCGGCGTCCCGGCATATACTATCCGCAATGCCATCGCGCCCGTCGAGGGCGGCGAAGAGGCGTCGTCGAATCTCTACCGGCTGATCGAGAATATTAACACCATGTTTACGATCCGGTCGTCGCCCCTGATGGGTGTAGGCTTCGGCAACAAGTTTTATATCATCGCCCAGATGCCCGATATCAGCTTTTTTGCCTGGTGGGAGTATATAACCCACAACTCGATCCTTTGGATCTGGATGAAGGCCGGCATCGGCGGGTTCTTTTCCTTGATCTTTCTGATCGCCATGACTATGATGACGGGCGCACGGGCCATGCTGCGAATGCCCGGCGGCGATCTGAGCGCCATCGCACTGATGGCGCTCTGCTACGTTGCCATGCATTTCGTCTACGCCTACGTGGATATTTCCTGGGATCCTCAGAGCATGATCCTTGTCGGCACCATGATGGGCCTGCTGAATAGCCTTGAGCGGATTGTGGCCGTGCCGATTGCGCCTGTGCCCGCACGTTGGCCCTGGCAGCGGGCGCCCGAACCTCCGCCCGGCCTGCGCCCGCTCTAGGGCGCCACCGCCAGGCAGGCTAAGCTAGTTTTCGGCCCAGATCGCTATATCGCGGATGGCCCAGTCGCCGCCCGAGTAGCGCTCTCCACGCACCATTACGCTGGTGATGCCCTCGGGGACAGGCGTCCAGAAGGAACTGACATGATCCTCAGCACTGCCCTTTTGCGCCTGGCGCTGGGCGTTCTGCCAGCTTTTCCCCGCGTCGAAGCTTAGCTGCAACTGATTGCCAATTCCGACAAAGCGCAAATGTGCTCCGGCTGGCGCTGGTTGCGCGAACCGCACTTGCCCTGGAACATCGCCAGTGGCAAGCTTCAGATCGCCGTTGAGCATTATGAAGGGTCGGGCTGGCGTGATGCTTACGTTGTCCCAGTGCCAGGTATTCGGCGTACAGCCCTCACACTTGGTAGGATTGTAGGAGTGATGTCCAAACTGCACCACGCCCTGGTCCCAGCCGAGATCAGCGAAGGTGGTGTCCACCCACCAGAAGTTGTAGTTGGGCAGGCCAAACTTGATGCTCGTGCGGGATAGCCGCAGCTCGAAGGTGTCGCGGCGCGCCGCGTCGGGCGTCAGCACATTTTCGTAGCCGCGCCAGTCGCCTGTGGTTGGCAGCTTCTGGTAGCTGAAATCGCGCACGATGGCGGCGGAGAAAGCGCCCATATTATTGGTGGGGCCGGTGAGGTAAAGGCGCACATGGACGGCGCGGCGCGGCTCGCCCTGAAGATCCGGCAGCCACTCTTCTAGCGGCGTCTGGAGGTTATCAGCGAAAGGCGTGATCCAGAGATCGACCCAATCGCGTTCCGAGCTGCGCAGGGTCGACATATCAAAGCGGATCACCGTCTCGCCCTTCGAGAAGTCAGCCATGTGGTTTGGCGTCAGGTAAATCGCGCCGTAGTCGGCACCATTTATCGCGGTCATCACGTGGTTCCGGCAGATAAAGACGGCGCCCGCGTAGCTATCCACGGTATGAGTAGTAGGTGGCGCGCCACAGTCTGGTCCGTGGTGCGCCTGCATCGGATCAAGCGTGCGCAAGCTGTTCCGGCCACGCGAATGTACGCTGACATCCCAGTTACTGGGCTGCCATGGCTCAGGGCTGCTTGGCGTACCGTCGAAGGTCGCCTCAAAAATATCTAAGCGTGGTGTGGGAGCCGGAACGACTGTTGGCGTCGGCACGAACGATTGGGTGGTGCGAAGCGAGGGGTTTGTGGGTGCAGGTGGTGCGGAACAGGCAATGAGCCCTAGCACGCAGCAAAGCAGCAAGCGATAATGCATACAGTAATCCCTCTTAAATGACGCGCAACAGCGGATCAGCATTGCAGCGAGGATACCGAGGGGATGTGAAGAATCGATGAACGGCGGCAGAGTGTCACTCTGCCGCCGTGTGGCTCAACGCGCTTGGACAGAGCCCCCTTGCCAAACGTTGTTAGGGCGCCCAGATCGAAATGTCGCGTGCGTGCCAACCCTTGTTGCCTCCGGCCTCACGCAGCAACACAGTCTGTGTGCCGGCGGGTATGGGCGTCCAAAACGAGCTAGCATGATCAAGGATCGTACGCTCCTGGGCCTGGCGTTGAGCTTGCTGCCAGGTGGCGCCATTATCAAAGCTTACCTCGATTCTATCGCCAAGGGCCGCGAAGCGCAGGTGAGCGCTATTCGGTGCCGAGCGCGGAAACTGCACCAGCACCGGGTTCTCACCAGTAGCAACATCTATATCGCCGTTGATGATGGTAAAGGGGCGGGCTGGCATGATGCTCACGTTATCCCAGTGCCAAGTATTTGGCGTGCAGCCGCTACACTTGCTAGGATTGTAGGAGTGATGGCCAAACTGGACTACGCCCTGATCCCAGCCGAGATCAGGGAAAGTGGTGTCCACCCACCAGAGGTTGTACTTCGGCAGGCCGAACTTGATGCTGGTGCGGCTCAGGTGCAGCTCGAAGGTGTCGCGGCGCGCCGCGTCCGGCGTCAGGACATTCTCGTAGCCCAGCCAGTCGGCTACAGCTGGCAGCTTCTCGTAGTTGAAGTCGCGCACGACGGCAGCGGTGAAGGTGGTGAGCTTGTTCGTGTGGCCGGTAAGGTTCATGCGAATATGGACCGCGCGGCGCGGCTCGCCCTGAAGATCAGGCAACCACTCCTCGAGCGGGAACTGTAGGTTTTCCTCGTAGGGGGTGATCCAGAGGTCGACCCAGTCGCGGTCAGAGGTGCGCAGGGTCGACATATCGAAGCGGATCACCGTCTCACCCTTGGAAAAGTTGGCCAGCGCGTTGGGTGTAAGATAGATCGCACCGTACGCAGCGCCGTTAATCGCCGTCATCAGGTGGTTGCGGCAGATAAAGACGGCGCCTGCGTAGCTGTCGACGGTATGGGTGGCTGTCGGTGCGCCACACTCGGAGCTGTGGTGCGCCGCCATTGGATCCAGCGTACTCTCGGGGCCACGGTCACGCGAGTGGACGGTCACATCCCAGTTGCTGGGCTGCCAGGGCTCAGGGCTGCTTGGCGTACCGTCGAAGGTCGCCTCGAACGAAGTGGGCACTGCGGCGAGCATCGGCAGATAGACATTGTTCGTCTGAGCCAGCTGCGGAGCAACATCGCTCAATGCAATCGGCGGGCCTTGCTGCGCCAGCGAGGCTGGTGCGGTACTACGACCAAGCTGGAGTGCGAGCAGGATTAAGAGGATGATGGCGGCAAGATGATGGTCGCGCTTCCTGAGCTGCTTCATGACGAGCGTTTCCCCCTTTGTCTGGGCTGATAACTTTAGTTTAACTATTGCTGGGCCCCATGTAGATACCACATCAGTGCTTACTGCTACCATAGCCCGATGGTCCTGTTGCAACTACCACATAAGTGCATCGCGGAACGCGGCTCCACGTACGACACACCACAGGGAGGGCAGCGCTGCCCTCCCTGTCTGAGCGACTTCGCTCTGAGCGGCGATGCTAGCGCCTGGCAAGCGGCAGATAGATCACAACCGACTCCAGGAAGACCGCCGTCGGCTTATCTTCACCGCCCTCGCGGGGGTCGCCGTTCCCATTCGGGTCGGGGTCGAGGCCAGGGCCAGAGTTATCAGTAACCTCGATTGTTGCTGCCGAGGCGCTGGCCGCGGCCGTATTGAAGAATGGACCCTTGCCCTGCTCGCTGGTGCCGGCAGTAACGCGCACCTTGAAGCGCACGCGCCGATCCACCCGTGAGGGCAGGCTGTCGATGCCAGCGAGCAGGTTGATGTCACTTGTCCCGTTGAAGCCAGGGTTCACTGTCAGATTATCGCTCTGGATGCTGATCACCTGGAAGCCGCCGGCGTTGGCAAAGGTGGAGGCGAGGTTGTCGCGGAGCTGCAGATTGGTGAGCGGGAGCGCGTCCGCGCTGAGGTTACGCACCGTGAGGATGTACTCGAGGTCGTAGGTGCCGTTCTTGTTGTTAACCGGGATGCCGACCCATTTAGCCAGACCCAAGCCTGAGACACACTGCTTAAGCATGATCTGTGTCATGCCGAAGTCGTCACCTTCGATACTACTGGCGAGGTCGTAGATCTCAAGCAATGCGCTGGTCTGGCCGGGGGCAGTAGTGAACGAGAATTGGACCAGATTCCAGACATCCGGCGTTGCGTTGATCATCACTGGGGGGCCAGCGGCAATGCCGTCCACGCGCAGCTCGATCAGGGGCGCAGGCTTATCGATGCTGGCTATGAGTAGGTTATCGAAGTAGCCAAAGAAGTTAAAGGTTGTGTCTGGCGCCAGATTGCTAACAGTTTGCCGCCAGAGCACGCCCTTGAAGGGGCCAGGGTTGCCGAGCTTATCCTGGTTCGGATTGGAGTAGAAGTATGTCTGTGAAGCTCCTACCTCGCGTTGCGGGTCGCCGGGGAAGGGCCGCCCGACAATCTCGCCGCCGTAGTAAGCAATCGGCCCAGTCTGGATCGAGAAGCCGCCCACAGGGTCGTCTGGGTAGACTCCCGGTCCACGGGGGGGAAGGTCGCTCTCGAAGCCCACGCTTCCGAAGGCGAAGTCGCTGTTGTAGATCAGGTTTGGCCCGCCAACGATAGAGCCATTGAGGCAGCCCTGCTGCCCACGCGGGGTGATCTG